>Ga0180429_10001681_pt1 | contig 18617 bp, 15 predicted proteins | sample SS_ome_FD_132428 | JGI IMG/M metagenome (GOLD analysis project Ga0180429, IMG submission 132428) | Hypersaline lake sediment archaeal communities from the Salton Sea, California, USA - SS_1_S_1 metaG | ecosystem: Environmental > Aquatic > Non-marine Saline and Alkaline > Hypersaline > Sediment ...
CCCCCGGACGGATAGCTCAGTTGGTAGAGCAGTTGGCTTTTAACCAATTGGTCCTGGGTTCGAGTCCCAGTCCGTCCACTTGATTGCTCTCAGCGATTGAGAAAACCGCGCAGCAACCCGCGTCCCATCTCGCGCAGACCGTCGAGGCCCTTGGAGCCCCCGTCGAGGAGGCTCCCGAGGTTGCCGACCGGAGTCGCGATATCGACCCGCGGCTGCTTCAGGTCCCCCTGGGAAACGAGTTGAATCACCAGTTTGCCGTCCTGGAGGAGCGGCCCGACCATGGCAGAGACGATTTCGGGCGGCACGCGGCCTCCGGAGGCCTGGGCGAGTCGCTGCTCGGCACTCTGGACCAGGTCCGTTGTGAAATCGGCCGAAGGGATGATCTCGCCGCGAATTTCGTGGACGTTCCGCGCGACGTCGATCCAGCTCGCCTCGTGAACCTGGATCGCGGTCTTCGGAAACTCGAGGAGGAACGGACTCTCGAACTGGTACCGTCCTCTCGTGTAGGAGAGCAACGTCGTGGCGTCGGATTGGAGGGTTCCCTCGGTCCAGAGTTCACTGAAATTGATTCCCGCCTGGTCCAGTGCCCGCAGACGTTCCCGTATCTTTTCAACAACCGGAAACGTGTCGATGCGTGCGCCCTGCGCGATGTGCACCTCGGAACGCCACGCCGGACTCCAACGTCGGGTTTCCCGGTCGAAGGGAGCGACGAATCCGGTCCCCCGTGCCACGGCGTCGAGGCCCTTCTTCTCCTCGCCAGGCGCACCGATCACGATCCGTCCCGTGTAGTCGAAGTTCGCCCGATTCCGGTTGGCGAGATCGTCCGGATCGACGTCGAGATCGCTGAAGACGAAGTCGGCCTCGGTCAGTTCGATCCGGGCGCCCGACGATTCAACATCGAGACGGAAACGGGCGTTGTTCAATCCCACCTTACCGGCGGCAAGGGTGAACGGCATCGAACCGGCCGAGAAAGCCCCCTCCCGTGGCGCGGCCTGCTTCGCCGTCGCTTTGCCAGAACCCGACGGCGTGGCATCCGTTCCCTCGACCGCACCAAACATATCCTCGAGTTCGGTCGATCCATCCGGCGCAAGGGCGACGGCGACTACGAGATCGTTGATCGCGAGTTCCTCGACATCGAGACGCCGGGTCAACAATCCGAAAGGAAGCATCCGGAGTTCGATCGTCGCAGCCCGAATCGGTGCCTCCTCGAGCGGCAATCGAGCCGCATGCGGAACGCCGGATTCCACGATCTCGTCACGCGGGGCCAGAGCCAGCCCCCGAACGATCATGCGGGATGTCCCGAGTCCTCCCGCCTCGACCGCCTCCACCTCGGCCCGGCAGTTCCACCTCTTCTCCAACCGCTTGGCGACGAAGTCGGGAGACGTCCAGCGTTTCACCGTCCAGAAACCGATACCGACGCCCGCCACCGCCAGGAGCATCACGACCGAGAGAATTATCCACAGAATCTTCATTCGCGCGAAGGAGGCCACATGGCCTGCCCTACCCTACCCGGGATCCGCCTTCCCGTAAAGAACCCGCACGGAAGGCAGTCTCCGTCAGGGTCGGGGGGTGAATCGCCGTGCGGTCATGAGATCCCGCCGGTCCTTCTCCGCCCGGACACCCTGCCGCCAGATATTGATGAGGATACCCACGGCAGCGAGACTGAAAACGAGTGAAGACCCTCCGTAGCTGATGAACGGGAGAGGAAGACCCGTATTCGGAAGAATCGCCGTCGTCACACCAATGTTGAGAAACGCCTGTAGCACGAGGTAGGTCGTCAGGCCGGTCGCCAACAACGCCCCGAACCGGTCGGCCGCATGAAACGCTATCGACATTCCCGCCACGCAGAGAAAGATGAATCCGATCACGACCAGAGTCGTGAAGATCAAGCCGAGTTCCTCGCCGATCATGGGAAAGATGAAATCCGTATGGGCGAACGGCATGTAGAGCATCTTGAGACGCCCCTCCCCGATGCCACGACCCGTCAGGCCTCCCGATCCGATGGCCATCAGCGAGATCCACTGCTGGAATCCCGCCCCTAGCTTGTGCGCCTCGGGATCGAGAAACGCCATGAGGCGGGTGACCCGGTCCGGGGCGTAGCTCATCATGGCGATGAATCCGGCCACGCTGGCTCCCGTCAGACCGGTGAGGTAGCGCCAATCGACTCCCGCCACGAAAAGCATCACGAACACGGTCCCGGCAAGAACTGCCGTGGTACCGATATCGACCTCGAACAGGACGAGAGCGATGAGCGCTCCCGCCAGCGTCAAGGGAGCCAGAAACCCCCTGCCGAAGCGCTGTCCCGCGTCGGGATAGCGAGAAAACCAGTAGGCGACACAGACTACCACGACGATTTTCGCGAACTCCGACGGTTGCAACTGAAAGGCGGAATACCCGATCCAGCGACGCTCGCCATTGATCTCCATGCCGATCCCGGGAACGAAGCAGAGCGCAAGGAGGAGGGCGGCTCCTCCATAGAACCACCACACACCCCGCTTCCAGAACCGGTAATCCTTGAGCGACGCCCAGACACAGACTCCCGATCCGAGAAGAAGCCAGACCGCCTGGCGCTTCGCCTCGCGGTAGGCATCGTCACTGCTTGCCTGTGCACTGAAGGCACAGGTGCTGACGAGCATCACGATGCCGACGACGATGAGGAACGACACCCCCGTGAGGAGGATGGGCAGGCTGTGGCGTTGCATGGACGAGGAGGAAAACGAGGAAAATCCGGGACACGGCGCACCCGTCTCAGCGAGCGGGAATGCGCAGTGTCTGTCCAATCTGCAACGCCTCGGGACGGGTGATGCTATTGTGCTGCAGCAAGGCCCCGTGGCCGACTCCGTAGCGCTGGGCGATTCCCCAGGCCGTTTCGCCGGGCTGGATGGTGTGGACCCGGTCCTGCGCCGCACTCGTCGCCACGGGACGCGCCTGTTGTGTGGGCGTCGGCTTCTTCATCGCGGCCGCCTCGGCAGCCGTGGGAATCGCGAGCCAGCGCCCCGGGTAGAGTTCCCCTTCGGACTGAATCGTATTCTTCCGCCGGAGAGCGTCCGCACTCACGTTCAGCTCCGCGGCGATAGCCGCCAGCGTATCGCCCGCCTTCACCTGGTATCCGTCCCGTGAAACCCGGGCGGGCCCATCGACAGGCGGACGAGGTACCGCGGGAATGTCCCGGTCATGGTCCGCGTTCGGGTGCGCCGGCGCACGGGCTGCCACTGCGGTCTCGCTGGTCCGCGCCTCCCTCGGCATCTGCCGGGCACTCATCGCGACGGTCGCCGAATCCCCGGAAGCCTTGTCGATCATCTTGAATGCCAGGATTCCCCCGACCGCAATCAGATGCAGCACGAGCACCACCGAGAAAATGCGCGTCAGGCGCACGTCGGGCGTGTCGAGATACCAATCTGCCTCCTCGGTGACGTTTGCCGCCAGCCGTGTGTGGTTGAGTGCCTTCTGAAAGGCACCACCCCGATGGCCCCTGCGGGACCTCCTGTTTCTTCTCCTGTTGCTCATCGTCTTGGGATTGGTTGTGGATTGATGGGATACATTCACCGGAGGGATTCCGCCTGGGCATCGCGGACGTCCCGGATCGACTCGACGGCGCGGCGAAAGACCTCACCGCGTTCCTCGTAGCCGGAAAACATGTCGAAACTCGAGGTACCGGGGGAAAGGAGAACACAATCGCCGTCGGTCGCGATCGCGGCGGCGCACCGCACGGCCTCTTCCAGGCTCGGCGCCTCCCGGCAGGGCACGAGAGGGCTCCACGCCTCGATCAACCGGGCCGCGTTCTCTCCGTAGCAGACCGCGCTCCGAACGTGCCGCTCGATGCAGCCATTCAGCTCCCGCACGTCCAATCCTTTCTCCTTTCCACCGGCGAGCAATACGACCGGCTGATCCTGTCCTCGCAGGCTGCTCTCGACCGCATGGAGGTTGGTCGCCTTCGAATCGTTCACCCAGGTCACGCCATCGAGTCGCGCGACCACCTCGCAACGGTGGGGCGGTGCGGTGAACTGCCGGATCGCCTCCCCCATCTCGGAATAAGCGATCCCTGCTGCTTGAGCCGCCGCCATCGCCGCCATCACGTTCTCCGCATTGTGACGCCCGTTGAGCCGGGTCGTCCGGAAATCGATCAGCCTCTCCTCACCGGGACCCAATATCCAGCCGTCCCGGAATTGGAAGTCGGCGCCCTCCGCAAAGGCGGAGAAGGTGACCTGCCGTGCCGCGGTTCCGATGCGCTCCTCCTCCTTGATCACGGCCAAGTCATCTCCGCCCTGGTTCTCGAAAATGCGCAGTTTCGCCTCGCGATATTCCTCGACGGTCCGGTAGCGATCCATGTGATCGGGCGCAAAGTTCAGCCATACCGCCACGGCCGGTCGGAATTCTGCGATCGTCTCCAACTGGAACGAACTCACCTCGACCACATACCAGTCGCACGGTCTGCCCGACTCGATGAGTTCGGAAAACGCGTACCCGATGTTTCCGGTGGCAACCGTTCTCTTGCCGGCTCCGTTCAGGATGGCGGCGATCAACCCCGTCGTGGTCGTCTTTCCGTTCGTCCCCGTGATCGCGATGGTGGGAGCGTTGCCGAGACGCCAGGCGAACTCGATCTCCCCGATTAACTCGATCCCCCGGCTCGTGAAGGTTCGGGCGAGGTCCGAGTCACCGGGAATACCGGGACTGATCACGGCGAGATCGCAGGTCTTCTCCTGCTCGAGTGCGGAACGGCCGGAGACCAGGGGAATCCCTCGTTCGGCGAACGTGGCCACAGCGCTGCGGAGCTTCTCCGAATCTCCGGAATCGTAGACCGTCACGCGGGCACCGCGAGAGCGCGCGAGAGTCCCGGCGGCGCGCCCACTCGCACCGGCTCCCAGAACAGCAACACTCTTTCCCAGCAGCTCCATCGCTTCTCTTCTTCGCGTCCTATCGCAACTTCAGACTCATCAATCCGACGAGGGCGCAGATGATCGACACGATCCAGAATCGGTTGATGACCTTGCTCTCCTCCCATCCCATCAGCTCGAAGTGATGGTGGAGCGGGCTCATTTTGAAGATCCGCTTGCCGGTCGTCTTGTAGCTCGCGACCTGCAGGATCACCGACATCGCTTCGGCCACGAAGACACCACCGACGATCACGAGGAGAAGCTCCTGCTTGCAGCAGATCGCCACCATTCCGAGCATCCCTCCAATCGCGAGCGACCCCGTATCTCCCATGAAGACGCGCGCGGGATGGCAATTGAACCAGAGAAACCCGAGGCCCGCTCCGACCAGCCCGGCACAGAAGATCGCGACCTCGCCGGTGTAGGGATGGTAGGGAACGAACAGATAATCTGCAGCCAGTTGGTGCCCCGCCAGATAGGAGAACACCGCATAACTCATCGCCGTCGTCACGGTGCATCCCGAGGCGAGTCCGTCGAGGCCGTCGGTCAGGTTCACCGCATTCGAGCATCCCACCACGACGAGCGGGAGGAGGAAGATCGCAAACCAGCTGAGGTCGGTGATCACCGGGTCCTTCATGAAGGGAATGTAGAGTTGTCTCACATATTCCGACGTGTCGGGACGAATCATGAGGTAGGTCACCGCAGCGATCGCGATCGCGAACTGGACCAGCAACTTGATCCGCCCGCTCACTCCGGCCGAGTTCTTCTTCGACACCTTGAGGTAGTCGTCGACGAATCCGAGTAGCCCGGCACCCACCGTGACGAACACGAGAACCCAGATGAAGGGGTTGGTCGGCCGGGCCCAGAGCAGCGTCGCGGCCAACACCGATCCCACGATGAGAACGCCGCCCATGGTCGGCGTTCCCGCCTTGCCTCCGTGCAGTTCGGCGAGCCGATGAACCTCATCGGCCGTGCGAATCGGCTGCCCCAATTTGAGGGAGATCAGCTTCAGGATGACACGATTGCCGAACAGCACCGTAAGCAGGAATGCGGTGAGACAGGCGCCGGCGGCGCGAAACGTCTGATACTGGAAGACGTTGAAGACGTCGAACAGCTCAGAGATGTCGGTCAGGTTCTTGAGGAAATAGAGCATGACAGGGTTACTTTTGAAGGGCGGCGATCACATTTTCCATCTGCGCCGCCCGGCTTCCCTTCACCAGAATCAGGTCGCTGTCATCCGCCGTTTTCTGGAGAATCTCCGCCGCCTCTTCGTGGCTTTCGACCGCAACGGTTTCCACCGCCGGAGCCGCCGCCCTTCCGATGGTTCCCGCCGTCTCACCCACGGTGATCAGGAGTCCGAGCTTCGCTCTCGCCACCGCCTCGCCAACCTCGCGATGGCCCGACTCCTCGTGCTCTCCCAACTCGCCCATCGCCCCCAGCACGGCAATCCGGCGGCCCTTGCACGGGAGGTCGGAGAGCGCCGCGATGGCGGCACGCATCGAGTCCGGGTTGGCATTGTAACTGTCGTCAAGAAAGTGCAATCCGCCAGCCGACCGGGGCTGGAGCCGTCCCCCCGTCAACTCCGCGTTGCTCAGCTTCTCCGCGATTTGCCCGATCTCCACGCCTCTCCGGACTCCCACCGCCGCCGCAAGCAGGGCATTCGTGACCATGTGCCGTCCGCTCACGGGAAGCGTGACACGATGGGGGGCGCCTTCGCCCGCCGAAATCCCGAAAGACGGACACCCATCGCTTTCGATGTCCACATCCACCGCCGCGAGGTCTCCCTGACCGATCCCGACGGAGACCATTTCGCAGGAGACGCGTTCCGCCACCCAGTGATGATAGTCGTCTTCCACCGGCATGACGCAAAAGCCCTGGGCGGGCACCGCGAGCGCCAACTCGCACTTCTCTTCGGCGATCGCGTCACGGGTCCGCAGGTTCTCGATGTGCGCGGTCCCGATGTTCGTGAGAACGGCGGCGTCCGGTCCTGCCATCTCGGCGAGAACTTCGATTTCACCGGCGTGATTCATTCCCATCTCCCACACGCCATGACGGTCGTTCTCACCCGTTCGCAGGATCGTGAGCGGGAGTCCGATGTGGTTGTTCAGGTTGCCTTCCGTGGCACTGACCTCCCCCACGGCCGAGAGAGTCGCGCGGAGGAAATCCTTCGTCGAGGTCTTCCCGTTACTCCCGGTGACTCCGATCGCGAAAAGATCCGTCAGCGAACGCCGGTAGGAGAAGGCGAGATCCTGGAGAGCATCGAGGGTGTTCCGAACGTGGATGATCGCTCCCGGAAAGGACTCCGTGGCCTCGGGAAACCGGGAAACGACGAGAGCTCCGACCCCTCTTTCGATCGCATCCGCAAGAAAGTCGTGGCCATCGAAGCGATCCCCGACAAGGGCGAGAAATACGTCGCCATCCCCCAGAGTGCGGGTATCCGTCGAAAGCACGTCAAACTGCTCCGAGGGGGTTCCCTGCAACAGGGCTCCCCCACTCCACGTGGCCAGATCTCGCAGGGTCGTAGGTCTCATGACTTGCTCTTCTCGGCGGCGGCCGCCATCCATCCGAACGCAACCTTGCGATCGTCGAACTCGTGCCGAACACCATTCACTTCCTGGTAGGTCTCGTGCCCCTTGCCGGCGATCACCACGATGTCCCGTTCTCCGGCCAGATCGATCGCTCGTCCGATGGCGGCCTTCCGGTCCTCGACCGTCTCCCGCCTGGTTCCATGAAAGCCGGTCTCGGCATCGCGCAGGATCTGCTGCGGATCCTCCGTTCTCGGGTTGTCGGACGTGAGAATCACGTAGTCGCTGGCCTTCTCAGCCGCCTGGGCCATCAGGGGACGTTTTCCGCGGTCACGATCGCCTCCGCATCCGATCACCGTGATGAGACGCTTCGGCTCAAGGGATCTCACGGTCTCGAGCACGTTTCGGACCGCATCCGGCGTGTGCGCATAGTCGACGAAAACCCGGTAGTTGGTTTGCAGCCCCTCGACGCGCTCGAGTCGTCCGGGCACCTGGGGGCACGTTGCCAGGTTCGCGATGGCCTCGCGCATGTTCAGTCCGGCCGATACCGACGCGGCCAGCGCAGCGAGGGTGTTGTAGACGTTGAAGAGACCGATCAACGGTGTCCTCACGAGGTATTGCCTTCCCTTCGCACGCAGCTGGAACTGGGTGCCGTCAAATCCCGACCGAATCCCCGAGGCCTGGAAGTCCGCCCCTGCCGACTGCCCGAACGTGACGGTGGCGAGATCCCATCCACGCCGCTTCAGGAGCCGCTCCCCGTACCGGTCGTCGGCGTTGACGATCATGACACCCGTCCCGCCGTCCTGCTCCATCCGCTCGAAGAGCAGGCACTTGGCGCCGAAGTAGGCCTCCATCGACCCGTGGTAGTCGAGGTGGTCCTGGCTGAGGTTGGTGAATACCCCGACGTCGAACCGGACCCCCGTCGTACGATGCTGGACCAACCCGTGGGAGGAAACTTCCATGACAGCGGCCCGGCATCCCGCATCGACCATCTCGCGAAACAGGGCCTGGAGATCCGGCGCCTCCGGCGGGGTGTGCGGAGCAGCCCTCACCTCGTCGCCGACACGATATTCGATCGTCCCGACCAGGCCCGCACGGAAGAGTGAGCTCTCGAGCAGGTGGTGGGCGATCAGGGCCGTGGTGGTCTTCCCGTTCGTACCCGTGATGCCGATCACGGGCAGGTCGCGCGTCGGATTCCCCCACCAGTTCGCCGCCGAACGGCCCATCGCCTCCCTGGCATCCGGCACCTCGATCCACACGGCATCGGTATCGGCCCCGTAGGCCTGTTTCGCGACGATCGCCGCCGCCCCGCGCTCCAGCGCCTGGGGAATGAAGTCGCGCCCATCCGCAGAAACGCCCTCCAGGGCGAAAAATACTCCGCCGGGCTCAACGAGCCGGGAGTCGAAATGGATCCCCGACACCTCTCGGGAGGTGTCTCCCGTCACCGCAACGACGGAGAGGCCCTCGATCAGATCACTCAATCTCATGGCGTGGTCACCCCCTCTCTCGTGCTGGCACGCAGGGACAGATCCGGCGGCGAATCCCGCTCCTCGGTTTGGTCCGCCTCCGGAAGCAGCTCTTCCGGTTTGTCGGGTTCCATTCCGTAGAGCCGGATCGCCTTTTCCGCGATCTCGCGAAACACTGGTGCGGCGATGGTTCCCCCATAGAGGTGAATCCCGTCGGCTCTCGGATCGTCAATCATCACGATTCCCACCAACTCGGGATCATCGGCGGGAAAAAAGCCCATGAAGGAAACGACGTAGCGCCCCGAGACATAACCCACGTTGACGACGTGCTTGCGGGCGGTTCCCGTCTTTCCCGCGATCGTGTAGCCGGGGATCGCCGCCTTCGTCCCCGTCCCTCCCTCTTCCAGAACCGCGACCATGCATCTCTTCACCTGTCGCGCCGCCCGCTCGCTGATCACCCGCCGCGTGACACGCGCCTCTCCCAGGTCCCTCTCGATTCCTTCGTGATCCACCACCTTCTTGACCACCGTGGGCGCCTGATAGATCCCATCGTTTGCGATGATCCCACAGGCCGCCGCCATCTGGAGCGGCGTCACGGCCACCTCGTATCCCATCACGGCACTCGAGAACGAAGTGGTCGTCCACTCACTCACCGGATAGACGGTTCCGTCATTTTCGGCGGTCAGCTCGATACCACTCGCCTCACCGAATCCGAATTGCCGCATGTAGTAGTGAAACACGTGCGGATTCAACGGCCGCGCGACCAGATAGGCGCCGATGTTCGAAGACTTCGCAAACGCCTTCTCCGCCGGGATGACCCCGTAGTCGTGGTGATCCTTCAATTCGAACCCTTCGAGATTGTAGAGCCCCATGTGGCAATCCACCGGTGTCGACGGAAGGATCAGCCCACGGTCGAAGGCTCCACCGAAGGCCACGATCTTGAAAGTCGACCCCGGCTGATAGAGATCACTGATGGCGATATTCCTCCGGTTCCCCTCGCGGCTGTCGAGGTCGAAGTGGGGACGGCTCGCCATTGCTACGACCTCCCCCGTCCGGGGACGCAGCCAGACGGAAGAAACCTTCTCGGGACCGAAGGCCTCCATCACGCCGTCGAGAGCGGACTCGACGTGGTACTGCAGCGCCATGTCGATGGTGAGGTGAACATCGTTTCCCGGGACCGGCTCCACATGCTTTCCCCGGTAGGCCCGAAGTTCTCTGCGCCGGCGGTCGCGCTCGCAGTAGCGAATCCCCGGCCTACCCCGCATTTCGTCATCGAACACCTTTTCGACCCCCTCCATCCCCTCGTTCTCCGCATTGACGTAGCCGATCACGTGGGTCAGCGAGCGGGGACTCGGGTAGTATCGCCGCTGGCCCCTTTCCAGGTAGAGACCACCGAGTGAATTCTCTTCGAGGAGAACTTCAATCTGGCGGGCAAAGTCCTCTTCCAATTGCTTCGCGAGGATGATTTCCCCGGTCTCCTTGCTGTTCAGCTCTCGACCAAAGGTGTGCTTCGGGATCCGCAGGGGCGCCGAGAGACACTCGACAACATGCCCCCGATACACACTACGGATCTCCGCGGGCAGATACTTGCGCCGAATCGCCTGGGCACTCACCCCCTCCTTGCGAGCCAACCCAATGCAGGCAAGACCGAGATCCCGGAGATGATGACAGTCCACCTTGAGGGTGTAGACAGTTTGATTGCGCGCCAGGAGATCCCCATTGCCATCGAAGATCCTCCCGCGCTTCGCGGGCAGCACCATTTCGTACTCATAATGCGCACGCGCCTCGGTCGCCAGGGCCCCGCCCTTGACCATCTCGATCCAGACGAGCCGCCCACTGAGGAGGCAGAGCAGAATCAGCAGGAAGGCGCACGCCCCGACCAGTCGCGTCTTGATTCTCCCGTCCACGTTCGTTGTATACGGTTAAAACACCCCGACCACGGGAGACGAGTAGCCTTCCTCCGGCACGATGCGCATCACGCGCCCCGGCTCGATCTCCTGGAGATCGCTCTTCATCCAGCGAAGCCGCCGTCGCAGATCGATGCGGTCATGCACGCCCGCGATGCGCAACTCCCACATCTCCGACTCCTGGCGCAGATCGGCAATCCTCTTCTCGGCGGCGACAATCTCGTGGCCCCTCGTGACGTGCTCATTTCGCAGCGCCACGAAGGTGACGCCCGCGACGGCAGCAAAAAGCCCCAGAAAGAGGATCCGAAACACGGTCATGAACCGGACCCGGTTGCGATAGCGATTCTTCTTCTGCATACCCTTCCTCCTACATCTTCACCGCCACCCGCAATTTCGCGCTCCGTGCGCGCGGATTGTGACTGATTTCCTCCTCCGTCGGAGCGACCGCCTTACGATTCCGCAGGGCCAGACTGTAATCGGGATTCGGACGCGGCTCGGGCCACTCGGGCCGGTCGATCATCTTTTGGGAGCGTTCCCGGAGAAAATGTTTCACGATCCGATCCTCGAGAGAATGAAAGGTGATCACGGCCAACACCCCACCCTCCGCGAGCGCCCCGACCGCCTTCTCCAGCCCCACCTCGAGATGGGCCAACTCCTCGTTCACCGCGATACGCAACCCCTGGAACGACCGGGTGGCCGGGTGCCGCGCCCCCGAACGAGGGAGCACCCTCGCGATCACCTCCGCGAGATGCGCGGTCGTGGCGATCACTTTCCTCTCGCGCTCACGAACGATCTCGCGAGCGATGCGGCGCGACGCCCTTTCCTCACCATATCGATAGAAAATGTCCGCCAACTCCTCCTCGCCCGCCTCGTTCACGATATCGCGGGCCGACCTCTCCTGCCGCTGATCCATCCGCATATCGAGCGGCCCATCCTCGCGAAAGGAGAACCCCCGCGACGGCTCGTCGAGCTGCCTTGAAGAGACACCGAGATCGAGAAGGATTCCATCGACGGAATCGATCGCATGATCGGCGAGGAGACGATCGATCTCGGAGAAATTGCCGCGAACCGGGAGAAAGCAGTCCCCATAACGATCCAAGCGACGCGACGCATGCTGGAGGGCGTCACCATCGCGATCACACCCGATGACATGCGCCCCGTGACGGAGCAGCAACTCCGCATGCCCGCCTCCTCCGAGGGTGCCATCGAAGATCTGCTTGCCCCGAACCGGGCGCATGGCCCGGTAGACCTCTTCACTCAATACGGGCTGATGGTAAAAATCCATGGTTCTGTCAGCAACCGGCCACAGCGAAGCGCCCAGGGAGTGCGCACGAACTTCCGGACCCGCCACTTCCCACTCGGTCCCGGAGGAAAGGACAATACCGCCCGAGAACGGACCTTCATCCGACGGAATCATTCCAGCCTCCCCTTCTCTCTCCAACCACGGCTTGATGGGGATAATCATAGTCTCGGCTCGGTCTTCGATTCGAAATCAAGGCGGTTCGCGGATCCGGTGCTTTTCTCACCTATAATTTTCATAAAAAAGAAAAGCATTTAGGCTTTATTATACTATTTACCAATACCTTTAGGCAAGGCGAAAAGTTAAGTTTTCTAAAGAAACTTGCCTTCGACCGTTACAGTCGAAGGCCTTCGCGGCACGTGATTTCGCACCGTCGTCCCGCGGGCTCAGCGCGCCCCGGGGAGGATCTCGTCCTGCCGACTACCAGGCACTCTGGTAGAGTCCCGCGAGGTCTGACGCCTCGACCGGAACGGGATTGAACTGCGCGGTCCACTGCCCGGCGGCTTCCTCCGCCAGGGTGACGAGGCTCTCGTCGTTCGCTCCCAAATCTCCCACGCTCAGGTCCATTTCTGCTGCCTGGAGCAGTTCCCGAACGCGCTTCTCGAGCCCACTGGACCAGAGGGAATCGTATGTCTCCGCCGCAGACGCATCGGCCCGGTTGAATCCGATCACCCACGGCAGCATTGTTCCCACGGCCTGGCCATGGACGATATCAAAGTGCGCCGTCAGGGGGTTGGCGCACGAATGCGCGATTCCAAGCATCGAATTTTCTATCGCGGTGCCCGCGAATGCCGCTCCCAGTTGCATCCGGGCCCGCGCCTCGATATCCTCGGGATGCGTCAGGACCCGCTCCATCGCGCCCTCGAGAAGCTGCCAGGCCGCTCGTGAGTAGGCGAGCGAGACATCGCTGCACTTTCGGCAGACCGCCGTCTCGAGCGCATGCGCGATCGCATCGATGCCCGTGTGGGCGGTCACGGCGCGCGGCTGCGTCAGGGTCAACTCGGGATCGAGGATCGCGACGGCGGCAGCCGCCTTCTTATCGCCGCAGGCCATCTTCGCATGGGAGTGGTCGTCGGCGATCAGGGCAAAACTCTGGCATTCGCTGCCGGTTCCCGAGGTCGTCGGAACCGCAATCAGCGGAAGCATCGGCTTCGTCGCCTTTCCCACGCCCCAGTAATCGCGCATTTCTCCCCCGTTGGTCAGGAGGAAATTGCAACCCTTCGCCGTGTCCATGCTGGACCCTCCGCCGATGCCCACGATCAGGTCCACGTCCTTGTCAGCCGCAAAGGCCACGGTTCGTCCCACATCGACCGTGGTCGGGTTCTCGTGAACCCCGTCGAAGACGAAGGTCTGCACCCCGGCCTCCTGCAGGTACCCGACGCATCTCTCGCTGTGACCGGATCGGGCGATTCCCGGGTCGGTGACAAGGAGAGCGCGAGTCGCACCCAACTCCCTCGCCCGGTGACCGATCGACGCCAGGGTACCGGGTCCGAAGACCACCCCTCCGCCCGGAATCGCATCGAAATTGACGACGAAGTCCGGAACGTCGAAACCGTCGCACAGCGCGGCGGCGGAGAGAGGATGACCCGACATGAGAGGGACCCTACGATCTCACGCTATCTCCGCAATCTGGAAAGACCGGCGCGTATACAGGAACTCGAAGAGGTTGCCCTCGTGCGGCTGGTCCCACTTGATCCTGTTCGTGGGGACATTCCCGATATTGAGCCGATCGATATGGGCGCAGTCGAAAAGCTGATTGACCCACGCCACGTCCCGGGTCACCGCGGTGACGACGAGTGACGGACCGATTTTGTCCAGCATCTCCGCCTGCGGACACTCCACGACGCTGGCGAAGGGGAAGAGGAATTCCCGAATCGCAAGCTCTTGGTCGAACGAATCCACCCGCACGATGGTGGGCTGAAGGTAGTTCATCCCATCCCTCTCCTGGAAGCGCTCCCCCTCGCGGTAGTGTGCCGTCACATCCTCCGCCCCACCCGCATCGAGCCCCGACGCGACCGCATCGTTGATCCACTCGGCGAACTTGGGGTTGGCGAATCCGGACAGCTTCGCCTCGGAATCGTCCTGGGAAAGAGGACGGATTTCCGCGACACGCTTCGCCACCGCGTGAGCGATCGCATCCCCGTGACGGGGCACGACGATCGTCGAGGTGCAGATGCAGCTCCGTCCCGAATTGGCGGAAACCGACTCGACGATCGTGTCGACATACTTCTCCCAGTTGTCGATCTCGTCTTCTCCAATGAGAAACTTGGAGTAGCCGGTGCCGTGAACTTCGACGCGTTCGTCGTTTTCGTATTGCTTGACGGTCGAATCATCACCGAAAAGCATAACCCGGCCCGCACGCCGAATGATGGCGCCCGAACCGTCGTGCGTAGTCGGATAGAGGCTGAACGCTTCGGGAGGACAGCCCGCCTTGATGAAGGCCTGTATGATCCGCCATGGCGTCCAAGGCTCTTCTCGCCCCGGCTTCAACAACACCGGCACCTTCATCGCGATCGACGGAATCCACAGCGCATTCACGGCGGGCGAGTTGCTCGGAAGAATCACCGCCAACTCATTCGTCGTCGCCGAAAAACTGACCGGGGCGCCCCCCTGTTCGCCATACCCCCGGTCGAGCACCTCCCAGTCCATGCCTCGCGTCAGTCCGCGAAAGATCACGTCGATCTCGTCGAAAATGCCGCCGAGACGCTTCATGTTCATCCGGATCAGCGAGTGGGGCAGTCCGCTCGTCGCTGCGAGGGAAAGCACGTAATCCTCTGGGGACTGCATCTGTCCATCGGTCCCGATCGGAAGATCCGACTCTAGGAAATACCGGCCAGCCATCTTCGTCATTTCGACGAGATCAGCGGAGCGATACTTCTTGAGGGCACTTCTCGCCTGCTCCATGCGAAGCAGGTCATACTTGATCATGTCGGCGCAGGCGAAGCTGATCTCGGCGGCCGCCTCATCGCCGCCGAGGCGATTGACGGTTTGCACGTCCAGGCTGCGATGGACGCGCCCTTGGCGAAGAATCGGGATATGCGGAGCGTGGCTCATGAATGTCGTTTCTGATTCTACGATGCGGCCGCCCGATCAATACACCCCTTCGATCACTTTCTTCGTCATCGCGCCAAATGGCCGGACGTCGCCTACTCCGTCCCACGGATAGCGGTCGTGCGGGTGGCGCCGAATCGCCTCGTCACGCTCGAGGAAGCGAGGCATGAAAAATTCCTTCGTCAGGGTGGTCAACTCGACCCGGCCGTAGTCACCGTAGTCTCGCGTCACCTCGGTGTTTTCAGGATCCACGATCCGCAATGCGGCGCGCGGCTGGGGAGCGTAGTAGGTCACGCTGTATCCGTCTTGTTGCAGCTCCTCGGGAATACTCACCGCCAGCCCCATCAGGGTGTTTCCGTAGGTGGGAACGAAGAGCGCCTTGTTTTCCAGGACCTCTTCCTGCAAAAATCGCACATACTCGGGAGTCATCGAGGTCCCCCCACAGAAACAGCCCTTGATTCCATGGCCGGAAATCGAGATCCGCTCACCGATGCTCGCAAGCAACTTCGGGGTCGTGAAGATGCAGGAGATGTCACGATGCTTGATGATCTCCACCGCCTGCGACATCACGTGCGCCTGGTAGCGCTCGACCTGGTCCAGTTCCTTCCGCGAGATCAGCTTCTTCACCCACCGGGGATCGAGGTCCACGTGGTAACAGCTCCCTCCCCGGAAATCCGCGAGGTGCTCGACGGCCAACCGAAGCCGGCGGGGACCGGTCGGCCCTACCATGATCCAGTTTCCACCCTTCGGGAAATGCTCGTCGCTGAGGGTGCCGGAGAATTGCTCGTAATCGTGCTTGTAGTCGTCCCATCCCACCCGCTGCTTGGGAAGACCGGTCGTTCCGCCCGTCTCGAAAACGTTGAAGGGCCGCCCCTTGAACGCATTGGGGACGAAGCGCTCGTTCTTCTCGTCCCGCAACCATTCGTCCTGGAAGTGGGGAAACTTGACGATGTCCTCGAACGATTGCACCTCCTGGCGCGGATCCCAGCCCGCTTCCTTCATCCAGTCGAGCCAGAAGGGCGTTCCGGTTTCTTCCGAGAAATGCCACTGGAGCACATCGCGGAGTTGGGAGTCGAGTTGTGCTTTCGCTTCGTCTGCGGTCATGGTCATGAAAACAAGGGGTGTGGGCGCAATGCCGATTGCGGGGATCCGCCTTGCCCGCGGCCCGGGATTCACCGAGCGGTAGGCAGTCGTTACGGGAAAAACTTACGAATCGTCTCCTCACTCGGTTTCTTGGTGAAGAGAGAAACCACGACCAGCGAGACGAGCCCGGCGACGAAGCAGATCGCCACCGGCATCACTCCCGTGTCTGACCGGTGTCCCGTGGCGAAAGCGGTATACTCACCACCGAAACCGGATTTCGCGAAAAAGTAGATCCAGGTGGAGGCAACGGCGATCACACACGCGTAGGCTCCCGCCTTCGTCGCCCCCTTCCAATAGAGGGCGGGAAAAACGAGCGAGGTGAGCGCCGCGAATCCGGAAAAGCTCCACACGGCGAGATCGAAGACGTTCTGCACGTTCTTCAGGACCAACGAGAGAATGTAGGTCAGAAGGACGATCCCCACGACAAACGAGCGGGCGATCAGGACGATCTGCTTTTCGCTGAACTGGCTTCGGTCCCTGTTGTGCAGGACCACATCGTTGGTGAAGATCGTTCCGAGACAGAGAAACTGCGAATCGAGCGATGACATGATCGCCGCCAGAATTCCGGCGGTGACGAGCCCCGCCACGATCGGCTCCTCGACGAGAAACTTGATCACCACGCTGAGGACCTTGCCCACCTCGGCATCGGACGCCGAACTCATGATGTTCACCACGGGAGCTGGCCAGATGTCCTTGGCGCCCTCGTTGAAGACTCCCGTCGCCCAGAGTCCGATCAGGACACAGGGCACCCAGACCACCATGATGCAGAGCGGATGCGCCACCACCGTCAGCTTGAAGCTCTTTGCGCTCTTCGCCGTCAACCAGTGCTGGAACAGGTGAGGAAACATGCCCACCGAAAGAGGGATGAACATGTAGGTGAGAAACATCAGGGGCGGAATTCCAACCTCCCGGACCGTCTCGCCCGCCTTGGTCGCGACCGCGAGTTCGCTCGGCGTCCGGACCAGATGTCCGGGGTTCGTCTGTTCGATCGCCGCACCGAGACCTCCCAGTGCCTTCGAAATCAGGAAGAAGGCCAGGAGACCCATTGCCATGAAGACGAGAGTCTGGAAGGTGTTGGCCCAGGCGGCGGCCCGGGAACCACCGGCGAAAATGTAGGTGAGAACCACACCGCAGATCACGAGACCGATCAGCCACGGCGGCAGCGCCCCGTTCAGGACCGGGTTCTCGTGAGGAAAGAGTTCGGGAAACATCCCCGACGTCGTGGGAACCATGACCCGGTAGGATCCGATCACACCGATGAGCAAGTAGGGAATGACGAGGAGAACGAGGCACGGAAACAACAGGTAGCCGAGATTGTTCGACTCGAAGCGGTTCCGGAAGAACTGGATCTGGGTGAAATAGCCGTGCCGCTTTGCGATCGCCCAGACACGGATCCCGATCAGGAAGAAACAGGCGGCATGGATGAGACCCGAGGCCGAAGCCATCAGGCCGTAGGTGCCCACCCCTTTCTGGAATGCCTTCCCCGTCGATCCAACCAGGGCGAAGGCCGTCATCGTCGTGCCGAAGACCGACATCAGCAGCATGAACGGACCGATCGAACGGCTCGCGACGAAATAGTCCTGCGAAGTGCCGCGGAACAGGAAACCGCTGAAGAGTGCGAGACCGAGCAACAGGCCGAGATAGCAGGCGATAACGACGAGCGGCGTGACGGACACCGAATCCGGCGCCTGGGCGAGAAGAGTGGGCATGAGATGAAAGGCTGGGATTGGGAAACCGGAGACGAGCGATCACGCCCGCGACGAAAGAGGCAGGCTGGATGCGAAGATACGAGGCGGGAGACGGATTCTCACTCGTCGCCCTCGTCGGCCCACTTCTCGAGACCGGTGGGCCAGGCAAACCGAACGACCGCGGCCCAGAAAATGGCCGCGACGATGGAGTAGGCCGCGTGATAGGCCAGACCGACGGGCATGAACCCGAAGACCGTGTTGGCGTTGTCCCAGTTCCACTGGTCCTGGTGCAACAGGGCCAGCAGGACGAAAACGATGACGATGATCCCGAGCCTGGACTTCATGAAGGAAAATGGGTGAACCGAGCCGGAGAGCATTCCCGGGGGAATACCCTCCCGAGTGGCGTACCGGTCAGGGACGAACCATGGCGATGGCGCTCTCGCCCTCGTAGGCGTAGAGATGGGTCTGGGTCATCACGTACATCGTGCCGTTCGCCACCACCGGAGTGGCATAGATCGGAGCGGGGTAGGTAACGATCCCGATCTCCTCGAATTCCTTACCGGCCTTGAGGATCACGAGCTCGCCATCCTCGTTGCCGATGAACACCTTTCCGTCCACGACGAGCGTCGATCCCCAGATGTGTGAGAGGGTGTCGTGTTCCCAATA
>Ga0180429_10001683_pt1 | contig 18605 bp, 16 predicted proteins | sample SS_ome_FD_132428 | JGI IMG/M metagenome (GOLD analysis project Ga0180429, IMG submission 132428) | Hypersaline lake sediment archaeal communities from the Salton Sea, California, USA - SS_1_S_1 metaG | ecosystem: Environmental > Aquatic > Non-marine Saline and Alkaline > Hypersaline > Sediment ...
GAAGACATGGAAAACTTTTGCATTCATCCTTCCGCCTTCAACCTTGGCTTTCAAGGGGGACTTTATGGGATCAAGCCGCCGATTTCCGGCGCTCCACGATGTCGCCCCGCGAGCCGACCACGATCTCTTCCATGGGGATGGTCTTTCCGGCCTCCGCCATGCCCTTCTTCACGATGGAGGCCAGGGCCGAGCAGCAGGGCACTTCCATTTCCACCGTGGTCACGCTCCGGATGCCCGCCTGCCGGAAAATCTCCTCGAACCGCTTCACGTATTCCCGCACGTCGTCGAACTTGGGACATCCCAGAAGGACCACTTTGCCTTGCAGCAAGTCCGAGTGGAACCGGGGGTAGGCCACGGGCACGCAATCGGCGGCCACCAGCAGGTGGGCGTTCTTGAGAAACGGGGCCGTGGGGGGGACCAGCCGAATCTGCACGGGCCAATGGGTCAGGGCCGAGCCGCCCCCTTCGTACACGACGGGCTCGTTGGCCGAAGCGCAGGACGATTCGAAGACCTGCACGCGAGCCGAAGGGCAGATTGCTCCGGAAGGCGCCCCCGCCGTTTGCTTTTGCTCTTTTTCCTTCTCCTTCAGATACTCCTCCACGGCTTCGGGGTCGAATTCCTCGGCTTTCCGCTCCACGATGCGAAGGGCCCCTTGAGGGCACTCGCCGATGCAGGCCCCCAGGCCGTCGCAGTAGTTGTCGGACACCACCTTGGCCTTGCCGTCCACCAGCTCCAGGGCCCCCTCGGCGCAGGCCAGAATGCACTGGCCGCAGCCGTCGCACTTCTCTTCGTCGATTTCGATGATCTTGCGCACGGTCTTCATGACTCTTCTCCTCCGTCCGTATTCATTCGTTCCGAGGGATCAGAACGGTTTCGGCCGTCTTCTTGCCGGCGTCCGTGAAAAGCTTCTCCCGAGCAAGGCGGGAAAGGCGCGTCTCGTCGCGCTCCTTGTCGGAGCCGGCTTCCTCCATGTTCACGATCCAGTCGGCGTCGTAAACGATCTTGAAATTGAGGGTTTCCTCCTCGCGGGGATGATGGTGGTGGCCGACGATGTCGCACACCTCTTCGATGAGAGCGTCCTGGGCCCCCAGGCGAGCAAGGATCTCGCGGGCGATGGGCGGGCCTTCCTCTTCCTGCCACCGGGCCGCCGTGCTTTGGTGCTTGCGCTCGGCCTCGTGGATGCCGATGTCGTGCAGGTAGGCGGCGGCCAGCACGACGGCCGGGTCGCCCCCTTCCTCGCGCAGGATCTGCTCGGCGTAGCGGGCCACCTTCATGGCGTGGCCCACCCGCTTGAAGTCCCGCCCGAAATACTTTTTCATCTCCACCGCCACCCGGTCCTTGAGGAGGTTCTCCCGTTGGGCCAGCAGCTCCGGCGACAAATCGCCCAGGCACTGCTCGGCGTAGCGGCAATAGGCGGCGCACCCGAAATCCATCTCGGGATTGACGAACTTGTGGCCGCATTGGGAGCACTTGCGGGTGGACTCGTCCTTGAAGAATTCCACTTTGGCGCCGCATCGGGGGCACGGAGCTTCGAAGATGGCCCCCGGCTTCCAGTATCGCGTATCCTGTCCCGGACATTTCATGGCGTTGCTCCTTTCTCCCCGATCTTTTGTTTTGGGCTTGCAGTCATTGGGAATTGGAATTTGTTTCGATACTCGGATTTCGCCTGAACGGTCTTTCCGTTCAGGCGCCCCGATGCTGCTTTCTTCACCGTTCCATGATTCCCTTTCGACGCTCCGCCTTACCCGAGGATGGCCTCGAGGTCCTCGTCGGGGGTGGTGATGGGCTTGATGTCGAAGGTTTTCACCAGCACGTCCAGCACGTTGGGAGTGATGAAGGCGGGCAGGCTGGGCCCCAGCCGGATGTCCTTGACGCCCAGGTGGAGCAGGGTGAGCAGGATGGCCACGGCTTTCTGCTCGTACCAGGACAGGACCATGGACAGGGGCAGGTCGTTGACCCCCACCTGGAAGGCGTCGGCCAGGGCCGAAGCGATCTTGATGGCCGAATAGGCGTCGTTGCACTGGCCGATGTCCAGCAGGCGCGGAATGCCGCCGATGTCTCCCAACTGCTTGTCGAAGAACCGGAACTTGCCGCAGGCCAGGGTCAGCACCACGCAGTCCTCGGGGACCTTCTCCACGAATTCCGTGTAGTAGTTGCGGCCGGGCTTGGCGCCGTCGCAGCCCGCCACCAGGAAGAAGTGACGGATGTTCTTGTCCTTGACGGCCTGGATCACCTTGTCGGCGATGCCCAGCACCGTGTGGTGCCCGAAGCCCACCATGACGGACTTGCCGTTGGAGTCTTCGGAAAAGCCGGGCAGGGCCAGGGCCCTTTCGATGACGGGCGCGAAATTCCGGTCGCCGATGTGGGGCACGCCGGGCCACTGCACCACGCCGCAGGTGAAGATGTTGTCGTGGTACGAATCCCGAGGCTTCTGGATGCAGTTGGTGGTCATGAGGATGGCCCCGGGGAATTGGGCGAATTCCTTCTGCTGGTTCTGCCAGGCCGTGCCGTAGTGGCCGTAAAAATGCTCGTACTTCTTCAACCCGGGATAGCCGTGGCAGGGCAGCATCTCGCCGTGGGTGTACACGTAGATGCCCTTGCCCCGGGTCTGCTTGAGCAGCTCCTCCAGGTCCTTGAGGTCGTGGCCGGACACCAGGATGGCCTTCCCCTTCTTGTGGCCCAACGGGACCTTGGTGGGGATCGGGTGGCCGTAGGCGCCCGTGTTGGCGGCGTCCAGAAGCTCCATCACCCGAAGGTTGATCTCGCCGCACTTGAGCACCAGCTTGATCCAGTCCTCGATCCCCAGGCTCTTGTCGAAGGGGGCCGCCAGCGCTTCTTGAACGAAGGCGTAAACGGCGTCGTCTTCCTGTCCCAGGATGGCGGCATGGTCCGCGTAGGCCGCCACGCCCTTGAGGCCGAAAAGGAGAGTGTGCTGCAAGGAAAGGATGTCCGGGTTGACCTCGGCGTCGGACTTGAGGCCCACCAGCTCCCCTTGGGCCTTCATGCCTTCCAGGGTGGAGTCGGGCTGGAAGGTGGCGGCCTTTTCGTCGAAGTCGGTCCGGCCCCCCGCCTGCTTCACTTTCTCCTTGAGGCTTTCCCGCAGGGCCACCGTCCGGCGCACCCAGTCGGCGATGCTCTCGGAGTCGAAGTCCACGTTGGTGAGGGTGGCGAAGAGGGCTTCGCAGATCAGCCGATTGACTTCCGCTTCGTTGATTCCCGCCTTGCGGCCTTCCAAAGCCACTACCGAGAGGCCTCTCAGGGCGTACACCAGCAGGTCCTGCAAAGTCGCCGTGTCGTCCGTCTTGCCGCACACGCCGATCTTGTCGCATCCGATGCCCTTGGCCGCCTGTTCGCATTGGTAACAAAACATGGGGTTCTCCTTTTTCTAAAATTCGTTCGCTCTTCGATTTCGTATCGTCTTTGCCTTTGCCGTGTTAGTTGCACTATAAGAAGGCTTGGGCGGGAAATCCTTGACTCAGGTCAAGAAAGGGAAAAATTTTTTCATCGAGAGCGCCGAATCATGAAGTTGACGGAGCGACTGGCTCGCATTCCCCTTTTCCAAGGGCTTCCGGAGGCTCAGGTCCGCGAGATCGCCACTTTGATCGTGGAGCAGGAATTTCGACGGGGGCAGACCATCTTCTCCGAAGGGGACCCCGGCTCGGGGTTCTACATCGTGGCTTCGGGAAGGGTGAAGGTTTTCAAGCTCTCCCTGGAGGGCAAGGAGCAGATTCTGCACATCTTCGGGGCGGGGCAGCCTTTCGGCGAGGTGCCCGTGTTCGCCGGGGAAAGCTTTCCGGCCCATGCCGAAGCCCTGGAAAAAAGCCGCATTTTCTTCCTGGACCGGGGGGACTTCGCCGATCTCATCCGCAAGGAGCCCTCCTTGGCCATGAACATGCTGGCGGTGCTTTCCCTGAGGCTTAGGCAGTTCACGCGGCTCATCGAGGACCTCTCCCTCAAGGAGGTGCCGGGGCGGCTGGCGGCCTACCTGCTCTATCTGAGCCAGCGCCAGGGGGAGTCGAACGAGCTGGAGCTGGACATTTCCAAGGGGCACTTGGCGTCCATCCTGGGCACCATCCCCGAGACCCTCTCGCGCATTTTCGCCAAGATAAGCCAGGCGGGGCTCGTGGAAGTGCGGGGTCGGCGCATCGTCGTTCTCGACCGGCCGGGGCTCGAGGCCCTGGCCGCCGAAGGGAAGCTGCTGTTGGAGGGGTGAAGGAAAGATGACGAAAGCTCAGGTCTTGCCGGTCCTTGGAGACTTCCGAATCCTGCGTTATCATTCTGTCGAAGTTTGAAACGGAAGGAGCTTGCCGGTCCGAACAAAACCGATTCCTTCGAAGGACTTGACCTGGGTAACGACAAAAAGCTGCCAAGCGCGTCGGCATGCAAGACGCGCCGTGAAGATCATGGCGGAAGCCGAACATGATAGTCTTCTTTCTCAACGACGAAAAAATCCGATCGGAACTTCCTCCGTCGACGATCGTGTTGGATTTTCTGCGGCGTCGCAAGCGGCTGACGGGGACGCGGGAAGGGTGCAGGGAGGGGGATTGCGGGGCGTGCGCGGTCCTGGTCGGTCGTCTGGCCGGGGATGTCGTGCAATACCGGGCCGTCAACTCCTGCCTGCTGCTTCTGGGCGATGTCCATGGGGCGCACTTGATCACCATCGAGGGCTTGAACCGGTCCGTCCCGAGCCCCGTCCAGCGGGCGATCGTGGAGCACGGGGCGACCCAGTGCGGCTTTTGCACGCCGGGGATGATCGTCTCGCTGACGGCGTTTCTTCTGAACGCCCGGGATTGCGGTGACGAGGAGGAAGCGATGGCGGCCCTTGACGGAAACGTCTGCCGCTGCACGGGCTACGCCGCCATCCTGCGGGCCGTTCGCGACATTTGCCGAAACGAGGCGTCGATCGAGACGGACGGGGACCGCACTCGCTCGCTGATTCGCTCGGGAATTCTTCCGGAGTGCGTCTCGGGAATGGCTGGGCGGCTTCGAAAAATCCGGGAGGCCGGGACGGTCGCCGAGGAAAGCGGTCCCGGTCTCCGAACGGTCGTGGCGGGGGGCACGGACTTTCTGGCTCGAGAGCGGGAACGCCCTCTCGAGGGCCCCTTGGTGCTCTTGTCCCGACGGGAGGGGCTCAAGGGCGTGGCGGTCGAAGGAAGCCACTGCCGCATCGGCGCGGCGACCACGGTTTCGGAGCTGTTGGAATCGGCCGTCTTGCGGACGGTCCTTCCGGGGATCGAAAGGGCATTGGAGCGCTTCGCATCGACTCCCGTGCGAAATCGGGCCACCGTGGGCGGGAACATCGTGAACGCCTCGCCCGCAGGCGACTTGACGGTCCTCTTTCTGGCCCTGGGGGCGTCCGTTGTTCTGACGGCCCGGGAAAGCCGGGGCCTGCCGCTCGAGGATTTTTTCCGGGGATACAAGAAGCTCGACCTGCGCGAGGACGAAATCGTTTCCTTCCTGACCTTTCCCGTTCCCTCGAAAACCGCTCGCTTCCACTTCGAAAAGGTGTCCAAACGAGCGAGGGTGGATATCGCGAGCGCCAGCTCCGCCATCCAAATCGAAGCCGGAGATGACGGCGTCGTCGCGTCGGCGACCCTTTCGGCCGGCGGGGTGGGCCCCGTGCCGCTGGTGTTGTCGAGGGCGTCGGAATTCCTTCGGGGAAGGCGAATTCACGCGGAAACGGCGCGGGAAGCGGGGAGGATCGCCCGATCCGAGATATCGCCCATCGACGATGTGCGGGGATCGGCGGAATACAAGGCCTTGTTGCTGGACCGGCTCGTCCGGGCCCATTTTTCGGCGCTTTTTCCGGACCGCATCGAGGGGAAGGACTTGGCATGACGAATTGGGACGCGGTATCGCATGTTCGGGGGGAATCCTGGTTCGTGGACGACATGGCCGCGCCCGAGGGAGCGCTTCACGCGGCCGTTCTTTCGTCGCCGTCGGCCTGCGGGCGGATCGCGGAGCTGGATCTCGAGCCGGCCCGGGGCTTCCCCGGGGTCCGGGGAGTGCTCGCGGCGGGGGACGTTCCCGGAGAAAACCAGATCGGCAGCACCGTCATGGACGAGGAGCTTCTGGCCGACGGGCGTGTGAATTACGCGGGGCAGCCCGTGGCGCTGGTGATCGCCGAAACCGCCGAGGCGGCCCGTCGGGCGGCCCGGCGCATACGCATGCGGATCGAGGGGCTTCCCGCCGTTTTCGACGCCCGGGAGGCCCATGCCAAGGGCATGCTGATCGGGCCGGTCCGGACCTTTTCCTTGGGCGACGTCGAAAAGGCCTGGGAAGCCTGCGACATCGTCGTTTCGGGTCGCGTCGAATCCGGGGCCCAGGAGCACCTGTACCTGGAGACCCAGGCGGCCTTCGCCCTGCCCGCCGAAGACGGCGGAGTGAGGATCGTTTCCTCCACGCAGTCGCCCGGCTCGGTTCAGCGGATCGCGGCCCGGGTCCTGGGGGTCCCCATGAACCGGGTGGAAGTCGAGGTGTGGCGGCTGGGCGGGGCGTTCGGCGGCAAGGAGAGCCAAGCGACGCCGTGGGCCGTGCTGGCGGCGCTGGCGGCGTTCCGCTTGAAAGCTCCGGTGAAGCTCGTTTTGAACCGGCGCGAGGACATGCGGATGACGGGGAAGCGACATCCCTACTCCTCGGACTTCAAGATCGGGCTGGCGGCGGACGGGCGGATCATCGCGTACGACGCGATGTTCTATCAGAATGCCGGGGCCGCCGCCGACCTTTCCCCGGCGATCCTGGAGCGGACCCTGTTTCACGCGACCGGCGCGTATTTCGTCCCCAACGTCCGGGCCTCTGGCGCGAGCTGCCGGACGAACCTGCCGCCGAGCACGGCCTTTCGCGGGTTCGGGGCCCCGCAGGCCGCCTTCGTCATGGAATCGGCGATTTACGCGGCGGCCCATGAAGCGGGCGTCCATCCGTCTGAAATCCAAAGAAAAAACCTTCTCCGAACGGGCGACGAGCTTCCTTATGGAATGAAAGTGGAGAACGGCCAGGCCCGGCGAAGCTGGCGGGCGGCGGAGAGCGTGTACGGCCTCGACGCCATGCGGCGGGACGCGGAAGCGTTCAACCGGGAGCATTCCCTGGAAAAGAAAGGGCTGGCCGTCCTGCCCGTCTGCTTCGGGATTTGCTTTACCACGGCCTTTTTGAATCAGGCCGGGGCTCTGGTGCACGTTTACGTCGATGGCAGCGTGGGGGTGAGCGCCGGGGCCGTGGAAATGGGCCAGGGGGCTTCCGTCAAGATTCGGGAGACGGCGGCCCGGGTGTTTTCCCTGCATCCGGATTGCGTGGGGATGGAGCATCCCGGCACCGGCCGGGTCGCCGGCATGTCCCCCACGGCCGCCAGCGTGAGCGCCGACCTGAACGGCCACGCCGTCCGGATCGCCTGCGAAGCCATCCTCGCCCGCCTGAAGGAATTCGCCGCGGAAAAGCTGGGCGCGGCGTGCCCCGACGACATCGCTTTTCGGGACGAGATCGTGCTCGCCGAAGGCGAGGTCACGAACTGGACGTGGCGGGAGCTGGTGGCCCAAGCGTATTTCAACCGGATCAATCTTTCGGCCCAGGCCCATTACGCCACGCCCGGAATCTTTTTCGACCGCGAGACGGAAAAGGGAAGGCCCTTCGCGTACCACGTGTTCGGGACGGCCATCGTCCAAGCGACGGTGGACTGCCTGCGAGGGACCTATCGCATCGACGCGGTCAAGGTGGCCCACGATTTCGGCGAGAGCCTGGACCCCCTGATCGACCGGGGGCAGGTGGAGGGAGGGATCGTGCAGGGGATCGGCTGGATGACCGTGGAGGAGGCGTCGTGGGCGGAAGACGGCGGCTTCGCGACGGATTCCCTTTCCACGTACAAGATACCGGACATCCATTTCGCGCCCCGGAGCCTGGACGTGCATTTCCTGGAAGGCTCGAAGAATCCGCCGGGATTGTTCCATTCCAAGGGCGTGGGCGAGCCGCCGTTTCTCTACGGCATCGGCGCGTATTTCGCCGTCTGGAGCGCCATGCGCGCCTTCAAGAAGGACCTCGCGCCCGTCTTTTCGGCCCCCCTGACCCCGGAAAAGGTCTTGCTCCGTCTCTGCGGATGTCCGGCTTGACCGGGAGCTTTCCCCGTCGGAAAGAGACCGGGAATTTACGGCGAGGAGCCTGATGATCGAAATGGCGTCTTCCGTCGCTGGCATGGGCCCTCCGAGGCCGAAGCCTTCGAACGGGCGTTGAGGGACCGATGGCGGACTTGCGGAAGAAAACCGGTGGAAGATCGGGAGTGAATGCGGTTTCGCGCTCCCTCCTGGAAGGCTTGTACGAGAAGTACAACCGTCGCCGCTACGTGCATCCGGACCCGTTGGAATTCCTCTACCGCTACGAAGACGTCGGGGATCGGGAGATCGCGGGCTTGATGGCTTCGGTCCTGGCCTACGGGCGAGTGGGGCAGATTCTTAAAAGCGTCGCCCGCGTGCTGGACCCCATGGGACCGTCTCCCCGCCGTTTCGTGGAGCGATCCACTCCCGGGTCTCTCCGCAGGGAATACGGCGGCTTCAAGCACCGGTTCACCACCGGAGAGGAAATGGCGGACCTGCTGGGCTCCCTCCGGGAGATCCTCCGGGAGCACGGCTCCCTGGAAGCCTGCTTCCTGGCCGGCTGCCGCCTCGACCACTCCAACGTTCTGAAGGGTCTGGAAGCCTTCGCGGGTCGCCTCAACGCCCCTTGCTCCCGCTCCCGTCGCTCCATCCTCGTCCCTTCTCCGGGCAAGGGCAGCGCCTGCAAGCGGTTGAACCTCTTCCTGAGATGGATGGTGCGCCGGGACCGCGTGGACCCCGGAGGGTGGACCGCCGTTTCCCCCCGCCAGCTCGTCGTTCCCCTGGACGTTCATCTGCACCGCATCTCGCGCCTCCTGGGATTGACCCGCCGCCGGAGCGCCGACCTCAAGGCCGCCCTGGAGATCACCCAAGCCTTTCGCTCCGTTGCCCCCGACGACCCCGTGCGATACGATTTCGCGCTGACCCGCTTCGGCATACGGGAGGACATGGACATGGCAATGTTGCGGGAGGCCCGGATGGAAGCGGAGGCCGCTGCGGACAAGCTCGGTGCCCTTGCCGCGGAAGCCTTGGCCGATCACAGGGCCGGAGAGGCGCGAGACGGATGAGCATCATGGCTCAAGCCATGGCAACGCGGACCTGGAGCCGGGAGGAATACATGAAAATGGCTGCGGCCGGAGTATTCCATCCCGAGGAATGAAGGGAATTTGGTTTTCGTGATTGAAGCCGTCCTTTTCGATTTCGGCCGGGTGGTTTCGGCCCCCAAGCCCCCCTCCCTCTTCGCCCGTTACGAGAAGGAGCTGGGCCTGCGGCCGGGCACCCTCAACACCGTCATGTTCGACAGTCCCCACTGGCGGGACGCCCTGCTGGGGCGCAAGACCATGAAGGAATTCTGGTACGCCGTGGGGCCCGAGCTGGGGCTGCGCACCTCCCGGGCCGTGGACGATTTCCGGTCCCGCTACTATGCCGACGAAAGGATCAACGACGAAGTCGTGGAGGTCGTCCGTCGGCTGCACGGACGGGTGAAGCTGGCCATCCTTTCCAATTCCCCGCCGGGCTTGAAGGATTGGCTGGCCGAGTGGGGCCTGCTGCACTATTTCGATACGGTGTTCTGCTCGGGGGACGAAGGGGTCGTGAAGCCCGACCCGAGGGCCTATTGCATCGTCCTGGAGCGGTTGGGCGCGGGGCCCCGCCAGGCGGTTTTCATCGACGACGCGCGGGAGAACGTCGAGGCGGCCGAATCCCTGGGAATTCGCGGAATTTTGTACGACAAGCCCGGCGCGTTGATGGGGGTCGATTCTCTCGTGCTCAGGGGCCTTCCAAATCAGTTCGCCGTCTTGAAAATCTCCCGCACTCCGTCCAGGACCTTCTCGCCGGGGTGCTGCCGGCAGTAGTCGGCGAGGGTGCTCCCGAGACCCTGGATGCGGTAGAGGTCCACGGTCTTCAGACCGTCGCTCCCCGTCAGGTAGCCGTCGATCCAGAAGCCCATGGCCTCGGCGAAGCTCTTTTCGGGATAGCGCGCCAGAAAGCCCCGGCAGGTCATCTCCTCGATGTCTTCGGAGACTTCCACGCCCTTTCCCTGCTCGTATTGCTTGATCAGCTCCACGTTGTACTTTTCGTACTCGTTGAAGCTTCGGTAAACCTGGCCCGCGTCGGCGACGGTCCCCCGGTAGGCGGCCCCGAGGCTCGCCGCGTAGGCCTTGCCCTTGTCGGATTGGAAACGATAGCCGCGCCTTGCGAAAATCTCGTTTCTCGCCCGCCACAGCTTCTCCTTGTCGAGAAAGCTCAAGTCCTGGTCGGTGAGAAACCGCCGGTCCGAATCCTCGAAGACGGGGGAGACCGTCCCTCCACCGCCCGCGTCGCCCCCCGCCCCCCTCGAGGCGAGGACGTAGGAGCCGTTCTCGAAGCGATAGACTTTCACTTCCCGAACGGGGCGAATCCGCCCCTGGTCGTCCTTTTCCGTGCCGGATTTTTCCGCTCGGAGGTCGTGGTGGCCGGGATCGCTTCCGGGAACGAAGCCCAGCTCGACTTCGTAGCTCCATCGCTCGCTTTCGGCGAGGGCCGCCCCCGCGTTGTCCCCGTAGGTTTCCAGAGACAGGGCCTCGCGGAATTCCCCTTGGCGAGGCACGTAGATCGTCGCGGTGGTGTTGGCATAGCCTTGCCCAGTGAAGGTGCTCGAGAGGACCAGCCCGAAGCGGCCGGCTCCGACCTCGACAAGCTCGATCTTCGGCGCTTCCCCCCAGCTCCCCGCAACGGCGAAATACGGTTGCACTCGGGCCGGGGCCCACCCGTCGGCCCGCAGGTGGAAGACGGCCAGGGACAGGAGGGTCGAGCAGGCGTGGCAAGAAGGGTCTTCCGAAGGAACGGTCTTGGTGACGAAAAGGTGCTTTCGCACGCCGTCTTCTTCGAAGGATGCGTTGAATGCGGGAGCGACGATGCCGGAGGCGACTTGCGAAAATTCGTCGAACCTCTCTTCCGGCGGGACGGAGATGTCCTTCCAGAATGAGACCTTTCGTGCGGCGTCGTAGTTGCCGAACAGAAGCTCCATGGCTCCCTGGACCGGAAAGCCGTCGGAAAGGCCCGAATCGGCCCGGCAAAGACCGGGGGAAACCGCTACCATGCATACCGCCAGCGCCAACGCGAATTTTTTCCGGACGGACATCCTTCCCTCCTTGAGCGAGCTTGTTCGTGAAAAACCGCAAATCGTGGAAAACCTGAAGATACCGTCTATTCCCAAGGCGTACTTTCCGAACTTCGGCATCTTTGAAAAGAAACTTGATGGGTAGGAATCGATTCGTGTCGACTTCGTCGATCTTCCCGCGTTTGCCCAAGCCTTGCAAACCCGCTCCGCATGCATTAAGATTTTCTCAATGAAATTCCCGGTCATGAAGGCCGGGGCGAAGGCATGAAGCCGCGACGCTCCCGGGCGCCGCAAAGCAGTTGGAAGAAAAGCAACGAGACTCACGAAGGGTTTCCCATGCCGTTCGAAAAGGGCAAGCTCGTCCTCATGGGCTCGGGCGAGCTGACCGCCACCATGGTGGAGGTGCACAAGGGCCTCCTCGCCGATCCGGGCGGTTCCCCCCGGGCCGTCTTTCTCGACTCCCCGGCGGGCTTTCAGCTCAACGCCGACCACATTTCCCGACGCGCCGCGGAATATTTCCGGAGCCGCGTCCGGCACGACCTTTCCATCGTATCCTTCAAATCCCGCGCGCGAGCGACGCCCCTGGAGGCCGAAAAGGCCTTTCACGGTTTGAGGGAAGCCGACTACATCCTCATCGGCCCCGGCAGTCCCACCTACGCCCTGCGCCAGTGGCGGGAAACCCCCATAGCCGACATTTTCGCGGAGACGGTGCGCAAGGGCGGGTGTCTGACAGCCGCCAGCGCCGCCGCTCTCACCGTGGGCCGCTTCACCCTGCCCGTTTACGAAATCTACAAGGTGGGTGAGGATCCTCGCTGGGTCCCCGGCTTGGACGTCCTTTCGGCCTTGGGCTTCGACCTCGCCGTGGTGCCTCACTGGAACAACGCCGAGGGAGGCAACCACGACACGCGATTCTGCTTCATGGGGGAGGCTCGCTTTCGGGACCTCCTTTCGCAACTGCCCGAGGACGTTTCCGTCCTGGGACTGGACGAGCACACGGCCTGCCTCATGGATTTCGCCCGGGACACCCTGGAGGTGAGGGGGCTGGGGCGGGTGGTCCTGAAAGGGGCTCACGGGGAGCTCGTCCTGGAAAAGGGGCGCGAGCATTCCCTCGACGTCCTGCGAAACGGAGCGCCCAAGCCTGCGGGCAATCCCCGACCGGGCCCGTCTCCCGCCGCCGAAGCCAAGGACGCCGAGCCGCAGCCCGAAGACGCCTTTTGGACCGCCGTCCACGCCCTGGAAGCGTCCTTTCACCAAGGGCTGGAAGGGGGCGACGTCCCTCGGGCCGTCAACGCCCTTCTGGAGCTCGATCGCACCCTGTGGGAGGCCCATCGGGAGCTGGAATCCGAGGAGTCCGTGGTCCAGGCCCGGGATGTTTTCCGCGAGCTGACGGTGCTTCTGGGGACGGCCGTCGCCGATTCCTCCCGGGAAGCGTCCGGGGACTTCGCCCGCTTGGTGGACGATCTGGTGGCTTTGAGGCAGCGGTTCCGGGCGGAGAAGCAATGGGGGGCCGCCGACGCCCTCCGGGACGCTCTTCAGCGGTTCCGCGTGTCCATCGAAGACACCCGCGAGGGGCCCCGGTGGAGTCTGAGCGCGTGAAGGGCTTTTCGAAGATGCGAGGAAAGGAAAATGCTCGTTCATCCGACCCTGTCGGTTTTCGTGGCGGAGGTTAGCGATCCCAATCCCTCCCTGGAAGGGTTTCTCGAATACCTCGCCTCCATGCCCCATGTGCGAGTGAGCAGGGGCCCGTTATCGTCGCCCGACCTTCTCGCCTGCGACGTGGTGGCTTCCTCGGACGATTTCGGAGAGAAGGAAGACGAAGAGCGCCTCGCTCGCTTCGTGCGCGAGGGCGGGGGCCGGCTGCGGTTTATCGGCACGCCGAAGCATCCGTTGCCTTCCGTTTTCGGCGTTGGCGCGGGTCCTCCTGGACCTTGCTGCGAGTGGCGCGTCCTTTGGAAAGACCCGCAGCACCCGGCGGCCCACCGATTGCCCGGCGCCTTTTACCTGAAGGACCGCCTTCTGCCTCTGGAAATTTCCGCCGAAGACGCGGAGACCGTCCTGTACGCCGACTGCCACTACCGGCACATCCCCGTGGCGACGGTTCGACGGGAAGGACGGGGTCGAGCCGCCTGCACCACCCTTCGGCCCTTGGATCATCCCGTTTTGCGTCAAGCCTTGTACCGGCTGCTCCTTTATTTGGCCGGTCGATTGGAAGACCGTCGATCTTTGGGGGTGGGGCTCCTGGGGTATCCCCCGTGGCTGGGACGCTTCCATGGACAAGGTGTGGAAGAAACCCTCGGCTTGACCCTTTCCGCCGTTTGCGACCTCGATCCCCGTCGGCTTGAAGAAGCTTCGCGGGATTTTCCCCGGGTGAAGACCCTGGCTTCGGCCGACGAGCTGGCCCGGGACGACGCCGTGGATGTGGTCGTCGTGGCCACGCCCCCCGACTCCCACGCCTCCCTTTGCGGTCGAATGATGGAAGCCGGCAAGCACGTGGTTTGCGAAAAGCCCTTGGCCCTCGCGAGCCGGGAAGCCCGTTTCATGGCGGAAGCGGCCCGCAGGGCGGGGGTCCATTTGAGCTGCCACCAGAACCGGCGCTGGGATTCCGATTTTTTGGCGATCCGGCAGGCCCTGGACGAGGGACTTCTGGGGGAGCTTTTCTATTTGGAAACCTTCGTGGGTGGATTTTCCCACCCTTGCGGCTACTGGCATTCCCACGAGGAGATCGCCGGCGGGTTGGCCTACGACTGGGGCGGCCATTATCTGGACTGGATCGTGGCCCTTTTGCCGGAGCCCGTGGAATCCGTGGTCTGCACCCGTCACAAACGGGTGTGGCACGATGTCACCAACGCCGACCAGGAGCGCATCCTCGTCCGCTTTTCCGGCGGCGGGGAGGCCGAATTCCTCCATTCGGACATCGCGGCCGTGCGCAAGCCCAAGTGGTATCTGCTGGGGACCGAAGGGGCCCTCGTGGGCCACTGGCGGGAGGTGGACGTTCACGAGATCGATCCCGTGCATTACTACCGTCGCCACGAGATCCCTCTCACGGAAATGCCCCCCGATCTCACCCTCTACCGTCGCCACTCTTCGGGGGCCCTGGTGCTTCAAAAGCCGCCCTTTCCGGCGCGTCGCCCCTTTCCCTTCCATGCCAATCTGGCGGACCATTTGCTCGCGGGAGAGCCTCTGGCGGCCCCTCTGGAGGATTCGGTCAAAGTCGTGTCCATTCTGGAAGCGGCCTCCCGCTCGGCCAAGCGAGGCGGCAGCGTGGAGGGGCTCCATGAGTGATCTCGTCCGTTGGGGAACCCTGGGCAACGCCCTCATTGCCCGCAAGTGCGTCCTTCCGGCCATGGCCCGGTCCAGGAATGGCGAGGCTTACGCTCTGGCCACCCGCTCGCCGCGAGCCGCCGGCGCGTTGGCGGGGGAGCACCGCATCCGTCGCCTTTACGGCCGTTACGAAGACTTGCTGGCGGATCCCGACGTGGACGCCGTGTACATCCCCTTGCCCAATCATCTTCATCTTCCCTGGACTTTGAAAGCCTTGGAAGCGGGCAAGCACGTCCTGTGCGAAAAGCCCCTGGCCCGCAACGCCGAGGAGGCTCGGGAGATGGTCCGGGCGGCCGAGAGAAAAGGGCGGCTTCTCATGGAAGGCTTCATGTACCGGTTCCATCCCCGCGGTCGGATGGTGCGGGACTTGGTCCGGCAAGGCTCCCTGGGGGCCGTGCGGTGGGTACGGTCGGCCTTCTGCTTCCCCATGGCGGAGGAAATGCTGGCGACGGGGGCCAACGCGCGCCTGGATCCCGGACAGGGGGGAGGGGCCCTGCTGGACGTGGGCTGCTACGGGGTGAGCGTGGCTCGATGGCTCGCGGGCGAGGAGCCCCAAGCCGTTCAGGCCCAGGCCGTTTACCATGCGGGGGGGGTGGACGTGCATTTGGCGGGATCGTTGAAATTTCCGGGAGGATGCCTCGCCGTGGTGGAAGCCGGCTTCGTTTCGGCTCTGCAGCAGACCTACTGCGTTGTCGGTACCGAAGGCTCCGTGGAATTGCCCCACGACGCCTTCATCCCTTGGGAAAAGGACACGGTTTTCACGGTGCGGGGCAAGGACGAGGAAACGGGACGGACCCGGTCCGTTGCCGGGGCCGACGAGTACCGGCTCATGGTGGAGCACTTCGCCGATGCCGTGCTGGGCCGGGCCCCCCTCGAATTCCATCCCCGGGACAGCGTGGCCAACATGCGGGTCCTGGACGGGCTGGCTCAAGCGGCTCGATCCGGCGAAACCGTCATTCTGAAATGAGGTGTCTCATGGAAAATATCTGTTTGGAAGCAAGCGCTTACGAGCTTCCCTGCCGGGAATACGAGGGAGGATACCTCGTCAAGCGGGAAGACCTGGAAGGAGCGGCTTCTCTGTGGAGGGGCTCGTCGCAGGCCCTTTCCAAGGGACGGGAGGGGCCCGTGACAAGCGTTTCCGAGCCTTGGTGGCCTTTTCCTTTCACCACGCCTCCCTGGTGGAGCGTTTGGTGGGACCACTTCGCCTGCGGTGGGGACCTCTTCCTTTGGAGCATTCACCGGGACGGGCGCTTCCTGGGATTGGCCCCTCTCGTGGCTCGGGGGAGGGAAGCCCGGTTCCCGGGAGGCCCCGACGTGTGCGACTATCTGGATTTCGTGGTCGCCCCCGGCCGGGAAAGGGAATTCTTCACCGTCCTGACGCGTCATTTGGAGCTTCAGGGGGTGGAACGGCTGGCTTTGGAAGGGCTGCGTCCCGAGTCCGCGGTGCTGAGCCATTGGGCCCCGTTGGCGTCCGAGCTGGGCTGCGAGATGTCTTGGGAAGCGGAGGCCGAATCCTTCGAGCTGGATTTGCCGCCTTCCTGGGAGGAATACTTGCAGGGGCTCAAGAGCAAGCAGCGCCACGAGGTGCGGCGCAAGCTCCGGCGATTGGAGGAGGCCGGGCGAGTGAACTGCCGCGTGCTGGAAGCTCCCCGCGAGGTGATCGGGGAAAGGGACAAGTTCCTGAGCCTTTTTCGCACCAGCCGCCCGGACAAAGCCGCTTTTCTGCAAGGGCCCATGGATTCCTTCTTCCGCTCCATGATCGGAGCCTTGGCGCAGGAAGGCATCCTCAAGTTCTTCGTCATGGAAATGGACGGAGAAACGGTGGCCGTCCTCCTTTACTTCGACTACGGCGGGACCGTTTATTTGTACAACAACGGCTACGACCGCCGCTACCGCTCCTTGAACGTCGGACTCCTGAGCAAGGTCCTGGCCATTCGGGAAAGCATCGAAAGAGGATACCGTCGCTACGATTTCATGAAAGGATCGGAGGTGTACAAGGAGCGCTTGGGAGGACGCTCGGTCCCCGTCCATACCTGCAAAGTGAAGCTCGGGGGGATTCCTTGAAGAGGGTTGCGAACACGGGCGAAGGGGGGCGGACTCCCGTGGAGGCGAAGCCTTGGAGGGTGGCCATGCTCAGCGTGCATTCCAGTCCGGCGGGGGACGTGGGCACTCACGACACGGGGGGCATGAGCGTTTACATCAGCGAGCTTTCCCGAGAGCTGGGAAGCATGGGGCACGGGGTGGATCTTTTCACCTGCCGGCGTCGGGGGCGGGGGCATGATGTGCGGATCCTGGCTCCGGGAGTGCGGTTGGTCTCCCTGGACCTGGGGGGAGTGTTTCCCAAAGAGGAGCTTTTTCCTCGGTTGCCTCGCTTCTTCCGGGTTTGGGAATCCTTCGCGCGAAGCGAGGGCCGGCGGTACGACGTGGTTCACAGCCATTACTGGCTTTCGGGTTGCGTGGGCTCCATGGCCCGGGAACGTTGGAAGGTTCCCCACGTGATCACGTTTCACACCCTCTCGGCCCTCAAGCTCCTCAACGGTTTCCGGGAAGCCGGCCACGAGCTGCGCTTGGCTCATGAAAGGCGCTTGGTGAGGCGATGCGATGGGGTGGTGGCCGCCACGGTGCGCGAGAAGGGCCAGCTCGAGAGCCACTATCGCGCTTCCCCTCGGAAGGTGGGAGTGGTCCCCTGCGGCGTCGATCTCGAGGGGTTTCGGCCCGAAAACCGCCCGGAGGCCCGAATCCGCCTGGGATTGGACCCCGGGGACACTCTTTTGCTGTACGTGGGGCGCTTCGATCCCCTCAAGGGGCTGCACCGTTTGCTGGAGGCTTTGCCGGGGCTCCTTGGCCGCCATCCTTCCCTCCGTTTGCTCCTGGTGGGCGGCGACGGGCCCGATGCTTCATCGACCCTCGAGCTGCGGCGTTTGGCGAGGGACTTGGGCGTGGCGGAGCGGGTGGCCTTCGCCGGGCGGGTGGCTCGGGAAAAGCTGCCGCCCTATTACGGCGCCGCCGATGCCCTCGTCCTGCCTTCCCGCTACGAGAGCTTCGGATTGGTGGCTTTGGAGTCCCTGGCCTGCGGGACTCCCGTGGTGGCCACGCGGGTGGGGGCCATGGAGGACTTGATTTTGCCGGGGAAAACGGGCATGCTCGCGGACGGTTTCGATGTCGCTTCTTTGGCGCGGGCTTTGGACGCATTCCTAGAGAGTCCCGAAAAGGACCGGTGGCCGGCGGAGCGCATTCGGCGGTCCGTTTCGTCCCTGGCTTGGTCCGCGACGGCGGCGGCCATGCTCGACCAATATCGGAAGGCGGCATCCCCGGCTTCGGAGCTTGCCGGGGATTCGGGCAGAGGGCTGAGAAAAGCCGCCGATTTCGGTTGAGCCTTCGGAAAAATGATCTTTCAACCTTTTCATATGCAGGAGAATCGTGGATGAGCGTCCTGGTCGTGTCGGCTCACCCTGACGACGCCGAGCTCGGGGCGGCGGGAACGGTGGCCCGCTGGTGCGCCGCCGGGCGGAAAGTCGTTTACGTGGTTTGCACGCGAGGGGAGAAAGGCACCACCGACCGCAGCGTGAAGCCCGGGGACTTGGCCCTTTTGCGTGAAAGGGAGCAGCGAGCGGCGGCGGAAGCCCTGGGGGTTGACGAAGTGGTCTTTCTGGGCTACCCCGATCAGGGGTTGGAGGACACGGCGGATTTTCGCAAGGAGATCGTCCGCATGATTCGCTTTTACCGGCCGGAAACCGTCGTCTCTTCGGATCCCTATCGGCGCTACGTGTGGCACCGGGACCACCGCGTGGCCGGGCAGGTGGTGCTGGACGCCGTGTTCCCCTACGCCCGGGACCACTTGGCTTACCCCGACCTTCTGGAGGAGGGTTTGGAGCCCCACAAGGTTCGGGAGCTGCTGTTCTGGGGGGCCGAGGACGTGAACTATCGGTCGGACATCACGCGAACCTTTCCTCTGAAGCTTGCCGCTCTGCGATGCCACGCCAGCCAAGTGAAGGAGCTGGGAATTCCCGATCTGGAAGAGTGGCTGAGGGAGCGATGTCGCTCCATGGCCGAAGGGGAGTCCTTCCCGTTGGCGGAGGCGTTTCATCGGGTGGAGCTTCCCGCGTAGC
>Ga0180429_10001684_pt1 | contig 18603 bp, 12 predicted proteins | sample SS_ome_FD_132428 | JGI IMG/M metagenome (GOLD analysis project Ga0180429, IMG submission 132428) | Hypersaline lake sediment archaeal communities from the Salton Sea, California, USA - SS_1_S_1 metaG | ecosystem: Environmental > Aquatic > Non-marine Saline and Alkaline > Hypersaline > Sediment ...
AACGTGCGCGTCCGAAATTTGTCGGAGAAGACAAACCGCAAACACCCGTTGCTGCCGAGGAACGACTGGCGATGGTCGTAGTAAGGCTGCCCGGCGTAGATGAACATCGTATCGTACCCGCGTCCGGTCAAGATCGAACAGAGCGTCAGGAAGTTGCCCTCAGCCTCGATGCGCGTGGTGACGCTCTTGCCGGGTAAATCCGGAAATCCCCCGATAACCCCGCAGAAACCGCGCGTAGTCCGCTCGCCGATAGCAAAACAGCGGTCCATGAAAACGCCCTCGGCGATCATCGCGTTGAGCTCAGGCGTCAGACGCTCATCACCGCCCATCGGGCCGACGTAAGGCCAGCTCAGACTTTCCATCACGACTAAGACGACGTTGTAGTTTTTGCGCGGGCGCCCGGTATCGGTAATTCGGCGCAGCGGATTTTCGGGATCGTTGCAAAAGCGATCTTCGGGGCGGACAAGCAGTTCGACGGTCTTGCCCAGCGCGTCTTCCTCGCTCAGGAGTTCAAGCTGGTTCGCCAGATTTTTGTGCCTGATTGCCTCGCTGACCACGGCCTCCCGCAGCGTGAACAGCCCGTTGAGTGTCAACTGCGCCAACGGTATGGAGTTGCTGAAGTACGCTGGACCGGTGTTCAGCGCCTTAGGCCCGATAGTCCCGCGCATCCCCAAGATCAGCAGCGACACCAGCATCGCCGGCCAGCAGATCGCCGCCCACAGCGGCATTCGCGGGCACTTGCCTGCCCCGTCGGGAGCGCCCGAATCATACCACCGCCCAAAACCCACGCGCCGGACCAGCCGGTGCGCCAGCAGGAGAATCACCGCCGTCACGATCATCACCGGAATCACGGGATACTCGTCCCAGATGATCGTGTAGATATAGTCGTACTTCAGGTAATTGATGGCCTTGTGGTTCAACCGCCCGCCGAACTCCGCGAAGAAAAAACCATCCACCACGCAGGTGAAGAAGACCAGGGTCAGCACCAAGGCGCAGTAACCGGCCACCACGTTCTGAAGCCACCGCCGCCGCAGCAGACCCGCGGTAACCAGGCACAGTGGCGTCAGTGGCAGCAGAAGCATGCAGCAGACCACAACATCGTAACGCGGGCCCACGAGGAAACTTCGAAAAAGTTCGCCCCCGCTCACCTGCCCAAAGCGGTTCCACGTCGCCATCAGGATGATTGCCCGCTGAACGGTGAACGTCACCATCAACAGCAGACCCAACAGAACCACGATCCGAAATCGGGGATCACCAAGCCACATTCGTGGGGCCCGACGGCGATCGGAGACCGCTTCTGTCTTACGGTCTTGCTCCGAGGATACTGATTCACTCGTCGTTTTTTGCATGGCATGTGCTCGTAACGTTCGTAACCGATGCCGCGATACCTGCACACCACGGGTCGAGCGTTCAAAACCGGCAAAACTTAGACAAATTATATAGATTATATACCTGATAGGAAACTTGATTTTGCGTGGGCAAGCGCCTGGAGCCCTGCCGGCGGGGGGTTGGAGAGGGAAACATAGTCTACCACCTCGATTCTCCCGGATGTCCGGGGTGGCCGCTTCTATCGTCGTTTTGCCCGAGAAATGGTTACAAAGCCCCCGCTTGCATGTATCTAACACTGCAACAGATTCGACAACATAGTCTTACGACTCGCCCAACGTTTGACGCTCGTTCGGAGTGAGAACGTTTTTAGTTGTCGTCATCATCATCGTCATCATCATCATCATCATCGTCGTCGTCGTCGTCATCATCGTCGTCATCGTCTTCATCATCATCATCGTCATCGTTACCGTCGTCATCGTCATTGTCGAATTGGAGGCAAACCATCACCAGCGAGTTCATTGCGGCGCTCGGGTTCTTGTCGGCGAGCTGGAGTTCGTGCATCGACATTAAAGCCGCCTGCCGCAGACCCAAAACGGGCGAATCTTCGGCGATTCGCTCCAGGGCGTCGATACCCTGGTCGAACTTACCGGTGTGAGAGGCAATATCCTTGATCTTGTTGATAGCCATCAAACCGGAAATTGGCGCATCACAGAATATCTCCGACAGTCGCTTGTGCATCTCCATAATGCGCTCAAGGCCTTCGATTTGCTCGATCTGCTCTCGTTCCCGCATCTCCTGGTGTCGTCGGTGCTCCTGGCGACGCTTGTCGAGTTCGCGCTCGCGTTCATTTTCACGCTGACGGTCGTGTTCCGGTCGCTCTCTGTTTTCCCCGCGGCGCGCTTCCTGGCTCCGATGGTCGGGGTCCCTGGATTCAGCCCGATTCGGCAAGGCCCATACGCATACCGCTGCGACAACGGCGGTAAGCAGCAGTTTCACGACAAGGTTTCGATTTCTCATGTTTGTTCTCCTGATCTGGTAGTTCCTTGGGAATATCTGTGTGCAAATGCGTGGTAATTATCACTAATAACTTCATTTTGTCTCGGGTTCGAGCAGTTTTTTTACTTTGCATTCGCCGGTAACGACAAACTGGATCATATTGCTTTTTCTGCCCGCGAAGAAGCCCGCCTTCGGCGCCGCACTGAGAATATTGCCCGTGACTTGAACGTCCGGCCGCTGCTTGAGGGAAACGTTCTCGAATCGCCTGCCCGGCAAGAACATCTTTACGGCAATGTCGCCCGCTACGGCGTAGATCGTGGTCATTCCACCGGCCTTTGAGGCGGTCTTGTACAGTTCGATCCGCTCCTGCAAGTCACGTATCCGGTTTCGGAAATCGACGCGCCTCGGTGTGGTGGGCCCGCTATTATCCGGGGGCTTTGCTTTTTGCTTTTTCTCAGGCCGCTTAATCGCGGGGCGGGAAGTGGCCAGTGCGGCGATACGCGTATCAATAATTCGCTCGTTGTCCGTTTTTACGGGCCTTGTCTTACCGTAAATCATGGCGTTCAGCGTGTCGTTCAGGTCCTGGTTGGCTTTCTCCCACGCCTCGTTTATCTTCTTCTTTGAGGTGATGCTGCCCGAAACGAGTTTCATCGACCAGTCGACTTTCGTACCGGCGAACTCCTTGTGTCGTCCAAGCCAGGCGTCGATGCTGTGGTCCGCGTCGAGATGCACGAGCTTTCTGCGAAGCGCTATGTGCTCGGTGAGCAGCATCGGATCCGTCCACCATTTCCACAACTCCTCGTGAAGCTCAATCGCTATCAAACGCACGTTGGGGCGATCTTTCTTTACAGCAGGTTTGGAAGTGCTCGAACCACCGGATCGAAGCAGCGATTTGATCCGGGCCCGGAGCATCTTGTTCTCCGCCAGCGCCAACTTGTACTTCGCGGCGCGATCCTGGTATTCGGCAGCGGCCTGGACGTGCTCCCGCTTGATTTTCTCAACAGCAACCCGCTGCACCATGAGGTCGGCGTTGAGCTGCTTGCTCATCTCGGTCAGCTCGGCAACCAGCTTCTTCAGTTCCTTGTTTTCGGTGAGGGCGGTTTTAAGTTTGGCCTGAAGTTCGTCGATCTGCTTTCCGCCGTTTCCCTGAGGCCGGGCGTTCAGCCGGGTCCCGTCGGCGACCAGTGCGACCAGTGCGAGCAGGCAAATGGCGCGGAGTGCTCTCATTACAATTACTTCCAAATGATCCTTGAATTATCGGTTCACAAGGCGTCGAACGCAAGTTTGGTGTATGCGTTTCGGACTATTGTGGTGTCAAAATCGCCTTGTCGCGTGTAGAATTTCGGGCCATGTTGCAGGATTTTTTCAGGTGGTGGCTCAGCCCGAACGGTCTGGCCAGGCGTTTGGCGGACGATATCAGCGGGCAGATGCGGTCTAAGCGTTTCAAGGCGTTCGTCCGGAGCGTTTGCCCCGGTCCGCGCGATCGCGTGCTGGATGTCGGTGTTTCCGGACGGGCGGGCGGAAGCGTGAATTATTTTGAATACGTTTATCCCTGGCCCGACATGCTTACCGCCGTCGGCCTGGAAGGCGAGCCCGAAATATGCGGGCGGCGAGGGATCGAGTTCGTGCCGTCCGACGCGCTGTCGCTGCCGTTCGACGACGGGAGCTTCGATATCGTTTGTTGCAACGCGGTTATCGAACACGTCGGTTCGCGCCGGCGGCAGGAGCGGTTAGTCGCCGAACTCGTCCGGGTCGGGCGATGCGTTTACCTGTCCACTCCCGATCGCGACAGTCCCCTCGAAATCCACACGCTCATACCGTTTGCCCACTGGCTGCCCGCACCGATCCGCGAGCGAATATATCGACTTGCGGGCAGGGGATATTTCGCGTCCGAAGAGAATCTCAACCTGCTCGATTCGGGGCAGTTGAGGCGATTGTTTCCCGGTGAACTGAGACGCGAAGTGGTAATCCACCGCCAATACCTCATCGGCATGCCAGCGGTCCTGACCGCAATCGTATCGGATAATATCGAAAAGGGGCGAACAGATGAGCGATAAAACACTCGAAGGCCGGACGGCAATCGTCACCGGCGCCGGACGCGGTATCGGACGCTGTATCGCCATCACACTGGCCGGTCATGGCGTCAAAGTTGCACTGGCCGCACGGACCGAAGATCAACTTCGCGCCGTTCAGGCTGAAATCGCCTCCGACGGCGGCGACGCCGAAGTGTTCCCGACAGACGTCACGGACGACTCGGATATCACCGCGCTGCTGAAAGGCGCCGTCGAACGATTCGGCGGACTCGATATCCTGGTCAATAACGCCGGAATGGTTAAGGTCGCGCCGCTGGTCGAAACTTCCGCCGAAGACTGGGAACGCACGATGGCCGTCAACGTCCGCGCACCGCTGGTTCTCTGCCGCCAGGCCATACCATATCTCAAACAGCGCCCCTGCCCGCACATCATCAATATCACCTCGGCACTGGCAATCAAGACCTACCCCGGACAGGGCGCCTACACCGCCTCGAAACACGCCCTGCTGGGCATGACCAGGACGCTGGCCAAAGAGGTCAACGACATGGGAATACTCGTACACGCAATACACCCCGGCGGGGTGGACACCGCAATGAGATTCGACGAAGACCGCGCAATCCTGATGAACCCCCAACCCATTGCCGACGCGGTCATATTCCTGCTGACCATCGAGCCCAGCGGTACGGTCGACGAAATCCGCATCCGCCGAACGGCTGGACCACCCTGGGTTTAGAAGCAGTGACCAGTAACAACAACGGATAACGGCGAACGGCAACATCCAGGCCGACCCTCTGGTGTTGCCGTTCGCCGTTTACTGGTTACTGGTTACTGGTTACTGGTTACTGGTTACTGGTCTCTGAACGTGTGTAAATCCAAACGGACGGACACTACCCCTTGATCACGCCCATCGGTATTAGGCGGAGGACCTTCGACGCCAGACCGACCGAACATACGCATTCGACCACCGCGTCGATATCCTTGTAGGCGTCAGGCTGTTCTTCAGCCAGGCCGGTCCGCCCGCGGGCGCGAGCGGTGATTCCCGCTCGTGCGAGTTCGACATCGATGCGCCTGCCTTGTGCGTGTCGGATGGCCTGTTTCCTGGACATGACGCGCCCGGCGCCGTGACAGGCGCTGCCAAACGTGCGGTCCATTGCAGTTTGCGTTCCAAGCAGTACGTAGCTGGCGGTGCCCATGTCGCCGGGGATCAGTACGGGCTGACCGAGCGGTCTCAAGCACGCGGGCAACTCGCGATGGCCTGGCCCGAAGGCGCGGGTTGCGCCCTTGCGGTGAACGCACAACCTGCGACGCCTGCCGGTGACGGTATGCGTCTCGATCTTGGCGATATTGTGGGCCACGTCGTAGACCTGCGTGATCCTGGCGTCCGTGTCGCGGGCGCCGAAGAATTGCGACATCGACTTGCGGACCTGCACCGCCAGCAGTTGGCGATTGCACCACGCGAAATTGGCGGCCGCCCGCATCGCCGCCAGATACTGCTGCCCCTCACTGCTCTTTACCGGCGCGCAGACCAGTTGGCGATCGGGCAGTTCGATCCCATATTTCCCAGGCGCCGACCGGAGCGATTTGAGGTAGTCTCCGCAGACCTGGTGTCCCAACCCGCGCGAACCGCTGTGTATCATCACCGTCACCTGCCCCAGCTTCATGCCCATCACGGCCGCGGCGCGGGCATCGTAGACCTCGTCCACATACTGTATCTCGACGAAGTGGTTGCCCGCGCCAAGCGTCCCGCACTGGTCGGCGCCGCGCTTCTGCGCCTGGGGCGAGACCGCATCGGCGTCGGCGCCCCCCAGGCAACCGGACGACTCGGTGGCTTCGGCGTCGCTCGCGTCGGCCAGACCGCACGAAATCAGGTGCTCGACCCCGCAGGCAAGGATTTTGCGCATCTCCTTGCTGCTGAACGTAAATGGCCCCGAGACGCCGACCCCCGCGGGGATGTCGGCGAAAAGGTGTTCGGTAAGTTTGCTGATGTGCGGGCGAACGTCGCCGGCATCGAGGTTCGATCGCATCATTCGAACCCCGCAGTTTATGTCGTAACCCACGCCGCCGGGCGAAACCACGCCTCCGTCATCGACGTCGGTGGCGGCCACCCCCCCTATCGGAAAACCGTATCCCCAGTGGATGTCGGGCATCGCCATCGACGCGCCCACGATGCCCGGCAGGGCGGCAACGTTCGCGACCTGCTTCGGTCCGCCGCCGGATATCACGTCGCCGATCAACTCGGCGCTGGAGAAGATCAGCCCGTCGACGCGCATTCCCGGCTGGGAGCCTTTGGGAATTCGCCAGCGATTGGCGTCCACCTGCTCGATTTTTCCTTCAAATCTATCGGCCATTGCTCACGGTTAAAGGTCCAGTATCACTCGGGCGGTCCACTGCCCGCCGCGCTCGAGCGCCTCCAGTTCATGATAGGTGACGGCCTTTATCTCCGTCAGGATTTCGTGGCGCCGCGGATCGAGATCGGTCCCGAGGAGTTCCGCGGACGCCGATGTTTGCGTAACTCCGGTTACTTTGACGCTCGCCACGGCGAAACGGTCAATTTGGATCGCGCCGAGCACGGCGTCGAGAAAATCCACCGTAAGCGCCTCGAAATCTGGCGCCTCGACGGAGATTTCGCGTTCGCTATCGGGCGCGACGTTCTTCCGCGGGCAGACTTGATCGCACATGCACTCGGCGAGCACTTCAAGGAGTTCTTCCGGTGAATCAGCGTGGGCGGAGAGCCCGACGTCGGCGGTGTGATCGAATGTTTCACAACGTCCGGACATGGTTCAAGGCTCTGGAAAGATCATTGCCTGGGCAAATTCTGATTGAAATTCAAAATCCTGCGAAAGCTCGACGTGCTGCGCGGACCGGGCGACGGATTCAGCTTCTGCGCGGACCCTGGTGCTCAGCAGCGCCCACCGCGCCCCGTTCAGCGCCGCGTTACCGATGTACTTGATCCGGTTGTGGGGAATCTCCGCCGGAAGGAGTCCGATTCGCTGTGCCATCGAGCGCCGAATGAAGCTTCCAAATCCACCGGCGATTAGCACCGCGTCGAGATCGCCTGCATCCAGCGAGGCGCGTTTGAGCAGGATATTCACGCCCGCGCGGATCGCCCCGGTTCCCAGTTGCAGTTCGCGAATGTCGCGTTGGGTGAAGGTTATCCGCCGGTCCGCCGATCCGCCGGCGATCAGGAACTCGCCCTGGTTGTCCGCCCCGGGCCCGATGCGATTCCCAAGGGCCGCCGGGAGGTCCGCGGGCAGATCGTCACCGTCAAGCAGTCGCCCCATGGGCGAGAGTATCCCGGCGTTGAGCAGTCCGGCGGCTAGATCGATAAGCCCGCTTCCGCAAAGGCCCACTGGTTCGGTATTGCCTATCACGTTGACATCAACGTCGTCGCCGACAACCACCTTTTCGATGGCGCCGTGCGTAGCGCGCATACCGCACGAAATCCGCGCGCCCTCGAAGGCCGGACCGGCCGCCGTCGACGCCGCCCAAAGCTTCCCGTTATGCGCCAGCACAATTTCACCGTTCGTTCCGATATCGATCATCAGCGTCGGTCCGGAGACTTCCAAAAGCTTCGCCGCAACCATGCACGCTACAGTATCGCCGCCGACAAACCCGCCGATCAGCGGGAATACATACGCATCGGCCCGGCGGTGTACGGACAAACCAAGCTGCGCAGCGGGTACGATGAATCCGTAACCGTACGTCGGGGTGAACGGAACCTCTCCGAGGTACTTTACCTCCAACCCGCAGAGCAGGTGCTCCATCGTGGTATTGCCCGTGAAGACCAGTTCGTATATCCGCTCGCGAGAGATGGATGCCTGCTTGCAGAGTTGCGAAATCAGTTCGTCGACGGCCGAGATGACGATTTGCCGGAGTTCGGACGCTCCATCCGGAGACGACTGGTGATAAACTATGCGACTCAACACGTCGTCGCCCAAAGATGTCTGGGGATTTATCGCCGATACGATAGCCGCTTCGTCGCCGGTGTTGAGGTCCAGCAGCGATCCGACCAGGGTTGTCGTTCCGATGTCGAAGGCGGCGCCGTAGCACTGTGCGGTGGTGTCGCCCGATTCGAAGTCCATCAGGCGGTGATCGCTGAGGACGGCTGTCCCGGACCACTTGCACTCGCGGAGCAGCCCGCTGAGGCGCTGCAGTGTCTCCAGATCGGTGCTGATCTCCCCAACAGCGTCTTCCAGGCGGATCAAGTCGGGAGCGTCATCGTCCAAACTCGGCTCTGACAGTTGGACGTACTTTTTGCGAACGGTGGGCAGGACGTCGGCGGCGGTTTGATCTTGCGCTTCGGCGAGGATCTGGTGGCGGTCGGCCAGCAGCGACGAATCGGGAATGCTGACGACGGTGTCATCGCAGATCGACGTCTGGCAGGCCAGGCGCCATCCGTCGGCCAGTTCCGCCTCGCTGAAGAACTCGGTGTCTCGCGGGTTCGGGGCGCAGGCCCCGGCGGTTATCCGAACGCGACACTTCCCGCAAGTTGCCGCCCCACCGCAGGGTGTCTCGATAGTCATTCCCGCGCGACCCGCGGCTTCCAGAAGCCTCGTGCCTTCCAGCACGAACACTGCCCGCCCGTGCGGCTCGAACGTAACTCGCAATTGCCTGGACATAAATCTCTCCTTGTCGCCAGTTCCTACTAAACCGCATTGTCGCGACGTTTGCAAGCATCAGGGTTAAAAGACCGAAGCGCCCGAGCATCGTATCCCGTCTCCGGACCGCACGGGATGCGGAGGTGTCACAATTGGTTCACAGAATTCAGGCCGAGCCCTTTGTCGCTGAACGGATATTCACATCGCACAACACGCCCACGTAATCAACATATCCTACTGTATAATAACTACTTACAACACACAGACCACCGCCGTTCCTGCATAATCCAAAGCACCCCCGCACTCACCGGCGCGCCGACAGTGTGAACCTGCCGCCCAACCAGTGAACCGTGAATATCCGCTCCACGTTTTGCCATAAACGCCTTCTATTCAAACAGTTATGACAAAAACATCCGCCCCGGAGCTTCCTCACAAAATCACTTGACACCGCCTGATATGTCACAGGCTGTTAACTCGTTCCGTATCAGATTTTTATATCGATCACACCGAACAATAGTCGCAGGTTTTTCCTCACTGACAAGCCGCATCACCAACGAACCATCGCCTGTGGCGTTCCTCGCCGGATCGTAGACAATATGAGCAGTTCGAAAAGATCCTGCACGCCAATTTTGGCGAACGCAGCCGACAGGTTAAAGCGGACCGTCGGAATTGAAATCCCCAGTTCAGCGGCAATCTGCTTGTTGCTCAAAGCGCGAAGGATGCAACGGACTACCCGCTCTTGCCGAGGCGAAAACGCAAGTTCGGCCGCGAGTTGGGTCCATTTGGCATCGGAGAAGATTCTGTCTGCTGAATGCTTCATTGGTAATCCCCACATAAGAAGAGGGAGCCGCTTGGTCGGACCAAGTTCAAGTTGTTAATCTTATAATCGGATGCTACTCCCGCGCCCGGTATGCCTCAATAAGCTACCTGGATTTGTTTTGCAACGGCGTTTTTTTCTCATGTTAGACAGGGGCGCAAGCCCGTGGTATCGCGGGTTTGCAATAAAGAGGCCCATCAGGCCCGATTGATTCGCACGCATCATGAGATTTGATACGATCCGGTGCATGTGCGCCAATACGCATCGCTCGTGGATGCATGAATCGCCCCTTGCAGGGGCTCTTTTTCTTATTGGGACCTTTTTCCACGGGCTTGCGCCCGAGGCTAACATGAATACGACTTGGTATTGTGCTTCCAGCCCTGCTCCGCTCAGGGCAAGCAAGCGGCAAAAGCTCGCCGCACCTCAAATTACGACAACGGCCAATCCCGGTCGCCGTTTCCGTCAAATAACCGTGCTATCCGTGCCATCCGTGGTAAAAAACCGTTGGCCGTTCGCCATCATCCGTCACCATCGTCTGTATCCCCTGATTTAGACGCGATTGCCCCGCACTATTTGTACGTCCGTATTTTCCTATCCCTCTTTTCCGGTTAAAGTAAAATCGCATTTTATTTCTACCGGAATTACGATGCTCTGCGTATCGCTTCGAAAGCTCCAAAACTCCTTTCCGCGGACCGCCCGGTCGAAAGCCTGCTGGTTTATGGCGGCGAACTTTTCCAGGAACGAACCGAGGTCACTATCCTGCCGTGGAACCAACTCGGGCGGATGAATTGGGCAAACAGGGAATAATGACCGCGCCGTGTCCGGCGTAGAATACGGTTATTCTGTAGGATATTCATCCGCCTCCGCCCAAAAGCGTGTTGTCAGCGCGGCGTTCGCGGGCGTATGCTATTGGCTGGATGATACTCTGTACGGCCGATATTCTGGTCGCCGCGGCGGTTTTCGCCCAGCCGTGGTGGTTGATGGCGCTGGTGGCGAGTGGCGGTCCGATTCTACTGGCGGCCGCGGCGCGGCGGCGCGGGCGACAGATCGCTCGACTCAGCGTCATCCTGCAGTGCGTTGCCCTGGCGGCGCTGGCCCTTGCGCTGGCGCGCCCGTCAATGCAGATTCCGCAAGCGGCTGCAAAGAAGTGGCTGGTGCTCAACGATGTATCAGCCTCCACGCGCACCCAGCGGGACCGCGACGATTTACCGTCCGAGATCACACCCCGCCTGGACTACGCCTTCGCCGCGGGGGTCGCTCCGGTTGGCGAGGATCTCGACGCCAATGAGACCAACCTTGCCGCGGCGCTGCGTCTGGCGTCGGCGCGGTCGGATGAACTTGCCGGCGTTATCGTTCGAACGGACGGGATGTTCACCGACACCCACTGGCCGGCCGCTGCTGAAACGCTGGCGAGGTCCGGAGTGACGGTGGCGTTGGTTGCACTCGATCGCCCGCCCCGCGACGTTCGGATCGCGGGATTCACAGCCGCCCGCGCCGCGGGACGAAAGGTTAATCTTCGCGTCTCTGTGATATCCAACGCGGTAACCGATTCGGAGATCGAGATTCGCGGCGGTTCCGGCGAGGGGGTAAATCTGCTCAAACGCAAGATCAACCTCCTGCCCTCCGAACCGGTCACGATCTCACTTGTCGCGGACGTTGGCGAGGACCGCGGCGCGAGCTTTTCTGCGGTGCTGACCGGTGGAGACCGTTTCAGTGAGAACGATCGCGGGACCGCGGTGGTCGGACCTGTTGTCAGGCAGGTGGCGTTGATAGGCGCATCCGGCGGATACAAGCCGGCGGGCTTCGCCGCGGTATTGGGCATGCCGCTTGATGTTCTGTCTCCGCGGCAGCTCGGCGCCGGCGCCGAGGCGCTGGGAAACTACGCCGCGGTGGTCCTCGTCGACGATACCGGAGGGCTTCTGACGCCCGCCCAGCGGCGCGGCGCCGGGCAGTACGTGCGCCACGGCGGCGGGCTGGTTATACTCGGCGCCGGTCCGCACCGAAGCCCCGCGGATCGCCTCGATCCGCTCAACCGCGCCGCGGCGCTCGTGCCAAACCCTTACGATCGAAAACCCATGGCGCTGACCGTGGCGCTCGATGCTTCCGGTTCTATGGGCCAGACCGTCGAATCGACCACCGGACAGTTGATGAAGTTCGACCAGGCCGCCGAAGCCGTGCTCAGCCTCAAACGCCACCTGACCGGACGCGACACGCTGAGAGTTATCGTTTTCGCAGATCGCGCCAGGGAAATCTACACCAGCGGCCCGGCCCGGCCCGACCTGGGGGAACTCGCAAGCGCGCTTCGAGCGGTCAGACCCACCGGGGCTACAAACGTGTTTCCCGCACTGGAACTGGCCGCCAAAAACCCGCCGGACGCCAAACGCCAGGGTCTGCTGATAATCGTCAGCGACCTCCAGACCGAGAAGTTCGATCCGCCCCGGGCGGCAGAAATGCTGAAAAAAGCAAAAATCGACCTGGCGATAGTCGCTATATCCGCCCCAACCGCCACGCCGTCCACCGAACCGCTCGAAACGCTAAAGAAACTGCTCGACGCCCCGCTGGAAAAACGCGATCACCTGGTCGGGCTGGCCGGAATATTCGCGGGTTTTCTTCGCTCCGTCCGCGGATCGGCGATTCGCAGGGGAGACTTCACGCTGATATCGCCGGACCAGTCGCCAGACAGCGCCGCCCTGGCGGGCAAGTCCGCCAATGCCTACATCCTGAGCGCTGCTGTCGGCGATGCCGGCGTGACACTGCGGATCGCCGGCGACGACATACTCGCCCGTCGAACGGTGGGCCTGGGAAGGTCGGTCTCGCTGGCGCTGGCAACCTCCGGCGGCGCGAATCACGGGCTTCTGGCGACCGATGAGTTTACAGGCGTCCTGGCCGCGGCGACCCGATGGTCCGCCCGCCGGGCGCCCGACGCGCGTTTCAGCGGCCAGGTCACGCGCAGCAGTCGACAGGCCCTCGTAAACGTGACCGCCGCAGACCCCGTCGGCAGGCCGATTAACATGCTCGAGCTGTCCGTCGGCGCCCTTACGGGAGGCGACGAGTCCGCGCGGAAGATACCCATGCGGCAGGTTGCGCCGGGGCGGTACGCGGAAAAATTCGCATTGGGCGAACGGGCATCGACCTTTCACGTCACGGGCGCCGGCGGCAGAGTCGTTTGGCAAGGGGATCTGCAGAAAACTTATCCACGCGAGTTCGACGCCATCGGGCCCAACTACGCCAATCTGCACCGCCTCGCGTCGCTGACCGGAGGACAAGTGGTCGAACCTCAAGACCTGGCCCGGATCGCACGAACAACAAACCAAACAGGCAGGTGGGAACTCTGGCCGTGGTTGGCGGCGGTGGCGCTGGCGCTGATGCTGCTGGACTGGCTCGCATCACGCACCATCCAGCATTCAACAGCATCCGGTTAGCTTTCAGCTATCAACTTAACGACCAATCGCCCTCGCTCTTCACCGTTACCGCAAACCATTACCGCAAACCATTACCGCAAAACCGTTACCGCAAACCGTTGCCGTAAGCCGTTGCCGCAAGCCGTTGCCGCAAGCCGTTGCCGTAAGCTGATAGCTGATAGCTGATAGCTGATAGCTGATAGCTGAAAGCTGAAAGCTGAAATCTATTTCGCATTCGATCGGGACTTGGATTTCCGCGGTGTACTATCCGGTTGGCTGAGTTGCCCGATGGCCTGAAGGATTAACATTTGCTGCATTTCGACAAGCGTCTGCAATCCTCTGAGAGTGTCGAGGCAGGCCTTGCGCTGAGATTTTGTGGTGCTTTTGGCAGGCATTTGTGATTTTCCCCTTGTTGTAGCTGGGTCTAAGAATACAATACAATTACCGTTGATTTACAGCATTATATCCGCAAAGGGCTGGTGGATCAAGGATTATTTACGCAAATGCGAAAACAGGCATCAGGAACTTCGCGGAAAGAGATTTCTTCGCGGATCGCCCAGGTTCGCCTGGAGGTGGCCGGCCCTCGCGGTAAATCAAGCTTTGCCAAATCTTTAGGCCTCTCCCCAAGCACTTACGACTACTACGAGTCAACTCGCGTGCCTCCGGCCGACGTGCTCCTGCGAATCGCTCAGGTCGCGGGAGTGGACATTAACTGGCTCCTGACGGGGCACAGCAGCGCCGAGGGAGTCCCGCTCGATCATCCCGTGCTCCAGCGGGCCGCGAAAATGCTTGCGGAGAAGCCCGATGCAGCCGCTCCGCTGGCGGCATTCGTGGAACTGCTGGTCGCCAGTCTGCATTTCCCCGCCGATAAACCCGCAATCGACGATTCGCCCGCACCAATGCCCACCCAAAGTCCCACAGTCCAGGCGGTCTCACCGTCAGATCCCAAGGCGTCGTGGATACCGATTCTCGGACGAAGCGCCGCGGGCCTGCCCCAATTCTGGTCCGATCGGGACCAGTCCGCCGGCGTGACCACGCTGGATGATCTGATCCGACGCAACGCGAACCATCCCCTCCGCCAGGTCCAACACGCCACCGCCGCGACAGAGACCGACCAGGCTACCGTCGAAATCATCACACTCAACGAACCGGACGGGACGGACGTGGTGTCTTTCGTGGCCGCCGAGGGTATCAAGACGATGCACGCCGACGCCTTCGCCCTGCGCATAGACGGAGACTCGATGGACCCGGACATTCGCCACGGAGACCTGGTTATCCTCAGCCCGTCGGTCCCCGCCGTCGACGGAAAGACCGCCGTCGTGCAGCTCGACGCTCAGATCGGAGTAACGTGTAAACTTTTCCGCCGCGACGGGCGAACCATACACCTCGTGCCCATAAACGATGAACTGCCCCCGCAAACTTATCCGGACAATGAGTTGATCTGGGCGCTGCGCGTCCTGGCGAGAGTGCGAAGCTGAGACGACTACAGTATCGCCAGCATAACCGCAACGCACCCGATGCAAATCGCCAGGACCACCAGGAATCCCGCCCATGTCTGGACCGAGGGCTTGACGATGAACAGTCCGCCTGCCGTCAGAAAGCGACGATTGGGCGGGACCGCTTCGTCGAGGGGAAGGTCGAGTTTGGCTTCCTGGCCTATGGGTGTGTGAATCTTGGTGAAGAATCGTTCGACGCTCTGGCGATCGGGCGGTTTGGAAAGCAGGCTCCCGATAACTCCGAACGCGACTCCGGCGACCATGAACGCGCCGAACATGACGGCCAGCGGAACGCCCGAGATTGCGCGGCAGGCGATCAGGACCGCCATCGCCGCGATCGTTCCGCAAAAAACGCCCGTCTGGTTCATTCGGCGCCACAGGATACCCAGCGCCGTGGAGATTCCGACCGCGGCCAGCACGTTGAAGTACAGGATGACCGACCTGACCAGGTCGCTCCGCATGAGAATCGCAAAAAGCAGCGACACGGAGATCACGACCAGTCCGGTGATTCTCGTGGACCGCACCAGTTGGGCTTCACCGGCGTGGGGGTTGATGTATCGACGGTATATGCTCCGCGTGAAAAGCCCTGCCACCGTGACCTGCACGGCGTCGCCGGAGGACATACTGGCGGCCATCACGCAGGCGAGCATCAGTCCCTGCAGACCCACAGGAAGGAGTTCGCGTATGGCGTCTCCAAACGCCGCGTCGGGACTTGTCGCCTTCCCCGCTCCAATCAGATGCGCCAACCAGCACAGCGCCAGAACGCTCCACCCGATCGTGCAGACACGTTTGAGTATATTTCCACCGGCGAATCCCATTCGCCCTTCCCACTCGGTTTTTCCCGCGGAGGTTACGCTCATGAGATGCGGAAGGGCCAGCGCCGTCAACGGTGCGCTCAAGCACAGTACGATAACCGCCGCCAGGCTGAACTCAGCGGGATTGAAGAGGCTCAGGTAGTCAGTTTTTTTCGCTCCTTCGAGAACGCTGACGGCCTGTGCGCGATCCTTGTCCCAAAGATCCAGGACCTTGCGAATCGGTCCGGACGGTTGGTGTCCCTTGGCTCCTTCCAGCACGGCGATCATGGCCGCGTCGTCACCGGCCGCGTGATGCATGCGGGCCTTGGCGATTGCTTCATTGACCGAGACCGACGCGGCGGCGAGGTTCCGGCGCATAGCGCTTAGCCCTCCGACCCCCGCCAGGTTCAGCGCCGGAAGGATCGCCAGGCACGAAAGCACAATTATCATGGTTCCCTGGACCATGTCGGTGCGGATGGCTGCAATGATTCCGCCCCAGTATCCGTACAAAACAAAGACAAACGTCGTGATGAGCAGAATCCCAAAGAACCACATTTCCGCGTCGGGTGCGCCGGCCTTGCCCATCATGCCCAGGACGGTCCTGGTCGTCGCCAGCAGTACCCCTCCGAAAAAGATCATCATCCCGATCCCGGCGACGAGAGTGTATAGCACCGCGGCGCCGTGCCCGAAGCGCTCCTCGAAATAGTCCGTCATGGTCAGGCATCGCATGCGGCGCATTATCGGGGCGATGATCCAGTAAAACGGCGTACCGAACATCCACATCCACGAGACCCATATGCCCGCGGCTCCGGCGGACATGCTCTTGGAAATGCATCCGCTGGTGTCGGTGGGATTGGTGACCGCCCCGAACGCGTGCATTACCATCATCGACGTACCGAACCGCCTCCCGCCAAGCAGGTATCCCGATTGGCTGGAACTGCTGCGCTTCGACCACCATCCGATCAGAAGCATTCCGGCGAAATAGACAGCGAGAATCACCCAGATTATCAAGTCAAGCCCGAGTATTTCCATTTCGTCTCCTGGAACGACAGATGGGGATTACATGGATTTTGGGGATTAAGGGATTAACGACTTTGATTCTGTAAAGGCCGGCCTTGTCGTTACCAAGACGTCGCCGTTAATCCATGTAATCCCAAAATCCATGTAATCCCCATCTGGTTTTTTCTTAGCTGGTCAGTTCGTGGAGGTATTCCTTGGCCCCCAGAATCGCCTGCGGCGGCGTTTCGTAGGGGATGGCGCCGGTGCCTATGCAGCATTTGGGTCTGTCGCCGATGAGGTCGATAATTCGGTGGATTTCGGCGCGGATCTCATCGGATCGGCCTCGCGACATCACGCCACTGTCCATATTGACGCGCACCGTGACGTCAGGATGCCGGGCCATTATCGCCATGAAGGCTTCCTGGTCGGTCTCGGCGGGGCAGACAACGTAACCGGTGCCCGTCGAGAGCATCGCTTCGAGAATCGGCGTGGTGTCTCCGCCGATGATGCATGGCAGGGGGTGGTTCACAATCCCCGCCGCCCGCGTCAGCAGGTCCTTCAGTATTGGAAGCTCCATCTGCTGAAACGTCGCCGGCGAGAGCATCGGGGGAGTGGCCGCCGATTCGAACAGGGCGATATCGAGACCGGAGCGGTGTATTTCGCGGCAGAAGTCGACCTGGGTTTCTGCGATGCGCCTGAGAGCGGCGGAACCCTTTTGGGGATCGGCCAGCATTTCGCACAGCAGCGTCTGGAGATTAACGAGGTTGAACGCGATGGAGAACGGTCCGGCCACCGGTATGCGCACGTCGGCGTCGGGGTGCTTTTCCGCGATGCGTTTGGCGGCGCCCAGGACGATTGGGATGCGTCCGGCCGACGGGTCGAAGTCGCCAAGGGCAAGAAGATCATCAAGCGACGAGCAGGGATGGTCCACAATCGCCGGTATCGCGTTTGGGCCTCCGGGCGTCACCGTGGCGCCCAGGGCTTCGGCTTCGAGGTTGTAGATGTCGATCCCCACGACTACCGGTGAGTGCCTGTAAGTTTCGTAGGCTTTGGCGTGCGCAGCGAAGATCAGTTCTTCGCTGCGGGAGGCCTCCCACAGACCCGCCCCGATCAAAGCGGCCGCATGTTCGTAGACCGCCATGCCCAACGGTATCGCTGATTTCGATGTACTCATGGTATCTGCCTCGATCGAAGGTGTAACTGACCCGTAATGATAGAGTTTCGCAGCGTCGGCGGCAAATCTAATCCTGCCCCCTTTTGTCCGCTGAAGCGGTTGTACGTGAAGTTCTGAACAAATCCGGTCGACATCTTGTATAGCGGCCACTTGGCGCGTATAATAAAGCCGGATGGCCAGGCAAGGAGCTTCCATTATGGCGACGACTATCAAAACCAAGACAGGCAAGGTCAAGGGCGCCGCTGGCAAGCGGCGCGGTAAAGGGCGAAGCCTTGGCCTCGGGACCGATGACTCCGTTCAACTGGTTTCCTCGGTGCGTGCGGGCTTCAAGTTCGAGAAGCTTCTGGCATTTCATAAGGCCAGCGGGTTGTCTCTGGAGAGGATTGGTCAGGTTGCCGGTATTTCCAGGCGGACGCTTACTCGCCGCCGGGCTGCGGGACGCCTGCGATCCGATGAATCAGATCGGCTCTTTCGCCTGTCGAGAATCTTCGATCTTGCTGTTGACCTGTTCGAGGGAGATTCCACTGCCGGGCGACAATGGCTCGATAAACCTCAATCAGGGCTTGGCGGGGCCGTGCCGCTGGAATTTGCGTCCACCGATGTTGGGGCTTGCGAGGTCGAGAAACTTATTACCAGACTCGAACACGGGATATTCACATGAATGTGAAAGCCTGGCGGATTGTGAAGGCCAAGAATGCAACCTCCGCATTCACGGACGAGAGCGCCAGGATTACCGGTGGGCGCTGGAATAGCCCAGGTGTTGCCGTGGTTTACACGGCGCAGACCGCCTCACTGGCGATGTTGGAGATGCTCGTTCATCTTCAATCGCGCCAATTGCTTAGGCGCTATGTACTGTTCGAGGTGACTTTTGACGAATCGCTGGTCACCACAGTAGCTTCCAGGGATTTGCCCGGGACATGGAGAATATCGCCTCCGTCTGCCCAAGGGCAGGGCCTCGGAGATGCG
>Ga0180429_10001685_pt1 | contig 18599 bp, 12 predicted proteins | sample SS_ome_FD_132428 | JGI IMG/M metagenome (GOLD analysis project Ga0180429, IMG submission 132428) | Hypersaline lake sediment archaeal communities from the Salton Sea, California, USA - SS_1_S_1 metaG | ecosystem: Environmental > Aquatic > Non-marine Saline and Alkaline > Hypersaline > Sediment ...
GAAATCTTCGTTGACCCTAATGCCGATCCCACTTTTTCCTACTGCAACATCAAGGGCGGGTGGCCGGGCACCGGTAACATCGACGAAGCCCCGGTTTTGTCGGATCCCGCATCGGGCGACTTCCACCTCAACTGGGATTCGCCCTGCAAGGACGCGGGTGATCCCGATGCACCCTCTCTTCCAGCAATAGACTTCGAGGGCGATCCCCGCAGCGCGGGAGACAACGTCGACATCGGCGCCGATGAGTTTCATGTTCACCTCTACTCTCTGGGCGAAGTGATTCCCGGAGAGAGTATCATGATCAACTTTGTCGGCGAACGGGGAGAGCCGGTCACCCTCGCTCAGGGCGGCGCTATTCTCGATCCACCCTTTCCGATTCCCCACGGGGATCTCTTCATCTGGCCCATCGCGAATTCCTGGTTCATCGGCACCGTGCCCGGAAACGGTATCAAAAGCCTGACCGCCACCGTTCCGGCCGTGTGGGTCCCTGGCGAGGAGTATCCTTTTCAGGCCCATGTGGGAGCCTGGGGCGATCCCGATACCTTGCTCACCAATCTCCTCGTCCTCGATGTCGAGTGACGCTCAGAGCCGAGTGATAGCTGGTCTGCCAAGCGTACAATGTGAATTGGTTGTGTCGTTCCGAAAGAGTGCCGATCAGTTGGAAGTGTCTCTCACGCGAAGTCGAAGAAGTCCGTAGATACGAATTTCGATAAAGCGGTCCGCGCGGCCGGAGGTGGTGAGGTTATTTTCGGCCGACTTCAGTCCGTCCCGAATGACCACATACGCGGCTCCAACTCAGCACGGGACGGAATGTCGGAGGCCGAAAATAACCTCACCACCTCCGACCTGAGCCCCTCCTATTCAAAATTCTTATGTGCGCGCTTGAGAATCAGCCCCTTCCGCGACCGCCCATCGACGCGGATGTCGAGCGGTTCATCGAGTTGAATATGCCTCAGGAAGGTCGTCTCCTCCACCGCCTCCATCGCCTCGAGCCATTCGTAATCGATGCGGCCGCCCATCTCGCCCCGGTGGACGTTGAAATAGCCGATGCCGAGTGAGGTGAGGTTCTGGAAAAAGTGGGTTCCCTCCGATGGGGCCACGGAGAGCTCCTCCATCTCGGTCTCGATGATGGTGCGCACGCCCGAGATCTGATACCACTCGACCGGAATGCCCAGCCAGCGGTCGGCGGTCCCCCAGCGGCCGGGGCCGATCAGGAGGTAGGGGCGTTCGGCGTCGCACAGTTTCCGGTTGAGAATCTCCACCTCGGCGGCGACCTCCACCGTTTTGCCCCGGTCGAAGGTCGAGGGGCGCACGTAGACGACGTCGCGGATTTTCTCTTCCCGCCCGTGGCCGAGCGCCTGGCGCGTGGTGCACAGAATGGAGTCGGCGGCGGTCGATTCGAGGATGGCGTCGAGATTCTCCGCTTCGGCGTCGATCGTCATCGGCCTGATCTGGAGGAAGGCGAACTCTGGCGTCTTGCCCTTTTCGGGCTTCATGTTCACGGCGAACTCGATCTCCACGGGGCAACCCATCGAGCTCGCGCCCAGATCGAGAAGCGAATTGAGCACCTCGGGCAGGGGGAATATTCCCGTCTTGAGCACCGGCCCGAAGGTGACGAGCCGCACGCCCTGGCGCGAGATCCCGTCGTAGACCGCGTCGTTGTCGGGCGAATAGACCGACCCGACCCAGTTGAGGGATCCGTGCTCCTCGGCCTTGGCGAGGTCGAGCTTGGACACCCACCCCTCGCTCTCGAGAAGCGGCGCGCTCTCGGGATTGTCGATCTGGAGCGCGTAAAAATCGCGCTGCGAATTCTTGAGCGTGTCGCCCGTGCTCGAGAACTCGAGGAGCCGCCGCGGATAGCGCGGCGAGAAGCGGACCGCCCTGTTCCCCTCGACCACCGTCTTGCCGAGACCGAGCGCCACCACCGCCACGCCGTCCTCGGGTTTCATGTCCTGCACGGGATAGTGGTTGTGCGACCGCGCCACGCCGGCGAAGTCGGGGTAGAAGAAACCGTCGTGGCGGCAGCCGACGAGCTTCTGCAAGACGACGGCCATCTTCTCCTCCTCGATCCTGTTCGGCGTGTTGCGCAAGAAGGCCTTGGCATTGCGGAAAAAGGTCGAGGCGTAGACGAGCTTGATCGCGTCGCTGAGCTCCTTGAGCCGCTGCCGCTTGCTCCTGTGATTGTTGGCGAGCATGAAGGTCTTGTAGATCCCGGCGAAGGCGTGCTGGAAGGAGTCCTCGAGTAAGCTCGACGAACGCACCGCCATCGGGTAGGTCGTGCGCTCCACGAGAACCTTGAGATCTTCGTAGATTGAATCGGGCAGGCGGGCGGTGAGGAAGGCGCGGGCGATCTTCTCGTCGGCCTTGTCCGAGTGGGCGGTGGCAAAGAGCTTGTTCTTTCTCATGAACTCGTCGAACACCTCGGTGCCGATCACGATCGACGGGGGCACGAAGATGCGCGCCTTTTCGATGCCGGCTTGGATGTCGGTGTGGGTGAGCAGGGCGTTGATGAATCCGAGCCCCCGACCCTTGCCGCCGAGCGAACCGCTCCCGATGCGCGCAAAGCCGCTCTCCTCGCTGAACTCGGTGCGCGAGAAGTCGGCCACCACGCCGCGCTGCGTATCGTCGCGAAGCTGGCTGAAAGCCGAGACCAGGTACTGGCGGATCTCCTCGATCCCCTTGAAGTCGGACACCTTGCGCGGCCGGATGACCGAGGCGAGTTCGAACTCGCTCCGCGCCATGCACCAGTTGGAAAAGTGGTTGCGCAGCGAGTGGTAGCGGACCGACTCGGCCGGCACTTTGCCGAGCTCTGCCGGCATGGCGGCGAGATCGGCCGCGCGGCCCACCTCGCGTCCGTCGGGCAGGCGGAAGATAAAATCGCCGAAACCGAGATCGGTCTGCAGGAAGCGGCGCAGTTCCTCGAGCAGAACCGACGACCGCTTGTTCACGAAGTGCGCGCCCAGGGCGGCCGCCCGCGGCTGCATGCTCTCCTCCGAAGACTGGATGAGGACGGGCATGTCGGGATCGATCTCCTTGAGCCGGCGGACGAATTCGGGACCCGCCTCGGGATCGGACTTTCCTTCCCGCGGAAAACGGGCGTCGGTGATCACGCCGAGCACGTAGCGGCGGTATTTTTCGAAGAGCCCCACCGCCTCCTCGAAGGTCTCGGCGAGGAGCACCTTGGTGCGCGCCTTCATCCTTCTGAGCCGCTGCGTGGTGTTGACGCCGTCGGCCATGAGCGCCTGGGTCTGGTTCATCAGCTCCGTGTAGAGCAGCGGAAGGTAGGCCGAGTAGAAGCGCACCGAGTTTTCGATCAGGATGATCACGCGCACCCGCGCCTCGTGGGTGTCGGCGTCGGTGTTGCGCGCGTCCTCGATGTACTTGAAGATGGCGAGAAAGATCGCCAGGTCGCCGCGCCAGACAAAGACCTGATCGAGCGGGGCGGGCTGCTCGGGATTTCGCGCGAGAAGGCTCTTTTGCCTCTCCTTGACGCGCGCCGCCTCGGCGGGGGTGTCGGCGAGGAGCACGACGGGCATGGCGGGAAACTGCTCCTTCACGCGGCTGCCGAATTTGAGCAGGTCCATTTCGCCCACGCGGCCCATGGTGATCACCATGTCGAAATGGCGTAACTCAAGCGCCTCGAGCGCCTCGTCGGCCGACGAGACGCGCGTGATGCGCGGCGTGTAGCTCAGCTTGAGCTCGTAGTACTCCACGTCGACCGCTTCGCCGAGCTGGCCGTCCTCCTCGAGGATGTACGAGTCGTAGAGACTCGACACAAAGAGCACCTCGCGGATGCGAAAGGACATGAGATTGCTGAACTTTCCATAAAACTCATGGTAGTTCGATGGCTTCCAGCTGTAGTCGGAGATCATGTTGTTGTCCTCACTCGATCGTGATGTTCCATGGCAGTCGGGCGTAAATCCCCTTGGGATCGTTGAAGCGGTCGAACATGCGCAGGTCGTCGAGGAATCGATTCACCGATCGCCTGATCATGCCGCCGCCGCGCCGCGCGTCTGAAGGGACGCGGGCGAGCTTTTCGTCGTCGCGCAGGAAGAGGTCGGCCAGTCCCTCGAGAAGAATCTTTTCTTTCTGGTAGTATTCGACCGGGCAATCGGCCTCCATGCCCGCGCGCGCGGCGGCGCGCCGGAGCGCCTCGTCAAAACCGCCGAGGCGATCGACGAGGCCGAGCTCGACGGCGTCCTTGCCCGACCAGACGCGTCCCTGGGCGATGACGTGAACCGTTTCGCGGTCGAGGCTGCGCCCCTGCGACACCCTGTCGAGGAATTCGTCATAGGTCCGGTTCACCAGATCCTGGAAGATGGCGAGCTCCTCTTCCGTCTTCGGCCGGTAGACGGAGAACATGTCGGCATGGGGCGCCGTGGCGACCACATCGACGGTGACGCCGAATTTGCCGAGCAGATCGCGGAAGCTGGGGAACATGCCGAAGACGCCGATCGAGCCGGTGATCGTGTTCGGTTCGGCCACGATCTCGTCGGCCGCGCAGGCGATCCAGTAACCGCCCGAGGCGGCGACCGATCCCATGGAGACGACGATCGGTTTCTTTTCGCCGGTCAGCTTGACCTCGCGGAGGATCACCTCCGAGGCCGACGCGCTGCCGCCGGGGCTGTTGACGCGGAGGACCACGGCGGCCACGTCGTCGTCGAGGCGCGCGCGGCGCAGGAGCCGGGCGATCGTGTCGCCGCCCGCTTCGACGGCGTCACGGCCGTCGACGATATCGCCCTCGGCGAAAATCACGGCGATCCGCTTTGCGCCGTCGGCCGGTTCGGCGTCGCCATCGGCGGCGTCGATATAGTCGGTGACGCTCACCTGTTCGAAGGTCGTTCCCCTCCGGCTCGTGGCGCCCTTGAGCTCCTCGATGACCTCGTCGAAGTAGAGCGCCCTGTCGGCCAGGCCGGCGGTGACCGCGTCGTGGCCGCCGAGAAGCCCGCCGCCTTCGGTGAGGTGGCGCAGGGCGTCGACGGGGATTTCGCGCGCCGTGCTCACCGCCTCGAGAAACTCGTCGAACATGTCTCCCAGGAATTTTTCGAGCTGCTCGCGGCTCGGCTCGCTCATCTTGTGGAGAGTGTAAGGCTCGACGGCGGCCTTGTATTTTCCGACGCGGGTGATCTGCACGTCGACGCCGTACTTGGCGAAGGCGCCGGCGTAGAAGAGCCGCTCCGCCGCGAAGCCGTTGAACTCGAGCAGGCCGGCGGGATTGATGTAGATCGCGTCGGCGACGGAGGCGAGGTAGTAATCCCTTTCGCCGAAAGCCATGTTGTAGGCATAGACCTTTTTGCCCTTCTTGCGAAAGGCGCCGAGCGCCGTGCGCACCTCGCGCAGCGCCGCCCAGCCCGAGCTCAGACCCGATGCGTTGATCTCGCCGTGGAGCAGGATTCCCTCGATGCGCGCATCGTCGGCCGCCCGGCCGATCGCTTCGGTGAGCAGATGGAGTGTGAACGCGTCGAGGGGCGCTCCCGTGAGGACGTCGGACGCATCGCTCACGCAGGGCTTGTCGGTGATCGGCCGGTCGAGATCGATGACGAGCACCGCCCGGTCGGGAATGGCCGTTGGCGCCTCGGTCAGGAACGCGACGAGAACGACATAGGCCAGGACCGTAAAAACGGCAAGCGCCATCAGTACGGCCAAGAAGGTTTTGAAGAAGTCGCCCATGGCTTGCCCCGCTCTCCTATCGTTTTTTGCCCAAGTCGATGGGCCCGCCCTCGGCGTCCGCAATGCGCACGCAGAAACGCCAGTCGCCGCCGCCCTGGTGGACCTTGACGAGAACCTTGTTCCGTCCCGCGCGGAAGCGGACCTTGATCTTGTCAGAGTCGGGCGTCGCGCCGCGCCAGGCATAGTTTTCGTGAACGAGCTCGCCATTCAGCCAGAGCGCCACGCCATCGTCGCTGCCCACCTTGATCATCCCGTCGCCGCCGTCGGGATGCCAGAAGGTGCCGTGCGCGTAGGCGCAGACATTCTGATTGGGTTTGATAAAGAGGAGGTCGACCATTCCGTCCATGTCGTCGGTGGCGAAGGGCGTCCAGGTGAGCTCCTTGCCCTCCCACAGGAAGGGTTTGTCGGGATTGGGATAGGGCTCCTCGAAGGGGTGGCTGCCGAGGGTCTCCTTGGTCGCTTCGGGAAAAGGCCCGATCAGAATCCACTCGGGAATAAAACCCTGGCGCCGCGCGTAGCCTTTGGTGTCCACGCCGAGTTCGCCCAGCAGGCCGAGTGCGCTCGTTCTCAGCGTGCGCGATCCCGACTTGAAACAGACGAGCTCGAGAAGTTCGCGCGCTTTGTGCGGCTCTTCGGCCACGAGGCCCGTGGCGATGGCGAGGCGCGCGCGGCCCACCGGTTCGCGCAGTGCCGTATCGGCGGCGAGCTTCTCCACGCGGTCGAGCGAGGCGCGGTCGGCCACGGCGGCGACTCCGTTGAGCGCTTCGCCGAGGATGGATCGCGTCGTGGCCTTGTCGCACACGGTGTGAAACATCTCGAGAGCGCCCGGCCGATCGCCTGCGGCGAAACGGGCCGCGGCAAGGGCCAGATAGCTCGAATAGGCCCGGTCGCTCTCGTCGCCCTCGGCGCCGGCCGCCGCCTCGATGAGAAGGGGCTCGAAACCGTTGTTGTCGAATGTTCCGGCCAGATCGAGCGCCGCGAGCCGCACGGGGGCGGCTTCGTCGGTCAGGGCTTCCTTGACTTTTTTTATCGCCGCCTCTTCGTTGCGATCGACCATGACGCCGAGAAGCGCGGCGCGCGCCAGGGGCTCGGAGGCCTCATAGGCGGCGGCGAGCTGGTCGCCGATCTCTTCCTCGATCGACACGATCGCCTTGCGCGCCTCGGCGCGTACGGCGGGAGCCTTGTCCCCGAGCATCGCGATGAGCAGGGCGAACTCATCGCTCCCTCCGGCGCGTCCCAGGCCGCGCACCGCGGCGGCGCGCACATGGGCCGACCGGTACTTGGTGTAGAGGGCGTAAATCCCGGCCGCCTTATCCCTGTCGCCGGCCGCGAGCCGGCCGTCGGCGAAGAGGAGGAGGTTGTCGACACTGTCGGGCTCCTGGTGGGCGGTGGCGGCGCGGAGCGCTGCCTCCACCTCGGCGCGCGCCGGCGCGATCATCGCCAGCGAGCGCAGCGCGGCGGCGGCGGCCGCCTTGTCGTCCGATTCGACAAGAACGAGGAGACTGCTCACGGCGCCCCGCGTGCGCCGCTGCCCGAGCACTCCGGCCACGGCCGCCTTGGGGAGGGCCGACTTCTTGGCGAGCCGCTGCGTGAGGACCTCGTCGGCGGCGGCATGGTCGACGCGCTCCAGCGCGAAGAGCGCCATACCGGCGAGGTCGGTGTCGTCGAGAAGCGCGTCGAGGCCGCGCACCGAGTGGCTGTCGTTCACGGTGAATGACAGCATGCGCAAGATCTCGTGCCTCGCCTTGAGCGGCAGTTCCACGGGGAGCGCGCTCTTGTTCACCAGAGCGAGAAGCTCGTTGCTGCACGCCCGCCGGTCGCTCTTCTCGCCCGGCCTGCAGGCGTGGTGGACGATCGACCAGAGCGCCTGCTGCGCCGAGAGGGCTTGTCCCGGATCGGTCGAGGCGAGGAGCGCGCCCACCGGCTCGATGGCGTGCGGCCCGATCCGCCATGCATCGCGGGCGGCCGCGTAGCGGATTTCGGCGTCCCCGTCCTGGAGAGCGGTAACGAGCGCCTCCGTCTCCTGCATGACGGCCTCCATGTTCTCCTCGGGAGTGGTGCACGAGGCGAATCCGGTGGGCAGGGTCACGAGGCACAGAACGAGTGAGACTGAGAGGAGCAGATCGTGTTTCTTCATGTCCGTTCTCCAGGATGTGCAGGTCGAATGCGCCCCTTCGGGCGGCGCGTCAATTCAAAGGGCGCTCAATGAGCGGTCAGTTACTTTTTAAAGAAGACGAATCTTTTGGTTTTGCCGTGGCCGCCCCGTTCTTGTCGGTCCGCGGGCCCTCGTTACTCACAAGGATAGCAATCGGTTTGAGCGGTTCCACATTTTCGAACACGATGCGCACCGTGGCCATGATCGGCGTGGAGAGGATCATGCCGGGAACTCCCCAGAGCCACCCCCAAAAAATGAAGGAGAGGAATACCACGAGCGGACTGAGGCGGAGCCGGTTGCCCAGGAGGCGCGGCTCGACGAGGCTTCCCACGGCGAACTGGATCGCGACGAGTACAACGGCCATGACGACGATCTGTCCGAGACCGAACTCGGGCACGAGCGCCATGCCGGCGTCGCGCGTCGCGGGCTGAATGATTGCCATGAGGATCGGAAAAAGCGTGGCCAGCGTCGAGCCGATGTTGGGGATAAAGTTGAAGAGGAAGGTGATGATCCCCCAGATAAAGAAGAACTTCACGCCCATGATCCACAGGAAAAGGGTCACCAGGAATCCGGTGGCCAGGCTGATCACCGTCTTGCCGACAATAAAGCTTTCCACGTCCTGCTGGATGCGCTCGACGATTCCCCAGATTCTCACGCCCTCGGCCTTGTCGTAGGCGGCACGCAGCCGGAAGGGAATGCTGGTCCGCTCGGGAAGGATGAACATCATGTAGACGAGGATCAGGAGCAGCGTGCCGAGCATGCTGAGGAGCGTGCCCAGAGTACCGGCCGCGAGCTGGGGGATCTTGTTGAAATGTTCTTCCCAGTCGATATCGCGGCACCAGTCGAGTGCTTTGGCGAGCTGATCGTTCTGCTTGAATTTCTCGATGCTCTGCGTCACGAGCTGGCGGTACTCGGGAAACTCGGCGATGAAAATCTCGGCCTGCCCGTAAAAGAGCTGGCCCAGGAGAAAGGCGACCAGCGCCGTGACCAGGATGATGATCAACACTGCGAGCGCCGTGGGGATTCCCTTTTTTTCCAGGAACTCGACGATCGGCCCGAGGAGGGTGGCCATGAAGAAGGCGACGACGAGGGGCATGAGAATCCCCTTCATCGCCATGAGCGCCACTCCGGCGGCGACGAGGGCGATGACGCTGAGCGGGATGCTGAGCGATTTGGATCCCTTCCGCGCCGGCTGATCTTTCATTTCTTTTCCCATCGGGCGCAGACCTTTCTGAAATTGCAGTACCGGCAGGTCGACTCGTTGGCGGCGAAGGCGAAGCGTTCCTCGGAGGCGCGATTCCTGTCGGCGTCGTCGAGCTGGACGCGCATGTCGCGGATCGAACCGCGCATGTACTGGAGGATCGCTTCGAGCCCCACGCCGCGCAGGTTGTAGGGTGCGAGCCGGCCCGAGGCGAGGTTGAACTCCTTGGTCGTCACCTCCTCGGGGGTGACGCGCCATTTTTCCGTGGCGTAAAAGGTGTAGCAGGCGAGTTGCAGCTCGTTGCGCTCCGAGTCGGAGCGGCCCGTCTTCCAGTCGTAGATCACGATGCCGCCGCCGTCGGCGCGATAGGAGAAATCGAGGACGACGTGGACCTTGACCCCGCCCGGGATCCCCTCGGCGTCCATCTGGAAGGAGGAAAAGTCCTCCACATCGAGCCAGCGTTCGGGCGGGATGCCGCAGATCTCCTTGTAGACCTCGGAGCGGTAGAAGGTTTGCAGGCAGCCGACCACATGATCGGCCGTCTCCTTCCAGGCGGTGTCGGGCAGATCGAGTCCGTACTCGTGTTCGAAGAAGCCGCACGTCTTGGGGTTGCGCCAGTAGTCGCCGCGCCGCGAATTGGCGTAATCCTTGCGCATCACGGCGAGCGTCGTGGCGATCGCGTCGGCCTCGCTCATCGGATCGATGCGGCGCCGGATGTTCTCGAGCGCTCTTTCGATGCAGACGTGGACCTTCTGGCCCGCCCACATGGCGCGCGACGTGAGCTGCTTGAGCACGTAGAGTTCGCGCGTGCGGTCGTCGCAATCGGCGTTCCACCCGCCCCACGAGCCATAGTACTGGTAATAGTAGAGGCGCGGGCACTTGCGAAAGGTCTCGTCGCGCGACTTCGACCAGGAAAACTCGTTGATCAGCTCCGCCATTGGACTTCCTGAAAAACCGGATTTGGCGGCTTCCGTTCGCCTTGAGTGCGCTTGAATTCCGGGCCGCCTACTCGATCAGGGTATCACTTCGACTCGGAGGAAAAAAGAGTGTAAAATCGGAGCCATGAAGGATCGGCGGGAGAGAAAAAAAAAGGCGAACGATTCGAGCCGCCGGCCGAAGGAGCCCGGTCCGCGTCCACTGGGCGGCGCGATGGCCCGGGCCGAGAAGATCTACGAGGAGCTTCTCGCTCTCTACCTGTCGATCGTGGGCGACGATCGCGACGAAGGGGACAGAAAGCCACTTCCCCTCTCCTTCGATCCCGACGGCGACGGGGCCGCCTTCGGCCGCAGGCTGATCGACGCGCTCGAGGCGCGCGTCGCGTCGCGGTCGCGGAGCGGACCCTTCGTGGCGGGCCGCGTCTATTGCTACCACTGCGAGTCGTCGCTCTGCGACCACGCACGGCCGCCCGATCACCTCAGCGTCTTTGCCGGGTACGGTCCGACAGGCCAGACCGAATGGGTCGGATTCTCGTCGCTCCTTCTCGATCGGGGCGATCACAGGATCGACGCCGTGGTCGACGAGACTCCCGAAAAGGTGGTCGCCATCCGGCAGGGACCGGAGGAGCTCAAGAACGAACAGCTCGGCGTCTTCGGGCGGGAATCGATAATCTACGACATCGTGGGGCAGGTGGCGGCCGGATACCTGCCGCTGCCGCGCGGCCGCGAACAGGGACGGACAGCGATCACGATCCAGGCGGTGCGCACCCTCGACGACAACCGCCCCACGCTGCGCGTCAACGTGATCGGCCGCGTTCCGCAGACGGGAGAGAGCGACCGGTCGCCTTGCGGCGATCTCCTCGATTTTCTCAAACTCGAGCCGGAGCCCGAACTGGAAGGGGTCTTCGGCCGGGCGCGCAAGAAGCTCGAGGAGCTCGATCTCAAGTTCCGTTTCAGCGACCCTCCCGGCCCGGCTCGCCGCAGGCGGCTGAGCCCCGCGGAGCGCGCCGCCGCCGTCCGGCCCGTGCTCACGCGCATTGCGCGCGGGATCGAGTCGATCTTCCGCCGCCGCCGCCGCCGGACGCGCCACGCCGCCGAGCGCCGCGCCGAGCGGCCCGCTGTCGGCATGGCGCTCAAGGATCTTGGCAAGTGCCACGTCGATCGTGTACTCTTTGACGAGCTCGATCGGACCTTCGTCGTACTCGGTCCCAAGTGGCGCACCCATATCTTCGGCCGCGACGGCCGTCACGTGACGAGCATGGTGCTCAACCGCGAGGGGGTGCGCAAGAGGATCGACACGCGCCGGTGGCGTTACACCACGCGCGAGGAGCTCGACGAGATCCGCACGCGAGCCGCCAATGCCGTCCCAGGGAGGGACGGTTGAAGTCGATCACCACGGGGCGCGAGAAGTCGCGCTTGAAGCGCGAGGAAGCCCCCGTTTTTAAAGGAGATTCTGCATGGTCGATTGGAAGATCGGTGTCATGGCCCCTCTGTGCGCCGAGGGTCCGAGCCTCCACGTTGTCGAGGAATTCGGTCTGGACGCCTGCCAGCTCGTCAACTGGGACATGAGCCTCTGGGACGAGGAGCGCGCCGTCAACGTACGCCGCGAAGCCGAGTCGAAGGGGATCGTGATCTCGGCGCTCTGGGCCGGTGTGCCCGGGCCGGACGTGTGGGACTTCATCCAGGGCCCCGATGTGCTCGGACTGGTGCCGCCCAAGTATCGCGCCGAGCGGGTCGCCTCCTTGAAGGACGCGGGGCGCTTTGCCAAGGCGCTCGGAGTGCGGGCGGCGATCACCCACCTCGGGTTCATACCGGAGAATCCGACCGATCCGGCCTTTGACGATCTCGTGAACGCCGTGCGCGAGGTGGCCGAGTATTACAAGACTCTCGACCTCGAGTTCTGGTTCGAAACGGGGCAGGAAACGCCCGTCGCCATGCTGCGCACCATCGAGGTGGTGGGGACGGGCAACCTCGGCCTCAACCTCGATCCGGCGAATCTCATCCTTTACGGAAAAGCCAACCCCGTCGACGCGCTCGAGATGTTTGGAAAGTACGTGCGCAACGTTCACGCCAAGGATGGTTTTTACCCCACCGATCCGATGAAGCTCGGCGAGGAAGTTCCCGTGGGGGAGGGCGCCGTCGATTTTCCCGAACTGGTGAGGCGGCTGGACGCGCTCGGCTACGACGGGGAGTTCATCATCGAGCGGGAGATCGAGGGGGCGGAGCAGAAGCGCGACATCGCGCGCACCGTGGACTATCTCAAGAAACTCTTCGAGGAGGTGGCCTGATATGCTCAAGATTGGAATCATCGCAATGGGTTGGGCGGGAAACACGCACGCCAAGTACCTCACGACGCGCGATGACGTGGAGATCGTCGCCCTTTGCGATCCCGACGCTGTGAGGCTGCAGAAGGCGATCGACGATTTTGGCGGCAAGGGATTCGGCGATTTCGAAACGATGCTGAAGGGGACCGAGCTCGACGCGGTCTATCTCTGCACGCCGTCGACGATCCGCAAAGAGCCTCTCCTCGCCTGTGCCGACCGGGGCATCCCGGTCTTCTGCGAAAAACCGGTCGAACGACGGGCGGCCGTGGCCGAGGAGATCGCCGCCGAGCTCCGGCGCCGCGATGCGCGCGTCCAGGTCGGTTTCGTTTTCCGCTCGATGCCGCTGGCGCGCGAGGCGCGCAGGGCGGTGGCCGACGACAGGGTTCATCTGATCCAGTCGATGTACGGCTGCCCCGTCTGCCTGACCAAGGAGCTTTCTCCCTGGTTCTACGACAAGGAGCAGTCGGGCGGTGCGCTCGTCGACCAGGCGACGCACAATCTCGACCTTCTCCGATACATCTTCGGCGAGGTGGCCGAGGTCGTCGGGTTTGCGGGAAACCCGGTGGAGCCGAAGAAGGAGGGCTACACCGTGGACGAGGTGGTGGCGCTCAGCGTCCGTTTCGAGTGCGGCGCGCTCTGTTCCCACGTCCACACATGGGTGGGCGACGAATGGCGCAACGAGATGGTCTTTGTCGGCGAGCGCCGAATCTACCGTCTCTCCCTCACCGAGGGGCGGCTCGTGGTCAAGGAGAAGAAGGGCACCTGGGACTACAACCAGGACCAGGATCACATGTACGACTACGAAAACGACGTCTTCATCGAGCAGGTCAAGAGCGGCGACTGGAGCAACAATCCCTCCTCCTTCGACGACGCCCTAAAAACGCTCAAGCTCACTCTCGAATGCGACCGGGTCATCACAATAGGCTGACGATCGAACTGTCCCGGTGGTTTGATCAGTGGAGTTCGAAAACCACGGTGGCGCAGACACCGGGGCCGGTGGCCGTGAGCCGGAGCAGTCCCTTTTTCGTGACCACGCCTTCCCACGGGGCGTCATTGGCCGGCGGGTCGAGGAGCGAATAGCCGAGCTGGCCGTTGGCGTCGCCGAACCGGCTCATCGCCTCGTCGCGGTTCGCCGACCGGCCGAACTGCCGCAGCAGGGGCGGTTTCCCGAGACGGAAGGCGACCTCGAGCGCCGTGGCGCCCATCGGTTTGTCGACGCGCCAGAACCAGCCGTCGTCTCTCTTCTCCACACTCCCGCGCAGCGTTTCGGGCAAACGGATCCGCGTGGCGGGATCTCCGAGAAAGGCGTACATGAGGAGCTGGTCCCCTTTGAGCTTGTCCACGTCGATCTCTTCTTCTAGCTTGCCCTCGATCTCCTTGAGCTCGTTGGCCACGACGGTGAAGAAGTTGACCTCTCTGTTGCGCGCCTTCTTTTGAGAGTCGAGCCAGAGGTCGCCGTAGCGCGCGGTGCGTCCGCCGAGTTCGGCCGCCATGCTGGTGGCGGTGAAGTAGTTGGTGAGCGGGTGGCTGTTCGTCGATGCCGCGACGGTGGCGACCGGTCCCGCGTGGAAGAAGAGGAAGCTTTCTGCCATGCAGGGTGTCTCGCGCGCGAAGTTTCCCGAGTCGCAGGAGAAAAAAAGGAGCGGCGCGCTCGGAGCCCCCTGCGAGAGGATCTCCCTGGCGCTGTCGGCGGTGTATCCCAGTTCCTTTCCGTCGACGTTGATGGAGAGGAAGAAGTCGGCATTGGCGTGGCCCATGAGCGCGTTGATGAGAGCGCCCTCGGCCATACGGCGCGAAAAGAGATCGGGCTGATCGGCCGGCCAGCCGCAGAGCGGGTGATTGCGATCGGACGAGATGATCCAGAGATCGAGCCACGGTGGGGCGTCGCGCCGCAGGGAGTTGAGCAGAAAGCTGGTCTGGACCGCATCAAAGGCGGGGCCGTAGTTGGGTGTGCCTCCCCAAAGGTTGAGGCGCAGGTCGGCGGTTGTCGCCTTCCGGTTCTCGAAGGCGATGATCTTTTGCACCACCGTGCTGACTTCATCGGCATTGCGCGCCGGAATACGCCCCACGGGAATGTCCTGCACGCCGTCTCGATCGAGGTCGCCGAAGTGACTGTCCGACGCAAAGGTCATCCGCTGGGTGAGCATCCACCGATAGAGAGGTCTCTGTGCGGTGGGTAGATACCACCGCTCCGCCTCGCGCCCTTTTTCGTAGTCGCCGACGAGCAGCAGATAGGCCGGCGGCCGCGTCAAACCGGCCAGCGCCTCCGCCACCCCTTCCGTCGAAACCACCGTTTCGAGCCCGTCGCCGGCCCGATGCGCCGCGAGAGGCTCCACCGCCCCGGTAAACGCTTCGCGGGCCACAACGAGCCAGACCGGCTTCGGCGCTTCTTCCGCGTTCCCAACTGCCGGAAGAAAAAAAACGAACAGAACCATCAAGCGTCCCATGATCTCTCCCTGACAATCCGCACCGGCCGCGGATCGATATCAAATTCCAACCCGCCAGAGTCTATCCGCAAAGGCGTTGGCATGCGCCCTTCGACTTCCCCTCACATCCTTCGCCTCACCCTCTTGTGGAATAGTTTCTTTGAAACTATTCCACACTTTGAACAAAGCCGGGGACTCGAAGAGTCCCCTACTTTGTTCACGCCCACATCTCGGGCATGAACTCGGGACCGAGTTCATGCCCACCACATGGCCCCCCGTTTCTCATGAAGCAAGATCTCGCGCAAAAACGCCACCGCCTTGCGAAAGCCTTCATTCACGCTCATGAGGCTGTCCTCGTGCTCGATCGACAGCACACCCTCGTAGCCGATCATGCGCAGATTGCTCACAAACTCCGTCCAGAACTCGGCGCCGTGGCCGTAGCCCACGGTGCGGAAGATCCAGGCTCTTTGAAGCTCGTTGCCGTAGTGCTTGGTGTCGAGCACGCCGTTTCGGGCGGTGTTGATCTCATCGACCTTGGTGTCCTTGGCGTGGACGTGGAAGATGCAGCTCTTGAGAACGCGCAGCGCGCGGATCGGATCGATCCCCTGCCAGAAGAGGTGGCTCGGATCGAAGTTGGCACCCACGTTGTTGCCGCACGCCGAGCGGAGGCGCAGCATCGACTCGGGATTGTAGACAACGAATCCGGGGTGCATCTCGATGGCGACCTTCACGCCGTGGTCGCGGGCGAACTTGGCGTGCTTGGTCCAGTAGGGGATGACCTTGCGCTCCCACTGCCAGTCGAGAATCTGGGAAAAGTCGTCGGGCCAGGGACAGGTCACCCAGTTGGGGAACTTGGAGTTTTCCGAGTCGCCCGGGCAGCCCGAGAAATCGATGGCCACCTTGACGCCGAGTTTTTCGCAGAGCTTGACCGTGTCGCGCGACGCCTCCTGGTGGGCCGAGGCTGTCTTCTTGTTCGGGTGGAGCGGGTTGCCGTGGGAGCTGAGCGCCGAGATGGTGAGACCTGCGTCGGCGATCTTCTTCTTGAGCGTTTCGCGCTTCGCCTTGGACGAGAGGAGCTCCTTGACGTTGAGGTGGGCCGAGCCGGGGTAGTTGCCCGTGCCGAGCTCGACAGCGGTGACGCCGCCCACGTCCTTGATGTAGTCGATCGCCTCGTCGAGAGTGCGGTTGCCGAAGAGGGCAAAGAAAACGCCGAGTTTCATTTTTTGCCTCCCTTCGGGCGCACCGTCGCCTTGCGAACAGCCGCCTTGCGAACAGTCGCCTTGCGCGGTTTCCAGAAGTTTTTGATCTTCATCCAGCCTCGCTTGCGGCACGAAGCGGTCACCGCCTCGAGCACGGCCTGCGTCATCGTTCCGTCGGCGAAGTTCGGCGTCGTGCCGCGGCCGGTGGCGATGCCGTTGACAAAGTCATAGACCTCGTGGATGAAGGTGTGCTCCCAGCCGATGATGTGTCCCGGCGGCCACCAGGCGGCGAGGTAGGGGTGGACGTCCTCGTTGACGAGGATCGTCGACCAGCCCTGCGTCTCGCGCGGCAGCGTGGCGTCGAAGTACTCGAGCTCGTTCATCCGCTCCAGGTTGAAGGCGATCGATCCCTTGTCGCCGTTGATCTCGAAGCGGTTGTAGTTCTTGCGCCCCTGGGCGAAGCGCGTCGCCTCGAAGCTGCCGAGCGCGCCGCTTGCAAAGCGGGCGAGAAAGAGGGTGGCGTCGTCGACGGTGACCTTGCCCGTCTTCTTGCCCCGCGTGCGGGCCGACAGTCCCGTGGCGCCGGCGTCGAGCAGCGGCCGCTCCTTGATGAAGGTCGTGTCCGTGCCGACCACCTCGTCGATGTCGCCCACGAGATGGTGTGCGAGGTCGATGATGTGGGCGTTGAGATCGCCGTGCGGCCCCGAGCCGGCCGCCTCTTTCCGCAGGCGCCAGACGAGGGGGAACTTGGGATCGATGATCCAGTCCTGGAGATAGACGGCGCGGAAATGGAAGATGCGTCCCAGCTTCTTCTTTTTGATGAGCTCCTTGGCGAGCGCCACGGCCGGCACGCGGCGGTAGTTGAAGGCCGCCATGTGGTGCACGCCCGCCTTGTCGACTGCCTTGACCATCTCCTTGGCCTCGGTGAGCGAGTTGGCGATCGGTTTTTCACAGAAGATGTGCTTGCCCGCCGCCGCCGCGGCAAGGGCGATCTTGCAGTGCGTGTTGCCCGGCGTGGCGATGTCGATGATGCCGATGTCGTCGCGGGCGATCACCTTCTTCCACGACGTGGCGGCTTCTTCCCAGCCGAAGCGCTCGCGCGAGGTTTCGGCGAGGTCCTTGTCGATGTCGCAGACGACCTTCATCACCGGTTTGATTTTCGGATCGAGAAAGCGGCCCACCTGGCGCCACGCGTTGGAGTGCGCCTTTCCCATGAAGCCGCAGCCGATCATGGCCACATTGATCTCTTTCATATTTTTGACTCCTCTCAAGCGGGAACGTCGAGGTTCAACCGTGCGTTAAAAAAGCATAATACGCTTCCTCACAAACGGTTGCAAGTTGCGCTGGCGGAAGAATTGTTCCCGGAACGATTCCTCCATTTGTTATTCCGGGAACAACTTTTTCATGGGATCACTTTTCTTTTGGAAATCGTGAAAAGGGCGCCTTCCAGTGTCGTTCTTGCCTAACGTAGACGACCGGACTGTAAACACAAGGCGTTCTTCGGGAAGGTTGTTCGAAGGGGGATTGCAGTGAAGAAGGATCTTTTCCTTTTCGCCTGCACCTTGCTTTTCGCAGGGTGGTGTTCGGCGCAGGATTTGGCGATTCATAAAACCCAGGGTGTGGGGAAACTCTCCATCGACGCAACCGGCCAGCCTGCCTGCTCCTCGTCCCGCTATGGCGACTCGATCTGGAACAACCTCGCTGGAACGGGCTGGTTCACGAGCTGGGCGAACTACGTTTTTCTCGACTGGGGAAAACTGAGCGACCAGGGAAACGGCCTGCCCGACGAGGTGATCGACGGATTTCGTTTCGCCTACGGGACCGACGATCCGGGCACGGCGTCGGTCAGCTACGCTCTCCATTTCTACGACAGCTACACGGGCTGGTGTGATCGCTCCGTGGTGGCCGAGGGGCTCTTTGTGTTCAGCGGTCTTCCCGGAACGTGCGGACTGCCCGTCGCCTCCTGGATGTGGGTCGTCACCGTCGATCTCGACGGATCGGGCTACGAGTTTCTTTTGAATGAGGAGATCGGCATCGGCCATCAGTGCACCATGCCCCAGCCGACCCCTTATTTCACCGGACCCGGCTTGACACTTCCCCCGAACTGCGGCGGCAACGGCGCGACGGGGACGGACGACGCCTTCGAAATCCTCTACCCGAACGGCGCGTGGCAGGGCTGCTACTGGTTCGGCGGCTACCCGGGGAGCCCCTATGCGTCCTTTCGGGCCGAACTCTTCGGCGGCCGGGATCCGGCCGTCAATCTGTCTTACGGCGGTATGGGATTGCAGGGTAATGACGCGGCTCTCTACTGCACAGGCTCGTGGACGGCGGGAGACACCGCCCGATTTCTCCTGCGCAAGAATGGGCTGGCCGAGGCCGGCTCGATCGTCGCCAGTACCTGCATCTACCGGCCGCCTCTCTATTTTCCAATCTACGACATCACACTTGGCTCCAAGATGCCTTTTCTCGCCGTGCTGCCCATGACGCCCGATACGGTAGGGGACTTTGATGTTTACAACCTCGCCGTAACTTCCAACATGACGTCTCTCACGATCTACATGCAGGGAGCGATCACCGACATGTTCTCAGGCGGACCCGTGGCGCCGATCGATTTGTCGAACGGGATATTTTGAAGATTGGGGAGAAAAGGAGTATTTCAGCCACGATGCGCACAACCATTACCCTCGCA
>Ga0180429_10001690_pt1 | contig 18593 bp, 21 predicted proteins | sample SS_ome_FD_132428 | JGI IMG/M metagenome (GOLD analysis project Ga0180429, IMG submission 132428) | Hypersaline lake sediment archaeal communities from the Salton Sea, California, USA - SS_1_S_1 metaG | ecosystem: Environmental > Aquatic > Non-marine Saline and Alkaline > Hypersaline > Sediment ...
AGAGGTAATGTTTTTCGTACGGATAACAAAGGTGAATCATGGCAAATAGTCAGGATGAACAATCCAGTGACGCTGTCTGGGGGCGTGGTTTCCAATACCGGGAAGATTGTTCTCGTTGGCAATGCCGGACATATTGAATACAGCGACAACAAAGGAGCCAGTTTCAACTATTTTTCCAGCCCGGCGCAGTCCTCGCTTACTGCTGCAGTTCAGGTTTCTAGCCATGAGTTCCTGGCGGTTGGAGCAAACGGCATTCAAAAAATAACTATACCTGCTCCAGAAGAGGTTCGAGTGGATGTCGAATAAAAAGAAGAATTTTGACAAGCAAAAAAAATATTTACGTGAAGATTCAGAAGTCTTTCTGGAGCGCCTGATATTTAATGCTCGTCCATTTGTTATTGCGGTTTTCATTCTGCTGACGCTGTTTTTACTGTTTCAGGCGATTCAGGTGAGACCTGATGCCAGCTTTGAAAAGATGATTCCAACAGAGCATCCCTTTATCAGTAATTTTCTCGAAGACAAGGAAGACTTAAAGGGTCTGGGAAACCTCGTCAGGATCGCAGTTGAGACAGCAGATGGTGACATTTTTGATGCAGATTTTCTGGATACGCTCAAACAAATAACTGATGAAGTGTTTTTTATTCCCGGTGTTGACCGTACCGGGATGAAGTCTTTGTGGACTTCGAATATGCGCTGGATTGAGGTGACCGAGGAAGGGCTGGCTGGTGGGCCGGTTATACCGAATGACTATGATGGCAGCGAGCTGAGTGTGTTGCAGGTAAAAAAGAATGTCATGAGGTCAGGGCAGGTTGGGCGCCTGATTGCAAGCAATTTCAAGTCAACCATAATACTGGTGCCATTACTTGAGCAGGATCCAACAACAGGCAAGCGGCTCGACTATCATAAATTTTCAAATGCCATAGAAGAGAAGATTCGAGACCGTTTTCAGGATGAAAATATTAGAATCCATGTTGTCGGTTTCGCAAAAATAGTAGGCGACCTTATTGACGGGGCCATGTACGTTGCCGCGTATTTCGCAATTGCATGTCTCATTACGCTGGCATTGCTGTATTGGTATTCACGCTGCCTGAAAAGCTCGTTAATTGTATTGTCCTGCTCACTTATTGCCGTTATCTGGCAGTTGGGGTTGTTAAATTTAATGGGTTATGGGCTCGATCCTTATTCGATGCTTATTCCGTTCCTGGTTTTTGCCATCGCAGTGAGTCATGGTGTTCAAATATATAATGCAGTTGTTCATGGCTATCTTGAAGGCCTGGATTCGGAAAAGGCTGCACGATATGCCTTTCGAAGTTTATACATTGCCGGCCTGACAGCGTTAATTAGTGATGGTATCGGGTTCACCACCTTGCTGGTCATAGAGATTGAAGTCATACATGATCTAGCTATTGCTGCCAGTGTAGGGGTGGCCACGATCATTCTTACCAACCTGATTTTACTACCAATAATAATGTCTTATGTCGGAACCTGTACCCAAGCTGTTGATCAGGTTAAACAAAAGGAATCTGGCTACCATAGACTTGCTAAAATGCTGTCTCGGTTCGCCGAACCACCATACGCTCTGATTGCGATAATCGTCGCCACTATCATGCTTGGCTATGGCCTGACGATGAAAACACAACTGAAGATAGGTGATCTGGATCAGGGCGCACCGGAATTAAGAGAAAACTCCCGATACAACCTTGATAACCAGTTCATCACGGAAAATTATTCCGCCAGTTCCGATGTTTTTGTAGTGATGGCACATACACCGCCCAATAAATGTATCAGCTATGAGGCGCTGGCTACCGTTGACTTTTTTCAGGGGTATTTAAGAGATAAGCCAGGTATTCTGGCAGTCGTCTCTATGGTTGATCGTACCAAGCGTGTCATTAGTGCATTTAATGAAGGTAACTTAAAATGGCAGGCGATTTCCAGAAACCAACTTGTATTGAATGGCACGGTAAGTGGTCAGCAGGAGGCGATCGGGCTGATCAATGCTGATTGCAGCATGATGCCTGTTTTGATCTTTTTGACAGATCATAAGGCTGAAACGCTCAATGGGGTAGTGGAGGCCATCGAACAATTCAAGAACAATTATGATACTGGCATAGTCGATTTGCGCATGGCAGCAGGTAATGCCGGTATAGAAGCTGCGACCAATATTGTCGTTGAAGATGCGCAATATGAAATGCTGATCTGGGTATACAGTGTAGTGAGTCTGCTGGTTTTCCTGGCGTTTCGAAGCTGGCGAACCGTGGTTTGTATCATAACTCCATTAGCACTGACTTCCGTGATAGGCCAGGCTTTGATGGTTCACCTGGAGATTGGTGTAAAAGTGGCAACTCTGCCGGTGATCGCACTGGGAATTGGTATTGGTGTTGATTATGGCATATATATCTACAGCAAACTCGAAGCCATAATGGCTAAAGGAGCAGACCTGAGAACTGCCTATTTTTTAACCTTGATCACAACAGGCAAGGCAGTCATCTTTACAGGCATAACGCTGGCTATAGGTGTTGCCACATGGGTCTTTTCACCAATCAAGTTCCAGGCAGATATGGGAATCATGCTGACTTTCATGTTCCTGTGGAATATGGTTGGGGCCGTGTTCTTGATTCCTGCCTTGGCAAGATATCTTGTTGCTACTGAGAAAACTTCTTAACTACAATTCAGGGCAGGTTGCAATTTCGTGCGCGCATTTACCTTTATTAAGATTTGCTGATTTATGTGTATATTCCTTATTTAACATAATATACATTATGCGCAATTAACATGGGGCAGGCTCAGGCACGAAATGATTGCATTTTAGATCTAACCTTCTTAACCAGGTCTTTGATTTTGCAATCAAAACGTGTTGCTACGTGAATTTGATTTGACTCGTCGGGTGTTACCCGTGCTAGATTCACGTAGGGACATTTTGTCCTAGGCAGTTATGAGCCAGCGGCTGCCGATTACAACAAGCTGGTAAACCAAAATTGGGAAACTGGGAAACCGGGAAAATGATAGCTCTGTATCCGTGGCTATCGATATTTTGAAAACGGGAAATTAGGAAAAACGAAATGAAAAAACGAAACCTGAAAACCAGGCGTTAGCGGATCACAAATTAAAAGGCCCCAGAGAACGGCAATTCTCTGAGGCCAGATCGCTAACCCACCTACGCAAATAGAAAGGCATCAGCAATGATCAATATATCTCATTGGCTGGCATTTCGACAGGAGTACGCCAGCAATGAACTCCTTTAATCCTGTCGAGCCATTAAAAATTTCTATAGAGAAAAATACCTCTGTAGAGCAAAAAGGTCAAAAAAAGAAGCTCGCCGAGCCACAAAACCAGCGACACGACGCAGGGAGTGGAGCGCATTTTGTGGACGGTAGCGACGGCGGCGAAGCCGCCGCAAGGGGCGAAGCCCCTGGGCTTGTCTATCTTGAAACAAGTGACGTGTCAGTTGATGGGATCAAAAAAGATGCCTCTCCTGGTTTAGTCGTCATGCATCGAGATAAAGCACGTTTTTCACGGATGAAGAAAAGCATTCGTGCTGCTGCCAGTTTGCTGGATGAGCAAGCTAGACAGGGCGGTTTCATGCCGGATATTTGGATGATCACCCTAACCTATGAGCCTGATATTGAATGGTCATCGAAACATATAACCCACTTCACCAAGTCATACCGTGAGTATTTTAATCGCCGTGGGGTGCAGTTTTTGTCTGCCAGGGTGATGGAACTCCACAAGTCAGGCGTACCCCATTATCACGTTGTGATTTGGCTGCCTAAAGGTACCTGGTTGCCGATGGCAGATAAGCGTGGTTGGTGGCCTTATGGTATGTCGAATCAAATCAAGGTCGAAAAACCAGTTGGATACCTTATCAAATACGCCAGTAAGGGCACTGGCGGTCTCTCCTTTCCCAAGGGTGCGCGCATACATGGCAATACAGGTCTCGATTATCAGAGGAGATTAGAGCGCGCCTGGTGCATGTTGCCCGCCTGGGTTCGAGAAGTTGTAGTTGAAACGGATCGAGCTATTCGTGCGCCTGGTGGTGGCTGGTTGGTTCGCTCAACTGGTGAGTACCTTCCTTCCCTTTATGAGTTTGTTGGACATGCACCAGACTGGTCGTGGTGCGCGTTCAGAAAGAAAACCGACCAGGCAATTAATTCATTTTGTCAATAAATAGCGGGGTAAAAATGAAATATCCACCTGATTACATCTTAGAAAAAATCATTAATGAAGTACCAATGCTCAAGGAAGATATAGAGATTATGGAACGAATGGGAAAGGATGCTGAAACCAGTAAATTGATTCTGTGTTCACTTTATTTGAAAGAGTCAATGCGTGCATACCGAAAGTTCAGGAAAATGCACGACTCTGTAATTGATGGATTATCAAAAGCAGATTTCAAGACATATGGAATTCAAAGGGGGTGGGACATTGACTATTAAAAAATTGAGAATTTTGTCCACAAATCCACAGACTGCCCGAACCCCGAAGGGAGGAAGTGAGGGCAAAGCTGTGGAGCTTGTGGGCAAAAGCGTATGCCCTGCCCGTTCCTTCTGGTTTGAATCTCCCAGGGGGAATGATCTGGAAACGCTCAGAATGGAAGCTAATTTGACCCCTGCGGAGTTGTTGGGGCTTTTTGATATCTCAAAACGTACCTGGTTACGATACCTGGATAAAGGTTGTCCCAGGCATATTGAGCTATCACTTAGCCTGCTTTCTGGTCGCTTGGATCACCTGGGCTGGCCTGATTGGTCGATGAACCAGGGGCGGCTATTCCATTCCCAGTTGAAGCATGGATTTACACCTGAGTATATTTTGGCAGCCTGGTGGAAAATTCATGAGCTTTCTTTGTTGCGTGGTGAGAAACAGAAAAAAACTAAGCTGCCAGGTGAAGTGAAAAAAATGATTGCAAAAGGTATCCACCTGGTAAACCAGGTAGAGGAAAAATGATAGCAATCTCATTTGACCCAGTCTTTTACCGTGCCAAACAATATTGTCTCGTTATACATTATGCGCAATTAATAATAAGGTTGTGCGACGGGAGAATTATCCCACTAGCTTTTCAATCAGCTCATCCGGATCAATTGTAGAATCGTGCGCTATGGGATTGTCTGTACTGTAAAACCAGCGTATAGCCGCTTTCAACATGGCTCTTTGTCGCTTTTTGTAGCTAAACGGTATATGTGGGCTATTACGAATAGCTTCGGCCACTTGTTTCAGTGATTGATTTGAAGCCTGGGCACACTCCGATCCGCCTGACGGATAAGCAGCATCTGCGTAAACAAAAACGGCAGTTGCGATGGCTAGCGCTGTTGTTTCGTCGAGTGTTAGCGGCTTTACTTTACTCATAACTGTGAGAATATCTGTTAACTAGGTTTCAATGATAATGAGAATAAAATATGCATCAATCTAACCTGCCAAGACAAGTTGACGACACATTGGCGTCTATCTTCAAACGCAGAGTATCAGAGACACCTGGTTCTATTGCGTATATCCAGTTTAATAAAAAAACAAAAGCCTGGGATGAATTTTCCTGGGATACCCAGGCAAAAGATGTCATGCGTCTCCAGGCTGGTCTGCTGGACCTTGGTCTGAATACCGGTATGAAGATTGCGATAATGCAGAGCAACAGTCGTGAATGGACTGCGATTGACCAGGCGGCTCAAGGCCTGGGTATCATTACCGTTCCTGTTTACACCAACGATCAAGCTGAAAATGTGGGGCATATTCTTCATGATGCCGAAATCGATGCTTTTTTTATCGAAACAAGTAATCAGCTCAGTCAACTTGAAAGTATTGCCGGCTCTCTTAAAAATCTTAAGAAAATCATAGTGATAAGTGATATTGCAGGTAAAGATTTTGCCTACGATAACCTGGGTTTTTATAAGGACCTGCTTAATAATGAAGCATCCGAACTGATAACACTTGATATTCCTTCTGAATCGCTGGCGACTATCGTCTATACCTCTGGAACTACCGGCAAACCCAAAGGCGTGATGTTAAGTCACAAAAATATACTTGCAAACATTTATGCCGGTCTCTCCATGATTGATGTTGAGGCCTCAGACCGGTTTTTATCGTTTTTACCGCTATCGCATATGTTGGAACGCATGACTGGCTACTATTTGCCGATCGTTACTGGCTCCTCGGTTGCTTACTCTCGCTCGATAGCCCAACTGGCCAATGATTTACAGCAAATTAAGCCCTCGGTCCTGGTTTCAGTGCCGCGTATTTTTGAACGCGTATTCGCCAGAATTCAGGATAAGCTGGATAAGGAAAAACCGCTGAAACGTAAGATTTTCAATACGGCGATAAAGCTGGGCTGGAGAAAGTTCCAAATTGAACAGGGTGAGCAAGGCTGGACACCTGCCCTGCTCTTTTTTCCATTGCTGGACAAGATTGTTGGCCATAAAGTACGTCAACAACTGGGTGGAAACCTGAGATTTACAGTCTGTGGTGGTGCAGCCTTATCCTCAAAAATTGCTGAATTCTTTATCGGCTTGGGTATTCCTATCCTTCAGGGTTATGGGCTGACTGAAACCAGTCCCGTGATATCTGTGAACAAGCTCGAAGATAACGTACCTTCCAGTGTTGGTCTGGCAATGCCTGGAGTCGATGTCAAAATTGGTGATAATGACGAACTGCTCACTAAAAGCGACAGTGTCATGATGGGATACTGGAAGAATGAGGAAGCGACTCAACAAATCATAGATGAAGATGGCTGGCTTCATACCGGTGATAAGGTCAGTATTCGCGATAATCACATTTATATAACGGGTCGCATCAAGGAAATCATTGTGCTTGGTAATGGAGAAAAAGTACCTCCTTCCGATATGGAACTGGCTATCTCACTGGACAATATGGTCGATCAAGTCATGATCGTAGGAGAAGCTAAAGCCTACCTTTCAGTACTGCTGGTTTTGAACGAAAGTGGTCTCGACAAGTATAAAGCAGAAAATGGTATAACCGATGTTGACTGGGATTATGTAAATGATAAAGTGTTAAACAAGTATCTGATATCATTAATAAAACGTCAGTTAAAAGGATTTCCAGGGTATGCCAAAATACGTAGAGTAAGAATTTGCGCCGAACCCTGGTCGATTGAAAACGGCATGCTCACCCCTACCCTCAAAATGAAACGCTCGGTTATTGAAAAACATTATTCCAGTGCAATTGAAAGTATGTACGGTGAACTTAACTAATCATAAAAACTTGACTTGAACCTGATGGTAAATTGTTTATAGTCAAAGTGTCGATAATAAAAACGAGAGCGATATCACCGATGTACGTTAAAAGCCGATTTCATGATGAGCCCGTCATTTCTCCAGCAGAAAAAAGAACGCTGGAAAGACGTCATCTGATGTACTACCTCAGAGTATGGGATACGCAAGAAGATAAATTGATCGGGCACCTAGCCGATGTTTCATCGGATGGCTTCTTAATCGTTGGAGAAAACAAGATTGATGTAGACAAGGAATTTCAGTTGAAAATGCTATTGCCTGCCAGTGCAGGCTCAGCTGAACCTTTAGAGTTCATGGCTACCAGTTGCTGGAGTAGCAATGACGTAAACAAGTTGTTTTTCGATACCGGTTTCCAGTTCACCGATATATCAGAAAAGACCCTGAAAAGACTTAATAAAATTATTGAGGAATATTCTTTAAACTCTTGATTACTTTAAAAATAATCGATTAAAGTTCTCTGTGGTCGCAGAGGCAATGTCTGCGACATCCATGGCTCTCAATTCTGCGATACATTCTGCTACTTTTGAAACGTAGAGAGGCTCATTCGGTTTGCCGCGATAAGGAACCGGGGCAAGATAGGGAGAATCAGTCTCGATCAGCATACGCTCCAGCGGCACATTTTTAGCGACTTGCTTTAATTCCAGGGCATTCTTGAAGGTGACTATGCCAGAGAATGAAATATAAAAGCCCATTTCCATGGCTTGTTGCGCCATTTCCCAGGTTTCAGTGAAGCAGTGCATCACGCCGGCAACCTGCTCAGCCCGTTCCTCCCTGAGAATGTTTATCGTGTCTTCACGCGCATCACGGGTATGAATGATCAGCGGCTTGTCAGCCTTGATGGCAGCACGTATATGCGTACGAAAACGATCCTGCTGCCATTGCATGTCCCCGTTGTTATGGAAATAATCCAGGCCAGTTTCACCGATGGCGACATTTGAAGCCTCATTCAGGGCAACCTGCACAAGTTCATCGACATCAGGTTCATGACGGTCTTGATCATTGGGATGCACGCCGACAGAGGTGTAAATATTGTCATAGCCTTTCACCAGGTTGATCATCTGCGGATAGCTTTCCATATCAATGGAAACGCATAACATATGAGAAACCTGGTTGTTGACTGTTTCGCGCACAAATTCGTCAAAGTTTTCGTTGTAAGGCGTCAGGCGCACACGATCCAGATGACAATGGGAATCTATATACATGGGATACTACGTGATTGAATGTTGGATGATGCAGGCAGTTACATGGTGTGGGTTTGGCGATCTGAAGTCAGGGAACCACCAAGATAACCTTCGATCTTGTTACGAACCTGACCACCATCCTGGTCACTGAACTGCACGCCAATACCAGCAGCCCGGTTACCTTCAGCCCCGATTGGGGTGATCCAGATTATTTTACCGGCCACCGGAAGTCGCTCAGCCTCTTCCATCAGGCTCAACAGCATGAAAACTTCATCGCCAAGTTTGTATTTCTTGTTGGTAGGGATAAATAAACCACCATTTTTAACGAACTGCATGTAGGCTGCATACAGCGCGTTTTTGTCCTTGATGGTCAGTGAAAGAATTCCCTGTCTGGCTTTTGGAGGTAAACTCATGGTTATTTCTTCATACTAAATTCAATAGTTATTTATTTTTTACACAGGAGACCAGGAAACTTTCGACCAGTAATGCTTTACTGACCTGCTTGTCCAGCAGGCGCCCGGTTTGCATTTGTTTATCATAAAGCTCAAACAACTGTTCCAGCGTAAAAGCCGAGGCGATTTTCAATAATGCCCTGAGCTTGTCGGTACTGTTAATCATCGGCTCGATATCATTATACTTTAGCCGAATAACGTCAATAACCCAAATCGTCAGCCAGTTGAAAATCAGCTTCAAATCGTGTTTTTGCCAATCATTAGCCACTTTGACAGGATCGGATTTACCAAATATAACCCGTCCGAAATCAGCAAATACGCTCTCATTCAGGGTTATTTGATCTTCACTATCAATCTTGATGGCCATCAAGGGAGAGCCCTGGGCCAGGCTCAACAATGTGTTGGCATCCGCACGGGTTGACTGTTTAGAAAGCCATTCAGTTGCGAGTTGTTGTGAAGGCAAATTAAATTTTAGCTGCTGGCAGCGGCTGCGGATTGTCGCTGACAACAGATCAGGGCGTGAGGTAATCAGTATCAGCAGCGAATTGGGTGAAGGCTCTTCGAGTGTTTTTAGCAGGCTATTGGATGCAGCCACATTCAGGGTATCTGCGTCAACAAACAGGTAAATCTTGCTGGAGGATACATGTGCTGTGAGGCTGTTTTTTTCTACCATTTCACGCACCTGGTCGACCTTGATTACTGATCCACCTTCTTCAGGTGCTATCAGGTTAAGGTCAGGATGAGTGCCGGCATCATATAACTGGCAGGAATGACACTTGCCACAGGGGGTTTGATTTTTTGGATCCTGGCAAAGCAGCAAATGCGCAAAGGATTTGGCAAATTCAAGTTTACCCAGGCCCTGTTTACCGCTTAACAACAAGGCATGCGGCAATCGACCTTCTGCCATTGCATTAAGCAGAACTTGCCATTGATGTTGTTGCCAGGGATGAATCATTCAGGTGATGATATTGGAAAGAACGGATTTAATCTGCATCTGTACTTCGTCCAGAGGTTTACTGGCATCGATGACCTTCACGCGTTCTGGTTCGTCGTGAGCAATTTTCAGATACGCCGAGCGTACATTTTCAAAGAATTCGATTTTTTCTGATTCAAAGCGATCCGGTTCCGAGCGGTTTCGCGCTCTTTGCAGGCCAGTTTCTACAGGCAGGTCGAGCAGTAATGTCATGTCCGGTCGCAAGTCACCCTGTACCCAGTTTTCCAGCATGGCAATGCGGTCAAAGCTGATGTTACGCCCGCCACCCTGGTAGGCATAAGTAGCATCGGTAAAACGGTCACAAAGCACCCAGGTTCCGTTTTCCAGCGCAGGAATGATTTTATGGTTGAGGTGTTCGGCTCGGGACGCGAACATCATCAACAGTTCCGCATCATCGGCCATACCAGTATGCTTGTGTCCTAATAGCAATTCGCGAATATCTTCACCGAGATCTGTGCCACCGGGTTCACGGGTAAACAGGACTTCAATGCCAGCTGCTTCCAGAAGAGACTGTATGAAGTAAAGATTACTGGATTTACCAGCACCCTCACCTCCCTCAACAGTAATAAATTTTCCTTTATTCATTTATTTTTTCAGCTGGTACTTGCGCACCGCCTGGTTATGTTCTTTCAGTGTCTTTGAAAAATAATGACTGCCAGTACCATCAGCTTTGGCTACAAAGAAAATATAGCCTTCTTCTTTGGGATGCATGACAGCGTTGATGGCTGCTGCACCCGGCATACTGATGGGTGTAGGTGTCAGCCCTTTGTGTACATAAGTATTATAAGGGGTGTCCTCACGTAAATGTTTTCTTTTTATATTACCTTTATAGCGATCACCCATGCCGTATATGACGGTAGGATCTGTTTGCAGCTTCATGTTTTTTCGCAAGCGGGTGATAAATACACCGGCAATCAAGGGCCGCTCATGTCCTACCCCTGTTTCCTTTTCAACAATGGATGCGAGGATAAGGGCTTCGTACGGGGTCTTCAAAGGCAGGTTTTCAGCACGATTGTTCCAGGCATCATTGAGTGTTTGTTCAAGCGCATTATGCGCATTGGTCAACAGCTCGAGGTCGGTAGTGCCTTTCCCGAATTTATAGGTATCAGGTAAAAACTGGCCTTCCGGATGCAGGTCCTTCTTGCCCAGCCTTGTCATGATCTCCTCGCCAGATAATCCTGACAGGGTCTTTATGACCTTGTCGTGCTGATTAATGGCTTCCAGCATCTGCTGGAATGTCCAGCCTTCAATAAACGTCAGCTGGTGAAGAATAACCTGGCCTTTGACAAACAGATCCAGTGCTTCGATAGCCGTTGTATGCTGTGGAATGGCATATTCACCCGCTTTTATACTGCCGATATCATTGAGACGTGAATAGACTTTCAGGTAGTTACGGTTTTTGATCCAGCCCTTGTTTTCAAAATCTGTTGCCAGGGTATTGAGCGTTGCTCCCTTTTTAACCTCGTAAAAGGTTTGCTCCTGCTGGAGATTAAGAGGAGACAGGGTAAAGTCATGATAGTCCATCATGAACCAGGCACACACAAAGCTCGCAATGATGCTGCCTATGCCCAGGATTTCTCCAGGCCAGTCATGTGTAAACATGTTTCATAACCTCGCTGTATAAGTTTTTTGGCCACTTGTTCTCATCAAAGCTGGTTTTTTCTAGACTTTTTACAGGTGTAATACCTTTGAGTGAATTGCTTAAAAACAAGGCATCAGCATTTTCACAATCGCTTTTAGTGATCGCCTGAATCTCCATGGGTATCCCTATTTTATCGGCAATTTGAATAATGAGTTGCCTGGCAACGCCGTTAATACCGCAGCGTTGTAAGTCAGGGGTAATGAGTCTTGTTTGCTTCCATAAAAACAGATTGGCTGAGGTTGCTTCTATGATATTGCCATCAATATCGGATACAAGGCCATCTTCATAGCCACGATCAAGACATTCTTTATTTGCGAGCACCTGTTCAAGTCGGTTGAGATGTTTAATGCCCGCTAATAACGGATTGATGCCAAGCCGGGTATCGCAAAAACATAATGATACAGCTGGGCCGATAGTCATGCCGTTATGGTTTTCACTAAAGGCCAGCAGAATATTCACTTTCGTTGTTATTGAAGGTAAATAACCACGATGACTTTCACCGCGTGTTATGACGAGCTTGAGGACAGCAGAATCAAAGCGCTTTGATTTGTCTTTTATATCATCAACCAGTGGCTGTATGGGAAACTCAGGAAAACCCAGCCTGGAGAGCCCCGTTCTGAGTCTTTGCAGATGCAGATCCAATAAAGCAGGTTTACCATCAGTCACTGCAAAAGTTTCAAACAGGCCATCGCCATACTGAAAGGCACGGTCATAAACGCTTATCTGTTCAGAGCGTAGACCGTTAACATAAACGACTGGAAGCTCCATCGTAGAGCCTGTTTCCAGGCGTGTCATTTATCAGTCAGTGAATTTACTGAAAACCAGTGAGCCGTTAGTGCCGCCAAAACCAAATGAGTTGGAGATGGCGACATTGATCTCACGCTCCTGAGCAGTATGGGCTACAAAGTTTAGATCACAACCTTCGTCAGGATTGTCCAGGTTAATCGTTGGTGGAGCAACCTGATCGCGTATCGCGAGAATGGTGAAAATTGCTTCAGCACTACCAGCAGCTCCCAGCATGTGCCCTGTCATGGACTTGGTGGAGCTGACACACAATTCGTAAGCATGATAGCCGTAGGTGCGTTTGATACCATTGGCTTCAGCAATGTCACCTGCTGGTGTGGACGTGCCATGAGCGTTAATGTAGTTGACCTGATCTGGATTAAAGCCGGCATCTTCCAGTGCCAGAAGCATGCAATCGCTGCCGCCTTCACCATTGGGCGAAGGTGAAGTCATGTGATAGGCATCAGAGTTCATGCCGGAACCAGCCAGTTCGGCATAAATTGTTGCACCACGTGCCTTTGCATGTTCAAGTTCTTCAAGAACAACGACACCAGCACCATCAGAGAGAACAAAACCGTCACGATCCTTATCCCATGGGCGACTGGCACCCTGAGGATCGTCATTATTGGTCGATAATGCGCGAGCTGCTGCAAAACCACCCAGGCCTGTCGGGGAGGTCGCCATTTCAGAACCGCCGGCCACCATCATGTCGACCGTGCCATACTGAATCATTCGGCCTGCTTCGGCAATGTTATGAGCACCAGTTGAACAGGCAGAAACGATAGAGATATTAGGGCCTTTCAAGCCGCGCCAGATCGACAGGTTGCCGGCAACCATGTTGATAATGTTGGCTGGAACAAAGAAAGGGGAAATCTTGCGGGGGCCGCCTTTCAAAAACGATGCATAACCATTTTCAATACCGGTAACACCGCCGATACCCGAGCCGACCGCAACACCAATACGCTTGGCATTGGCCTCGGTAACTTCGATACCGGAGTCGTCCAGGGCCTGCATCCCGGCAGCAATACCGTACCACTGGAATGGATCCATTTTCTTGAGGTCTTTTTTAGTAAAATAGGGTTCATGGTCGAAATCGTAAATTGGACCACCAAAACGGGTGGTGAAATTTTCGATGTCAAAATGCGTAATTGGCTGGATACCACTTTTACCGGCCAGAATATTTTCCCATGACTTTTCAACCGTGACACCAACTGGAGAAACCATTCCAAGTCCGGTTACCACTACCCTTCTGTTAGACATAAAAAAGCCTCATACGGATTACAATAAAAGAAAAACCGCCTGACCGGCATTGGCCACGAGCGGTTTTCTGAAATTAGCAGGAGAAAGTCAAACTTAGCCGGCGTTAGCGTTAATGTAATCAACGGCCAACTGAACGGTGGTGATTTTCTCTGCTTCTTCATCAGGGATTTCAGTTTCGAATTCCTCTTCCAGAGCCATTACCAGTTCAACAGTATCCAGTGAGTCTGCACCAAGATCGTCTACAAATGAAGCTTCCAGAGTAACTTCTTCTTCTTTTACACCCAGTTGTTCAACAACAATCTTGCGAACGCGTTCTTCTATACTCATGTTTTATTTTTCCTTGCAAAAATAATAAAAAACCACATACGTGGTGTTGCTGTATTTTAGTCATAATTGAATGAATATCAAAGCATTCAGGACTATTTTTTTATATTTTTCTCGGCAATTATGCCATATGCATTCCACCATTGACATGAATGGTTTCACCTGTGATATATCCACCCGCATCAGTAGCAAGAAATACGACGGCTGCAGCAATTTCAGCCGGACTGCCCAGTCTGCCCAGCGGAATGGATGACAATAATGCATTCCGTTGTTCTTCTGGCAATTCCCGTGTCATGTCGGTATCAATAAAGCCTGGCGCTACGGCATTGACAGTAATCCCGCGGCTGCCTACTTCACGAGCCATTGATTTGGTAAATCCTACCATACCGGCCTTGGCGGCAGAATAGTTGGTCTGACCGGGGTTGCCAGTGGCCCCCACTACAGAAGCAATATTGATGATACGGCCTGTTTTGGCTTTCATCATACCGCGCAGCACAGCCTTGCTCATACGGAAAACCGATGTCAGGTTGGTGTCCATAATGTCCTGCCATTCATCTTCTTTCATGCGCATCAGCAGGTTATCACGAGTGATGCCGGCATTGTTGACCAGCACAGTTGGTGTGCCGAATTCGTCATTCACGGCCTTGGTGACTCCATCGACAGATTCCTGACTGCTGACATCGAGTTTCATGCCTTTGCCAGTGATGCCATTTTCATTAAAAAAAGCAGAAATGGCCTCCGCACCCTTGTCAGAAGTGGCGGTACCTACCACTGTAGCGCCCATTTTTCCCAGTTCGTATGCAATAGCCTGACCGATACCACGGCTTGCGCCAGTGACGATAGCAACTTTTTCATTAAGCATTGAGTGTCTCCATGAATTTTTCAAAACTGGCATTATCAAAGATACCCATGCCATTAATCGATCTGTCGATACGTTTGCAAAGTCCGGTCAATACTTTACCAGGACCCGCTTCAACAACCAGTGAAATACCATCTGCCGCGAAAGATTGCACGGTTTCTACCCAGCGTACCGGGCTGTAGAGCTGCTGGGCAAGTAAAGAAGCCAGTTCATCAGTGTTGCTGGCTGCGCTTACATTAACATTGTGAATCACCGGTATTGCCGGCAGTGACAATGAAATGTTGCTCAGGGATGCAGAGAGTTTGTCAGCGGCAGGCTTCATCAGGGCACAATGCGAAGGCGCACTGACGGGCAGTGGCAAAGCACGTTTGGCTCCTGCTTCCTTAGCCAGTTCCATGGCACGTTCAATGGCAGCCTTGTTACCAGCAATTACGACCTGCCCGGGGGAGTTGAAGTTTACCGCTTCGGCAACCTCAGATTCTGCGGCCCTTGAGCAGACATCCCTGACATCATCATCATCCAGACCAAGAATGGCAGCCATGGCACCCTCACCTTCGGGCACCGCTTCCTGCATCAGGCGACCACGTTCAGCGACGAGTTTAATTGCGTCGGAAAAGTCCATGGCACCGGATGCCACCAGGGCAGAGTATTCTCCCAGGCTGTGACCGGCCAGTTTCGCCGGCTGGTTTACTCCAGAGTCAATCATTAAACGCCATACGGCGATACCGGAAGCCAGCATTGCGGGTTGTGTGTTTTGAGTCTGGTTTAGTGACTCTGCGGGTCCATTCTTGATCATTGCCCACAAGTCAAAGCCGAGTGCATTCGCAGCTTCAGCAAAAGTATCTTTTACAATCTGATGGTTATCATAAAGATCCACCATCATACCCACAGACTGTGAACCCTGTCCGGGGAAAACTACGGCGTATTTTTGAGACATATGGAAAAATCCTACTTGTTTTTTCTTTTTATCATCTCGACCAGAGGGTGAGCCCTTAAGATCCCTCGACGAGTTCGGGATGACAATTTATCAGTATTTCATCAGGACGGAGCCCCAGGTAAACCCACCACCAAAAGCTTCCATCAACACGGTTTGTCCTTTCTGGATTTTACCTTCGCGAACTGCGGTATCAAGTGCCAGTGGCACTGAGGCTGCAGAGGTATTGCCCTGCTCATCGACCGTAACCACCACGTGGTCCATGTTCATGTGCAACTTGCGGGCAGTGGCCTGAATGATCCTGATATTGGCCTGGTGTGGTACCAGCCAGTCAATATCGGACTTTTTCATGTTGTTGGCTTCAAGCGTTTCATCGACGATACGGCCGAGTGTAGTAACAGCCATTTTAAAGACTTCAGCACCGCGCATTTGCAAATGAGCCTCACCGTCGAGTAATTTCTGACGATCATGGGAAACCCCGGCAGGCACGTGCAGCAGTTTTTCGAACTGACCATCTGCGTGTAAATGTGTAGAAAGAACACCGGGTTCGTCAGAAGCTTCCAGTATCACGGCGCCTGCGCCATCACCAAAAAGAACACAGGTATTGCGATCGGACCAGTCGATAATCTTGGACATGGTTTCAGCACCGACTACAAGGGCGCATTTTGCACTGCCTGCCTTGATAAAGTTGTCGGCTACGCCCATGGCGTAAATGAAGCCGGTACACACAGCCTGTACATCAAAAGCAGCGCATCCGTGGATATTCAGGCGTTGCTGTAAAAGACAGGCAACACTTGGAAATATTTTGTCTGCGGTCGTAGTGGCCACGACAATGAGATCAATCTCGTCAGTCGTCTTTCCAGACGCTTCGATAGCACGCAATGCTGCCTGCTCTGCAAGATCACAGGTAGTCTGATCATCTTCAGCAATATGGCGCTTCTTGATGCCGGTACGCTCGGTAATCCATTCATCACTGGTATCAACAATATGCTCAAGGTCGTGGTTGGTCAGTATTTTTTCCGGCAGGTAACCGCCAGTTCCAATGACTCGTGAATACATTTAGTCAGCCTTCCCGTTTTTCATGTGTAACGCTATTTTTTCTTCTATATGTTCAGTTACTGCACTTTGTACTTCGGTTTTTGCAACTGCAATGGCATGTTCAAAAGCCAGTGCGTCGACCCCACCATGACTTTTTATCACGATACCTTTCAAGCCAAGAAGACTGGCGCCATTATAGCGTCTTGGGTCGATAGTTTTGGCAAAAGATTTCAGCACAGGGTAAGCAATCAGGCCGGCGAGTTTTGACAATAGTCCGCGTTTAAAAGAAGCTTTTAGTCGCTGACGGATCATCTTGGCGACACCCTCACTGCTTTTGAGTGCCACATTGCCAATAAAACCGTCTGTCACAACAATATCGACATCGCCGAGATAGATATCATCGCCCTCTACATATCCGATGTAATTCAGTTCAGAAGCCGAAAGTCGTTCGTTGGCCTTTTTAACCTGTTCATTTCCCTTGATTTCTTCCTGGCCAATATTGAGCAGGCCGACTTTTGGGTTTCTGCGCTCCCCCGTTGCATTCAATAATTCCGATCCCATTACCGCAAACTGGAACAGGTGATCAGCTGTACAGTCGACATTGGCGCCCAGGTCCAGTACCCAGGTATTGTTAATGAGGCCGGGCAACTGGGTGATAATGGCAGGCCGCTCAATGCCTGGAATCATTTTCAGCACAAAGCGGGCTGTTGCCATTAATGCACCGGTGTTACCAGCGCTTACGCAGGCATCAGCGTGTCCTTCTTTGACCTGGTTAATGGCAACACGCATGGAGGAATCTTTTTTGTTGCGCAATGCTTTTGATGGCAGATCATCCATGGCTACTTCCTGAGTAGCGTGGACAATAGAAATTCTATCCGGGATCTTTTCCGGAAGAAGGGTTTTGATTGCTTCTTCGTTTCCACAAAGGATCAGGGAAACGGAGGGGTCTTTTGATATGTAGTCCAATGCGGCAGCGACAACGACTTCTACGCCGTTATCGCCACCCATTGCATCAAGTGCTATCCTGATTTTTTCGGCCACTTGGCAGTTTCCGAAAATTAATCTTCGGTTTTATTGATAACTTTCTTGCCGCGATAAAAACCATCTGGAGTTACATGATGACGCAGATGTGTTTCACCAGATGTCGGGTCAATTGATAAAGTTTCAGCACTCAGACCATCATGAGAGCGACGCATGCCTCTTTTAGACGGTGTTTTACGATTTTGTTGAACAGCCATTTCCAGTCTCCAGAACCAGGTTTTTCATTCAGATTAATTAATCGGTTTTATCCGTTTTCAAAGTAGCCAATATAGCAAAAGGATTTTCTTTTTCCTCTGCTTCAACTACTTCGGTTTCGTCACCAAACTCGGTTTCAATTTCACAGGCAGGAGCCGTGTGCATTGGAACCTGGGGTAACAGGAGCAAAAGCTCATCTTCTATGACATCTTTTAAACAGACACGCTCATCTTCTACTTCGAATAGGTCGTATCGTTCTGATAACTGTTCATCCGCTCCATCGTTTCTGATTGCCCCTTTTACAAAAGCAATCGAAAAATGGCTGTCTACCGGCAATTGCATGTCCTGCAGACAGCGCTGACACTCCAGTTGCAACATTCCATTCACTGAACCACTCAGAAAAGCCTGCTTTTCCTCATCGCGATCAAAGTGAAGATCAACCGAAATTTCACCTTCTGTCCCGGATAACGCAGAACCTAGTCTTTCCAATGATTTCAATGGAATAGATTCGGAAAATGCCAATGCTTTATCAGCAGCTTTCCACGGATCAACACAATCTTTTAATGTCAAAGACATAAGCGCGCAATCATATTACCGGCGACTAATAAACGCAAGAGGAAAATTCTTTAAAATCAGTGATTAATTGCCCACAATGGCG
>Ga0180429_10001691_pt1 | contig 18588 bp, 18 predicted proteins | sample SS_ome_FD_132428 | JGI IMG/M metagenome (GOLD analysis project Ga0180429, IMG submission 132428) | Hypersaline lake sediment archaeal communities from the Salton Sea, California, USA - SS_1_S_1 metaG | ecosystem: Environmental > Aquatic > Non-marine Saline and Alkaline > Hypersaline > Sediment ...
ACGAGTAGTGATTGGGTGACGCCTGTGCGCTTTTCGCTGGCAGTGTGTGGTGGCATCGGGGGACGGGCCTTGGGGCAAGCCTTGCAGGCGGCTCTGTCGCGCCGAGCGGCCCTTACCTGGCCGGGCACCATGGCGTATGGTCTGCTAACCTTCATCTGCGGTACGGCGGGGTTGGTGAACCTCTGGCAGAGGGGCGGCCTGTGGGTGGCTTCGGATCCTGTGCTGCGGGGTGGAATGTCGGGGGCGTGGCTGGCCTGGACGGCTGACTGGCTGATGCCTCGGCGCTATGCCAGGCTGGGGGCTGCTATGACGCTGGTAGCTGCCTTGCTTCTGGTGTTGGCTGCCGTGAAGCCGGTCTGAGGGACAAGGAAGCTATGGAGCCGATCATCATCGGTGTGGCTGGCGGAACGGGATCGGGCAAGACCACGGTGGCGAGCCGCATTCTGGAGCGCGTGGGAGCTGAACACGTCACGTACATCGCTCACGATGCGTATTATCGGGATCTTGGGCATCTTCCTGAACGGCTCCGAACCCAGGTCAACTTTGACCACCCGGATGCCCTGGAGACAGCGCTGCTGGTCGAGCATCTGCAGGAGCTTCGGCGAGGGCATCCCGTCGAGATGCCCATCTACGATTTTACCTCACACACGCGCACGGAACGGACAGAGCGCGTGGACGTGGCCCCGGTGGTGATCGTGGAAGGCATTCTGGTCTTCGTCGAACTCGAGTTGCGGAATCTGTTTGACGTGAAGATCTACATCGATACAGACGCCGACGTGCGTTTCATCCGGCGTCTTCGCCGCGACATCGAGGAGCGTGGGCGCAGCGTGGAGTCAGTCTGTGAGCAGTACCTTTCGACCGTTCGGCCGATGCACCTGGAGTTCGTCGAGCCGAGTAAGCGGTACGCTGATGTGATCATCCCTGAGGGGGGGTTCAATGAGGTGGCCATCGAGATGGTGGCTGCACGCTTGAAGGGGATGTTGTTGGAGGACTTCCAAACTGAAACTTGAACCGCGGAACCAGGAGGAGGAACCCGTCGGACGGCCGACGAAATTGTCGATCATCGTGCCGGTTTTCAACGAGGTCGATACGGTTGCGGAGTTGATCGATCGGGTGCTTACCGTGGAGCTTGATGGGATCGAACGGGAGATCATCGTGGTCAACGATGGGTCAACCGATGAGACGGGAGAGGTGCTGAGCCGCATCGACCGCGAGCACCCCGATGTGGTTCGCGTCTATCACCACGAGAAGAACCGAGGTAAGGGCGCTGCTGTACGGACTGGACTGGAGCATGCGTCTGGGGACGTGGTGATCACCCAAGATGCCGATCTCGAATACGACCCGCAGGATTACCCTCGCCTTCTGGCACTTTTTGACAACCCTCAGGTCCAGGTGGTCTACGGCTCGCGGAACCTGAGAAAGAATCCTCGGTCCTCCTGGACCTTCTACTGGGGTGGGCGAATGGTCAGCTGGGTAGCCAATTTGTTCTACGGCTCTGACTTGACGGATGAGGCAACGGGCTACAAGCTCCTACGTACGGAATTGATGCGTGGACTGGATCTGGAGTCTGAGGGTTTCGAGTTCTGTCCGGAGGTGACGGGCAAGCTGCTTCGGCGCGGTATCGAGATCTATGAAGTGCCCATCACTTATCGGCCCCGTGGCCTCGATGAGGGGAAGAAGATTGGCTGGAGGGATGGGTTGAAGGCAGTTCTGACCCTGCTGAGGTATAGGCTTCGGCGCGAAGACGAAGGATCAGTCAGCGGCTGAGAAGATGTTGGATGAAAGCCCGCCGCCACGGCCTGTCACGGCGTAGGTACGTGAGGCACTGAGAGAAGCGGCAGGGTTCGAAGTTGAAATGCTTCGGAATGGTGCCCAGGTCGGTAGCGCTTCCAACGGCGGCCAATTCTAGCCACCACGCAGGTGTCGCAGCTCCCCCCGTAATGGTCTCCAGTCCGTCCACGCCAGATTGCATAATCGGCATACTGACATGGAAAAGGCTCCTGCGCGTGCCGGCCGCCTCGAGAATGCGCCGGATCATCTGCTCCAGGGTGAAGTGCTCGGGACCCCCGAGCTGGATCATCCGACCAATGAGGTCTTTGCGCTCGACGCTATCGACGACACACCTCGCCAGGTCCTCCACCCAAACGGGCTGAAAACGTACCATACCGGCGTCCGGGATGGGAAGGATCAAAGGAATCATCTTCGCCAGCATCACGAGGCGCGTGGTGAAGAGGTCCTCCTGCCCGTAGACGACGGCGGAGCGAAGATTTGTGTGCGCAAGGCCGCTCTCGGCGACGGTGGTCTCGGCTTCACCCTTGATCCGAAAAAGGGGATAGGCTGAGGCGGGGGTAGCGCCGAGTCGGCTCAGATAGATGAAGCGGGAGACGCCCTGCTCCGAGGCTGCGCGTACGAGGTTTCGGGTTCCTTCAGCGTGATCGTTGAGAGTCCTCTCCCGCAGTCGTTCCTCCTCACGGGTCAGGTGGATCACGACCTTGACGCTTTTCACGGCTTTCCGCAGGGCGGCTAGATCGTCCAGGCTCGCCGAGAGCACGGAGAAGGTCACGTCGGTAGGCAGGTCTTGTTCGAACCGTGATGGTTCTACGAGGCAGCAGACCTGGTATCCCCGGCGAGTCAGTCCTCGAACGACCGCGCGGCCAACGAAGTTGGTTGCCCCTGTAACTAGAACCATGGTCAATCTCGAACTCCGACGTTTGGACCCTATGCTTCGCTGCGAGAACGGCGGACGGGGTGTGGTGCCGTCACCGCGCCCTCATCGTGCTCTGGATGGGCGACGGACACGGCGTAACTGGGCCCTCAACGGGCATGGCAGCGGGCTGCGTCGACCGTGGGCCCGCCGGGGGGCGTGCCAAATGCGAGGTCGCACCTAAACCCCCTTGAGTGTCTGGGGGATACCTGCGACGAGGAGGACGACCCGATCGGCGGCGCGAGCCAGGGTCTGGTTGGCACGACCCAGCAGATCCCGGTACGCGCGGCCCAAGGGGTAGGGCGGCACTAACCCCCAGCCGACCTCATTGGAGACGATGATGACGGGCACGGACAACTGCTCTGCACACGCGATGATGTCCTGGACCTCCTCCATCACGGACTGCTCGATCGCGTCGGTGAAGAGGTCGTCGGCGTCCATCAGCAGATTGGACGCCAGGACCGTGATGCAGTCGATGAGGACGGTGTCGATCCCTTCTTGCTTCTGGACGACATCGAGGATTGCCTGTCCCACCCCCCGAGGTGTCTCCAATGTTTGCCAGTGCGCAGGCCGGGCCAGCTGATGGTCGGCTATACGGCGTTCCATCTCCGGATCGTTTGCTTCCGCGGTGGCTACGAAGAGGACTGCGCTGCCCCCGATGGTCTCCGCCATCTGCTGGGCGTAGTCGCTCTTGCCGCTCCGCGCTCCGCCAAGGATTAGGATCAGCCCCGGCGAGGAGGATGTGTCTTCGTCCCCTGAGCGGAGGTGGGAGGTATCGTTAAGTACGTTGAGGATGGCCCCCTGCTCGTAGATGCCGAGCTCCGACATAGATGCCTCGTCGAAGTTGAACTGCCAGTAAGCCGTGGGCTGGAGCCCAAGGGCAATGCAGACAAGCAGACGAAGGGTCCCGCCGTGGGCAACGATGGCCACGGTCTCGCCCTGATGATCCTCAAGGATATCCTCGTATGCGGCGCGGACCCTGTCCAAGACAGCGCTCAGCATCTCGCCCCCCGGCGGGGCGGTGTGCACCGGGTTATCGTACCAGCGGTGGAGGACGGCAGCCTCCCCGGCTTCTATTTCGTCGTGTGTCTTCCCCTCCCACGCCCCGAAGCAGATCTCTCGCATCCGAGCCTCGGCTTTGACGCGCAGCCCGTGGGCCTCGGCGACGATCCTGGCCGTCTCCCGGGCCCTTTGCAGGTCGCTAGCGTAGACAGCGTCGATCTCCTTGTGACAGAGGCGCTCAGCTAGTTGTCTGGCCTGTCTCCGTCCGGCTGCGTTGAGGGCGACGTCAGTCTGTCCCTGGTATCGGCCCTGGGCGTTCCACTCTGTCCTGCCGTGCCTGAGGAGGAGAAGCTTGGTCACGCGACGATCCCCCGGAGGGCCTCAATCAGCTGCGCGTTCTCTGTGGGCTGGAGGGTGGCGACACGGATGTACGCCGGAAGCCCAAAGGAGGCACAGTCCCGCACCTGGATCCTGTGGGCCAACAGGGCACGACGGTACGCAGCTGCGTCTCCGACTCTCACGAGGAAGAAATGGGTGTTGGACGGAACCGGGTTTAGTCCCAAGGCTGCAATCTCCGTGACCAGCTTTGACTTGTGCTCGTGAAGCGTGGAGATGCACTCAGAGACATAGTCAGTTTGCTGAAGGGCTGCGATGCCGGCCGCCTGGGCCATGGCGTTGACATTCCAGGGCGGCCGGACGCTGGCGATGGCAGCAGTGACCTCCTCGCGGGCTACGAGGTAACCGAGCCTGAGCCCGGCAAGGGCATAGTCCTTCGTCATTGAGCGAAGCGTCAGGACGTTGTGGGCGCCGAGGCCAGCCGTTGAGTGGAGGCCGCGAGCCCGATCTGCGTGTCCACGGTCCGCGAAGGCGTGGTAGGCCTCGTCTATCACGAAGAGCGTATGCGGATGGGCATCGGCCCAGGCCGCGATGACATCGTCCAGGATGGTGGTGCCCGTTGGATTGTTAGGGTTACAGAGAAAGAGGAGACGAGGTCTGACTTCACAGAGGAGCTGGTCTATCCGGGCGGGTGGGATGGCGAAGTCGTCTTCGTGGCGCGCGCGCCATGCCTTCACGCCCCCGCCCATCAGTGTCGCCGCGCGGGCATATTCCCCAAAGGTGGGGGCCAGGACCAGGGCGCGGTCGCCGGGGCGGACGAAGGTCAGCGCGATGAGCCAGATGAGCTCGGCGGTGCCGTTGCCGACAAGAATGCGATCCAGCGGGACACTCAGACGGGCGGACACTGCCCGTCGGAAGGCCAGGGACTCCTGATCCGGATAGCGATGAAGGGGGACGTCGTGCAACGACTGTCGGACTCCCGGGGGCGGGCCGTAGGGATTCCCGTTGACACTGAAATCGATTACGTCGTCGGGCGCGTACCCCAGTGTCTCCAGCTCCTGGAAGTCTGGTGCGCCGTGGGGGACCAAGGGTGCCTCGAGCACCTCCGGACGTGGAGAAATGGCCTCTAGGATGTCAGCGTCTGTCATTGGGAACTCGTGTTTGTTTGCCCATCGGGCGAAGGGCACCTAGATGTGCCCTGCAGAAAGTGAAGGCTGACGAGAAGCGCGGCGCCTAGCGCAACGGACGCGGTCATCACGCGCACCGCCCGGCTGATGTCGGCCGCTTCAGGGTGTTGACCTCCCCCACCGAGCGCATAATGGTCGATCTTCTCCAGCTCGACTCCCAGGGCACCGGCCATCGCACTCATGGGGTGTCCAGCATTTGGGCTGGCGGTCTTCCGCCTGTCACGACGCCACACGCGCCACGCTCTGCTGGCATCCCCGTCCGTCAGGAGCGCGCCGACTGTCAGGAATAAGGCGGTCAGCCGAGAGGGCAGTAGATTCAGCAGGTCATCCCATCGCGCTGGGATCTTGCCCAGCCACTCGCGGGCCGCATCTCGGTAGCCGAGCATGGAGTCAGCGGTATTGGCAAACCGATAGGCGAGTGCCCCGGGCAGGCCAGCGCAAAGGTAGCTCACAATCGGGGCCATGATACCATCAGATGTGCTTTCCGCCACCGATTGGATGGTGGCCGCGGCCACCTGTGACCGGGTCAGACCCGACGTGTCGCGACTGACCAGATGCCAAGAAGTGAGCCGGCGGGCCTCGGGAAGGTCGCCGCGATCGAGCGCGGACTGGATCTCGTCGGCGGCGCGAGCAAGGCCACGGACTGAGAACGTTGTCTTGAGCAGGGCAGCCTCCGTCAGCCAATGGAAGGGAGTTGGCAGACGATCGATCAGACCATGGGTGAGCAGCCCGAGCCCGTAGACCCCGAGTGATCCGCCCAGCCCGATGAGCCCCCCATAGGCCAGAGGCAGCAGCTTCCCCCGGCCCACGTCCCAGTCCGTTCCGGGACGTGGGGCCTGACGGCGGGCAGCGGCTATGGCGGAGCCCATCCAAGCCACTGGGTGGAGGCGATTGGGCGGGTCCCCCAGAGCTACGTCGATGAGCAGCGCAATGATCACTACGAAGGGACGCGAGGAGGTTTGCGGATCCATGAACCTGGTTCAGTTAGCTACTTGACGCAGTGGCAGCGGTGAACAGCGGGTGAATGCTCCGCAAGCTCAGTCTTGCCTGGTCGGACCGTAGCCGGCTGAGGAGGGGTCTCACGCGGAAGGCCCTCACATTGAGCGGAGACGGGCCAGCATCGCTTCGCGGACGGAGTGGGCGATGCTCCAGCCCACCTGAGTGGCAGGCCCGGCGTAGGGCAGGGCAGGTCCGCGACCCGTGCACGCAACGACCAGGGCGTCAGTCGAGGTGCCGGTGGCGGTGTAGCCCTCCTGGGTCCGGACGCCGCGGCTGCCAAGCACCTGAGACTTGGCCTCGGTCACAGTCACGGCCGCATTGACCATGGCGGCCGGGGTGAGGTGTGCGTCGACCAGGACGATGAGGTTGATGGTTCCAGGGGAAAGCGGGATCGGCCCGGTGAGGCCGGCTGCGATCCGGTTACCGAGACCGACGGTTGCCACGGTGGCGACCTGGAGGCCGCCGCCCGTGCAGGTAGAGGCCTGGGCGTTGTCCAGGAAGACCGCTGTCATGAGGCCGACGAACTGTTCCTGGATATCGTGCTGGCGGGCAAAGGCGATCATGTCGGCGCGAGGGTCAAGAACGTCGTAGTCCTTGTGGACATGGCGATTGATGATGGTGCGAGCGCTGCTGAACCCCCCGCCGACAGTGGCTGACGAGAGGGTGTGAAGCGTCCTTCGGCTGCGTACAACCAATGCGTCGCCCGGGTTTCCGGAGATGTGCTCGATATCGATGTCGGGGAAATCAAAGTCTCTCATCGATTCAGGAATGCGTAGAGAAGGAGGATCGAAAGCTCCAGGAGCTCCCCAACGGCTCCGTAGACATCGCCGGTCAGTCCAGGTATCCGGGAGAGAGTGAGCCGGCTGGTGGCCCAGCCCAGCAAGGCGGCCACCCCAAGGGCCATCCAGCCCATGGGGCCGGAGATCAACCAGGCCACGGCGAGGGCGCTGATGGTTGCCAGCAGGGCCTGCGGCCACTGTGTCTCGTCCTTCATCGCCCTTCCCAGTCCCTGGGCGCGCGCGTACGGGAAGAGGAAGATACCCATGCTGATGCCCCAGCGGGCAATCGTCGGCGCCACGAGCAAGGCCGCCGTGCGATCGGAAAGGGCGTATAGGGCGGCCAGTTTGAGCATGAGCAGCAGCACGCCGCCGCTGAGTCCGAAGGCTCCGACGGCCTCATCGCGCATGATCTCCAGTCGACTATCGGGTGTGTCGCCTCCGAAGAGGCCATCGAGGCTGTCCAGAAAGCCGTCAATGTGGAGAGCACCGGTCGCCGCGACCCATGTGGTAAGCAGCAGAGCGGAGGTGAGATGGGCAGGGAGCGAGGGCGAGATGACCCGATCGAGCCCCAAGAGAAGGGCACCCAGCAGGGTTCCCACCAAGGGAAAGAAACCGACGGCGCGGCCCAGCTCCTGCGGCGTGAAGGCACGCCGGACCAGCGGTGGCACCAGGGTGAGGAACTGGAGCGCCGTCAGGGGTGGCAGAACGATGTGATCGAGGAGCGCTCTACCTGCTGCCTCAAGTGTTCTGTCTCTCATACCTGGGAGTGGCCTATGCTGTTGTCGACTCGCCGCCCGACAGCCCGGCCTCGGCGAAGGTAGCCATCTCGTTGAGGGTCTTGCAGGCCGCCTCGGCGAGCGAGAAGCCCAACGCTGCGCCCGTTCCCTCTCCCAGCCGCATCCCCAGGTCGAGGAGCGGATCGAGATCCAACCAGTCCAGCATCATGCGGTGGCCGCGCTCGTTGGAGAGGTGCCCGGCGATGAGGTAGGGTTGGATTGTGGGGGCCAGCCCGATGCTGATCATGGCTGCCGCGGTGGCGATGAAGCCGTCGAGCATAACTGGACGGCCGTGTATGGCCGCTGCCAGAATCGCTCCCGCCATGCCTCCGATCTCGAAGCCACCGACCTTGGCGAGGACGTCGACGGCATCCGTGGGGTCGGGCTGGTTGACCGCCAAGCCCTTTTTGATCGTGCCGATCTTCCGATCCAGGCCATTGTCGTCCAGGCCGGTCCCCCGACCGGCGATCTCCTCAGGCGGGCGGCCCATCATGGCCGAGGCGATGGCCGTGGACGGTGTGGTGTTGCCGATACCCATCTCGCCGACGGCCAATATGTCGAGACCTCTCTCCAGCTCAGCCTCGGCGACATCGGCACCAGCCTTCAGCGCCTCGACAGCCTCACGGCGTGTCATCGCCGCCCCGTGGGCCAGATTCTGGGTGCCGTGGCCGATCTTCTTGTCCACGAGGCCCGGGGTGGGGTCCAAGTCGCAGGACACGCCCATGTCGACCACCACGACGCGAGCGCCGGCGTGTCGGGCCAAGACGTTGATGGCCGCGCCGCCGTTTAGGATGTTCCCCACCATCTGAGCCGTGATCTCCTGAGGGAAGGCGCTCACGCCCTCCGCCACGACGCCGTGGTCGCCGGCCATGGTGAGAATCACCTTGTCCTCGATGGTAGGGCCTGGACTATGGAAGATGCCGGCGAGCTGAATTGAGAGTTCCTCCAGGCGGCCGAGGCTGCCCGGCGGTTTGGTCAACGTGGACTGCCGCTCGCGAGCAGCCGCCATGGCTGATTCGTCGAGCGAGGGGACAATCCGTGAGATCAGTGAGTGTTCGAGCTGCATCCTCTTCCTTTCAATGAGTCCGGTTGCTGTCGGAGAAGTGCTCTCGGGCGTCAGAGCTGCTCCGGGGTCAACGGGGCGTGAGCGTCCAACTCCAGGGCCAGTTCAACCTCATCAGCCAAGGGATCCAAGTGGAGCTGGGGTCATCGATGGGGACGAAAGAAGCCGGCTGCGGCGTCCAGCCGAGGGAGGCGAGCCATGCACGGTGGAAGCCCCGGTTGGCGAAGAGGCCGTGGAGGTAGCAGCCCCAGATACGGCCGTGGGCGCTCAAAGCTCCATCGGCCAAAGCAGCGCGCGTCCTCCCGCAGTCGGTGATCTCGAGCCAGTTGTGAACCCTCTGGGTGTGCCCCATGTGGATTTCGTACCCCTTTGGCTGGCGTCCAGAGGGCCTGGACATCCAGCTGGCGGCTCCGGTGACGCCCGCCGTCACCTGGTGGGTTTCCTTCTCACTCCCAAATCTGGTCTCCGTCGGGAGGAGGGCCAAGCCGGTCGTCTCGTCCACACGAGCCTCCACCTGCTCAGGGTCACGGATCGAGCGGCCGAGGATCTGGTGGCCCCCGCAGATGCCGACCACCGCCGTCCCTCGGGCTGCCGCGTGCCGGATCTCATCCGTCATACCCCGCTGACACGTTCACTCCAGTTCGGTAGGTATGATGCGGTCCCAGTGCGTGGGCGCATGCTTGCCCGGTGCGATTGCAGGGAAGGGGAGTCGGGCATTCAGACTAGCGCTCGATACCGAGCCGGGCGCCGATGCCCTGCTGGTAGTAGTGTTTCACCTCGCGCATTTCGGTGACCAGGTCGGCCCGGTCGATGAGGGCTTGAGGTGCCCGCCGACCGGTGAGCACGACCTCGACGTCGCCCGGTCGCTTATCGAGGAAGGCGAGCACGTCGTCGGTGGTCAACACACCGAACCAGATGGCGACGTTGACCTCGTCCAACACGATGAGGTCGTACTCGCCGGAAAGCATCGCCTCACAAGCCCGCGTCAGACCTTCTCGGGCCTCGGCGACGTGTTGAGAGGTGACTTCCTCGCGGTGGATGCAGCGCGGGCTGCCGTACTGTTCCACTGTGATGTATCGGTTATCGTGCAGGGCATCGAGCTCGCCGTAGTGCTGACCTTTCATGAATTGACCGATGTAGGTGCGCAACCCGTGGCCCGACGCCCGTAGGGCGAGCCCCAGTGCGGCGGTGGTCTTTCCCTTGCCGTCACCGGTGTAGAGCTGTACACGGCCTGGCGAGAGTCTTGGTGTCTTCAAGCTGTGCCTCCTTCACGGCGAAGAGCTCCGTCTGACGCGCGGTCCGTCTCATGCGGCACCAAGCCTAAGGCATGCGATCGAACAGTGTAGGGTCGGTTTCCGTACCTGCTGACATCCTAGGCGTCGGTGGCCCCTCCGTTCTTCCCGACACTGTCCAGGGCATCGTCGACCGTGAGCCACCCGGTGCCCGGAAAGAGCCGTGCGACCTGGGGTGCAAATAGTGGCGAGGTGGTCAGTAGCTCCGGTGCGGCGTCGGCTATGATCTCGCCTTGGCTGAGCAACGCAACCCGGTCGGCTGCCTGAGCTACCAGCTCAACGTCGTGGGTCACGAGAAGAATGCTGGTTCCTTCCTCTTGCCACTCCCGGAGGAGGCGGACGAGCTCACGCTTCGCCTCGTAGTCGAGGCCGCGGGTCGGTTCATCGAGCAGGAGCAGGTGCGGCCTGGTGACCGTGATTGCTCCCAAGGCGACCCGCTGGCGCTGACCGGCGCTCAGATCGCGCGGGTAGGCCGCCTTGAGCATCTCCAGGTCCAAGCGCGCGAGCAAGTCATCGGGTTGAACCGGCGGGGCACCCAGCAGGTCGTGATTGCGGAGCGTAACGGCCAACTCCTCGCACACGGTGTCTGCGAAGAGCAGGTCTCCCGGGTCCTGAGGAAGGTACCCGACCTGTCGGGAGATTTCGGCGGTCTCCTGTCCAACGAGCGACTCGTCATCCATGCGGATCCCGCCGTGCTCAGGTTCCAGGAGACCCACGACGCACTTGAGAAGCGTCGTCTTGCCCGATCCGTTGCGGCCCATCAGAGCGACGAGCTCCCCTGATTCGATCTCAAGGTCGATCCCCTGCAGGACAGGCTTGCCATTGTAAGCGTAGTGAAGATCCTGGATAGCGAATCTCGCGTGACGGGCATCTCCCAGTTTCCCGTGTCCGTTTCTGGGACGACGCCCGCGCCCGCCCATCCCTCGGCGGTCAGCCTCGGCCGGCTTAGCTTTGTGACGCGGAACCTGGCTAGCGAACCTTCGCCCCTCCTTGATCGTGAGCGGCAGAGGATTCCATCCCAATGCCTTGCCCAACGCGACCAGCGGTGGATTGAGTTCGACCTGGCTGAGGACGTCCCGGGGCGGACCGCTATAGGGTGGATGGTTGGCATCAGAGAGATAGACCAACCGATCGACGTACGGCAGGACCCGCTCCAATCGATGTTCTGCCAGCAGAATAGTGAGTCCCAAGTCCTGATTGAGGCGCACCAGGGCCTGGAGCACCCCCTCGGCCGACTGCGGATCGAGCTGGGACGTGGGTTCGTCAAGGGCAAGGATCCTTGGCCGAAGTGCCAGAGCCGTGGCGATGGCCACTTTCTGCTTCTCCCCGCCGGAGAGGGTCTCTACCCTGCGGTCCCGCAGGTTGGCGAGATCCATCAGGTGGAGTACCTCCTCAACGCGGAGACGCATCTCCGCGGGCGGGACGGCGGCGTTCTCCAGGGCGAAGGCAATCTCATCCTCGACACGGTCGACGACGAACTGAGCCTCGGGGTCCTGGAAGACGAATCCGACCACCTGGCTCAGGGCCTGCGGACCATCCTCCAAGGGGTCGTGCCCACCAACCGAGAGTCTGCCACTGATCCGGCCGCCGGTGAAATGGGGCACAAGGCCGTTGAGGCAGCGGAGAAGGGTCGACTTGCCGGCGCCGGAAGGGCCGGCGACGAGGACGAACTCGCCGTCAGCAATGTCCAGGCAGACCTCGGACAAGGCCGGTTGTTGAGCACCGGGGTATGTGTATCGAAGTCGGTCGATGCGGATTGAAGAAGAGCGACGTTCGGTCGATTGCCCGTCGGTTGTGTATCGTTCCATAGTGCTATCCATGATCAGTCGATGTCTGCGGCTGCTTGCTGAAGCCGTTGCCTTCATCTGGATCTCGGTGCATCTCCGCATCCTCGCGAGCCACGGTAACAATCGCGGGAACGAGGAGTCCCAGCATGGCCAGTCCTATGAGCGGATCGAAGGATGGGAGGGTCAGGACCGGATAGGGGGAGTAGTAGAGGGCTGCGCGGCCTCTACACGCTGCGACCAGGGTGACGGCGCAGCCGAGGAGAGCGAAGGAATCGCCGGCGGTCCAACTGCGCGCCCGGTAGACCGTATGGTTGACGCCACGCCCCGTCAGCCAAATGGCCCCCCCGATGGTCACGGCGCCGATGGCGATGACCGCGACGGCGGGCGCGCTCCACGCCGCGTTGAAGAGATAGGCCAGCCACCCGGCAAGAAGTGTCATGAGCCCCACAATGATCAGAGCCTGAGTCCTGAACGGCTGCTTCTCGCTGCAGACGGCCCCGTACCCACGCGCTACCATGGCCTCGGCCAACCCCATAGCCCGCTCAAGGCCGCTGACGAGGAGCGGCACGACGATGGGCAGCCAATCGCGGATGCCACGGACGCGGTGTCCGCGGACGGCTTGAGCCTCGCGGATTCGCTGGAGGCTGCGCGTCGTCTGCGGGATGAAGGTCAGGGCGATGGAGAGCACAACGCCCCCTTCGTAGAAGGCCCGTGGCGTGAGCTTGACCAGGTCACGCACTGGCGTGACCTGGTTGAAGACCGAGAAGGCGGCAAAGATGACCGTGAGGGTGAGGCCGTTCAGCGCGCCGAAGGTGACCGCTTCCAGGGTTATCGCGCCGCCCATCAAGGGGATCCAACTTGGAAGGTGTAGGAGCACGGTATCCCCGAGGTGAACGGTCAGGGCATTGAAGAGGGCGGATAGCGGCACGGCGACCATGGCGAAACGGAGAGGGGATAGAGGGGCGCGTCGGCCCTCGCCCGCGGCGCAGGTTCCTCCCACCACCATAGTGGTCAACAGCAGGACGATGATATAGAGTGGGCTCCGGGTGGCCGATGCAGCCACGAGGGTCGTGAGAGCCCAGACAAACCAGACTCGGGCGTCAAGCATGGTTCTCCAACCCGGTCAAGTCTGAGTGGCTTCCCCGGACCTGGAAATGGAATCTCCGGCGGAATCGATTAAGGGCCTTGATCATGGGCTTGGCCAGGGCGAGCAAGAGGACGACGTTTCCGACGGCGCGAGCCAGGTCCCAGGCCAGAGACGTGACCATGTAGAAGACCCCGTAACGGGCTAAGGTCTTTCCCAACCCGATGCCCGGCTCCCAGGTCTGGGCGGCGGGTCCAACGGCGAAGGGCCAGAAGTAAATGTTCATGATGGCGCCATAGAGGAGACCCCAGACAAACCCGAAGCCGCAGAGGACGATGACGTCTGCGTCTGACACGTCCTGCGCCATTCTCTGTTCCTCCTTGGCGTGGGCTGGCCCGGGCATCTTGTCCTTCATCCACTCGCTTGCCTGACCCAGCCACCCCGCGCTCAGCCCGGCCCAGCCAGCGGTGAACATCTGGTAGGGCAGCCAGGGTCCGATGCCGCCAGTCACCAACCCAGAGGCAAGGAGCGTGAAGGTACCCATGAGGAAGCCGAAGCGCCCGCCGAAGACGTAGCCGGCGATGATGATGGGACCGAAGATGGGCGAGAAACCCCCGGGCATGGGGAAGGCGACCTCAAGGAAGCGGAGCACACTGGTGAAGGCCACGAGAACGCCGAGCATAGCGACGGTCTTGGCGCTGAGGGTGCGCCCCTGGAGCTCCACCAGGAGCGCGACGACGGAGAGGCCCACCAGCCCGGCAGTCAGCAAGGGGGCGTCCTGCGCGTGGGCGGCGCCGCGCTGGACCAGGGCGCCCGCCGAGGTGAAGAACGGGTAGATGAAGGCGAGCACGCCGAGCGCGCCGCTGAGGAGATAGATGGCCCCGCCAATCAGCTTACGCATGGGGTTCTCGGAATCTCAGAACGTAGACCAGCCAACCCAGCAGCCCACCGACGATGAGGCTGAAGGCAATGTAGCCGACGGGAAGCAGAATCGAGGGGCTCTCCGTCTTGCCGGGATCTCGTTCCTCGGCATCGGAGACAGTGCTCTCTCCCGCTGAGTCCTCCGAAGCGCCGGCCTCGGCTATGCTCACCGGTGTCGGAGATCCGTCGGCCTGGGCGATGATGGCAGCAGTCGGCGTCGGCGACTTTGAAGCATCGGCCTCAGATGTCGGGCCTGAGTCGGTTCCGGAAGTCGGCTCCGGTGGGGGAGACGAGGCGAGGGGCGCAGCGGCTGTCTCTGCAGGCGTTGACGAGACCGTCCCTCCATCGATGGCCACGGTGGGAGAGGGCGAGGCCGCGACATCCGACGGCTCTGGGGTGGGACTGGCAGCTGCGGCCGAGCCGGTGACGCCAAGGGTGAGCCCGAAGACTTCCTCTTGGTCCTCGTCCAGGCCCATCACTCTAAGTACATATTCGGTTGGGGCGCCGGGGCAGACCTGCTGGCTGCCAATGAGACTCACCTCGTCGCCGTCCAATCGTGCTTCCCGGGCGTTTGACACGTCCCAGCGCAGGATCGTGCACGAGCCGGCAGAGATTGGGTTCTGATCCAGCCGGAACCAGGCCTCGGGCGCAGGCACCGCGGTGGGTCCCGGCGTTTCGGTCGGCGGGATCGGCGTGGCCGTGGGGACCGGGGTGTTTGTGGGGGGAACGGGCGTTGCCGTCGGAACGGGCGTGTCCGTGGCCGGGGGGGTGCAGATTTGGTCGAAGGGGATCACCGGAGGCTCTTGTCCGCTCGAGTTGATCTTCCCCTCTCCCCAGCCCCAACCGTCCACGTCGCCGTCCCGGACCTTACGAATGCTTGCGCCCAATTGGGCGTAGCGCCAGGAACCATTCTCCATATAGTGATACGACCAGTAGACGCACGGGGAACCCTGGCACTCGCAGAAGCAGTTGGACGGCGGGCAGTCGCTGGCACCGTCGATGTCGCAGACGGTCACACCCATGGGGTTTGAGGGGTCGACGACAACATCCAGTCCTGACCGCCTCAAGACGTCGTACCCCGTGATCTCCGACTCGGTGAACTCGATGCATCGCGTGACGTGGCGGTCGCCGAAGTCGACGATGAGCGCCACCCTATTCGTCTGCTGTGCTGTGGCGGTGAGAGGGTTTGGTCCAGGCAGTAGAACAGCGATCAGCGCGAGGGCTAGACTCACGATCGATGCGGCTCTTCTCTCAGTCATTCGTGCTCCAGTTATCTCCAGAATACGGCTGCTCCTGCTAGACTATCTTCCGATCTGCGTGGCTTCCGACGGGACCCAGATGGATCCCGTCGGTGCCGCGCAAAGGAGATCTTCGCTGCCTGAGGACAATGAGCAGGAAGACGCTCGATCCCTTCTAGTCGCGCAGAGCGAGCGGGAGGTACACCCGCGCCGCTCCCTGGAAGTCCATGCCTGGCGATGCACCGCCCGAGGTGGCAGGTACGTCGACGTTCTGCATCGTGGGGCTGAAAGTGAACCCCGTCCGTACCGGTGTCAACGCGTAGGTGTCACCGCTCAAGACCGACACAGTGTAGGCCCCGCTAGCATCGGTCGTGTCGAAGAATGCTCGACTATGGCCTGTGGCTGTAAGCGTGACGTCGGGCAGCGCGCTGTCCGGGGCGGCTCCGATGCCGCTGGTGACCTTGCCCGAGATACCGTGACAGTCTGCCACCGTCTCCACCTGTAGCGGGAAGGGCCGGTAGAGAAGAGCCAGGATGGCCTGCCGCGTGGCTGACTGATTCGGTCCATAGGGGGTCTGCCACTCGAAGCTGCCGCTTGGCAGCTGCATATCAAGCAAGTAGCCAATCGGATTGGCGTCACTGATGACCCAGGTTCCGGTCACCGGGTCCTGGCCCGCGGCCACGATTGCCTGGACCACATATGATGTGGAGTTGACATCGCTCTGTGTGCCATACGGCGAATCAGGGCTATACGGGAAACCACCGTCATCGTTTTGAGCTCCTTGCAGATAGGTCAGGCCGCTGACCACGCTGGTCGAGGTAAGGGGCTCTCCCGTGGCGATCAACGCTTGCAGGGCCAGGGCGGTGGTGTTGGTGTCCGACCCGAAGCCCACAAACAACTCCCAACCGCCGTTGGCCTGCTGATTCTGTCGGAGCGATTCAACGGCCGAGACGGGCACCGTGTCACTCAGGGCTGCCGTACCAAGGATGCCCCAGGCTTGGTATAGGGTGTCGACCGAGAAGGTGCCACTCGCCGGCTTGAAGTGATTGAGAGGTCTATCCGCCCCCACAGGCCAGCACGCGTCTTGGGCGTTCAACGCAGTGGCTAGCTTGCCCGCGCCGGCTGCATTCAGGTCGGCAAACTCGGGTCCGCGGCTCATCACGTTGGCGAGGAGAGAGTTGCCGTTTTTCCATACGGCCCCGTCCATGGCGTTACTGGCGACACTTAGAAGAACCTCAGTGGTGTCGTTCGCGCTGCCGAAGGATCCGCGCGCCTGTTGCTGCTCGCGGAGCCAGTCAAGGGCATCGGACGCGGCGGTCAGCGGCGTCGCGGGCGGTGGGTCAACGGCCGTCCAGCCGGGATCGCCGAAGGAGAAGCCCTCGACATGCCCTGTCTCCGTAATCAAGACATCGGCAATACCTGCCATTCGGCCAATCCATGCCTCGCCGTCCCAATAGGATGTGCCCCAGTGGCGCGTCCCGTTGTTACATCCACTCTCATCGGGAAGACTCTGACCAACACCGTCGATCCCGCAGAGCATCAGCCCCCAACCCATATCGAGGACGTCGAGCTCCAGTCCGCTTCGCTCAAGCGACGCATAGGCCGTAATAGGCTCCGTGAAGGTGATCGCCCGGACGATCGACTCAGCGTCGGAAAACCGGACCACGACGTAGGCGGTGCTGAATGGTTCTCCGGCGCTGAGCGTCTCCTTGCTACCGATTGACTGGACCTCAGAAAAGGATCTCGCAGACGCCAGTGCGTTGCTGCTATCGCGGTCAAGGCCCACCAGCAGCGCCACTGCAAGTGCGATGCCCAGCGTGATGCTCGAGACAAGTTTGCGACTATTCATGATTTCTCCCATTGTAGATTTCGGTCTATTGTTCCTTGGAACCAAAAACCCTTCCCCATCACGGGTGACGGGAGAAGGGTAATGGCGAGGTACAAAAAAGCCCTTCCCTCACGTCAGTGTGGAGAAGGGCAGGTCTTGCTTGGGCACCTCGATGCACCACCCCCTTTCCGCGAAGGTTGATGTATGCGCCGGTCCTGGCAGGTACTCTGGCTTTCCACGCCGCTTCCTCTCAAGGGGCGGCGGGACTACAGTTGCGGGACAGCGCCGGACTTTGACCGGCTTTCCCTCTTGGGCCCTGGGCGTCCGAGCGTCAGGGCACCTCGACCATAGCAACTATTCGATTGTGAGCGAAGTATAGCATGGACTGAGCAAAGAGTCAAAACGCGCGATCACCTCAGTCTGCACGGGGCAGCCTCGGACACGCGTCAGGGGAAGACAAGGTCGTCTGTAGAGAGGATTGTGCCATCATGACGGAGAATCCAAAGACCGAGGTCCATGCCCTCGGCAAGGCAGAGGAGGCCTTCGAGATGCATAGGGACCGTGTGGGCTGATACCCCTAGCGCCTCCAGGTCATGGACCAGGGGCCCCGCGTGCCATAGGGACTCGAAAGCCAGCAAACTCCCGCGCTCGGTCAGCATCCCGGTGTCGTCCCGCTCCCCCCCGATGACCAGGTACAGTGTCTGATCATATCATATGCCAGGTCGATGGGCTTGCTCTGTCTCTCGCTCATCCTCGATCCGTTTCCCCCAGTCTCTTGTGTCAGCTCGTGTTGCCCCTCCAGACGGTACTGGGCCCGGAGGGATTCGGGAGGCGCTTGGATAATGGGTCTCGCGGACCCCGGCGCCAATGGGTCAGAGCTGGTCTCCCTCGACCAGAGACGAAAACGCCCCTCCCTGCGTGAGGGAAATGGCCTGTGGAAACAAGAACCCTCCCTCGCACAGGGGCGAAGAAGGGGCGTGTGGACTCATCCGTCCTAGGGTACCATCACCTCTCCGCGAAGGTTGCCTATCGTACCGGCAGCGGCGGGTAGTCTGACTTGAACGCGGCGCTCATCGCTAGCTACGTTCCTACAGTTGCGGGACAGTGCCGGACTCTGACCGGCTTTCCCCTTCGGGCCCCTCGCTTCCGGGCTTTGGGGCACCGCTGCTGACTCCGTATTCGACTGTGCCGAACACGACACCATGCCAGGCGGTGGAGGTCAAGATCGGTGCCGCGTCGCGATGCGCTATCGTCTTGCCGCAGTTCGCGGTCCCCGAAGGCCTGGTCGCTGCGGCGTGCTGACAGGATGAGAGAGGACTGAGGCCCTGAGAGTGGTCTGAAGCGACGAACGTGCATCGCACGTGACACGTGCAACGCACCGGGCGGGGGCCTGCCTTGTCCGACAACTCGTCGATGCATTCGGACCGCGCCAGCACGTTGACAGAGAGCGTAGGGATGCCATGATGGACGCAAGGGGATCGAACAGGTGCCAGAATTCCAGCAGCGGGAGGTGTGCGATGGCTGAAGCACCAGGGATGAGCATTGCCGAGCTGGACAACGATGGATTGAGTAAGGTACAGGTGCTGGAAGAG
>Ga0180429_10001693_pt1 | contig 18575 bp, 20 predicted proteins | sample SS_ome_FD_132428 | JGI IMG/M metagenome (GOLD analysis project Ga0180429, IMG submission 132428) | Hypersaline lake sediment archaeal communities from the Salton Sea, California, USA - SS_1_S_1 metaG | ecosystem: Environmental > Aquatic > Non-marine Saline and Alkaline > Hypersaline > Sediment ...
CGGACCCAATTCCCCAGTCGCTTCGCTCCTGCCCGCCGGACCCAATTCCCCAGTCGCTTCGCTCCTGCCCGCCGGACGCCAAACGCCTGCAAAATATCCGACACCGTAGGGAGCGCCGCGGCCCAATTCCGTGGCATCCCAGGTTCCGGCTTCGGCCAGCCCGGCGAGCACCTGATAGGCAACCCGCCCGGCGATCGAGGCAGGCAGGTGCGCCAGCGCGGCGACGTCTCCGAGGGCCAGTGCCGTATCGAGCTCGATCTGCGCCGCGACGGCGGCGTCGTCGTAGCCGCTCGGCGCCGACGGGGTTAGCGCGGTAGCACCGTCGGCCAGTACCAGCACGCCGACCGGTTCCGCGATGTCCTCAATCTCGGCCCGTAGCCGTCCCCCCAGCGCCACCGCGGTGGAGCCGTCATGGTCGGCGGAATACACCCGGAGTTGCATCACCGCCTCCGGGTTTGCCTGTCCCCGCAGCCAGGCGCCGAAAAGGGCGCAGAGCGGCAGGTCGGTGATGAGGGGACTGGCCTCGGCAGAGAACGCCACCGGCACATCGGCTCCGTAGCCCGCGAAGGTGCCTCGGCTTTCCGGTCCGACCCGTTCGTCAGCAGGCCCGACGCCGACCCCGATCCACCGTTGCGGAAGAGAACCGGCGGCCGCTATCGCGGCCGTGCGCAACTCATCGACCTCGGCGGCAGCTGTGCCCGCCAGTTCCGGGATCAACACCGGCGCGGTGGGAGTCAGAGCAATGGCCGCAAGCACATCCCAACGCTAGTCGCCGGCGTCCGGCGGCTTCGCGGCGACGGGCGGAGAAACGGAGTCGGCCTCGCGGCGGGCCAGGGCCGCGGTGGAAACCACCATGGCGGCGACCGCGGCGATGAGCATCACCCAGCCATCCTCACCGGGCCGCAGCGCCTCACCGAGAACAAAGATACCCAGCATCGATGCAACCACAGGTTCGGCGACTGTCATCGTCGGCAGGGACGAGGACAACGAACCCGCCCGAAACGCCGACTGCTGCCAGGCGGTGCCCGCGATGGCCACTGCAATCCCGACATACAACTCCGGGGTGGCCAGTACCGCCCCCACACCGTCACCGAGACGTTCGACGACCCCTTTGATCAATACGGCGAATAAGCCCCACAGCGACCCCGAGACCAGGCCGAGCAGCACCGCGGCGGTCGGTCGGCCCGCGAACACCCGGGCGCCCACGATGCACAGCGCCAGCGCCGGGCCCATCACCGCGATCACCCCAGCCCAGACCTCGAAAGCGGCGCGGGAGTCGCCGGCGGTCGGGTTCCCGACCGTAACGATCACGGCCACCGACGTGGCAAGCAGCACCGCCCAGAGGAACTGGCTCCGGCTGACCGGCTGACCGGTGGAACGGGCTTGGATCGGCAGTGCGAAGAGCAGTGAGGTCACCAGCAACGCCTGCACCAGCAGCACCGAGCCGAGCCCAAGGGCGGCCGCTTGAAACCCGAAGCCGAGGACGGAGACCGCACTGCCCAGCCACCACTGCCGATCCCTGAGCAGTTCGAGGAACAACTCCAGGTAGCCGACCGGTTTGTCGGTGACGTCGTGGGCGGACCGCTGGTGAATGACATCGCCGACCCCGATGAAGAAGGCGGCGGACAAAGCCAACAGGGCGGCGATATCGGCTTTTGACACGTTTACGGTCCTCTCCCCACCGTCCTGTCGATCTCCGCCGCCAGCGTGCCCGTAGCGGGTCGGCCGGAGCAAACCGCAATAACCAAACCGTGGAGCGCGGAGGACAATGAACTGGTTCAATAACCCACGTGGCCGCCGCTGGACGACGGCCGGCGAGCAAGCGGAGCCGCTTCGCGCGGCAGGTGCGCGGGAACACCGCGCGGAGGGCAGGTGGTCTGTGACAGGCGACGAATCAGATATCGACCAGGCCCCTAGGGCAGATATCGACCAGGCCCCCAGGCCAGGTATCGACGAGGCCCCCAAGCCCGTTCCGAGACCGGGCCCTGCTCGGCCGGTCCCCCGTCCGCACCCTCCGGTCCTACCGGTGCGATCTCCGAATGACCCGTCGAAATTCGGTCGGGTCGCCGAGGACGGCACCGTGTACTTGGTCACCTCGGCCGGCGAACGCGTCATCGGATCCTGGCAGGCCGGCGACACCGAAGCCGCGTTCGATCACTTCGGTCGTCGCTTTGATGACCTTGCCACTGAGATCACGTTGATGGAGGCCCGGCTGACCTCCGGCACCGGTGACCCACGAAAGATCAGGGCGAGCGCCGCAGCGCTGGCCGAATCCCTTCCCACGGCTAGCATCCTGGGTGACGTGGACGCGCTGGCGACGCGGCTCGCCGCCATTGCCGAACACGCTGACGCCACTGCCCGGGCTGACCGGGAGCGCCGTGAGGAACACCGGGCAACCCAGCGCGCCCGCAAGGAGTCCCTGGCCGCCGAAGCCGAAGACCTGGCCGCCAACGCCACCCAGTGGAAGGCAGCCGGCAACAGGATGCACGCAATCCTCGACGAGTGGCGAACTGTCACCGGACTGGACCGCAAGACCGATGATGCGCTGTGGAAGCGGTACTCCGCCGCACGTGACGCCTTCAACCGCCGCCGCGGCGCCCACTTCGCCGAACTCGACCGGGAACGGGCGGGCATCAAGGCGGCCAAGGAACGGCTGTGCGAGCGCGCCGAGGAACTGTCCGTCTCGACTGACTGGTCCGCCACCGCATCGGCCTTCCGAAATCTGCTCGCTGAGTGGAAGTCCGCCGGCCGCACGTCGAAGGACACCGACGAGGCGCTGTGGCAGCGTTTCAAAGCCGCTCAGGACACGTTTTTCGATGCCCGCAAGGCAGTCAACGCCGAACGGGACGCGGAGTTCACCGCCAACGCCGAGGCCAAGGAGCGGCTTCTAACCGAGGCAGAGAACCTGGATCTGTCGAAACCGGAAACCGCCCGGGCGGCATTCCGTGTCATCACCGGAAAGTGGGATGCGATCGGCAACGCGCCGCGGAATCGATCAGCCGAGTTGGAGCGTCGACTCCGGGCGGTTGAGAAGAAAATCCGCGACGCCGCCGACGCCGGGCGGATCGACCCCGAGGCACAGGCGCGCGCCGAGCAGTTCCGGTCCCGTGCAGAACAGTTCGAACGGCAGGCGGAAAAGGCCGCCGCGGCCGGCCGGGACAAGGATGCTGAGCAGGCTCGTGCCAGCGCGGCGCAATGGCGCGAGTGGGCGAACGCGGCGGCCAAGGCCGTCGCCAAACGACGCTAACCGCCTGGCCTAGGAATCGTCCGAACTCGAAGGACGTTTGTGGCCGCCAGGGTGATCCCGGTCATCAAGCAGCGATATCGCGCGATCCTCGACCGCCTGCTGGCGACGCTGTGCTTCAGCAGCCAGTTGTACCGCAGTGCGTGTCCACACCACACGGGCCCAGTGGAAGGTCAGCAGCAGCATCACCAGCCAACCGACGATAAGACCAATCGCCGGGCCGGGGTGCTCGGCGGCTGCAGTCTGACGTGACCAGACCGCCAGCATGCCCAGTGCGCTGCCCAGTGCGCTGCCGGCCAGCGCGATCCAGGCCAGGGTCCAACGCCGCGTCAGCAGGGCCAGCATCGAAAAGCCGACACCGAACACCAAGGCGAACCAACTGAACAGCCGCGAGGGCAGGGCAATCCCCACGCTGATCGCCTTATCGTCGCCCATCAACACATCGACGCCGCGCGCATCTCCGGTATGAGGCAGGATGAACGACACCAGCAGCACGAATACCAGGATCGCGACCACCAAAGCCCTTGCGCCGGGGTCTATTTCCCCCGCTACCCGGCGTTCGGCGGCCTCCAAGTCGGCCCGGTAGGCCTCGAATTCGTCCGGTGATCCGCTCATCACGCACATCCTGTGGTTGTCGGCTTGAACTCGGCGGCGGGGTCGCCGACCTGCGGCAACCCCAAACCGACCGTGCGCGGACGTTGTCCGGCCGCGGCGGCATCGCCGGCGCGGGTGCGCCGGTACGACAGTAGTGGCGCGTCGGCGATCAAATGGTGCGGTGCGGCGCCGGTGACCGTGGTCGTCACGACGTCGCCGGGGCGGACCTCCCCGGCGCCGGGCGCAAAATGCACGAGCCGGCCATCGCGGGCCCGGCCGGTCATCCGAGCGGTAGCGGCATCCTTACGTCCCTCCCCGGTGGTGACCAGCAGTTCGACGGCGGTCCCGACCAACGCGGCGTTCTCCTCCAGAGAGATGGCCTCCTGAAGATCGATAAGCCGCTGATAGCGTTCCTGGACAACAGCTTTCGGAATCTGGTCGTCGAGTTCCGCAGCGGGGGTGCCGGGCCGTCGGGAGTACTGGAAGGTGAACGCAGCCGCGAAACGGGCCCGGCGAACCACGTCGAGGGTCGCCACGAAGTCATCTTCGGTCTCACCTGGGAAGCCGACGATGATGTCGGTGGTGATCGCCGCCCGGGGCATCGCGGTCCGCACCCGGTCAAGGATGCCGAGGTACTTCTCGGCCCGGTAGGACCTCCGCATCGCCTTGAGCACCCGGTCCGAACCGGACTGCAACGGCATATGCAAGGCCGGACACACGTTTGGGGTCTGCGCCATCGCCTCGATGACGTCATCGGTGAACTCGGCCGGGTGCGGGGAGGTGAACCGGACCCGTTCCAGCCCGTCGATACGGCCGCAGGCCCGCAGTAGGGCCGCGAACGCGCCGCGGTCGCGTGGGGTGCGCGGGTCGGCGAAACTGACCCCGTAGGCGTTGACGTTCTGCCCCAGCAACGTCACCTCGAGAACACCCTGGTCCACCAGGGATTGCACTTCGGCCAGAATGTCGGCGGGCCGACGGTCCAGTTCCCGGCCCCGCAGCGATGGAACGATGCAGAACGTGCACGTGTTGTTACACCCGACCGAGATTGACACCCAGGCCGCGTAGGCCGAGTCGCGCGCCGCGGGCAGAGCCGATGGGAATTCGCGCAGCGCCTCGGCGATCTCGACCTGAGCTTCGCGATTGTGCCGGGCCCGTTCGAGCAACGCCGGCAGCGAGCCGATGTTGTGCGTGCCGAAGACCACATCGACCCAGGGCGCCCGGGCCAGCACGTTATCCCTATCCTTCTGGGCCAGGCATCCGCCGACGGCGATCTGCATCTCAGGATCTGACTGTTTACGCGGCACCAGGTGACTGAGGTTGCCGTAGAGCTTGTTGTCGGCGTTCTCCCGCACCGCGCAGGTGTTGAAAACCACCACATCGGCCTCGGCGCCGGCCCCTGCGCGCCGGTAACCCGCGGCCTCCAGGAGCCCGGCGAGTCGTTCGGAGTCATGGACATTCATCTGGCAGCCGTAGGTGCGCACCTGATAGGTGCGGCCGTCACCCGGACGCGGCTGTTCGCTCGCATCCCGCCCCTGTTTCAGCACCGAAGTCACGGGTTCATCGTACGGAGGCTCCGCCTCGACCGGCAGCGCCGGATCACCCGGACGACACGCGCCGCGCGCCGATGCTGGGTAGGGTTTGCCCATGGCAGACGGCGGGGCGGTCCCGATGATCTCGCTCACGGACGTCAATAAGCACTTCGGGACCCTTCATGTGCTCAAAGACATCAACCTCGACGTCGATCGCGGTCAGGTGATCGTGGTGCTCGGCCCATCCGGCTCGGGTAAATCCACCCTCTGCAGGACCATCAACCGGTTGGAGACTGTCGATTCCGGCACCATCGCCATTGACGGCGAGGCCCTGCCCGCCGAGGGCCGCGATCTGGCGCGGCTGCGTTCCGAGGTGGGAATGGTGTTCCAATCCTTCAACCTTTTCGCTCACAAGACAATCTTGGAGAACGTGACGCTGGCCCCCGTGAAGGTGCGCAAAGCCGGAAAGGAGCAGGCGCGGGAACGGGCGATGACCCTGCTGGAACGGGTCGGAGTGGCCAACCAGGCAGACAAATACCCGGCACAGCTTTCCGGTGGACAGCAGCAACGAGTCGCCATCGCCAGGTCGCTGGCAATGGAACCAAAGGTGATGTTGTTCGACGAACCGACCAGCGCATTGGATCCGGAGATGATCAACGAGGTGCTCTCGGTGATGACTTCGCTGGCCACCGAGGGTATGACCATGGTGGTGGTCACGCATGAGATGGGGTTCGCCCGCCGCGCCGCCCACCGCGTGGTGTTCATGGCTGAGGGTGCGATCGTCGAGGACGCCGCCCCCGATGACTTCTTCGCAAATCCGCGCTCGGAACGGGCAAAAGACTTCCTCAGCAAAATCCTCAACCACTAGGGCGAAAGGAACTCACACAATGCCCGTTTTCTCGAGGCCCTCGGCACCTCTGCGCCTGATCGGAGCCGCCGTGCTGGCCGCACTGCTGCCGCTCTCGGTCACCGCATGCGGCGGAGGCGGCCCGAAAGGCGATTCGATCGTCATCGGGACGAAGTTCGATCAGCCGGGTCTCGCACAGAAGAATCCGGACGGCTCGATGAGTGGATTTGATATCGATGTCGCCGAATACGTGGCCAAGGAGCTGGGCTACACCACGGATCAGATCGAGTGGAAGGAATCACCGTCCGGGCAACGGGAGAATCTGATCGCGAACGGGCAGGTGTCCTATATCGTCGCCACCTACTCGATCACCGATGCCCGCAAGGAGAAGGTCGACTTCGCGGGGCCCTATCTGATCACCGGCCAGAGCCTGCTGGTGCGCGCCGACAATACCGATATCACCGGCCCGGAGTCGCTGGAGAACAACAAGAAACTGTGCTCGGTGTCCGGTTCCACACCGGCACAGCGGATAAAGGACAAGTATCCCGGAGTCCAACTACAGCAGTACGACACCTACTCGGCCTGTGTGGAGGCGCTGAAGAACGGGGCGGTAGACGCTGTCACCACTGACGAAGTGATCCTGGCCGGGTATGCAGCGCAGTCCCCCGGCACGTTCAGGATTGCCGACAAACCGTTCTCCGAGGAGCGCTACGGTATCGGCCTGAAAAAAGGTGATTCCGAGTTGCGGACGAAGATCAACGACGCGCTGGTGAAGATGGAAGCCGAGGGGGCCTGGCAGGCTGCCTTCGAGAAGAACCTCGGGCCCGCCGGCATTCCCACGCCCCCTCCGCCAACCGTCGACCGCTACTGACGGTTCGTCGGCGTGGAGGTCTTCAGCGAGTACCGCGGCCTTATATTCGAGGCCTTCTGGATCACCATCCAGCTCACCGTTTTTTCCGCGGTGGGCGCACTGGTACTCGGGACCCTGCTCGCCGCGATGCGGCTGGCACCGGTGCCGATGCTGAACTGGATCGGAACCGGTTACGTCAATGTCGTTCGCAACACCCCCCTCACGCTGATCATCCTGTTCTGCTCGTTTGGACTCGCCCAGACGTTGGGGGTGACTCTGGTTGATGCGAGATCACCGACATCGATCGCAGACAGCAACTTTCGACTCGCCGTGCTCGGGTTAGCGGTCTATACGGCGGCTTTCGTCTGCGAAACGGTCCGGGCCGGTGTCAACACCGTGCCACTCGGGCAAGCCGAAGCCGCCCGGTCATTGGGGCTGAGCTTCGGACAGAACCTTCGGATCATCCTGTTGCCCCAGGCATTTCGGGCAGTGATCCTGCCGCTGGGATCGGTGCTGATCGCGCTGATCAAGAACACCACAATAGCCTCGGCGATCGGCGTCGCCGAGGCCGCGCTGCTGATGAAGGAGATGATCGAAAACACCGCCGCCTTGCTCGCGGTCGGAACCATTTTCGCCGTCGGCTTCGCGCTGCTCACCCTGCCGATGGGCCTGTTGTTCGGCTGGCTGGGCAAACGACTCGCGGTGGCGCGGCAATGACCGGCGCATCGATTCTCTTCGACGCGCCCGGTCCGCGGGCGCGGGTCCGCAACCGGGTCATCTCGGCCGCCACAGTGGCCGCCGTCGCGGTTCTGGGGTGGATTATCGTGGCGCGGTTGATCGAGAAGGGTCAGTTGACCGCGGCCAAGTGGGAACCGTTCGTCACCGCCGATCTCTGGCGTACCTACGTGCTGCCCGGAATAACCGGAACCCTCACTGCAGCGGCAATGTCGATCGTCCTGGCTGTCATCATGGGCTTCGCGCTCGGCATCGGAAGGTTGTCACCGGTGGCCGCGATCCGCCGGCCGTGCGCGGTGGTCGTCGAGATATTCCGGGCCATCCCAGTGCTGATCATGATGATCTTCGCGTATTTCCTCTACGCGCTGTACGACACATTCCCACCGAAGTATCTGGCCCTGGCCGGCGTCGTGACCGGCCTGACTCTGTACAACGGCGCGGTCATCGCCGAGATCGTGCGGGCCGGCGTGGCGGCACTGCCTCGTGGGCAGTCCGAGGCCGCCGAGGCCCTTGGCCTCGGCTGGGGACAGACCATGCGTTCCATCATGCTTCCCCAGGCAATCACCTCAATGCTGCCGGTGCTGATATCGCAGTTGGTGGTGGTGCTCAAGGACACTGCGATCGGCTATCAGATCACCTTTGTCGAAATGGTCCGTCAGGGCACAGTGATCGGCTCCTCCTACGGCAATTACGTACCGGCACTGATCGTGATCGCCGTGCTGATGATCAGTCTCAACTTCGCCCTGTCCTCGGCCGCGACCCGGGTAGAGCGAAGACTCCGCCGCTCAAAACGCACGACCAAACCGCTTGAGGCCGAGGCCATAGAGCAGGGTGGCGCACCGTCAGCCCGGCTGGAACCGGGTGACTGACACCGCCGCCTGTTCCCGGTCGGTCCACCGGCCCGCGACCGTCCGCCCCGGTACCCCGGGGCCGCGGCGGCGCGCTTAGACTGCCCACGCCGGCCCGGTACGCGCAGTCGGGCGGTTACCGTTACTCAATGGCCGCCAATGAGGTGATGGACTTCGACGGCGCGGCGGCGCGCGGATCACGCTCTCCCCGCAGTGTCTACGATTCGGGCCGTGAGCCCGATCCGCTCTACACCCTGGCCAATGAACGCACCTACCTGTCGTGGTTGCGATTCGCGGTCACTCTGCTCGCGGCCGCCGTCGCCATAGACCGGCTCTTCCTGGAGCATCCCCGGTTCGACAGCCAACTTCTCGCGCTGAGTTTTGTCGCCATTGCCCTCGGTAGCTGTGCGCTCGGCGTACGACGCTGGTGGGCCACCGAACTTGCATTACGGCAACGCCGGCCGTTACCGGGCTTCGGTGCCCCATTGCTGAGCATCATGGCCGTCATCCTGGTGGGCCTCGGCGTTATCGTCCTGGTTCTGACACCGGGAGGCTGAGCGCCCGTGACGCGGGGCGGCAAGCTATGGGGCGATCAGTACCCGTTCGAACGAAACCACCTGCAGCGTCAGATGACCCTGGCCGGGCTGGCGACCGTTTTCGCTGTCACCGCCATACTTCTCGTCCACGCCAAGTACGCGGGCGTCGTCGGCGTCTGCTTAATCCTGGCGGGTGTCTTCACGGCGCTTGCCGCCGCATCGCGGAACCGATACGTCCATGAAACCCGCCTCGGATTCGCGGTGCTGAGAACCCGGGGAGGGTGGTTCGTCCTCGGATCAGCATTGTCAGTCGGTGTCGTCGGAATACTGGTGGCTCTGCTTATCCTGCTCGACTGAACCGCTCCGTTTCGGGGTACAGCCTGGCCAGAGATCCGCAGCGAAATTTACACTCGCCGCCGCTCACGCTCGGCTGCCAGCGCCTCGGTGACGACGCTGAGGGCCAAACTCTGGCTGTATCCGCGGCGGGCCAGCATGCCGACCAGCCTGCGCATCACTTTCTGGTCGTCGCCATCTCCGAGCCCCTCCCGCCGCAGTTTGCGTTGCACCAGTTGCTCCGCCCGCGTCCGCTCAGCGCCGACGTCGATTCCGTCCAACGCCGCGGAGACGATGTCGTCATCGACACCTTTGGCGCGAAGCTCGGCAGCAAGGGCCCGCTTCCCTTTTCCGGCGTTGGCCTGTCGCGAGTGCACCCACTGAGTGGCGAAACTCTCATCGTCGATGAGCCCGACACCTTCGAGGCGACCAAGGACCGCATGGGCCGTCTCCTCGGGGTACCCGCGCTGGGCCAACCTCCCGGCCAACTCTGCACGGGTTCGCGCCCGCGCGGTGAGCAGGCGCAAACACAAGGCGTGCGCCTGCTCTTCGCGGGACTTAGAAGTCGACGGGGGCGGGCAGGACGTCATCGATGAACTCATCGGTCATTACGGCGCCGATCCCCAGCTTCTCCTTGATCTTCTTCTCAACCTCGTTAGCGACGTCGGGGTTCTGCATGAGGTAGTTACGGGCGTTCTCCTTACCCTGACCCAACTGCTCACCTTCGTAGGTGAACCATGAGCCGGACTTCCGGATGAAGCCTTGGTCGACACCCATATCGATGAGCGATCCTTCCCGACTGATGCCTTTGCCGTAGAGAATGTCGAACTCGGCCTGTTTGAACGGCGGCGACACCTTGTTCTTGACCACCTTGACCCGGGTGCGGTTACCCACCGCGTCGGTGCCGTCCTTGAGCGTCTCGATCCGGCGGACATCCAAACGAACCGAGGCGTAGAACTTCAGAGCCTTACCTCCGGTGGTCGTCTCAGGAGACCCGAACATAACTCCGATTTTCTCCCGAAGCTGGTTGATGAAGATCGCGGTGGTACCCGAGTTGCTCAACGCGCCGGTCATCTTGCGCAGCGCCTGGCTCATCAGCCGAGCCTGCAGACCGACATGGCTATCACCCATCTCCCCCTCGATCTCGGCACGCGGTACCAGCGCGGCCACCGAGTCAATGACCAGGATGTCGATCGCCCCGGAGCGAACCAACATATCGGCGATCTCCAACGCCTGTTCGCCGGTGTCCGGCTGGCTGACCAGCAGCGCATCGGTGTCCACACCGAGGGTCTTGGCGTACTCGGGGTCCAGCGCGTGTTCGGCGTCGATGAACGCCGCGATACCGCCGGCAGCCTGGGCATTGGCCACCGCGTGCAGGGCAACGGTGGTCTTACCGGAGGACTCCGGTCCGTAAATCTCGATGACGCGGCCGCGTGGCAGTCCACCGATTCCCAGCGCCACGTCCAGGGCGATCGATCCTGTCGGGATCACCGAGATGGGCTGGCGGACCTCGTCGCCGAGGCGCATCACCGCACCCTTGCCGTGGTTCTTCTCAATCTGCGCGATCGCGAGCTCGAGAGCCTTCTCGCGGTCGGGGGCTTTCTGCGCCATGGTGTCTCCGTTTCTGGTGTTCGGCTGACCGTTGTTCGGTCGGTTGGCCGCGACATTAGAGCGAGCCTCTGACAAAACACCTTGGGCCGATCTGGTCCGGTCGAGCACCACCCACACTAACGAACATGTGTTCGATATCAAGAAGGGCCTGCGGCGTGTCGCTTATCTGGCGCTACCACTGCTCTCGCGGCACGTCGAAGTCGGCGCACAGCGCCCGCCACACGTCCCGGGGATCGGTACCGTCCTCAATGGCCTGGACCGCCGTACGCCCGCCGAGCCGGGTCAGCACATGATCGACCAACAGCGAGGCGCCCCGCACCGGACCGAATTGCGCCTCGATCAGTTCATGGAATTGGGTCAGCCGCACGTCCCCAAGTTACCCACTGCCACCGCTGGCCAGAATCAGGCCAGCGCCGACCGGCACACCCGCACCGGATCGGCCACCGTGGCGACACTCTCCCCCGCCCGACGGGCCGCCTCCCGATAACGCGGATCCGCCAGCACCTCACCCACCGCGGCTACCAGGGAGTCCGCGGCGACCGGGCGGACCAGCCTGGCACTACCCTGGCGCACAACACGATTCGCCAGCTCCCATTGGTCGCCGCCGCCCGGGATGACCACCATCGGCTTCCCTGCCAGCAGGGTCTTGGACAACATGCCGTGCCCGCCGCCGCAGATCACCACATCGGCACTGCGCAGCAGCGCGTCCTGACGCCCCAGCCCCACCGTCGCCCAGGGCGGCACCTCGATATCGGCGCCGGCGAGTCGGGACACCACCAACCGGGCTCCGGACGGCAGGGTCGTGCCCGGGACCAGATGGCGCAGACACAGCTCAGCTACCCCGGCGGTGCCGGTGCTCGCTGTCGAGGGGGCCACCAGGACCACCGGTCCGTCCCCTGGCGGGATCGGCAGGACCGCGGCGGTGGGCTCGACATGCAAGGGGCCGACGACCACGGCCTCAGCGGGCCAGTCGGGTCGGGGCACCTCCAGCGCGGGGAGGGTGGCGACGAGCCGACGCGCCGGGCCCGGATCCCCGGCGGGCAGGCCGATTTCCAAGCGCACCGAGCGCCGTTGACGCTGTCCCACCCGGACCGACCGCGCCGTGAATGCCCGCATGACCGCATCCCGCAGCCGACCCCGCACACCGACCCCCGGTGCCAGCCCGCTGCCCATCGGCGGCAACCCCCGGGACGGCAGGTAGAGCGGATGCGGACTGAGTTCTACCCAGGGGACACCCAGCAATTCGGCACTCAGCGCACCGCAGACCGTAATCACGTCGGCGACCACCAGATCCGGCTGAAGGTTCCGCAACACCGGAAGGTTCAACACCGCCATCCGGGCTGCCCGCTGGTGGATTCTCGCACCGGCGTCATTGTCGTCGTCGGATCTCTCAGGACTGAGACCGAGCAGTTCCGCAGTCTCGATACCGGCGGTATGCACGGTGTCGAACCAACCGGCACCGGTCATCAGCACAGGTTCGTCGCCGGCACTCTGCAGTCGAAGGCAGAGCGCAAGGGCGGGGAGTGCATGCCCGGCCTCAGGCCCGGCAACCACGGCGACCCGCACCGGACCTACCCTGCCACAGCCTTCCCGGTGTCCCTGTCGGCCGGGACTAGGCTGTCGGCATGACTGAGCAGACCACGAACATAGGTTCAGATGTCGATAACGCCCACACCGTCGAGGTGTTGTTGACATCGCTGCAGGCCCAGGACACCGACGGGGCCGGCGCAGTGCTCGACGACAACCTCGTTTATCAGAACGTCGGCCTGCCGACCATTCGTGGCCGGGCGCGGGCGATGCGGCTGTTCCGCGGGATGGAGGGCCGCGCGGGTTTCGAGGTCAAGATTCACCGGATCGCGGTCAATGGCTCGTCGGTACTCACCGAACGCACGGACGCGATCATCATCGGCCCGGTGCGAGTGCAATTCTGGGTGTGCGGTGTCTTCGAGGTTCACAACGGCCGAATCACGCTGTGGCGCGACTATTTCGACCTGTGGGATATGACGAAAGCGCTGGTCCGCGGTGTGGCCGGCGCGGTGGTGCCGGCACTGAGGCCGAGTCTGTGATTCTCGAGGGCCCCGGCACGGACTCACACCCGCTGAACCGGCCCCAATTCCTCGAAAGCCTGGGCCCATCCGAGTAACTGCTCGGTGGCGTCGGTGAGTTCGTGGCGATAGCGCTCCTGGTAGTTCGGCGCGGGCACTGCCCGGGTATCGGCTGAGCCGGGCACCGCCCCGGCATTCACTGACGACACCAACCGGGCGGCCGCGGTGACCATCTCGTTGTACTGCCGGACCCCACTGCTCAGTTGCGTGGTCAGCGCATTGATGGTCGGCGCCAGGTAAACCCGCGAATCAGGGTTCTCGCGGGCAGCGCGTTCCATCGCAGCTATCTCCGAGGCCGTTGCCGCCATGGCGGCCGCCGAGCGTCCGGCGGCGGCGGTCAGTTCGCGGGACTCGTCGGCGGGAAGCATCGCGCCGCGGTCGATCACGGCGAGCAGCGAATGAAGCCCCCGTTCGGAAGCGCCGAGGGCTGATATCGCCGGCCGGGCGACCGACCCCTGCGGCGGCAACCGGCGACCACTGACCTCACGCCGCGGCGGCAACGGCTCCCGTCGCAACCAGCGATAACGCAATAACCACAGGGTCGCCGGTACAGCCGCCCCGGCCGCGACCAGGCCGGTGATCAGCAATGCCCAGACCGGGGTGCTCCAGACCGCCAGCAACCCGGTGACGAAAACCCAAAATGCCGAGGCGAAGACAAAGAAGCCCCCCCAGCGCAACGCCCAGCGCCGCTTGCGCAACATCCTGGCACGCGGGTCGGATACGGCAGCGAGTTTGTGGGCGGCGACGTCGGCGTACTCGCTGACCGCATCGATACCCCGTTGCAGCGTCGAGCGCCAATAACGCGAACCTGGTCGCGATGCGAGTCCCGGGGACTTCACAGCCATGGGTCGATCGCCTCCTCCACCGGATTTCCTACTGACCGAGCGGCTGCTCGGGCTCGGGGCTTCCGGCCGGGGCCGCAGGAGCGGCCGTCCCGCCGGACGGCAGCGCCTCACCGCGCATCGACGCGCGAATCTGTTCGAGCCTGGAATGCCCGGCCATCTGCACGCTGGCCTGCTGGACCTCCATCATTCTGCCCTGAACCGAGTTCTGGGCCAGCTCGGCCGAGCCCATCGCGTTCGCATAACGGCGTTCGATCTTCTCGCGGACCTCGTCCAGACTCGGCGTGGTGCCGGGGGCCGCGATGTCACTCATCGACCGCAGCGATTCACTGACTTTTTCCTGCATCTTGGCCTGTTCGAGCTGGCTGAGCAGCTTGGTGCGCTCGGCGATCTTGGTCTGCAGCACCATGGCGTTCTGCTCGACGGCCTTCTTGGCCTGCGACGCCGCCTGCAGAGCCTGATCGTGGAGACTCTTGAGGTCCTCCACGCTTTGTTCGGCGGTCACCAACTGCGCAGCAAAAGCCTCGGCGGCATTGGTGTACTCGGTGGCCTTGGCGGCATCGCCGTTGGCGGTGGCCTGATCGGCCAGAGTAAGCGCCTGGCGGACGTTGGCCTGCAGCTTCTCGATATCAGCGAGTTGACGGTTGAGCCGCATCTCCAGCTGACGCTGATTGCCGATGACCTGTGCGGCCTGCTGGGTCAGCGCCTGATGCTGACGCTGCGCATCTTCGATGGCCTGCTGAATCTGTACCTTCGGGTCGGCATATTCGTCCACTTTCGCGCCGAATAACGCCATCAGGTACTTCCACGCCTTGACGAACGGATTGGCCATCTACTTGCCCCGCCTTCGAATCGAGTGCCGCATGAGGTGTTGTACGCCCAATTTATCGGGTCCGGCCCTGCGGCCACAGCCTGGCTGCGATCCCGGATGACCGTTTCGCGGCCGAACCGGGCACGCGGGGCGGATCAGGCCACCGCCATCGCCGCGGGATGTGCGATCACGGTGCCCGGGATCGACAGCGAACCGGCGCTCTTCCGGTCGACATCCTCGCGGTTCGCCAGATCGGTGCCCGCGTCGCACAACACCTGCGACATCGGGACGTCCAAAGCCGTGCAGATCGCACCCAGAAGTTCGCTGGAGGCCTCTTTGCGGCCCCGTTCGACCTCCGATAGGTAACCCAGGCTCACCCGCGCCGAGTCGGATACCTCGCGCAGCGTCCGGCCCTGAGATGTACGTTCCCGGCGCAAGACATCGCCGATCACCTCACGTAGAAGTACCGCCATGGAGCTGTCCTCCCAAAGTCATCGCAGCATCGAAGACCGGTCACCGTCTATCGCCGCCTTAGGTGCAACGCGGAACCGCCGAGGTTGGTTCCCGACCCCGTCAGTTTTGGTGGCTGGTTCCGCGGAGAGCGGAGATGACGTACTCCAGTCCCGTGACCACGGTCAATACGATTGCTGCACCCATCACCCACCACGCGCCGGTGGTCCACGGTGCCGGCAGGTCGTTCAGCGGCAGGATGAACAACCCGATGGCGACGGCCTGTACGAGGGTCTTCAGTTTGCCCCCGCGGCTGGCCGGAATGACGCCGCGGCTGATCACAGCAAATCGCAGAACGGTCACCCCTATCTCCCGGGCCAGGATCAGCACCGTCACCCACCAGGGCATGTCACCCAGAATCGACAGGCCGATCAACGCGGCGCCGATCAGCATCTTGTCCGCGATCGGGTCGGCGAGCTTACCGAATTCACTGGTCGCGCCATAGCTGCGGGCAAGCGCACCATCGAGCCGATCGGTGATGACGGCCACTGCAAAGATCCCGAAGGCTGTGATCCGGCTCGCGGTCTCATGTCCGTCGCCGGCAAACAGGAACAGCAGGAACACCGGAACCAGAACGAGTCGTAGGCCGGTCAGCAGATTCGGGACGTTCGCCATCCGCTCACGGCGGACCGTCGGGGGAATCTCTGGTTGGCCCGTCACGGCCAACAGGATATCGGTTCGGTATGCCCGAACCCGGGTGCGACGCCCCACGGGCAGGACCCCGGTCCGCGCGATCTGGCTGCTCAGGAACGCCGGAGACGCCGAGACAGCCAGATGGCGAAACGCAGGAACAACACCGGGTCCGGCGAACTCACCGCGAAAACGAGGTGCCCGCCACCGGCTAAGGTATCGCCGTGACCGACTACTCCCCCGGGGCGCGGTCGGTCGACGGCTCCTATCGAGAGCAGGGCCGGGATATCGTCGTCCGCCGAGCCAGGACATCCGACGTACCGGTAATCAAACGCCTCGTCGACACCTATGCGGGGCGGATTCTGCTCGAGAAGAACCTCGTCACACTGTACGAGGCGGTACAGGAGTTCTGGGTCGCCGAAATGGGCGACGAGGTGGTCGGCTGCGGAGCCCTGCACGTGCTGTGGTCTGATCTCGGCGAGTTGCGGACCGTTGCGGTTGATCCCAGGGTCAGGGGCCGCGGCATCGGACATGCGATCGTCGACCGTTTGTTGGACGTCGCTCGCGACCTACAACTGAAAAGGCTGTTCGTGCTGACCTTCGAGACCGAGTTCTTCGACCGCCACGGGTTTGCCGAGATCGAGGGCACCCCGGTTACCGCCGAGGTATTCGACGAGATGCGCCGGTCCTACGACATCGGTGTGGCCGAGTTCCTCGACCTGAGCTACGTGAAACCGAACATCCTGGGCAACACCCGAATGCTACTCATGCTCTGAGGGCTCAGATGTCCTCCGGGACGCCTGAGTCGTCGGCATACCCCGATTCATCGCCGTATGCCCCGTCGTCGTCGCCGTCACCGTCGTCGTCGGCTCCGCCTCCCCGGATCGAGGCCAGGGTTACCGCCAGTTCATCGGGTTTGACCATCACCTCACGCGCCTTGGACCCCTCGGACGGGCCGACGATACCGCGGGTCTCCATCAGGTCCATCAGCCGTCCGGCCTTGGCGAAGCCGACCCTCAGCTTGCGCTGCAGCATGGAGGTCGAGCCGAACTGACTGGATACCACCAGCTCGACGGCCTGCAGCAGGACATCCATATCGTCACCGATATCGGGGTCCACATCGCCGCGGTCGCCGGCGGGTTTGGCCTTGGTGACACCTTCGGTGTAGTCGGGCTCGGCCTGGTCCTTGCAGGCCTGCACGACGGAGTTGATCTCGTCGTCGGTGATGTAGGCACCCTGCAACCGGATCGGCTTGTTGGCGCCCATCGGGAGGAACAGGCCGTCACCCATACCGATCAGCTTTTCCGCGCCGGGCTGATCGAGTATCACCCGGCTGTCGGTCAGTGACGAGGTGGCGAATGCCAGCCGGGACGGAACATTGGTCTTGATCAGGCCGGTGACCACATCAACGGAGGGGCGCTGCGTGGCCAGGACCAGGTGGATACCGGCGGCGCGTGCCTTCTGGGTGATTCGGACGATGGCCTCCTCGACATCGCGCGGTGCGGTCATCATCAGATCGGCCAGCTCGTCGACGATGGCGACGATATACGGATAGGGCCGGTACTCGCGCTTGCTGCCCAGTGGGGTGCTGATCTCACCGGAGCGAACTTTGGCGTTGAAATCGTCGATATGGCGCACTCGGGAGGCCTGCATGTCCTGGTAACGCTGCTCCATCTCCTCGACCAGCCAGGCCAATGCGGCGGCCGCCTTCTTCGGCTGGGTGATGATCGGGGTGATCAGATGCGGAATGCCCTCGTAGGGTGTCAACTCCACCATCTTCGGGTCGATGAGGATCATCCGGACCTCGTCCGGGGTGGCGCGGGCCAGCAGCGACACCAGCATCGAGTTCACGAAACTCGACTTTCCCGAGCCGGTAGAGCCGGCCACCAGCAGGTGCGGCATCTTGGCCAGGTTGGCCGAGATGAAGTCGCCCTCGATGTCCTTGCCCAAGCCGATCACCAGCGGGTGGTGGTCGCGGCGGGTGGACGGCGCGGTCAGGACATCGGCCAGCCGCACCGTTTCCCGGTCGGTGTTGGGCACCTCGATGCCGACGGCCGACTTGCCGGGGATCGGCGCCAGCATGCGCACACTCTCGGTGGCGACCGCGTAAGCGATATTGCGTTGTAGGGCAGTGATTTTCTCGACTTTTACGCCCGGGCCCAGCTCTACCTCGTAGCGCGTGACCGTCGGCCCCCGCGTGCAACCGGTGACCGCGGCGTCCACTTTGAACTGTTCCAGTACCGAGGTGATGTCACCGGCCATCTGTTCGTTCGCTGTGCTGCGCCGCTTCGGGGGGTCGCCGACGACCAGCAGCTCCAACGACGGCAGGGTGTAGGAACCCTCCACCACGCGGTCGAGTTCCGCGGGATCCTGTTTGGGCGTTTCCCGCTTCGGGGCCGCCGTCCTCTTACGTCGCGGTGTGATCGGCCGGGTGGCGTTGACCGCCTCGGAGGCCGGATCGTCGAGCGGGTAGTTCTGCTGCGGAGTGCCGATCGGGCCGGCGACACCGGGCGAGGCCGACGGCTCGTCCGGCCCGGAGGCGCGCGGATC
>Ga0180429_10001695_pt1 | contig 18571 bp, 18 predicted proteins | sample SS_ome_FD_132428 | JGI IMG/M metagenome (GOLD analysis project Ga0180429, IMG submission 132428) | Hypersaline lake sediment archaeal communities from the Salton Sea, California, USA - SS_1_S_1 metaG | ecosystem: Environmental > Aquatic > Non-marine Saline and Alkaline > Hypersaline > Sediment ...
GAGACCAGCTTGGCGAGGTCGAGGCTTCGATACACGAAGATGCCCAGGAACAGCACGTACACGATCGACAGCGCTGCCACCTCGATGATCGTGACGAACCCGAACACGACGCCGGAGATCACGAAGATCGGGGCGAGGGTCGCCAGGATCGACTCGCGAAGGAGTCGCCAGAAGCGCGGCCAGGTGAAGGTGCTGGCCGCCGTCGGGTAACCGCGGCGGCGCGCGACGACGGTAACGAGGACCCACAGGAACACGGCCATCATCAGGCCGGGCACGATGCCGCCGAGGAACAGGCGTCCGATGGACACGCCACTGATGACACCGATGAACACCATCGGGATGCTGGGTGGGATGATCGGGCCGACGACCGCCGAGCTGGCGTTGATGGCCGCTGCGAAGCGGTCGTGGTAGCCGCGCTTGCGCATGATGGGGTGGAGCACCGCGGAGGTCGACGTTGCGTCCGCGACGGCCGATCCCGACACGCCGGCCATGATCACGCTGACGACGATCGACACGTACGCCAATCCGGCGCGGAAGCGGCCGACGAAGAGGTCGGCGAAGTCCGCGAGTCGTCGCGTGATGCCCGCCTGGTTCATGGTTTCGCCGACCATGATGAAGAAGGGGATCGCTACCAGCGTCTCGATGTCGATGCCGGCGACCATGCGCGAGGCCACGATCCGCATCGACACGTCGCCCTGCCACAGCAGGTAGAGGGTGCCGCTCAGACCCATGGCCATCCACACGGTGAAGCCGAGGCCCATGAGGCCGAAGAGCATGGCGAACAGCAGCAGGATCATGGCGGTGCCTCACGCGTGCGAGGTGGGGGGGAGGGGGCGCGTCGGGTCGCAGCCGGCGCGCCCCCTCGGGTGTGGATCAGAGGTTGCGGATGGCTTCCAGCAGACCGGCAGGCCACTTGACGCCGTCCCAGTCGAGGAAGGTGTCCTCGAGCGCGGCACGGATGGCGGGCAGGTCGAGCTCGGGCTCGCGGATGACCGTGATGCGTTCCTCGAGGAACGCGAGGGCCTCGTCGAGCTGCTGGGCGGTGAGTTCGGTGACGAGCGCGCCGGCCTCCTCCGAAGCCTCCATGATCGCCGCTCGGTCGGCCTCGGAGAGGGCGTTCCAGCGGATGGGGTCGACGTAGAACGTCTCGATGTCGCGGATGTAGTCGGTCTTCATGTAGTACGGCTGCACCTCGTAGAGGCTGGCGTTCATCACCGTGATCGCGCCGTTCTCCTGGGCATCGACGACGCCCGTGCGCAGCGCGACGTAGAGGTCGGCGAAGGGGACCTGCTGCGGCAGTGCCCCCAGCGTCTGCATCGCGCGCAGCACCACCTCACTGGCGGCCGTCCGGATCTTGAGGCCGACGAAGTCGTCAGGACCGTAGATCGGTTGGTTGGCCGACAGTCCTCGGGGCGCCGTGTCGCCTGCCACGTTGATGACGTGGATTCCGGTCTTGGCCTCGGCCTCCGCGAAGATCGGCTCGAAGAACTCCGCCTTGAGCGCCGCGCGCATGTGCTCGTAATCCCGGTAGAGGAAGGGGATCGCGGTGATCTCGAAGGCCTCGCCGCCACCGATGAACGCCAGGGTGTTGATGCCGCCGTAGACCATGGCAAGGTCACCGGTCTGGATCTGGACGAACATCTCCTGGATGCCGCCGAGCTGACTGTCCGAGTAGACCTCGATCGTCACGCGCCCCTCGGTCTTCTGCTCGACGAGTTCGGCGAACAGCGTGGCGCCTGCGTGGGTGGGGTGGTTGACGTCGCGGATGTGGCCGAGCCGCCAGGTGGTCTGGGCCGACGCCGAGGCGACGAGCGCCGCCAGCGCCAATGCGATGAGGGTGAGACGGATGCGGTTCATACGGTCCTCCTTCGATGCGGGGGTGGGGTACTCCGGAGTGCGGGTCGTGCTCTCAGCGGCGGTCCACCTCCTTCGTCGGGCGCGGAGCGACGTTGCTCGCGGTCACGGGGGCGGGAGGTGTCCGGCGGCCGCCGGGTCGAGGTGGAGTGTCGCGTGGTCGATGGTACGGAGCACCGACGCGGGGCAAAAGGGCGTGATGGGTCCGAGCAATGCCGCGGTCACGGCGCTCGCCTTGCGTGCGTCGGGCACCACGACCACGATGCGGCGGGCACCAAGCAAGGCGGGAATCGTCAGCGTGAGCGCGTGGGTCGGAACCGCCTCGAGATCGGCGAAGTGGCCCTCGCCAACTTGCTGCTGGCGGCTGGCCGGATCCAGGGGCACGACCTTGAGCGTCAGGGGATCGGCGAAGTCTGCCACCGGCGGGTCGTTGAACGCGAGGTGACCGTTCTCGCCGATACCCATGCAGCAGAGGTCGATCGGCGCGGCGGCGAGGCGCGCCGCGTAGTCGCGGACGGTCGCCTCCGCCGCGCCTGCCGTGCCGTCGATGCGGTGGAAGGTGCCGATTCCCAACGGCGAAACGAGATGCCGCTCGAGGAACGACCGGAAGCTCGCCGGGTGGCCACCGTCGAGGCCGAGGTACTCGTCCATGTGGAACGCTTCGACGCGGGGCCAGTCCACGTCGGTCAGCTCACGCAGGGCTGCGAAGAGCGGCAGCTGAGAGTTCGCGGCAGCGAAGATGGCACGCGCCCGCCCGCGTTCGGCGATGCCGGTGCGGAGCGCAGTGGCGGCCTCCTCGGCGGCCGCACGGCCCATGCGATGCGCGTCGGCGTGGACGACGACCGTGAGCCGGTCGAACCTTCGAGGACCGCTGATCGTCATCGTACTGCCGCCTCTCGAGCATCCATCGACGTGACGGCGCCGGAGACGAGGCTGCTCCGCGCCAAGGTCCTTGCGGTCTCGATCGCGCCGAGCAGCGGCGCCTCGCGACCGAGTTGCGTCGAGGCGATGTCTGGGACCACGGGCACGCGATCCGCCAGCTGCTCGCGGGTGCGTTCGGTCCAGGCGCGGCCGTAACGACCGACGCTGCCCCCGAGGACGACGAGGCGCGGATCGATGGTCGTGACCACCGCGACGAGGGCCTGCGCCAACACGTGTGCCACGTGTTCGGTCAGCGGCTGGTGTTCCGGCTCGTCACGCTCGAGCCAGGCGAGCACGTCGCCGTCGGTCCGGATGCCGAGCTTGCTTGCGACCGCCTCGAGCGCGCTTCGGCCCAGGGCATCCTCCAGACGCACCTCGCGGCCTTCGACGGTGATGGGGAGGTACCCTACCTCGCCGACGAGGCCCGAGGCGCCGCGGTGGACCGCCCCTTCGACGATGGCGGCACCGCCGACGCCGGAGCCGACGCTCAGGTAGAAGACGTCGTCGATACCGCGGGCGGCGCCGAACGTGCGCTCACCGACGGCTGCCAGGTTCACGTCGTTGTCGAGGGCGATGGCGCCGTGGCCGAGTTGGCCCGTCAGCGCGGTGCGGAATGCGGCGAGGGCGTCGACGCCTTCGAGGGTCGGCAGGTTGGGTGCCGCGAGAACGCGGCGGCGAGCCGCATCCCAGGCGCCCGAGATCCCGATGACCACGGCCGCGAGCGGCCCGCTGGTCCGGGTGCGCAGGCGGGCCACCAGCCCGTCGACCTGGCGGGCGAGCTCCTCGGCGCCGCCGTCGTGACGCTCCTCGTCGGCCGCTGCCACGACCCGACCGTCGAGATCGGCGAGCCGTACGCGCACCCAGCGGGAGCGGATGCTGACGCCGACGACGCTGGCCGCCGCGGCGTGGAGCTGGAGGAGCGTCTGTGGCCGGCCGACGCCGGTGATCACTCGCTCGCCTTCGGCGACGAGTCCGAGGCGCAGCAGCTCCTCGATGAGGCGACCGACGGAGGTCGGCGAGAGTTCGAGGTCGCGGGCGAGATCGGCGCGTGACATGGGTCCGCTAATGGCCAGTCGGTCGACGACGGCCCGGAGGTTGACCTCGCGGACGTGCTCGGGTCGTGCGCCATGGATCAGCGGCGGTAGGAGGGGATGCGGGCTGCTCATATGTAACTTCTTGTTAGTTAAGATACCACGTCCTCGCCAGGCACGTGGGCGGTTCGACCACCGCCCCTCGGGCGGGCGTGCTGGGCGGTCTCAACCGGGTTCGGGCGCGCGCGTGACGGTGAGGGCGACGGGCGTTCCCCGCGGGCCCGAGGCCTGGTCCGTGACGTCGCCGGGCGCCCGGGATAACCTCCCCTCGTGCGCATCGACCTCGACCGCCCCATCCGCGTCTTCGCCTGCGACATCGACGGCTGCCTGGCGGCCGTGGACCACGCGCCCTACGACCTCGAGCGGTTGCACGCCATCGCCGAGCTCAACCGGGCCAGCGCCGACGACCCGACGGTCCCATCGCTGACCTTCGTCACCGGACGCCCGCACGGCTACGTCGACGCCTTCATGCAGGCGCTCGAGATCCGCCTGCCGGTCTCCTTCGAGAATGGCGCGGGTCTCGCCGTCCGGCTGCCGTACCGAGCGTGGCTGTCGCCCACCGTCGAACGCGGCCGGTCGCTCGTCGCCGACGTCGAGCGCGTGCTCGGGGAGCGCGACGACGTGTTCGTGCAGCTCGGTAAGGTCGCCTCGCTCAGCGTCTTCCCGGTCGACCCGGCGTGGCCCGTAGGCGAGCTGTCGGAGACGCTGCGGGGATTGCTCGATCACCACGGCCTGCCCCTCGACGTCGATCCCTCCACCGGCTGCGTCAACCTGCTGTTGCCCGGGACGGACAAGGCGACCGGCTTCCTCGAGCTCTGCGCGGCCGCCGAGGTCCATGCCGAGGAGGTCGCCGGCATCGGCGACGCGGTGGGCGACCTCCCCTGGCTGCGCCACTGCGGGGTGAGCTTCGCACCGACGAACGCGCTCGACGAGGTCCGCGCGGCGGTGACCCATGCCGTCGACCTGCCCGACGTCGCCGCGACGCTGGCGGCCTACGAGGCGCTGGTGGCGGCGAACCGGGCGGTCGCGGGCGGGGGCTGACGGCCCAGCGGATCAGCCGCCGTTCGCCAGCGGGCAGCGGTCGACGAGCGTGTGGATCGCGCCCTCGGGGGTCAGCTCGCTGGTCATGACGTCGAGGGCGTCGACGCGCCAGATCGGGGCCGCCCACGCGGGTGCCGAGGCCAGCCACGCGCGCAGGTCCAGGGGGTCGCGGGCGCGCGCGAGGGTCACGTGGGGCGAGAACGGGCGCCGGTCGGCGGGGTGGGCCAAGGCGCGGGCGAGCGTCGCGTGCAGCGCGGTGACGGCCCCCGCGCCGGCGCCCCAGCCCAGCCAGGCCACCCTGGCCCGGCCCGGGTGCGGGAAGGCGCCGAGGCCGCGCAGGTCGGCGTCGAAGGGCGCGTGGGCCGCGGCCGCCGAACGGGCGGCCGCTCGCACGGCGGCGAGCCCCTCGTCATCGACGTCGCCGAGGAAGGCGAGCGTCAGGTGGAGCTGGTCGATGGCCGCCCAACGCAGGCCGCGCGGCGCCGGCGACAGCGCGCGGCGGAGGTCGGCGACCGATGCCCGCACGCCGGGGGGCAGGTTCAGGGCGACGAAGGTGCGGGCGGTCGGCATGGTTCCAGTGTGCCCCGGGCGGGCGGGGTTGGGCCTCAGCGGCGGGTCAGCACCACCGCGGCGATCCCGCCCAGCAGGAGGGCGGAGGCGAGCGCGAAGCGGAGGTCGATCGCCTCGCCCAGCAGCGCGAGCGCGCCGAGCGCCGCCACCAGCGGGACCGACAGCTGTACGGTCGCCGCCACCGTACGTGACAGTGACGGCAGCGCCAGGTACCAGGCGACGTAGCCGAGGCCCGAGGTCAGCGCGCCCGACGTCAGGGCCAGCGCGACGCCGACGGTGCTGGTGCCCGCCCACGCACCGGGCCACGCCGCCAGGGCGGCGGCCGCGGGCAGCGACCAGGCGAAGTTGCGTGCGGTGGCGGCGATCGGTCGCGCCTCGCCGCGGCCGATCAGCGAGTACACGCCCCACGCCACGCCCGCCAGCAGCATCGTCGCGGCGGCCAGCGGTGGCGGCGCGCTCAGGCCCGGCGCCAGCAGCACGACCAGGCCCACGAACGCCGCAACGAGGCCCGCGACGCGCAGCGGCCCCAGGCGCTCGCCGGCGCGCAACCCGGCGCCGATCATCGTCAGCTGCACGGCGCCGAACAGCAGCAACGCCCCGGTGGCCGCGCCCAACGCCACATAGGCGAGCGAGAAGGGGAGGGCGTAGGCGACGAGCGCGGTGGCGCCGGCCGCGATGCGGCGCGTTGGCGGCATGGCATGAGGGGTGACGGCGGCTGGGGGCACGCCGAACCCCCGGCCCGCACCTCGACCCGGCCGCCACCACGGCCACAGCACGAGGGCGCCTGCCGCCAGGCGCAGGGCGGTGAACGCCACGGGACCGATCGCGGTGGCGCCGTCCGCGCCCGGGCCGATGGCCGCCCGTGCCAGCAGCGAGTTGGCCGCGAAGGCGATCAGGGCGAGGAGGGTGCAGGCGAGGACCCGGGGCATGCGGCATCATCGCGCGCCGGCAGCCCCGCGTGACGTTCGTCGTCGAACTCCGGCCGGCGGGCGCCCGCCGGCGGCGGCGTCCAGAGGTCGGCCGGGGTCGGCCCGGCGTGACGCGGCGCACCGGTAGGCTGCAGCGTGACCCGCCGGAGGTCGACCTTCTGGCTCCTCAGCCTGGCGATGGGCGCGTCGACGGTCGGCCAGTCGATGCTGGCGACCTCGGTGCCGCTGTTCGCCGTGGCGCTGGGTCTCGCGCCGCTGTGGGTCGGCGTCCTGGTGGCGCTTCCCAACGTGCTGCCCGTGGTGCTCGCCATGACCGCCGGGCGTTGGATCGACCGCGGTGGCGCCGGCCGCTGGCTCGCCCTCGGCACGGGCGGCATGGCCTCGGCGCCGCTGCTGCTCGTGCTCGTGCCGTCCGCACCAGCCCTGGCCGTGGCCCAGTTGCTGCTGGGCGTGTTCCAGCTGTTCGCTGCACTCTCGTCGCAGTCGTTCGTGGCCGATCTCGGCGGCGGCCGCGCGCTGGAGCGCAACTACGCGACGTACGCGACGCTGCTGTCGGCCGGGCGCCTGGTGGGCCCGCTGCTGGCGGGCGTCGCGATCGACGCGGCCGGGTTCCGCACGGCCTTCGGGGTGGCCGCGTCCGTCGCGGCGTTCACCTTCTCCGTCGCGTGGCGGATCCGTGGCGCCGTCGGCGGACCGGATGCGGAACCCGCTGAGCCGGCAACCGTCGTCGGTGGGGCGGACGCCGCGCCCGCGGCCGAGCCGGATGCCGCCGCGCGGCCGTCGGCGGGGCCAGTGGGTCGCTTCGGTGCGCGCGAGGCGCTCGCCAACGTCGGCGTGCAGCTCGCGGTGCTGTCGAGCGCGGGGGTGTTCGTCGCGATCAGCGTGCGGCAGGCCTTCCTGCCGGTGACGCTGACGGAGCTGGGGTACCCGGCGACGACGATCGGTGCGCTGATCAGCCTCGGGGCGCTGGCCGCCGTGGCGGTGCGGCCGCTCATGCCGGTGATCTCGCGCGCCCTCGGCGGTCCCGCCCGCACGCTGGTGGTGGCGATGCTGGCGGTCGCGATCGGCGTCGGCGCGCTGGGCATGGTCACGTCGCTGGCGGCCTTCGCCCTGCTCGGCGTGCTGGCGGGCCTCGGTACCGGTGTCGGCCTGCCGCTGAGCATCGTCACCGTCGCCAGTCACGTCGCCGCGCGCCACCGCGGAACGGCGCTCGGCCTGCGGCTGTCGCTCAACCGCGCGGCGCAGCTGGTGATGCCCGTGGCGATCGGCGGCGTGATCGGGGTCGCGGGTTTCGGTGCCGGCTTCGGCCTGGCCGGGGCGCTGCTGGCCGGGCTCGCCGCCATGGCCGCGAGCCGCGTGGCGGCCTTCGAGCGGCGGGCACCGCCGGGGTGAGCGCCGGGCGTTCCCTGGACCGTGCGCGGCCCCGGCACGGGCGCGCCCGTCGCGTGCCAGGATGCGCCATGGTCCGACTCACCGTCCTCTACAACCTGCCCCCCGGCGCCGACGAGGAGGCGTTCCTCGCATGGCGCCTGGGCGAACACCAGCAGAACAACGCCAGCCGACCCGGCGTGCTGCGCACCGACTTCGCCGTGGTCGAGTCCGCCTGGCCGCGGGGGGCGAAGCCGCGCCACCGCTTCGTGACGATCGCGGAGTGGCCCGACCGGGAGACCTTCGAGGCGGCCTTCTACGACCCGGAGGCGCTGGCGCGCTTCGAGGAGAACTTGAAGCTGTTGGACGACCCCGTGTTCCTCATCGGCGAGGTGCTGGCTTCCAGCGAGCGCTGATCCGACAGCTCGGGTGGTCAGCCCCCCGCGCCGACGATCGCCACGGCCTCGATCTCGACCAGCACGTCGATCGCCAGTTCCGCACCGATCGTGCTGCGCGTCGGCCGCGGCTCGGCGAAGAACTCCGCGTAGACGGCGTTCATGCCGGCGAAGTCGCGGCGCACGTCGCCGAGGATGACGAGCGTCTTGACGACGTCGTCGCGGGTCGCCCCGGCGGCGTTCAGCGCCTGCTCCAGGTTCCGTAGCGCCTGCAGCGTCTGGCTGCCGATGTCGGTCCCCGCCACCCGGCCGTGCTCGTCGACGGGCACCTGGCCCGAGACGTACACCGTGCTGCCGACCTTGAGGGCCGGGGTGAGGGGAGCGCGTGACGTGCCGAAGGCTTCCTTGCGCATGCGGTGCTCCTCGGGGGCCGGCGCCGGGCCGGCTGGGGGGTTGACCGATGCTAGCCGGTGGCGGGCAGGACACGCAGGTCGAACGCCGACCGGCCCGGTACCCTGGGGCACGCGATCCGACCGGAGGAGCCCATGGCCCACGTCTTCCGCAGCAAGCCCGACGCCCTGAGTGACCTGTTCGGCCGCGGCCGGGTGGTCATCGGGGTCGTGCACCTTCCCGCCCTGCCGGGGTCCCCCGGCTACCGGGGCGCCGCGATGGGCGAGCTGATCGACAGCGCCCTCGAGGACGCCCGCCGCTACGCCCGCGGCGGCGTCCACGGCCTGATCGTCGAGAACCACGGCGACATCCCCTTCGCCAAGCCCGACGACCTGGGCCCCGAGACCGCCGCGGTCATGGCCGTGATCACCGACCGCGTCCGCCGCGAGGTCGGGCTGCCGCTCGGCATCAACGTGCTCGCCAACGGCGCCGTCCAGGCGCTGGCAGTGGCCCAGGCGGGCGGCGCCGGTTTCGTACGCGTCAACCAGTGGGCGAACGCCTACGTCGCCAACGAGGGCATCCTGGAGGGACCGGCCGCGGCCGCCACCCGCTACCGCGCCCGCCTGCGGGCCGAGGGCATCCGGGTGTTCGCCGACGTCCACGTCAAGCACGGCGCCCACGCGATCACCGCCGACCGCAGCCTGGCCGAGCTGACGCGCGACCTCGAGTTCTTCGATGCCGACGCCGTCATCGTGACCGGTCAGCGCACGGGTGACGGCGCCGACCTCGACGAACTCGCCGCCGTGCGCAACGCGACACGTTTGCCGCTGTTGGTGGGCAGCGGGGTCACACCCGACAGCGTCGGCGCGGTCCTGGGGATTGCGGACGGCGCGATCGTCGCCAGCGCGCTCAAGGAGGACGGCGTCTGGTGGAACCCGGTCGACGAGGCGCGGGTGCGAGGGTTCATGGCGGCGCTGGATCGGTGAGGGCGGCGCGGGGGGCTCGCGCGAGCAGTGTGCCAGCGGCATCGATCCGAACAAGGTGTCAGCGACGGCACGATTGCTTCACCACAATCTTCACTTTCGTGAAGTCGTGTGTGATGTTCTGCCGCACGACGCTTCGCGGCGAGAGATCACTTCGCCGTCTGTAACGCCTCTTAGTGATTCGTTCCCCAGGATCTTCCCATCACGACTTGACGCACGACTTCACGATCCGTAAGGTTCGAGCAGTCTTCGACGATGGAACCGAGGGGAGGGACGCATGGAGTCCCATGTGCTGGAGCGTCCAGCGGTCTATCACGCCAATCCGCGTGCGCTGATCGTGACCATCCAGGGTCTGCTGCCGTCCTTGACGGCGGCAGAAAGCGCGATCGGGACGGTGCTCCTCGGTGCTCGCGGCACGACCGAGGGCCGGTTGCGGCTCGCCCACGTCGCTGTGCTGGCCGACGTCAGCGAGGCGGCCGTCGTGAAGTTCGCCAAACGCCTGGGCTTCACCGGCTTTCGTGAGCTCCGTGAAGTCCTGCTTGCCTACCAGCGCCTGCACGGCGTCGACCTGCATGAGGAACTCTCGCTCGCCGACGACACCGCCACCGTCGTCCGCAAGGTGTTCAGCACCGCCATGCAGGCGCTCTCGGACACGCAGGCGATCTTCGACGTCCGTGCCTTCGAGGCCGCGGCATCGGCCCTGGCGACGGCGCCGACCCGGTTGATGTTCGGGGTCGGGGGGTCCGCGACCATCGCCCGCGACTTCGAACACAAGCTGCTCCGCATCGGCGTCACGAGCCGCGCGCACGACGATCCCCACCTGATGGCGATGAGCGCCGCTCTTCTCAACCCGGGCGACGTCGTGGTCGCGATCAGCCACTCCGGTGCCACCTCGGCGGTCGTCGAGGCCAGTGAACTCGCGCGCGAACGCGGCGCCACCGTCGTGGGCGTGACGAACGTGGCCGAGTCGAAGCTCGCGGAGGTCGCCGACGCCGTCCTGGTGAGCGCATCGCAGGGCTCGCCCATCACCGGTGAGAATGCGGCCAGCCGGATCGCGCAGCTCACGCTGCTCGACGCGCTCTTCGTTCGCGTCGCCCAACGCTTCGGCGGTGACGCGCTCCGCAACCTCGAGTCCACCATGGGATCGGTCGCGCGCAAGCGGCTGAGTTAGGACGGCCATGCCACTGCCCCCCACCTCGACGCGCCTGAACTCGATGGCCTCGCGGCCCGACCTGTGGCCAACAGCGCTCGACACCCTGGGGCGCATCCGCCGTGCGGGCACCGTCCCGGGCCTCGACCTCGTGGACGTCAACTACCCGCAGCACGTCGAGGACGTGCCGCAGGAGGACGTCGTGGCCGGGCTCGCCGAAGCCGGACTTGGCGTCGGCGCCGTCAACCTGCGCTACGACGACAGCTTCCTGGACGGCGCCTTCACCCATCCGGACGCGGCGACGCGGCGACGCGCCATCGACCTGACGATCGCGGCGGGCGAGTGGGCACTGGCGCTCGGTGCCAAGCAGGTGATCGTGTGGCCCGGACAAGACGGCTACGATTACCCCTTCCAGGTCGACTACCAGGCGCTGTGGACCCATACGGTCGAGGGGTTCCAACGCGTGGCCGACGCGCTCCCCGAGCTCCAGATCGCGCTGGAGTACAAGCCACTCGAGCCACGCCGCTTCTACGCCGTCGGCGACATGTCGACCTCGTTGCTCTGCGTGCGCGACGTAGGGCGCGCCAACGTCGGCGTCGCTCTCGACGTCGCCCACGCTCTCATGGCGCGCGAAAACCCGGCGCAGGCTGCCTCCCGCGCGCTGCACGAGGACAAGCTGTACGGCATCCACCTCAACGACGCCTACGGGCAGGCAGACGACGGCCTGATCGTCGGCTCGATCCACCCGGTGCAGACGCTCGAGCTGATCTGGACGCTGCAGCAGGGGGGCTACGCCCAGCACATCTACTTCGACACCTTCCCGGTTCGCGAGGACCCGGTGGCCGAGTGCGCGCGCAACGTCGATGCCCTGCGGCGTTTCTGGCAGGCGGCAATGGCCCTGGACGCCGACGCCATCCGCGACGCCCAGGCACGACACGACGCACTGCGCGTCCACGAACTGCTTCGCGCACCGGTACTCGTCGGGGGTCAACCGTGAGGCGCGTGCTGGTGGTCGGCGGCGCCAACTACGACCAGACGGCGGTCGCTCCGCGGTTGCCCGGCGCGGGCGAGACCCTGCTGGCGACCGTTTACCGCGAGACCCCAGGTGGCAAGGCAGCCAACCTCGCAGCCGCCGCGGCGGCGTGGGGTGCCAGGGTGAGCTTCGTCGGCCGCGTCGGCGACGACGCCTTCGGCGAGGCGCTGCTGTCCGCTTGGGCCGATGCCGGGGTCGACACCGCCCACGTGCGGCGCGATGCGGCGGGCACCGGCCTGGGCATCGTGTTCATGGATTCCGACGGCCGCTACCAGACGGTGGTCGTACCGCGAGCGAACGCGAACCTGACGCCGGTCGACGTCGACGGCCTGCCGGCCTCGCTTTGGGAGGAGGTAGGCGCCGTGGCGCTGGCGCTCGAGGCACCCCTGGGCGCCACGCTGGCGGCCGCCACCGCTGCGGCCGATCGCGGCCTGCCGCTCGTGCTCAACGCGGCACCGGTCGAAGGCATGGCCGACGCGCTGTGGCCCCTCGTAAGCCACTTGGTGGTCAACGAGCACGAGGCCGCCCGGCTCGTGGGCGGGCCGGTCGAGCATCCAGACGCCGCGGCGGAGGCGGCGATGGCGCTACTGCGGCGCCTCGATCCCGATCGTGCGGCGGCAGTCGTCGTCACGCTGGGTGCCGCCGGGGCCGTCGTCGCCATGCCCGGTGCGCCGGCGAGGCATGTGCGCGCGCCGCGGGTCGAAGCCATCGACACGCTGGGGGCTGGCGACACCTTCGTCGGTGTCCTCGTGGCCGAGGTTGCCGCGGGCGGCGACCTCACCGCCGCGACCACCCTCGCCTGCGCCGCCGGCGCGGCGGCCGTCACCGTCGCCGGCGCCCGGGCGGGGATCGGCCGCGGCCACGTTCAACGCCTGGCGTCGGCGCCCGCGCAACCCACGGCGGTCCACGGCCGCCCCGAAGGAGCTCTCGCATGACCCAGAAGGCCGTCCCTTTGCCGGCGAACCCGGCAGCCAAGACCGTGCCCCAGCTCGGGTTCCTCCAGCGCCACCCCGGCCTGTGGTCGCCGCTCGGTCTCGTCATCCCGCTGCTCCTGCTGGCGATCGTCATCTCGCTGGTCAACCCCGTCTTCCTCGACGGCCGCAACCTCTTCAACGTCTTCCGCCAGATCTCGATCTTCCTCGTTCTTGGCACCGGCATGACGGTCGTCATGGCCGCGCGCGGCATCGACCTGTCGGTCGGGTCGAACGTCGCGCTCTCCGCTTGCGTCAGCGCGCTCGTCTTGAAGAGCGGCATGGATGCCGGAGCGGCCGTCCCCTTGGCCGTCTTCGCCGGGATCGGCGTCGGTGGCCTGGTGGGGCTCGTGAACGGCGTGTTCGTCACCGTGTTCAAGGTGCCGCCACTCATCGTCACGCTGGGCACTCTGACGGCCGTCCGCGGCGCGGCCTACCTCGTCATGGGCCCGAACCAGCTGCGCAACTTCCCCGACGCCTTCAGCTTCATCGGGCAGGGCCGCGTGTTCGGGCTGCCCATGGCCGGCATCGTCGCCGTCGTCGTGGTGCTCTTCGGGGCCTACCTCATGAACCGCACGCGATTCGGCGCGTACGTACTGGCGGTCGGGGGCAACCGTAGCGCCGCGATCCGTGCCGGAATCCGGGTCGGCCGATACGAGATGCTCGCCTACGTGTTCTCCGGCGCCGCCGCCGGGCTCGCGGGCATCATGCTCGCCTCGCGCCTCGACGCGGCGCAGGCAGTTCTCGGCGCGATGATGGAGCTCCACGCCATCGCCGTGGTCGTCCTCGGCGGCACCCTGCTCTTCGGCGGCTACGCCACCCTCCTCGGCACGTTCCTCGGCGCCGCGTTCCTCGGCGTCGCCGAGAACGGCCTGCTCCTCATGCGCGTCCCCTTCTACTGGCAGCAGGTCGTCATCGGCCTGACGCTGGTCGTCGCCGTCGCCATCCAGCTGGCGCGCTTCCGCCGCCAGGGGATGACCACCGAGTGAACCCATCCATCCCGCGGCCGGAATCCCACCCCACCGGCCGCACGTACGCCCCGACCTGGAGGAGGTCCTGCATGTCCCGTTTCGGTCGTCTCGCGCTCGTCCTGCTCGCCGCGGTCCTGATCGGCGCCCCCGCGCTCGCCCAGACCGTCAAGATCGGCTTCGCCCCGCCCGTGTACGACACGCTCGACTACTTCGGCCAGTTCGCGGCCGGCTTCCAGGAGGAACTCACCCGCCGCGGCGTCGACTTCGACTTCATCGCTCGCGCGTCGACCGCCGAGGCCAACGTCCAGCAGCAGCTCGACATCGTCGATGACCTCATCACGCTCGGTGTCGACTACATCATCGTCGGTCCCATCGACTACTTCGCCATCGTGCCGGCGCTGCAGGCCGCCAACGAGGCCGGCATCCCGATCATCGTCATCAACCACATCGCGATCCACCCCGAGGAGTCCGACGTCGACGTGCTCGCGTACTCCGGCTACTTCCACGAGGAGGGCGGCGAGGTCACGGCCCGGTGGGCGCTCGACAACCTCCTTTCTGCCGGTGACCAGGTCGGCCTGATGTTCGCCGAGCCCGGCAACCAGATCTCCGAGCAGCGCGTCGGCACGGCCAAGGACATCTGGGTCGAGGCCGGGATCGAGATCGCCTTCGAGCACTACGCCTATTGGGAGCAGGCGCGTGCCTTCGACGCCACCGAACGCCTCGTGCTCGCGCACCCCGACATCAAGGCGATCTACGCCGGCAACAGCGCCATGGCCATGGGCACCGCGGTCGCGCTCGACGGCATGGGCCGCAGCGATATCGCGGTCTTCGGGTACGGCGCCGTGCCGCCCGAACTCGACATGATCTGGGAGGGCCTGATCAAGGGCGCGATCTTCCGCGACTCCCAATCGAGTGGTCGCTATGTCGCCGAGGCTGTCGACAACCACCTCAATGGCCGGCCGGTCGAGAAGCAGTACCCGCTCGACATGCTGATGGTCGCGAGCCGCGAGGACGTCCTCACCAAGGTGCCCGTCGGTGCCCTCCAGTTGATGGAGAACTGGCCCGAGATCGAGGCAGAACTGGCGAAGCGTGACAACTGAGGTTCGCCCGATGCGTCGCGAGGAGGCCCCTGTGGGGGCCTCCGGCGACGTCCACGTCCGCTTCCGCGGCGTCTCCAAGCGCTTTGGTGGTGTCGAGGCGCTCAAGCCCATCGACCTCGACGTCCGCCGCGGCGAGGTCCTCGCGGTGGTCGGGGACAACGGCGCGGGCAAGTCGACCCTGATCAAGGTGCTCACCGGGGTGCACCCCGCCGACGCTGGCACCATCGAGATCGACGGTCAGGTGGTCAAGGTGGACCACCCCGACATCGCCAAGGCTCATGGCATCGAGACGATCTACCAGGACCTCGCACTGGTCCCCACCTTCGACCTGGGCACGAACTTCTTCCTGGGGCGCGAACTGCGCAAGCGCCTGTTCGGGATCATCCCGGTGCTCGACGTCGAGCGGATGCGCCGCGAGGCGATCGACGTGATCCAGGATCGCGTGGGCCTTGCGATCACCAACCCGTACACACCCGCCGCCGTCATGTCGGGCGGCCAGCGCCAGGCGGTCGCCATAGGCCGCGCCCTCTATGCCGAGGCCAAGCTCGTGATCATGGACGAGCCGACGGCGGCACTCGGTGTCGAGGAGCAGGAGAAGGTCCTCGCGATCGTCGACCGGCTCAAGGCGCAGGGCGTCACCGTCATCGTCATCAGCCACAATCTGGAGCACGTCTTCCGTGTCTGTGACCGCATCGTCGTCATGCACAACGGGAACAACCTGGCAGAGCGCGACCGCGCCACCACCACCAGAGCGGAGATCGTCGGTCTGATCATGGGGAGCGACATCCGGCAGGAGGCATGATGCGCCCGTCGCGAACGACGTGATCGCCCCCGGCCACCTCGGGCCGGGGGCGATCACGTCGCATTCGCCGGCGCGCGAATCGGCGTCGCCCGGTCCGGCGGTGGCGCTGCGGGTGATCAACCCCCCGCGAGCGCCTGCTCGTAGCGCAACCACTGCAGCCAGGCGGTGTGGACGCTCGCACGCAGCGAGGCTGCGGCGCGCTCGCGGTCGAGTTGCGCCTGCAACCAGGCGATGGGGCTGAGTTCGCCTGCCTCCTGCCGCACCTGCTGGGCGTCGAGCGTGGTGACGGCCGCGGCGTCGGCGGTGCGCGCGTCGTCCAGCCGGCCGTAGGCGACCAGCAGGTTCTGATGCGCCGCGCGCAGCTGCTGCTCGGCGTTGCGGACGGCGTCCTCGACGCGCCGACGGGCGGTGGTGACGTCGGCGCGCGCGTCGGAGATGGCGTTCGGGGACGAGCCCTCGTGGTCGACGCCGCGGAGGCGTAACTCGGCCAGCGCGAGCGCGCGTTCGGCCGTGGCGATGCCGGCGTGGACGGAGGCGAGGTCCGCGAGGTCGCGCTCGAGGTCCGGAAGCTCGGGCAAGGCGGCGGGCACGGGCGCCAGGCCGGCGGTGCGCAGCTCGTCGGCAGGGATGCCCACGATCGCGGCGAGATCGCTCCACGCGAACGCCAGATCGGTGGCGGCGTCGCGCGCCGTGCGCTCCGCGGTCTCGGCATCGGCGGCCGCCTGGCTCAGCGCCAGGTCGGTGATGGCGCCGGCCTCGTGGCGCACACGCGCTGCGGCGAGATTCCGTTGCGCGAGATCGGCGCGCACCGCGGCCTGCGCCTCGGCGTCACGGGCCTGGACGACGGCTACGTAGGCTTGCAGCGCGGACGACCGAGCGGAGCGCTCGGCCGACGCCAACGAGGCGGCGGCGGCGGCCAGGCCCTGCTCGGCCTGCAGTCGCTCGAGACCGGTGGCGAGTGGGTCGAGCTCGGCGCGGGCCGCGGTGCGGCTCGCCACGTCGAGGTCGATGCGGCGCGTCGCCACGTCGGCCGACATCTCGGGCGCGCGGGACCAGGCGTCTTCCAGGTCGAGGGGGGCGGGCGCGCCCTGCGAGAGGGCGGGTGACGCGAGGACGGTGAGGAGCACGAGCAGGGCGAGGGGGCGGGCGGGGGGCATCAGCGAACCTCCGTCGGGGCGGCGGCGAGCACCGCCGCGATGGGATCGAACGAGGGGGAGCGGTCGAGTGCCGCCTCGAGGCGCAGGCGGGCGCTGCGGGCCTGATCATCCGCGCGAAGCAGCGCGAGGGCGGCGTCGAACGCGTCGAGCTCGGCGCGGCGCAGGTCGAGCGGCGATGCCTGGCCGAGGTCGGCGCGGACGCGCACGGAGGCGAGTTGGGTCAGGCGCTGGGCATGGCGTTCGGCGGCGAGGGCCGCGGCGCGGCGCGCCTGTTCGTCGGCGCGCACCAGGTTCTCGAGTTCCAGGCTGGCGGCGGACCGGGCCTGCTGCAGTCGCTCGAGGGCGAGGGCCTGGTCGATCTCGGCCTGAGCGACCGCGGTGGCCTCGTTGCCGCCGAACGACCACGACAGGTTGGCCTCGAGGGTGGCGGTGGTCTGCGGGTCCGCGGGGTTCCAGGGGTCGTACGAGAGATCGGCGGAGGGCTGCAGCGAGCGTGTGTCCCACGCCGCCCCCACCGTGACGCGGCCGGCGTCGCTGGTGTTCACGACCCGGGCGCCGAGGCTGACGGCGACGCCGGCCTCGCGGCGGGCGCGCTCGAGCGCCGTGGCGGCGTCGTCGACGGCGTGCTGGGCCTCGCGCACGCGATCGCTCGCGCCCACGGCGGCGTCGAACTCGTCGCCGTCGAGCGTGATGGGCGGCGAGGGATCGGCCGCGGCGGCCTGCGCGGCGGCAGGCAGTGGGCCCAGCGGGTCGCCGGCGGGCGCCCACAGCGCCTCGAGCGCGACGCCGAAGGCGCGTTCGAAGGCGCCTCGGGCGGCGGCGACGTCGGTGCGGGCGGTCGCCACCTCGCCCTCGGCCTGGAGCACGCTCAGGTCGGCGTCGGCCAGGGCCGCCGGTGCGACCGTGCCGGCCGCGAGCTGCTCGGCCACGACGTCGCGCGAGCGCAGCGCGAGGTCGAGCCGACCCTCGGCCAGGGCCACCTGGGCGCCGAGGCGCTCGAGCGTGACGACGCGCTCGAGGACGTCGAGGACGGCGTCGCGACGGGCATCGGCCAGGGCGTCGAGCGCCAGCCGGAGGCTGCGGACGGCGCGCTGCGCGGCGTCGTAGGCGGGACCGGCGGGCACGACGACCCAGTTCGTCGAGAGCGTGATGGCGCCGAGGCTCGTATCCCAGCCCTCCGGGCCGGCTGGGCCGGCGTCCTCGGCCCGCCAAGTGGCCTCGGCGCCCGTCCGCAGGCTGCCGCTCACGAGCGCGCCGGCGCCCTCCGCGGCGAGGCGCGCCCGTTCGGCCTGCAGGGTCGCCAGGGTCACGCTGCCGGAGCCCGCGGCGACGGCGATGACCTGTGCCGGTTCGAGCACGGTCCAGGGCCGGACCGGCTCGCTCGCCCACGCCGTCGTGAGGGCCAGCGTCACTAGGACCCAGGCGGCCGGGACATGGCGGAGCGGCCGGCTACTCATGACGGAGCGACGCCACCGGGTCGAGCCGGGCCGCGCGCTGGGCGGGGTAGAGGCCGAAGATGACGCCGACGAAGAGCGCCACCCCGAAGGCGACGGCCATCGGTGCCACCGTCAGGGCCGACGTCACGCCCAGCATCGGGCTGACGAAGTGCGCGCCCGCGGCGCCGACCGCGAGGCCGAGCAGCCCGCCGCCCGCGGCCAGCACGACCGCCTCGATGAGGAACTGCAGACGGATGTCGGCCGGGCGGGCGCCGAGCGCCTTGCGGATGCCGATCTCGCGGGTCCGCTCGGTGACCGACACGAGCATGATGTTCATGATGCCGATGCCTCCAACCAGCAGGCTGATCCCGGCGATGGCGCCGAGGAAGAGGGTGAGCGTGCGACTGAC
>Ga0180429_10001696_pt1 | contig 18570 bp, 9 predicted proteins | sample SS_ome_FD_132428 | JGI IMG/M metagenome (GOLD analysis project Ga0180429, IMG submission 132428) | Hypersaline lake sediment archaeal communities from the Salton Sea, California, USA - SS_1_S_1 metaG | ecosystem: Environmental > Aquatic > Non-marine Saline and Alkaline > Hypersaline > Sediment ...
GGCCCGCTATATCGGCGGCGAGCGCGGCGCGGTCGTCAAGGACTGGGACTCCGCCCGGCTGCGCCTGGCCTACTGCTTCCCCGACGTCTACGAGATCGGCATGAGCTACTACGGCCGCGAGGTGCTCTGCCAGCGGCTCAATGCCCGCGCCGATACACTCTGCGAGCGCGCCTTCCTGCCCGACCGCGATATGCAGGCCCTGATGGCCGCGCAGGCGATGCCGCTCTGGGCGCTGGAGAGCAAACGCCCGCTGGCGGAATTCGACGTGCTGGGTTTCAGCCTGACCCACGAGCTGGCCTGCCCCTCCGCGCTGCGGCTGCTCCAGCTGGCCGGACTGCCGCTGCGCGGCGAGCACCGCGCGGGGGAGCACCCGATCGTGATCGCCGGCGGGCAGTGCACATGCAACCCGGAGCCGGTGGCGCCGTTCTTCGACGTGATCGTCAACGGCGAAGGCGAGGAGGTGCTCGATGAGATCGTCGACGCGCTGATCGCCAGCCACGGAGAATCGCGTGAGCAGCGGTTGCTGAGACTGGCGCGGATTCCGGGCTGCTACGTACCGCGATTCTACGCGGCGCGCTACGACGAAGCCGGCAGGCAGAGCGCCTGTCGACCTCTCCGCGACGACGTGCCGGCGCGGATCGAGCGCCGGCGGGTTGAGGACTTCGGCGCCAGCGCGCCGCCACTCAGGCCGATCGAGCCTCACATCGAGACGCCCAGCGACAAGGCCTATGTTGAAGTAATGCGCGGCTGCCCCCAGGGCTGCCGGTTCTGCCAGGCGGGGTTCATCACGCGGCCGGCCCGGGCGCGCTCGGTCAACCGGCTGGCGGATGCCGCCGCGGAGCTGGCCAGCTGGACGGGCAGCGATGAAGTCGGCCTGATGAGCCTCAGCACGCTGGATCACCCGCGGATCGAGGAATTGCTCGACGCGGTCAGGGCGGCGCTGCCGGCGGGCGTCGGGGTCTCGCTGCCCAGCCTGCGCGCCGACGCGATCAGCGCGAAGCTGGCCGAGGCGATGCGGCGGCCGCGCGAGACCAGCCTGACGGTCGCGATCGAGGCGGGCGGCGAGGCGATGCGCACCGCGATCAACAAGCACGTCAGCGACGCCGACGTTGAGGCCACCTTTACCCACCTGCTGGCGGCGGGCTGGCAGAAGTTCAAGCTCTACTTCATGTGCGGCTTCGCCGGCGAACCGCTGGAGGCGGTGGACGCTGTCGCCGACACCATCGGCGGCATCCTGCGGCTGGCGCGCCAGGGCGGTCACCGACGGCCGCGGCTGAACGTCTCCGTCAGCGTGCTGGTGCCCAAGGCGCACACCCCGCTGCAGTGGCAGGCGATGGAGCGGCCCGAGCTGACCCACGAGAAGCAGGCGCGCCTCAGGCGGGCACTGAGGCCCTTCGGTGGCGCGGTGCGGCTCAGCTGGCACGACGCGCGGCAGGCGGTGATCGAGGCGCTGCTGAGCCGCGGCGGACGTGAGCTGGCCGACCTGATCGAGGCGGCGATGCACACCGGCCAGACGCTGCTCAGCGACCACTTCGACTACGAGGTCTGGGAACGGCTGCTCAGCGAGCACGGCATCGACCTCGACCGGCAGGTCTTCCGCGAGCGCGGCAAGGACGAGCCGCTGCCCTGGGACCACATCGACCGCGGAGTACACAAAGACTACCTCTGGGACGAATGGCAGGCGTACCTGAGCGGCGAGCCGACGCCGCCCTGCCACGAGGAGTGCACCGCCTGCGGCCTCGACTGCGGCGGACCGCTGTTCAGCTAAGTTGCGTTACGCGCCGGGTGCTCTTCCTTCACGAAGCGCAGCACCCAGAGGCCGATCGCGAAGTAGACCAGCAGGCTGGTGATGACCCACTTATAGGCCAGTGCCTCGGCGGTCGCGTCGTCCGGCTGGGTGGCGAACATGCCGTAGATGATCTGGTAGAGCGCGCCGGCCAGCGCCGGGCTGATCACCTGGGGCAGCAGCGTGCTGATATCCCAGATGCCCATATAGCTGCCGGCCTTCTGCTTGGGCATCAGGGTGCAGGCGAAGGCCCAGTCCGCGGCGATGAACGCGCCCCAGCCGATGCCGATCCCGATGCCGCAGAGGATCGCCAGCCAGACGTTGCCGGTCAGCACCAGGGGAAGGTCAACGACGGCGGCCAGCACCATCCCCCAGCCGATCACGAACTTCTTGCCGAAGCGCTCGGCCAGCGGCGCGCTGACCAGCGTGCCGATCACGCCGCCGATGATGAACAGCAGCATGATCACGGCGAAGGCCACGTCGGCCATGCCGGCCGCGGTCTCCGGTGCGACACCCAGCCCAGTAAGCCAGTCCTGCCACTCGAGGTTGTTCTTGACGTGCAGCTTGATGTACTGGATGAACGCCGCGTAACCCAGGTAGACGGTGAAGCGGCTGAGCCAGAGGAACACGAAGTTGGGCTGGCTGCGCAGCTCCACCTTGCGGTAGTCGTGGACCATGCAGCCCAGCAGCGTGGGGGCGGTCGCGGCGAACTTGACGATCCAGCCCGGCAGCAGCGTGATCGTGCGCACCGCGCCCGTGAGCCTGTCGCGCGCAACCTGGGCCCAGCCGTGCTCGTCGATGCCCAGCACGAGCACCAGCAGGCTGCCGACCAGCAGCAGGACGAACAGCGGCAGCAGCACGGTGCGGTAGCCGAGGATCGGATCGTGCAGGCACAGCGCGGCGAGGATCACCGTGACCAGCCCGACGAAGTAGCCCGCCATGTGCATCCAGCCCATGACCGAGCCGCCGCGGGCGTGCTGCTGGGCGGGGACGAGATCGGGCAGCAGCGACTGGAACGGCACCGAGGCGATGTTGACCGTGATCTCGATCGCCATGTAGGCGGCGAACAGCCACCAGTAGCCCGGCGCCAGCATGAACCAGGTGATCGCGCAGCAACCGGACAGAATGCCGAAGATGATGAAGGGCCGGCGCCGGCCGAGCCTGCTGTAGGCGTGGTCGCTGATGAATCCGATGCTCAGCTGCGTGGCGATCACGAACACGGCGCCCACCGACTTGATCAGCCCGTACATGAAGCCGAAGTTGTCGGCCGTGGTGTAGCCGCGCACCATCTCGGGCATCACCACCAGCTGCTGGGCGGCCCAGAAATACTGCAGGGCAAACCACAGGCTGCTTAAGCGGATGATCTGGCCCATCCTGAGCCGGGCGGGGGGCTGGTGAGCGGCCGGGGGCCCCTCCGCGCCGCCGTCGATGTCCGTCATGGCCGGCATTCTAGCATCGCCGCACCGACAAGCCCTGCGCGCCGCGCGGCAATGTCGGATAATGGGTGTGTAGTGGCTGAAGGCCAAGAGAGCATTGCGCGTCTCAATATGGGAGCATGATCAGCCAGGACGCCAGTAGCGAAGGAGATGCCGGCCAGCGCAACGCGCGCCGACGCCGCTGGCTGCTGGGCTGCGGCATCGCACTCGCCATACTGCTCGTGCTGGTCACCGCCGGCTGGCTGGTGGTCAATCGCTACCTCGGTGACATCCTGGCCTCGCTGGTGCGCGAGCGCGCCGCGGCGTCGATCAACGGCCGCCTGGAGTTCGAGCGCCTGGAGATCGACCTCGCGGGCCGCGCCGTGCTGACCGATGCCGCGGTCTACGAGACGCACTCCGAGCTGGCGCTGCTCAGCTGCCCGCGCACCGTGGTCGGCTTCGACCTGATCAACTTCATCGGGCCCAACCGCGGCCGCCGCGCCGTGACGGTCACGCTGTACGAGCCCAGGATCCTGCTGGTGCGCGAGCCCGACGGGCGCTTCAACCTTCAGCGGCTGCAGAAAGAACAGGTCGAGCCCAGCGAGCCGATCGGCGTGTCGCTGCAGCTGCGGCGCGCCACCGTGGACTTCACAGACTGGTGTCTGCTTGACCAGGACTACCCGCAGCTCGAGGCGGACGGGGGTCTGGCCCGCCAGCTGCTCGATGAGCTGGGCTACGATCCGCGCGGTCCGGCGGAAACGCAGTCTCACCACGAGCGGCTGACGCTCGGCGGCTCGATTGTGGTCAACGGCGAGCGCGGAGAGTTGGCGCTCGACCTGGTGCTTACGCGCGAGGACGGTGGCGGTCGCGTGACGGCGGCGGGCACCGCCGCGTCGGACGGCACCAGCTTCGATCTGCGCCTCGGTCTCACCGACGTGGGTCTGGCCAGCGCCCGGGACTACATCCAGGCAGCCTTCCCGCGGCTGACGCTTGTGGATTCACCGGCTGCGGGAGCCGCCCCGCCGACCCCCTCACTCGCCGGGCGCATCCAGCAGGCGGCGCTGCGGCTGCGGCGGCAGCCCGGGCCGTCGCAGCTGATCGGCGGCCAGGTCCGCCTCGCGGACACGCGCCTGGTCAGCAGTCTGCTGCCGGTGCTCGATCTGCCGCGCCTCAGCGCGCAGCTCGACGAGGACAGCGGGCGGCTGACGCTCGACCTTCAGCTTCTGACAGTGGGCTGCGAGCTGACCGGCCGACCGCGGATCGAACTGAATGACCGTACGCTGGCCGGCCAGCTCAAGGCGGTGTGCGACGACCTGGCGGTGGCCGCCAGCGAGCTCGGCGCGGCGGATCTGCCCCTGACCGGCTCCGCCGCGGCCGAGATCGCGCTGTCCGGCACCCTGGACGATCCGCGGCTTAAGGCCACACTCGGCGGCGGGCCGCTGAAGTACGGCGAGCTATCCCTGGGCAGGCCGCATGGCGAGGTGCTGCTCGCCGGAACGCAGCTGACGCTGGCGGGCGTGGAACTGAGCGGCGGCGAGGCCGCGCTGAAGCTCAGTGGCGCACTGGATCTGATTGCGATGAGCGGCGAGCTGGAGGTCAGCGCGGGCACCATGCCGGCCGCCGAGGCGGTGGCGCTGGCCAGCAGGATCTCTGGCGCCGAGCCGCCGGAGCTCGATCTCAGCGGCAGTCTCAGCGCCGCCGCCGCCATCAGGCTCAGCGACGGAGAGCCCGCGATCAGCCTGCGGACCTGGTCCAAGGAGCTGCTGGTCAACGGCCAGCGCCTGTCGCCGGTCGATGTCAAGGCCGCGGTTGAGCCGCCCAGCGTCAGGCTGACGGCCGCCGAGGCCACGCTGTGGACGGCCGAGCCGCTCAGCCTGGCGGGCTTCACCAGTGACGGCCCGCTGAAACTGCTGGTCCGCGCCGGCGGCACCATCAGTCAGCTGCCTGAGCAGCAGGTGGCGGCGCTGGCGATCGTCGGCGAGGCCAACACGCTCAACCTCAGTCCGGCGCAGGCCGAGATCAGCTTCAAGATCATCGGGCCGGCCGACGACCCCGAACTGCGGGGGCAGCTCAAGACCAAACATGCCGACAGCCCGCTGCTGCTGCGGGCCAAGGGGCGCTATCGCGAGGGCTACGCGCCCTGGACAGCAAGCCTGACCTGGCAGCAGTCGACCGCCGAGTTTAGCGGCGAGCTCGATCTGCCCGGCCAGCGCATGCGCGGCAAGGTCACCGCCAGCGACGTCGATCTGGGCCGCTTCAGTGGCGACCAGCGACTGGCCGGCACGCTGTCAGCCGAAGCCACCGTCGGGGGCACCTTCAGCGCGCCGACCGTCAGCGGACAGCTCAGTGCTCCGCTGATCACCGTGCTGCTGCCGCACCGCAGCTACGCCATCGCGGACCTGGCGGCGGGGTTCAAGCTCGCCGAGGGCCAGGCAATCAGCATCGCAGGCGGCGGCTTCAGCTTCGAGGGCAGCCCGTTCACGGCCCGCGGGGTGCTGGGCCGCGAGGGCAGCGAGCTGACGCTGGAGAGCCCGCGATTCGACCTGTTCAGCGCCGTGGCCCAGGCGCCGGTGGCGCGCCCCGGCACTGGCAAGACAGCCGAAATCAGACCGCCGCTGGAAATCAGCAGCGCGGGCCCGCTGACGGTCAGGCTCAGCGGGGAGCTGGCCGATCCGCTGGCCGTCATCGACTACTCCAGCGGTGCGGGCATCGTCGAGGGACACGCTTTCAGCAGTGCGGCCCTCAGCGCCACCGCTGATCTTAAGCGGGCGGAGGTCAGGAGCCTGACTGTCGTCAGCCCGGACGGCCAGCTCAGTGTCAGCGGCAGTGCAACCTACGAGCCGCTGGCCTACAGCGCCGACGCCGCGATCGAGCACTTCGACGTCGCGGTGCTGACGGCGCTGGCGGGCGGCGGGGTGCTCGGCAAGCTGCGCGGCTACCTCGACGGCCAGGTGCGGTTCAGCGGCGACGCCGAAGGCTACAGCGCCGACGGCAGCCTGGCGCTCAGCGAGGGCAGCTTCAACCAGGTGGCGATCAGCTCCACCAGTGTACAGCTGCGCACCAGCGGCGCTGCCGTCGAGATCGTCAACGGGCGCGTGGTCGCCGAGGGCACGACCCTGACGGCCAGCGGCACCATCGGTCCGGAATTGGCCGACACGCGGATCAGCATCGATGCCCAGCCGCTCAATCTGGCACTGCTGGCGCCGCTGCTGCCGGCGGCGGTGCCGGCACTCGGCGGCAGCGTTTCCGGCGAAGCCCAGCTGTCGCCGGGCCGCGGCCAGTATCCCGAGCTGGATCTCGAGTTGACCGGCGCTGCGGGCGGGCTCAGCGTCGGCCACCTGCAGCTGACCGGCATCAGCGCCAAGGCGGCCATCCGCCGCGACTTGCTGACGATCCAGCGGCTGGAGCTGGCGACGGCCGGCAGCAAGCTGGCGGCCAGCGGCAAGCTGGACCTCGCGGACCTGCCCGCGCAGTCCCAGGCGGTCGGGAAGCTGCCACTCGAACTGGAGCTGGACTTTGAGAACCTGAGCCTGAGCGACGCCCGCGAGTTCGTACCGGAGCAGTACCGCGCCCAGTGGCCGACGGGCACGATCACGGGCCGGCTGAGCAGCCGGCCGGGTCGCGGCAGCTATCCGGACGTCGACGTGAACCTGGCCAGCACCGCCGGCGGGCTGACGGTTGGCGGCGTTAAGTTCGAGTCCGTCGACGCCCAGGCAACGCTGCGCCGCGACCAGCTGCAGGTCACGCGCCTGGTGCTGGCCAGCGGCTCAACGTCGCTGGACCTCAGCGCCAAGCTGGACCTGGCGATGTTCGCCGAAGCGGGCGGCGAGGCCCGTCCGCTCCCGCTGGATGTGTCGCTCAACAGCTCGGCGTTCAACCTGGCGGATCTGGCGACCTTCCTGCCACCCGCTCAGCGCGGCCTGCTGCCCGGCGGCACCCTGACCTGCAAGAACGTGCGGCTGACCGGCACCACCGCGGATCCGCGCCTGTCGGGCGAAGCCAGCTTCGATCTGGTCGATCTACCGGCCGCCGCCGACTTCATCGCGCGCGCGGCGGGCGCGGTGCGCTTCAGCGACAACATGTTCGACATCCAGCGCGTCGACCTGACGCCAACCGGCGCCGTCCAGGGCCAGGCCCAGCTGGTGGGCAGCGGTACGCTCAGCCTGAGCCCCGTCGGGCTGGTCGACGGCCAGGTCGATCTGATCCTGGCGCCGGCCGGGCAGCCCTATCTGCAGGTCGACACGAGCGAGGTCAGCAGTCCGCTGCTGGCGGGCAAGTACTTCCGGGGCCAGGTGGGAGGGGTGCTGCACATCGCCGCCAGCGAGCGGCAGGCCGACAAGGCGAAACGCGACTTCACGCCGGTGATCAGCGGGCAGGTTTCGATCACCGCCGACGGCCAGGCCTCGGAGCTGACCATCTATCACATGGCCGAGGAGGAGGGCGAGAGCCAGGCGGCGCCGTTCCGCTTCGCCGGCGAGGACGAAGGCGGCGGGCTGCGCGTCACGATCAATCCCACCACCACCTTCGACTACCGTCCCGCCGTCGACCTGAAGGTCGAGCTGGCCGGCGATCTGACCCTCTACGGCACGCCGGGCCTGCTGGACAGAAGCGACCCCGACGCCTTCAAGATCTGCGGCACGCTGGAGATTCCGCGGGGATCGATGCGCGTCTACCGCCACGTGGTGCGGATCGAGGGCGAGCGCAGCCGGATCACCTTCGCCTGCCTGCCCGGCGACATTTATCCATATCTGACGGCGCGCGGCGCGCTGGAGCTGCCGCGGGTGCTCAGCGGCAGTCAGCCCACGACGGCCGGGGCGCAGCTGGGCGCCATCTCCGCCGGCCGCGACCGCGGCGACCTGCTGGTTTACTTCACCTTCGCCAACCACAAGCTGGACCCCACCGCCGACCACAGCGAGGCGGTGTCGCTCAGCAGCGAGCCCCCGCTGCCCCCGGATCAGATCCTGACCTATCTGCTGGGCGGGGCGGCCGACGTGCTGACCGGCCAGGGCGACCTGGCGCAGTTCGCTCAGGGCGAGCTGTTCGCCTTCGGCAGCAGTTTCATCAGCCGCGAGATCGAGGAGACCTTTGACCTCCAGGCCTTCCGGCTGGGCGGCAGCGGCAGCGAGGACAACCCGTTCTGGGTGGACGTCGAGAAGGCGATCACGCCCGACTTCAGCGTGACCTACTACCGCAACTTCTACGGTGAGACGCAGCAGACCGAGGAGTACGGCGTGCGCTACATGATCCTGCGCGACCGCGACAAGGACATGTACCAGAACCTGGAGCTGCAGGTCAACTTCTCCCAGGACGCCTTCCGCGGCACCGGCAGCGAATTCATGTTCGTCTGGAGCACCCGCTTCTGAGGCCGGCGGCGGCGGGGCGGGAAGATCACGGGCGCGGTTGACACGGTACAGGCTTGGGGGTAGTATCTCAGCCCGTTCCGGCGTAGCTCAATGGCAGAGCAAACGGCTGTTAACCGTTAGGTTGTTGGTTCGAATCCGACCGCCGGAGCTTCTGGAATTCCGTCTCAGCTACTACCACTGCTTGGCTTGATCCGCCTGACTCCGCCGTGCCGCGGCGCATGCCACAACAACCACGGGCTGTCCCGAGCATAGGCTGCGCGTTCAGACACCACACCGGCACGGAAGTTGCGCTGATCGAGGCGCAAGGACTGCCAACAGGAGAATGAAAGGAGGCGGAGATCAATGGGATAATGAGATGAAGTGCGAAGGCAGGAACACCGCCCACCGAGAAGAGGACGGCCCAGGGCTGCTGCAATCCACCGTGCTACTCCGCAGGCGGAGGGGGGTCCGTCGGTGGTCTGGTCGGCTGAGAGCTGGGAAGCCAAGTTCCACCTGCTGCGGAGACGGGTTGCAGCCGCACCGTCGGACCGGTCGGCCTGGCTGCGCGTCGCCGCTGAGTCGCGGCTGGTGCTCAAGACCTACAGCACCAGCTTCTTTCTAGTAACACGCTTCTTGCCGGCCGAGAAGCGGCGGCAGGTTGACGTGATCTACGCGGTGGTCCGCTATCCGGATGAACTGGTCGATACTTTCGCGCCGGCCGGCGAAGAGGTCTGCAGCCGGCTGCAGGCGTGGCAGACGGACTACAACCGTGCCCTGACGAAGAACGACCTGCGGGCGGCAGTGGCGGACGGTGTCAATCCCTTCGTTGCCGCCTTCGCAATGGTCGTCAGGGGCAATCGGATCCCCGAAGGCCATTACCACGACTTTCTCCGGGCGATGTACCGCGATCTGGAGCCGCGCTCGTTTGGCAGTCTGCAGGAACTGATCGACGAGTATGTCTACGGCAGCGCCGTCGTTGTCGGCTTCTTCCTAACACATGTGTATGGAGCCAGCAGCCCTGCAGCATTCTCACGCGCCCTCGTCAGCGCCGAGCACCTCGGGATCGCGCTGCAACTCACGAACTTCGCCAGGGACGTCAGCGACGACCAGCGCCGCGGCCGGCTCTATATCCCACAGGACCTGCTGGCTGCGGCTGGCGAGCAGCTCGCAGTGGCGGGCAACGATGAATGCAGGCAGGCGCTCTCCGCGGCGCGGCGAAAACTGGCGCAGCATGCCGATGACCACTATGAACAGGCGGTAACCGGACTGGATGCATTTGCGGCTGACTCGCGGGCCGCGATAGACGCGTGCATCAGGGTCTATCGCCAGCTGAATGACCGGATACTGGCCAGCAGCGGCTCGCCGAGCGTGCGGCACAGTGTCCCTGCTCACCAGAAGTTCCTTGCGCTGCCTGCCAGCAAATACTGGCGACTGCCACTGGCGTACATGGGCTGGATCTGATGCGCAGTGTTGCGATCATCGGTGCCGGGCTGGGCGGCCTCGCGGCAGCCATTCATCTGCAGCGGGCGGGGCTCAGCGTAACCGTTCTAGAGCAGAACGAGCGGATCGGCGGCCGGGCCGGTCTCTTGGAGCTTGGCAGCTATCGCTTCGACACCGGGCCGTCGCTGCTCAACTACCCCTGGGTGTTTGAGGAGCTTTTCACGACGGTGGGCGCACGTTTTCACGATGCCGTGCAACTGCTGCCGGTTGACCCGGGCATTACCTTCCGCTGGCAGGACGGTCGCCGGCTGACGCTGAGCAGCAGCTTCGATTGCCTGCGCGAGGAGCTGGCCAGATTGGACCCTGGGGTGGGACCCCGACTGGCAGCGTGGCTGCGGCGCGCGGGCCACAACTACCGTCTGAGCTTCGCCAGGCTTGTCCAGAGCAATGCGGACAACCCGCTGAAATGGCTCGGAGCGCTGCGCCTGCGGGAGCTCTGGGGGCTTGGACTGCAGCGCTCACTGTACCGTCAGCTGGCATTATCGTTCCGCAGTCGCCACATCTGTGAGGCTCTTGCCAGTTACGCCATGTATCTGGGAGGGTCGCCCTTCAGTCTGCCCGGGCTATTCGAAATCCTGCCCTACGGTGAATTGGCATACGGCCTGTGGTTGCCGCGCGGCGGCATCTACGGACTGATCGAGGCGGTAGGCGATCTGGCCCGTGAAGCGGGAGTGAATATCAGCACGGAGTGCCGAGTAAGCCGAATCGCCGAACGTGATGGTCGCGTCGCAGGTGTTGAGCTGGCTGACGGCGACTTCATTCCGGCGGAAATCGTCGTCAGCAACTGCGACGTTCCGCAGACGGATGCGGCGCTGCTGCCGGACGGCGCTGCCCGCCGTCACGGCCGCCGACGGGCGTCCAGGCTGCGGATGACTCCCGCTGTGCTCACCTTCTACTGGGGCCTGAAGCGCAAGCTTGTGGGAGTTGACCACCACAGTATCTTCCTGCCCGCCGACTATCGTGGGTCCTTCGATAGGCTCCTCCGCCAGCAGGTCCTGCAGGAGAAGCCGGCTTTCTACCTATCGATCGCCAGTGCCACCGAGCCGGCACTGGCGCCACCCGACACCGACACCGCGTTCGTGCTGGTGCCGGTGCCCCCTCTCAGTCGGACTGAAGGTGTTGACTGGCGGGCTGAGACCGCACGGATCAGGCAGTATGTCCTGGGGCGTCTCGCGCAGGCGCACATCGGGCTGCAGGCGGGAGACATCGCTGTGGAGCAGGTGCTGACGCCGCGGGACTGGCAGCAACGCTTTGGGCTGTTCGACGGATCAGCACTGGGAGCCGCGCACAATCTGACTCAGCTGGGTCCGTGGCGCCCGTGCAATTACAGCCGATGGCTACACGGGCTCTACTATGTGGGAGCGTCGACCACGCCCGGCACTGGGTTGCCGATGGTCACGCTCGGTGGCCGAATGACGGCAGCACGGATCCTGGATCATGTTCGTTAAGGAATACGGCAGCGGTGGAAGGTGGATCTTCGGCATCCCGGGCTGGGGTGAAGACCACCGCTGCTACCGCCCGTTGGCCCGGTACCTGCCGCCCCGCGGTCGGCTGACGGCATGCGACCTGCCGGGCTACGGACTCAGCGCGCCGCCAGCCGAGATCACAGTCACGGCGGTACTTGAGCAATTGCAGGCCGCCTATCTGGCCCACGCCAGCGACGACTCACCGCCCGAGACAGTGGTTGGAAACTGCAGTGGGGCGGTGCTGGCGGCCGAACTGCTGCGGATCTGCCCGCTGCAACCGCAGCGCCTGGTACTGATTGATCCGTTTGCCTTTGTGCCGAGTTACTTCAAGCTGTTTCTGCGGCGTGGATTCGGCCGCGTGGCCTATAACACGACATTCGCCAGCTCACTGGGCCGCATGTTGACCAACCTGCTGCTGTGGAATCGGCGGCAACGAGACACTGATCTGATGGCTACGTTCCACAGCGTTGACCACGATGTCAACTACCGGTACCTGCAGGTGTTCGATTCGCTGGGCAGCATCGAGCGCTTTCGCCCGTTGCGCCTTCCGGTGACCATCATTACCGGCAAGCGGACCTTCGCGGCTGTCCGCCGTTCACTGGACATGTGGCGGGAAATCTGGCCGCAAAGCGATGTTCGTCAGCTGGCCGGTGTGGGACACCTGCCGATCAGGGAAGCCCCTGACGCCGTCACCCGTCTGTTGTTGCCGCCCCGGCATGGAGAGCACCGCCGATGACCGTATTGCTGGCCATCTCGGTACTAATCAGCGCAATCCTACTTGTGCCACTGGCGGTCGTGCTTATGAATGTCGCAGGCTGGCGGCGTGTGTATCCGCTGGCGGGGCAGCGACTCCCAGCTCAGGTCTCAGTCCTTGTTCCTGCGCGCAACGAGGCGCACAACCTACCGGAATGCATCGCCGCGATTCGGCGACAGGGACCGGTCGTGGAGGAGATCATCGTACTGGATGATCGCAGCAGCGACGGTACCCAGCAGGTAGTGCAGAATGCGATGAAGGAGGAAGTACGGCTGCGGCTGCTGACCGGTCAGCGGCTGGTCGATGGCTGGGCCGGCAAGTGCTGGGCCTGTCAGCAGCTGGGCGACGCCGCGGCCGGCAAGTGGTTGCTGTTCGTCGACGCCGACACCCGGCTGATGGACGGCGCGATCAACGGTATGCTGTCAGCAGCTTCGCAGCTTGACCTCAGCATGCTGTCCTGCTGGCCGGGGTTCGTGCTCTCCGGCTTCTGGGAACGCCTGCTGATGCCACTGCTCAACTTCCTGACCTTCACGCTCTATCCCGCACCCCTGGCAGTGCTGCGACCCGATGACGCATCCCTGGGTCTGGCCCATGGCGCTTGCCTGCTGGTCAGTCGTGAGGATTACCTTGCGCTCGGAGGTCACGAATGCGTCAGGCAGGAGCTGTTTGAGGACACCCGCCTTGCCAGAGCGTGGCGCGCCAGCGGTCGTCGCGGCCTCTGTCTGGACGGGCAGGATGTAGTTCGCGTGCGCATGTACCAGTCCTTGTCGGAGATCTGGCTGGGCTTTGAGAAGAACTTCTATCCGGCATTCAGACACTGGCTTCCGTTCGTGGCTTTCCTCATCACGCATATCATGCTGTTCCTGGTGCCATTCGCGCTCGCGACGCATGCACTCCTCACCGGCCAGCCGGTTCCGGTTCTCTTACTGGCGCTCGCTGCCAGCACGACCGTCGTGGTGATGCGCCTGTTGCTGGGCGCACACTTCCGCCATCCGCTGTGGAGCGCACTGCTCCATCCGTTGGGCGAGTTGTTCCTGATTGCGATCGCGCTGAATTCCTGGTGGCGGGTGGCGAGCGGACGCGGCGTTCGCTGGAAGGGTCGTTCCTACCTCGGCGTCCGGGGTTCCACCAAGGAGCGGCAACCATGAAAACCAGCCCCAGAGCGGTGATCATCGGTGCCGGGCTTGGCGGACTGGCTACCGCCCTGCGGCTCGCTGTCCGCGGCTGGCAGGTGGACATCGTGGAGCGAGGCGGGCAGCCCGGCGGCAAGATGAACCGCTGGCAGTCGGAAGGTTTCACATTTGACACGGGCCCCTCGCTGATTACGATGCCTGAGGTATTCGGCGAGCTGTTTCAACTGGCGGGCACGGATATCACGGATCACGTTGAACTCAGGCGGCTGGACCCGGTTGCGCGTTACGTGTATCCGAGCGGGCTGGACTTCGAGTACGGTGGTCCACTACCCGCTCTGCAGCGTGAGTTTGACCGCTGTTTCCCCGGGGAGTGGAGCGGTTTTCTGGACATGATGGCACTTGGCGGTCGGCTGTTCGAACTCAGCCGCCAGACGTTTTTCGCGCAGGCTCCGGGCGAGCCACCCAGTCCCCGCATGCTCGGCGCCCTGAGGAGCGTGCCCGTCAAGTACGGGTGGGGAGGCTACCACGCGACAGTCCGGCGCTTCCTCCGCCATCCGGCGCTGATTCAGTTCTTCGATCGTTTCCCCACCTACGTGGGCAGCTCTCCCTACCTTGTACCGGCCACCCTGCTGGCGATCCCCTACCTTGAATACGGACACGGGGCCTGGCATGTGTCCGGAGGGCTGTACAACCTCGTGGCGGCACTCGCGGCGCTGCTCAAAGCGCGTGGAGCTCGGCTGCACCTCTTTGCCGAAGCGCAGCAGATTCACATCAGTAGCAGAAAGGTCACGGCGGTGGAGCTGACCGACGGCCGCCGACTGGATGCCGATGTCGCGGTATTCAATGGTGATGCGTCTCACCTGCCACTGCTGGCCAAAGACGCCGGATTGCCCGCGCCCACTGGTCAGAGGAGTCTGAGTGGCTTCGTCCTGCTGCTGGGTCTGCGACGCAAGCTGGCTGAGCAGCATCACCACACTGTCTACTTCAGCTCCAACTACCGGCGGGAGTTCGACGAGCTGTTCGGCGCCAACGGCTGCCAGCCGCAGTTTCCGACGGACCCGACGGTATACGTGAATGCACCGTCACGCAGTGACCATGCGCTAGCGCCCAGTGCCGGAGAAACGCTGTTTGTCATGGCCAACGCTCCGTCACTGGGGGTGCGTTGGGATGACGAGATGACGGATGTTGCCCGACGGCGTGTGCTGGCTCGCCTGGCAACGGGAGGTCTGGAGCTTGCCCCTGAGGACATTGTGGTTGAGAGAGCCTGGACCCCCGCCGAGTTCGAGAAGGCATACTCCATGCCGGGCGGGGCAATCTACGGTCAGGCCAGCCATGGCTGGCGCGGGGCGTTTCTGAGGCCTGCCAATCGGGAGCGCCGTGTGGGCGGTCTGTATCGCGTCGGTGGTAGCTCTCACCCCGGGGGAGGGACACCAACGGTGCTGCTCAGTGCTCGAATCGTCGACAGGCTGATTAGTCGGTATGAACGTCCGTAAGCTAATCATCGCGCTTCTCGCAGCCTTCTACGGCCTGCTGTTCGCGGGCGGCGTCATCAGCTATGCGGTGCTTGCCGAGCCTCCACCCGCTGCGGCCTGGGCCGGTCCGCTGTTTCTGTACGCGGCGTTCGCGCTGGTACTGCTCAGCTCCGATCGGCGTCTCGCGTGGTGGCTGCTGGTCGCTGCCGCCGGCGGCTTCGCCGCCGAGGCAGTGGGTCTGCAGACCGGCGCGGTGTTCGGGCACTACCGCTATACGGCGGCGCTGGGCTGGCAGATGCTCGGCGTACCGCTCGCGATCGCGGCCGCCTGGGGCGTGCTGTTGGCCTATGCCGGCGGACTGAGCTCGCTGTCAGGCAGATTCACGGGCGCGCTACTGGGCGCCGCATGGATGGTTGCCGCTGATCTGCTGATCGATCCGCTGGCCAGCGGACCACTGGACTACTGGCGGTGGACAGGCGGCGGCCCCTACTTCGGGGTTCCGCTGGCCAATTACGCTGGCTGGTTCTGTGTGAGCTTCATCCTACTGCTGTGGATGCCTCGTCAGCACTCGCTGCCACGTGATTACCGGCTGGTGGGTCTCAGCGTGATCGCCTTCTACGCCGTGCTCGCACTGCTGGCCGGAAGCATGGCTCCGCTGGCGCTGATCGGCCTCGGCCTGGTCGGTCTCGACATACTGCTGGCACGCCGGCTGGGCAGACGGCCAGGCGCACGGCTGTCACCTTTCAGCAACGCACGGCGCGCTGTGTACGTACACCGGACTGAGATGCCCGTAAGCGCCGATCGGCTGTTCAGCTGGCACCTGCAGCCCAACGCATTCAACGAACTCAGGCCGCCCTGGCAGAAGATGGTTGTGAGGTCACTCCCCGAATCGATTGCCGCCGGCGAGCAGATCCACTTGGTGCTGCTCTTCGGACCACTGCGGGTGCCATGGATCAGCGAGATTACAGGCGTCATCCCTGGCCGGCAGTTCGTTGATGAGCAGAAGTCCGGTCCCTGGGCGTACTGGCGGCACGAGCACAATTTCATTGCTGACGGCGCCTCGGCGTGCATCATGGAGGACCGAGTGGAGTACGCTCTGCCTGGCGGAGGCCTGTCACAGATGCTCACCGGCTGGCTGATTGAACTGCAGCTGCAACGGTTGTTCGCCTACCGCCACCAAGCCCTTGCCGATGCACTGAGCGAGCCTGAGGATCAGTGCGCCGACGCCGACTCGTGAGATGTGCGGTTGCATGGCCGTGAGCAGCGCCTTCCACGTCTGCCACTGAGTATCAACGTAAGGCTGCCGCCTCAGACGGACCAGCAACCTGGAACTGCGGCTGGCCCAGCACAACGATCCGGATTATCGGACGACCAGAACCACCAAGGTCTTCCCGGGACCGTGGAAGCTGCTGTGGCAGTGTGAGGTGAAGTCACGCTCCGAGGCGATGAGGATGGAGCGCAGCATCAAGCAGCGGGGATCGGGCGGTTCCTTGAATCGGCGCAATGGCAGAGTCCCGCCGACGGCGGGATTAACCCCGCTGCTAGCGGGGTTGTTGGTTCGAATCCGACCGCCGGAGCTTTCGCCTACCCTCGCTGCCGGCGGCATTCTCGATCCGGCTGGTGCATCCTGTAAAGGCATCTGCTGCCGGGCTCACTGCGCCGGGATAATCTGGACCGTGATGTCGTCGATGTAGTAGGTCTGCCAGACCTCGAAGACACCCCAGACCCCAGCCAGCAGATACAGCTCGCCGGACTCCGCGGTGGTCACATCCATCGTATAGGTCTTGCTGAGCCAGGTGAAGCCGGCGACGCCGCCGTTATAGGTCGTCTCCCGTGCCAGGCCGGCCTGGAAGATGTCGTAGCCAGTCTCCGGATCCGCGTTCATCGCGCCGGCCAGGATGGTCCAGGTCCCGACGATCCCGCCGATTTCGCTGCAGAACTTGTAGCTGATGCAGGCCGTGTACGTCGTGCTCGGTGCCAGCTGGTAGCGCTTCTCAACCCACAGCTTGCAGGCATCGGTCCGGTTGTCGGCCGTCAGCCAGACGCTCCAGTCGCCGCTGAAGGCCAGGTCCGTACTGCGGTCCAGCTCCCAGTAGATCTCATCGCCCGGACTGACCAGCACATCGGCGACGTCGCCGGCCCAGCCCTGCCAGCCGGCTTCGAAGTCGGCAGTGTCCCGCAGCCCGTCGCCGATCAGAATGTCCGTGGATGCCACATCGGTGGCGCCGGCGTCATCCGTCACCCGCAGGCCGACCGTGCGGTTGCCCGGCGTTGCGAATACATGGTCCACGCGGCTGGCACTGCCAGCACTGAGATCGTACTCACCGTCGCCGTCGGTGTCCCATTCGTACTCCACGACTGATCCGTCGAAGTCAGTGCTGGCGCTGCCATTGAGCAGACAGGGCTGTCCGGTGACGCCGATCGACGCAGTGGCATCGGCGTTGGCCAGGGGCTCGAGGTTGTCACCCACGCGCAGCCAGGCCAGCTCGCAGAGGCTGGTGCCCGTGACCAGCACCAGTACGTTCAGCGTACCCTCCGCGTTGATATAAGGTTCCAAACTGGGCAGCTCAAGCCCCGATTCCGGCGGCAGGCTGAACCACTCCCAGCGATCACCCTCCCATTCGGCCAGCGCCAGCCAGCTGTTGCCATTTGCCGGTGGAACTCGCCAGCTGAGCTGCAGGCGGGGCGGGCCACTGAAAGCCGACAGGTCGAAGCTGTAGCCGGCATAGGCGAGTCCGGACGGATCGGTCAGGCTGATCCCGTCCCAGTCGGGCAGCAGCTCGATGCCGCTGGGGGCGAAGTAGATGTTATGGAGCGGCAGCCGGAAGTCGGTCTCGTCGCCGGTCAGAAACCGTCCGACGTCCGGCGGCTCCACCGTGATCAATACCGAGGGCGACAAAAGGCCGGTCAGGCCACCAAGCCGCATGCCGTCCGTCCGCGGCGCGGCAGACTCGATGCCGTCACCACTCCCGCAGCCCGCAGCCATCATGACGATGACCAGCAGGCCCACGGTGGTCGTCACAGCGCGCACTGACAAGCTCATAGCACCTCCTGCGCCGCCGGCAGCAGTCTGCCGCCGGGGTTGCCCAGCGGTCTGGACCGCTGTAACCGTATGCCTGTCGGTTTCCTTCCGCACCGCCTCGGCAGCTTCGAGCAACCCCGGCGCGCTATGGTGGAAGACCATCGCGGCAGCGCGATGGTTGCATGCGGCTGGCCGAAACCGGGCTGAGCGCAATCAGGTGTCAGGCCGCCCTGACGGCCTGCGCTGCGCGTCGCGCCGGAGATCACGGACCGCCGGCTGACAGCCCGCATCAGTTTTCGTCAGATCGCTGACTGCGATCCCCTCGCTGACCGTCAGGCACACCAGCACCTGCCAGACTGCTTGCCCCTGCGCAGAGTCGGTTGACGGGCGCTGGCGCCTGCTACATAATCCGACGCAGAGGGACGGGAGCGCGGCAGCTTGACCGGTCGGCGACGACATCATCGGCCTGCCGTCCCGCAACAACGGGAGGAAGGAATGCCCAGAGCTACACTGCTGGCAGCTCTGATCTTCTGCTGCTGCCTGGCAACCGGGGCATCGGCGCAGGAGGACGAGCAGTTCGCCCAGCTGACATCCGGAATCCAGGCGGGCTATCCCGACTGGTCGCCCGACGGCCAGTACATCGTCTTCACTTCGCAGCGGTCGGAAGAGGATGAAGGCAA
>Ga0180429_10001700_pt1 | contig 18548 bp, 18 predicted proteins | sample SS_ome_FD_132428 | JGI IMG/M metagenome (GOLD analysis project Ga0180429, IMG submission 132428) | Hypersaline lake sediment archaeal communities from the Salton Sea, California, USA - SS_1_S_1 metaG | ecosystem: Environmental > Aquatic > Non-marine Saline and Alkaline > Hypersaline > Sediment ...
CTGTCTTGTAAGATGATTGAGGGCGTAGGATATGGTAGCCTCCTGCCGAACGGACAGAAGGAGCACCGGCAATGAAGAGACCCGGAAGAAGAGGAAACAGGGGGAGGGAAGATTCCCCGGGCTGCGAGTGGGTTGGGGGACGGGTCCTCTCTCCCTTCTATGTGACCGAAGACGACCCGTTTCGGCCGGAGATGATTCTCTGGCTCGAGATGCCAGAGGAGCTCGTTCTCTATGGGGACATGATCGACCCGGAGGGGCCGGCCGTCTCCTTGGCCGACGCCTTGGTCAAGGCCACGGAGTCGCCCATGGTGGGGCCGCCGCGGAGGCCGGCGCGAATCCGGGTGGCCGACAGGCGGCTGGCCGCGGAGGTCGAAGGTGCGGCGCGGGGCATTGAAATCGTGGTGGCGCCGACCCCGGAGATCGATCGAGTCCTCCGGCATATGGCGGAGTCCTTGCCCGCGGAGGAAGGTGAGGATCTGAGCTATTTCGAAGGGGGCCGGGTTTCTCCGAAAAGCGTGGAGGGACTGTTTCGTGCTGCAGAGGTGCTCTTTCCCGTTGCGCCCTGGAAGGTGGCCGATGACATTCAGGTGCTGCGGCTCGACATCCCTCGGTTCGGTGTGGAAGGGGCTTGCGTCTCGGTCATCGGCGCTTTGGGCGAAAGTGTGGGGTTTCTCATCTTCCCGTCGTTGGTGGCCCACGAGCGTTTTCTGGAAGCCGCAGAGTCCTTTGAGGCTTCCGGGGGCTCTGTCGATATGGGCACGCCCATCCTCTCTCTGAACTTCGAGCGTGGAGCGGACCTGCCGGACGGGATGCGCCGTGAGGTGGCCAGGCACGGGTGGCCCGTCGCCGGGCCGGACGCCTACCCCTGGGTGCAGAACCGGGACCGGGACGGCGTGCTGCGGCCGCTCAAGGAACGTGATGTCCGGATCGTATCGGCCTGCGCCACGTCGCTCGCCGCTTTTTTCGTCAAGCACCCTCGTCTCTTCGAGTCCGATGATTTCGAACCGGTCTGCGAATCCTGGTTAGACCGGGACGGTCTCGAGGTGCGATTCACCGTGCCGTACGAAGCCGGGCCTCTGTTCGAGGTAAACGCACCGGATGGATTAGGGCCTCCGTCAGGAAAGGGGCAGAGCAAGGTGGGGCGCAACGCTCCGTGCCCCTGTGGAAGCGGAAAGAAATATAAGAAGTGTTGCCTGGGCAAGGAGGAGGAGGCAAGGGAGGACGCCCGTGCGCCGGTCTATGTGCACGGGATCGATGAGCGCCTGGTCTCCGAGATGTTTCGGTTTGCCGCAAGAAGGTTCGGCGAGCCCTTTCTCCGGGCGGAGAAGGACTTCCATGATCCGGAGCAGGCGGTAGAGCTGTTTCTCCCCTGGTCCGTCTACCACTTCCTTGTCGAGGGGAAGCCGGTGGTACGGTGGTTCCTGGAGGAGCGTCGTCCTCGCCTGTCCGATACGGAAAGCGAGTGGCTGGAGGCGCAAGAGGCTTCGTGGCTGTCCATCTGGGAGGTCGGGTCGGCGGATCCGCAGCGAGGCCGCATCTCGCTCAAGGACGTTCTGTCCGGCGAGGAGAGAGATGTACGAGAGGTCAATGCCAGCAGGACCCTCACGAGGCGTGATGTCGTGTTGGGGCGTGTCGTCGATAGTGAGGGAATATCGGTGTTGTGTGGGCTCTACCCGAGAGCCTTGCCTCCCATGGAAGCGGCCGAGGTGGTCCGACGTGTTCGGGGGCGGCTCCGCCGCAAGCGTATGGTGCCTGTGGAACGATTGCGTGACGAGAAGATCGGGCGCTACATGATCCGCCGTTGGGAGGAAGCTCTCGAGGAGCTGCTCGTCCGCCGGAGTGTCCCGCCCAAGCTTCAGAATACAGATGGGGAGGAGTTGCTGCTCACGGTCGACCACTTCGAGTTCGACCCCGCAGCGCGGACGGAAATCAGGACATGCCTTGCGTCCGTGGAAGGCGTCGAGCCGCCCGAGCGCGATGATTCGGCCGGGATCTACACGTTTGCCCGACCCGGCAACCGGAAATCCGCGGGATTGGACAATACGATCATCGGTACGGCCAGACTGTCGGAAGGGAGGTTGCGGCTGGAAACGAACTCGGTCCGTCGCGCGGACAGGCTTCGTGCCCGGGTGGAGGAAGCCTGCGGCGAACTGGTTCGGCACAGCATGCGTGAGCACTCGGATCCCTCTGCACTGCTCAAACAGGGGGAAGCCCCTCTTCCGAGGGGTGAACAACCCAGCCTGATACCGCCCGAGGAGGCCGGCAGGGTGGTGCGGGAGTTCAAGGAGAGGCACTACGCCGGGTGGCTCGACTTGCCGCTCCCTGCCTTGAGCGGCCTGACCCCGAGAGAGGCGGTCCGGACAAGAGAAGGGAGGGGCCGGGTCGACGTCCTGCTCAAGGACATGGAGAATCACGAGTCTCGGATGCCGGAGGAAGAGAGTTTCAGCTTCTCGGGCATGCGCAAGGAACTGGGGCTCGACCCGTAGCTGCGGCGCGGTCAAAGTCGGAGGGGTGCCGGGTCGCCTGGCAGCTTCGCGCAATGGCCGGAGGTGGGGTTGTTGTCTGACGATGAGGGTAATCCGGGTTTTCTTGTTGACATGGGCTCTTATGCCGGACAAACTTGAATCGAGGGTCATGATAGGAACGGACGGCCCTGCAAAGGAGCAACGCAATGACCGAAATCATTTTCTTGGTTGAAGAGGCGGTAGAGGGTGGATACGTTGCCCGCGGGCTTGGTGCATCGATCGTAACGGAAGCTGATGATATCCCCTCGCTCCAGGAGCAGGTTCGCGATGCCGTTCGGTGCCATTTTGACGAGGGACAGGTGCCAAAGGTTATCAGGCTGCACTTCGTTCGCGAGGAAGTGATAGCCGTATGAAGAAGCTCCCTCGCGACCTTTCTTCCGAGGATCTCTGCAGGGCCTTGAAACCCCTGGGCTACGAAGTCACACGCCAGACAGGTAGCCATATGCGGATGACCACCCGCGAGTAAGGTGCTGAGGGATTCCTTCCTGGCGCGGGAGTGACGGTGCTATCTCACTTCCACCAACAACGGATCTACCTCACGTGCCACCTGTGCAGCCAAGCGATCTTCGGCAAGATCCATATCGTATCGACTCTGCAAGTTCATCCAGTAGCGTGGGTCTTGCCCAAAATAGCGTCCCAGGCGCAAGGCAAGCTCTGCCGTTACCGGCCGTTTGCCGTTCACAACGAGACTGATCCTCATGGCAGGCACGCTCAAATCCCGTGCGAGTCGGTATTGTGATATTTCCAACTCACCCAGCAACTCCTTTAGATATACCCCCGGGTGTACGGGTGCGATACGACGCTTTGCCATACGTGACTCCTCAGTGATAATCGACGATCTCGACTTGTTCGGCGTTACCCCTGCGCCATTCGAAACAAATACGCCACCTGTCATTGACGCGGATGCTGTATTGCCCCTTACGGCTTCCCCGCAGGGCCTCAAGCCGGTTCGACGGTGGCAGGCGCAAATCCTCCAACCGCACTGCCGCATCAATAGCGTTAAGTTTCATGAAGGTGCGCTCTTGAATATCCCGTGGAAACTTTCGGGAAAATTCGCGATGGAAGATCTTCTGCGTTTCGCGGCAGCGGAAAGACCTGATCATTGAACAATAGTAAACATTTTGTTTATTATTGTCAAGGCGGGGCTGGGGGAGCGGTTAGCTCTCTTGTTCGGTGTGGGGGTCTTCGGTCCAGGAGATGGTGAGCTCTTTCACGCCGAACTCGACGGCATCCTTGCGGTTCTCCATGTAGAGGTCGATCTGGTTCCGCTTCCTTCGATGCATGCGGTCCATGACGACCACGTTGCCGATGCCTTCGATGTGAACTTCCTTGCCGCGGGTCAGGCCGCTCTTCTCCAGGTCTCTGGAGATCGCGATGATTCCGGGCCGGATCTTGTCTCCCCATGCGCAGATGTCCGGGGTGGAGTCGGTCTGTCCGGGCTCGGCGTTGTATGCGGTTGCCCTGACGACACGAGTGACCTTGGTCTTTTTCTTTTTGGAGGGCTTCTTCTTGTCGACCGGCTCGGCCTCGGGTTGTACAGGGGCCGGCTTCTCCAGGGCGACCTGGGCCGGTGCGAGGTCCTGCTGCTCAGGTGTTACGGGAGTCTCAACCCCGCGGTGGTCTGCAAGGAAGGCGAAGACTGTGATTGCGATGAATACGATGGAAGCGTTCAAGGAATGCATGCGTCACCTCTGTTTTGTAAGGCTCTTGCCTCACTCCTCGGATAAGGGAGTGGAGGCTAGCATAAGAAATAGAACGAGTCAACGAAATTTAGAATCAGCAAACCCCATGCCAGCAAGGTTTTTCCGGGCCCAAAGATTAAGACAAGACTTTTTCAGTTAATACCTAATGATGCAATTTCAATAGATTTTGTTTCCGGGGAATTCGAAAGGTTCTGAGCGGTCGCGAGGTTGGTTTTTTCTTGAAGAAAGGGAAAACGGTTTCCCATGAAAGAAAGGGGATTTCCCTCGGATGTACGGTTTGCTCCGGCATTCTCCATCATGATAAAGTTAGAAGTAATGACACAAGGGGGAAGACAAGATGTCTAGTAACGAAGCCTTTGCGACAAAGATACCAGGCGAACTCAAGCGGGCCTTGGACGAAGTTTGTCGAAAGCACGGGCTGCGCAAGAGCTTCGTGGTCGAAAGTGCATTGCGGGAGAAAATCGAAGATCTCCTTGACACCTTTGATCTCAAAGAGGCCATCGAGGAGGGCGACAGTTTCCGGCCCTGGAGCGAAGTGAAGAAGGAGTTGGGGAAAAAGGGTCGGGCATGAAGAAGTACACGGTTCTGCTCGAGAGGAATGCTGAACGTGCACTCTTGGAGCTTCATAGGAGTGACATGGGTTTGATCGGCGAGAGCCTGGATGCCCTGGAGTCTGATCCTCGGCCCCCGGGGGTAAAGAAACTTCTCAAACACGAAGGTTACCGAATCCGAAAAGGAAAGTATCGCGTCCTCTTTACTGTTGACGATTCGGAACGTCTCGTGCGGGTCTATCGAATCGGTCACCGGAGGGATGTGTATCGATAACATGGACTCTGCCGTTGTTGTTCCCTTCAAGGATTACGAGAGGACGGTCTTCAAGCTGATGGATCGCCTCGAGGTTGCGCCGCTGCTTGCCGAGCAGGGGCTCGTCCTGCTCAAGCCGAACCTGGTGACCAGCTCGCCGCCGCCGGTGACCACGGATGTGGGCATGGTCGCGGCCGTGGCAAAGTATTGCCGGGAGGCGACGAGCGCAACGATCGTGGTGGTGGAGGGAAGCGGCGAAGGGGAGACGCATCAGAACTACCGGCACTTGGGGTACCGGAAGGTACCTGCCGACGACTTCATCGATCTGGATCGGGAAGAGATCGCCGAGTACGCCCATCCGGATGCGGAGCGGTTCGAAAGGGTCTGGCTTCCCAAGCTCGTGACCCAGGGCTTTCTCATCTCCATTCCGGTCCTGAAAGATCATTCGGTCTGCGGGGTGACCTTGAGCATCAAGAACATGGTCGGGATGCTGCCGGCCAGCCGTTACAGCGGGTACTGGTCCTTCAAGAAGTCTGCGGTCCACGACGGCGACCTGGATCTGGGCATTGCAGACCTGGCCCGGTACCGTGCGCCGGACCTTGCCCTGGTCGACGGGCGCATCGGGATGAAGGGCAGCCACCTGAGCGGAACCCCCTGCACGCCCCAGAAGAGAGTGCTCGTGGGCGGGCGGAACCCTTGGGCCGTGGACGCCAGGGCGGCGTGGATTCTCGGGTGGAGCTGGGAGCAGATCGGCCACCTGCGCGCCACGCGCCCGTTGTTCTCCGATCAAACGCTTACCACTTGTACAGAACCTGGTACGTGAAGGACTTCTCGCCCTTCTTCGGGACGGTCACCTCGAACTCGACCTTGTGGGCCTCTTTCTTGCGGACCTTGGGGGTCGTGCCGATGAATTTCCAGTCGCCCCGGAGGTGCTCGATGACCGTGACGGTCGTGGGCGCGTCCTTTCGGTTCCGCAGTTCGATCTTCACGGTCTCCTGACGGGAGCGCTTGCTCACCTGCCGGGACTCGAGCACCGTTCGTTCGCCCACCAGGTCAAAGGCGTTGCCCAGGTAGACCCGGACCTCTTCGCCCTCGGCCACGTGCCCGATGCGGTCCTCGCCCGCAAAGGCGGCGGTGCTGCCGCCGGACTCTTTGTACACGCGTATCCTGCCTGCGGGCAGCGGCTTGCCGAGCCCGTTCTCCTTGGTGTTGTCGAGCACGAGGTTCACCCGGACCTTTTCCTGGTCCCGGGAGCCGTCGTAGGTGAACTCCTTGTCTGCCTTGACCGAGGCGGGCGGAAACAGGGTGAGCTGCTTGGACTGCCTGTCCGTGAGCGTGGCGGGACGGTCGAGCGTGTAGAGGTGGTACTCGAAGTGTGGCGTCTCCTTGAAGCCGGGCGCAGGGGCGGCCGCCTCCATCATGGCCGCTCCTCTTCGCAAGCCGTCTTTGGCTCGATAGGGTTGCGGTGAGACGCGGTGCACGTCGCCGGCTACGAGCCGGAGCCGGGCGTCCTTGAAGGTGTGGCCCGAATGGTTTTCGATCGAGGCCCATCCGCCGAGTTCGAGAAGGCCCTGCTCTTCGCGGATGCTTGCGATGTACTCCGCCTGCCACTGGATGCCCTTCGTGATGTAGCTGATCTCGAGATTGTGCTTCATCGACTTCGTTGACTCGAAGAGCCAGACCAGGGTGGGCTTCGTGATCAGGCCCTCGGGCAGGGCGGGAAACTGGAGGGTCGTGATCTGGTCCTCTTTGATCACCTGGACCGAGCCGTCCTCGAGCTGGAGGACCGCGTCGCGGGCGTGTGCGTTGAGCAGGGTTCCCTGGTAGGCCGTGCCTCCCTCGATGGTGACGACCACGGGCCGGCCGAGGTATCGGTCGAGGAGCCGGTCGGTGCCGGCGAGGTCGAACTCGAAGCGCTGTTCGTGGAGGGTGACCGTGTCCGGCGCGGTCAGGGACTGGATGCGCACCGAGGTCGGCTCGATCTGGCCGGTCACGTCGGAGACCCTGTACTCCTGCGTGCCCCGGGCGAGGCGCAGGCCCCGTACCTCCTGAACCATCGCAAAGTTGTCGCTGTAGATCGTCAGCGTCAACGGCGGTGCCTGGTTGGCCGCAAGCGAAGCGGTCGCCGGGACAAGACAGACCAGAACAGCCAGGCAGAATGTAGCTACTCGCATCAGGTATCCTCCTTGTTGTGATCCCCGCGCAGGCGGGGATCCAGGAGAGGGGACGGGCCGGGAATCGACCCCAGCCGCTCGCCGTCCTTTCCGTGCAAACGGTAATCCCTATCCTAGAGAAGATGACCGTCGCGAATCAATGGTTTCTTCTCTTGCCTATCAGTGACAACGAAGAGCCGGGGTGTTTGGTTTTGGTCAGGGAGGGTCTTCTCGACCCGATTTGGCCCGAGCGGAGCGAAGCAATCCCCAAGCTCGACTAGAACGTGAGGACGATCTTGCCGGTGTTCTCGTTCCGCTCCATCCGTTCGGTGGCTTCGTGGAGCTTGTCGAAGTCGACGACAGAGTCGATGACCGGCTGCAGCTTGCCTTGTGCGAGCAGAGGGAGCACCTGGTGGGCAAAGGCCTGGGTGGCGAGGATCTTCTCCTCCAGGGGGCGGGAGCGCAGGGTCGTTCCGATGATCTGAAGCCGCTTGGTCAGCACGGTCGCCAGGGATGTCTCCGCGCTCAGGCCGCTCATGATGCCGAACAGCATCAGCCGGCCGCAGGTCTTGAGCACCGCAAGGTTCTTCTGCCAGTAGTCGGCGCCGACCGTGTCCAGGATCAGGTCCACGGCGTTCGGGCCGAACAGCTCCTGGATGCGTTCCTGGAAATCTTCTTCCTTGTAGTTGATCGCGGTCAGGGGCGCCAGCTCGGCCACCCTTTTGAGCTTCTCTGCGCTGCCGGCCGTTCCGATGGCCCGGGCTCCCCAGCGGTGCGCGAGCTGGAGGGCGGCGCTTCCGACGCCTCCGGCCACGGCGTGGATGAGCACGAGGTCGCCCGCCTTCATCCCGCCCTGGGAGACCAGCGCGTCGTGGGCCGAGAGGAACGCCTCCGGGATGGCGGCCGCGTCGTTGTCGCTCATGCCTTCGGGCACCGGGACGGCAAGCCGCTGATGGGTCACGATCTGTTCCGCATAGGAGCCGCCGGCCACGATCCCGAAGACCGGTTCGGCGCCCCTCCACTCGGTCACCTCCTCGCCGAGCTGGTCCACGTAGCCGACGAACTCCAGTCCGGGCACGTCCTGCGGGGCGCCGGGAGGAGCCGGATAGAGCCCGCGGCGCTGGAGGAGGTCGGCGCGGTTGATCGCCGTGGCGGTCACGCGGACGCGGATGTTTTCGCCCCGGGCCACGAGGTCTTCCCGCTCCTGTATCACCAGGTTTTCGATTTCCTTGCCGTGCTTTTCGATGACTGCACATTTCATGGCTTGGCCTCGCGGTTCCGGAATGACAATTCAAAAAACTGTGTGCTAGTATACCGATTCTCGGATGGCGAAGCGAAGCAAGGGCTGACCGGCCGGCCTATTGGAGAGAGCCATGTGGCTGTACCTTGTTCGACATGGAGAGGCCCTGCCCAAGGATGTGGATCCGGAGCGGGGACTGAGCCAAGAGGGAAGAGAGGATGCCGAAAAGGTGGCGGCCCTTCTGAAGGGGCAGGCCATCGAGGTGGAGGCGGTCTGGGAGAGCGGCAAGAAGAGGGCCACCCAGACGGCAGAGATCATGGCGGGCGCGCTGACCTCGAAGGCAGGGGTCGTGCGGCAGGCCGGGATGTCCCCCATGGACCCGGTGACCCCGATCATGGAGAAGCTCTCATCCCTGGAAGGGGACTACATGCTCGTGGGGCACATGCCCTTCTTGTCGATTCTGGCCTCCCGTCTGGTGCTGGGCGTGGAAGACCCGGAGGTGGTTGTTTTTCGGGAGGCGGCCGTGGTGTGCCTCGAGAAGGGCTCGAACGGCCAGTGGGCCGTGGGCTGGATGGTTACGCCCGATATTTTGTGACCGGGCCACAATCGCCGTATGCCAATATCCCCTCTCCCTTGAGGGAGAGGGCTAGGGTGAGGGTGGCACAGAAGCTCCCCCTCATCCTGACCTTCTCCCCCAAGGGGGAGAAGGAATTCACTGTGCCAGTGGATTCCCGCCTTCGCGGGAATGACAGATCTTGATCAGCGCCTGCTCCAGTTTCCTGCCACATCCTGGATCCACCAGCCCGCCGAGGCGAATGCCTGCCACTTCTGTGCGAAAGACCGCCGGACCTTGGGCAGGTCCTTGGTCTCGACACCGAGCTCTTTGGCCACTTCCTGGTACAGGGCCTTGCGGTCCGCGTTCTCTTCTTTCACGATCCGGTTGAGATTCGCCCTGTCCTTCATGGGAAGGACCGAGGCGTCCCGGATGACCACCTGCCCGTCGTTCGACTCGCCGATAGCACCGGCGTTGAAGAAGGGCTTCAGGTCGTCGAAGCGCTGCCGGATCCTCTCCTTGATGGAGTCTATGGCAGGGCTCGACACCGTGGTTTCTTTGCCGGCTGCGTGCGCGACCCCTGTCATGCGCCACCCCTGCGATCCCGCCTCTCCCGCATTCTCTCCTTCTTCGGTCTCCTTCAGATCGTTCTCCGGCATTGCGGCGCCGCGGATGTCCTCGATGATCTGCCTGGCGGTCTGATCGACCGCCTCGGAGGGATAGAAGTAGACATTGACCGTCAGACAGGCCGCGAGCACGACCGTCACTACCGTGGCAAAGATATAAGGATTCCTTGGGAGCATGAGTTTTCTCCTGTTGAGAAGAGGTTCGGATATGGGGCCTTCTTAATACTTTGATGCATCCCTGGCAAGTCAGGGGCCTTTTTCTCACCTACCCTCTTGCAGGCGCACGATGTCCGCCAGCCATCGGTTGAACCGGATCTTCCGGTTCGGGGTCATCACCGTGATCGGCATCGACAGGGTCGGCACGCGGAAGGCGCGGATGACGAGGTACTCGTGCTTGCCCTTCGGGATCCCGTGAAGCTCGAGCCACCCGTCTTCGAGAACGGCCCGAACGCCCATCTTCCGATAGTAATACTCGTCGAAGAACCGGTACAGGCCGACGGAGAGCAAGGCCGCGAGCTGGTTGGACCCGCCGATCCTGGACAGGGTCGCCACGGCGGTTGCATCGATCTTCCGGGGCACGCCTCGCCGCTTGACCGTCTCGAGGTCCGCGTCAAAGGCAGTGGCGTATGGGAAGACCGGGCGGACCCTCAGGCCGTGGATCCGGCCCTGGAGGACCCCGGAGACGTGGCCGAACCGGAGGGGAGCGCTGAGCGCCGCGAGGTGGATCTCCTCGAGGTCCACGTCGAACTGCGCGACGGGGGCGGGCCCGGGAAGGCCGGCTGCCCGCATCTTCGAGACGGTAACCGTCCCGCCAAAGGTGGAGAGGGTGATGGAGCCCTTGGTTTCGAGTCTTCCCTGGGACAGCGCCACCGTCGCAAGGTCGGCATCGAGGGTCCCCTGCATCGGCGTTTGCATGAATTCCCTGGAGAGCGCCTCGAGAGGGACGCTCTCGGCCCGGACTGCGCATGTGCCCGAGAGGTTGCCTGAAGACGGGGCGCGAAGCTCGATATCCTGCACGAGGAGTTCCCCGCCCCGGATCCGGAGACCGAGCCGGCCCGTCGCCTCCCAGGTTCCATCCTCGAGCGTGAGCCCGTCGAACCGGCCGTTCAGCCGGCCCTCGATCGCCTTGCCTGTGGCGGCCTTCGAAAGGGGCGAAAGATCCAGGTCTTCGATCTCCACGGTTGCCCTGCCCTTCCGTGGGCCGGAGCCCAGGCCCTGCATCACGAATTCCGGGATGTTCAACCATCCCCCTGCAAGCTCGGTTCGCATCGGCTCCTGCAGCTCGAGCCGGTTGCCGGCCAGGAGCACGCGGGCGTGCATCTTCGGGATTTCGAGGCCCCTCAGGTCGACCCCCTCGATACGGAGAGTCCCGGAGGGCGTCGCCTCCGGGGCGGCGGAGAGCGAGAAGGGCAGGTTCAAGTCGATCTTCCTGACGTAGAGGCCCTTTGAAGGATCGTCGAGCAGGGCGTCTTCCAGGTCGAGCCTTCCGCGGGCACGGTAGGAGCCGTCCTCGACATCCAGATCCGTGGTGATCGCGATCGTTCCGGCCGTGCTTACCTCCTCGATCCCGGAGTACAGCCCGCCCACCCCGTCTCGTACGATCCGATCCAGCAGCGCGTCCAGACGGATGGGGCCGACTTCGATCCTGGTCTTCGCCCGAACCCCGTGCGGTCCCCGGGAGAAGCGTCCTTCCATCCCGACCGCCCCTACACCGTCGAGTACCAGCCCTGAAGATCGGAGCTGAAGTATGCGGGCTTTGTGATGGAGCCCGATCTCTGCTGTAAGGCTCGGGCGGGTCTTCGACAGGTCGCCGTAGTGCTCCCCGATCACGATCTCCCCCTTCGGGAGGGATGCGTCCAGGACCAGGTCCACAGGGGATCCGGCCCGCGGAAGACGGAACGTGCCGTCCAGATCGAAATCAATCCCTTCGCCCATGCGTTGGTAATCCTGGGAAGCGAACTGACCGTCACGGAACCTGGCGGTGAAGCTCCCCCGGATGGGCGCTCCCTGCTGGTTGGCCCTGCGCGCATTTCCTGAAAGTGCGAGGGTTCCACCCCACTGATAGGTGGAAAGGTGCCGTGGCAGCAGGGGGCCGAGCAGGGAGACGAGGCGCCGGGCGTCGATGGAATCGATCGTGACCGTGCCGGTAACACCGCCCGTGCCGCAGGTGAGCGAGGCCTTTGGGGTGGCCATGTCCCCCAGGATGAATCGATTCGTCCCGAACCGGAGGGCCTTGAGCCTTCCCTCTTGAAACGATCCGGATAGACGCCCGTCCAACCGAACCGGGGTCTTTGGGAGACGGCCCCATCCGATCTCGAGGCCCGAGGAGTGCACCTTGCCCTGTAGGTCCATCGATTCGATCGAGCCGGTCACCTTGCCGGAAGCGATCGCGCCTCCCTTGAGCTCGAGCCCCGTCGGCAGGGAGCCCGACTCGGCCAGAGCCGCCGCGAGCCGGGCCAGGTCCGGACACTCCGCCCGGACGGTGGCCGCTGTCTGTGTCCGGCCGGACATCAGGCCGGCCAGGGTTCCCTCGGAATAGATGCGAACGCTTTCCGGGCGAGCCTGCGCATCCAGGGCCCAGTCCGCGATGTCGGAGAGGGTGTCGAACCACAGGGAGCCGAAGAGATCCAGAGACTGGAGGCCGGGCCCGGGCGGCTTGCCGTTTACCGTGAGGCCCTCCGCGGAGGCCGTCACGTCTTGCAGGAAAAGGGACAGCCCCGCGCCGCCCGGGCCGGGCGGAATGAGAAAGCCGCCCAGGCGCAGGCTTCCCCGGTCGAACCCGGCGTTGAAGCGCGCCTCTTCCAGGGCGAGGTCTTCCGAGAAGAGCTCCACGTAGAGGGCCTCGAGCCCGTCGGGACCCGACACGGGGAAGGCGGCCCCCGAGAGGGTTCCGGTAAGGGGTACGTCGTGGCCGGCAAGGCCGAACAGGGGTGGAAGGTCCAGGACCGGAAGGACGGCGGGCGCTGGAAGGGCGGTGACCGACTGTGGAGTGACCCGGAGGATCACGTCCTCTCGTTGCCCCGCTCGGTCGCCCAGGGAGATCTTCAATGTGCCTTGGGTTGTCTCGCTCCGGTGGTGGGTCCAGGCCGCGTGCAGGTTTTCGAGACAGGCGGACCCCTTGCTGGTGCTGACGCGGGCTGTAGAAACCCGGACGCTCGCCTTTTCGATCCTCCAGATCCAGTCCGGAATCTCGAGGGCACGGCCTCGAAGGGCTGGTGCCCGCTCCGCGGGCCCTTTGCTGCGCACTCCCAAGTCGAGTTCCACGGCGTCGACCTGGATCTTGTCGAGCCGGCCGCGAACGAAGGACTTCGTGCCGGATGCGATCCGTGCCTGCCCGATGTAGATGTTTATGGAAGGGACGTTTTCCCGGGGGGGGGCCTCGAGGGAGACGCCGTCCACGGTGAGCTCAAAGGGGTGCGCGAAACGGATCCGCTCGATCCGACACGCGAAGCCCGTAGCGGAGCGAACTGCATTCTCCGCAAGCCGTCGCATGCCGTCGGAATTCAGGACCGGCCCCATGACAAGCGCAAGGCCCACCACGGCCAGCACCAGTACGACGAATACGGAAGCGATGACAAGGAGTTTCTTTCGCATGGCGACGCCAGCTGTCACATCACGACTCCCCATACGATTCGACGCTCCCCTGACCGCTGATCCCTGCCCCCTGTCTTATTGACAAGGTTCCCTCGAGCATAATAGATTACCGACTCCTTGCTGAACAAGCATCTTGAAGCTTTTGCGCTGTGTACGCTGAAGTCTTTCCAGCCTTGGGCCCGACGGACCCGTAATCAACACGAGTCGAATGGAAGATCAACCTTCTTCTCCTGAAGACAGTGGCTCGCCGTCCGACGCGAGGGTGAGAAGAAAGCGGGTCACGCGGTCCCGGAGAAAGCGTCGACCTCCCTGGCGCCGTACGCTCGACAAGTGGACGGACTTTGACACCGCCGATGTGGCCGGGGTGTTGGGCTTCCTGATCGAGGGGCTGCTCATCGCCATGCTCGTGCTGGCGCCTCTGCCCCTCGGCTCGGTCGCCCCCTGGGCGCGTGCGCTTCTGTTCGTCGGTGCGTGCCTGCTGCTGTGTCTCTGGGTCTTGAGATCTTCCCTGTTGGGAAGGCTCGAGATCGCGAGGACCCCGGTCTGGTTCTTTGTTGCCGGCTATCTGCTGATTCTGTGCCTCCAGTTGATTCCTCTGCCCCACTTCCTTCTCGCCGGCATCTCGCCGAAGGCTGCCGAACTCTATGCCCGGCTCGTGCCCGGATACCCGGAGCGGTCCGGCATGATGTCCGTCACGATGAACCCCCATGCCACCGTGCAGGAGATCTTCCGGTTGCTCACGTTTGCGATCGTCCTGTTTGTCTTCCTGAATCATTACCGGGATCGACGCCAGATCGCCAGAGTCCTCTGGGCCCTGGTCGCGGTCGGCCTGTTCCAGGCCTTCTACGGCCTGGCCGAGAAGTTCTCCGGGAACCTCCACATTTTCTGGATCGTCCCTCACGACAAGCTGAGCGTTCACGGCACGTATTACAACCGCAACCACTTCGCGGGCTTGATGGAGATGCTCACCCCCGCGGTCTTCGGCTTCTTTCTGGCCTCCCTCTCCGTGCGGAGCCGATCCTGGCGGTCCACCCAGCAGAGCACGTTTCAGCGGATCGAACAGGCCCTGTCCAAGGGGAGGGCATACAGAAACGTGCTCCTGGGGCTGGTTGTGGCGGCCATGTTTCTCGCAGGGGTGCTCTCCCTGTCCCGGGGAGGAGCAGCGGGGCTGCTGGTAGGGTTTCTCGTCCTCTTCGGCTTCACCCGGGGAAGGGGACAGAAGGGGGAGAGGATCGTCAGGGTCTTCGCCTTCGTCCTGCTGGTGGCCCTTGGCCTGCTGTTCTACCGGGGTGTGGAGGGGATCGTCGACCGGTTCGAGCAACTCGCCGAGGAGGATTCCTCCTGGCAGGGCAGGCAGGCGTTGCGCCAGGCCGGGGCCCGGATGTTCGGGGACTTTCCGCTGGCCGGTGTGGGCGGGGGCGCCTTCAAGTACGTGTTCCCTGCTTACCAGCCGGAACGCTACGGGAACCGGGTGGCCCGCTATCTCCACAACGACTGGCTCCAGGTGGCCTGTGAGACCGGCGTGCCGGGGGCGGCCGTTGCCTACGTTGGGCTCGGGGTCTTCCTGTTCGGGCTGCTCCGGAGCGTACGAAGGCGGCGCAGCCCGTACTGCAGGCTGATCTTTGCCGGGGCCTTTGCGGGTGTTACCGCCATGCTGCTCCACAGCTTGGTCGACTTCAACCTTTACATGGTGACCGCCAACGGCTTGGTCTTCACGGTCCTGCTCGGGGTCTGCCACGCGGCGGCTCACATGAAAGGGCGCGCGAAAGGGTCTGAAGAGACCTTCCGGATGAGGGTGGTCGAGCTTCGCGGTGTGGGGCTTCGTGTCGGGGTGCCCGTGCTCGTGCTCGCAGCGTGCCTGGCGGGATCGGTCCTTCCGGCCAGGAGCGGGAAGGCCGATATCGCCTTCAACCGGTACCATGCCTGGGCACGGGGGGGGCCGGAACTCTATTTTTTCTGGGAGTCCCAGGTACCGGACGAGGAGGAGGCCGGAGAGGCGTTGGCCACGGCCCTCGCGCTTCAGCCCCGTTCGCCGGAGTACAACCTCGTCCGGGGGCTCGACCAGGTGGAATCGATCAAGGAGAAGATCGTGGCAGCGGCCCGGCAGAGGGCGCGGGCCGTGTTCCTTGAAGGGCCTTCTTCGAGCCCGTCCGATGATACGGTCCAGGCCCTCGCCATGGATATCTCCCAGGCAGTCAAACAGGATGCGACCCTCCCGGACGAGGAGACCGAGGCGTTTCTGGAGCTGGTGTCCGCGTTCACAGATCCGGCGAGGAGGCAGATGCTGGGAGAGATCCGGGCCGACCTGGGTGAGGCGGAGCGGTCCTTTCAGGAGGCGATGCGGGTGGCGCCCACTGTGCCGTGGTACCGGATGGGCCTGGCCATGGCCTACGTGGATCTGCTCGGGCCCGGGCCTGCGCTCCTCGGCGCGGACAGGCCGAAGGTGGACGCTCTGGTCGAGGAGGCGCTCGCCCTGGGGTCGGCTCGGCCGGCAAGCCTGTTTCCAGCGGCCCGGTACTATGCCAGGGGGATCCTGGAGGAGTCGGAAGGGCTCGACGGCGGCCGCGAAAGGGACGGGCAGGTGCTGGCCATGTTCCGGAGGGCCCTGCACGCAGAGCCCGTCACCTACGCTTCTGCCACGTACGAGTTCCTCGTCGAGGAGGCAGGGGCCGAGCCCGAGGTCCTGTTCGAGATCACCCCGGAGACGATCGGTTCGCAGAGGCGGCTTCAGTGGTTTTTCGGCAAGAGGGGCATGTGGCCCGAGGCCCTCCGGGCAACGGAGAACGTGCTCGCGCTCCTTGGAATCGATCCCCAGGGTCGGGATGTCCCGGATGTGGTGCCTGACTCGGTGGTGTTCAGGGTCGGCAGCCTGACGACTCGGCAACAGGTGCGAACGCTGCAGAGGCTGGGGAGGGTCGAGCACTGGCGTGTTGCTGTGGAAAGGTACCGGGCCTTTGTGAGGCTTCGGTGCGGTGGCCTGCTGGAGGATGCCTCGCGGTATGCGGGGATGGGAAGGCTTGCCGAGGCGAGAAAGGCATGCATCGACTGCCTCGACCAGGACTGGAACCACCTGGATGCCTTCCTGACGGTGACCGAGATCGAACAGCTTCCCGGTGCCTCCCGGGGCAAGAAGGGGCAGGCGGAGCTGTTCCAGGATGTCCTGAGGCTGGAGGCGGCCCGTCCCGGATTCGGCCGGGAGGATTGTGAACGACTCGGGGACGTCCTGGAGCGGGTGAGCCCTGAGACGCCGATCGAGCATCTGGAGGCGAGGCTGGTCGAGGCGGTCGTGAAGCGGAGTTGCGGCGATCCGGAGGGGGCCGATCGAACCTTGAGGGCCCTGCTGCTCGTGGATGCGAAACCGTTTGTCTACTGGCATCAGAGGCACCTGCTCCACTACCACCTGGGCAGGACGCTGGAGGCGCTCGGATCGGCCGGGGAGGCGGCCGCCGAGTACGGGAAGGCCCTGGGGCTTGCGCCCTCACACCGGCCTTCGCTCGAGCGGCTTGTGGCTCTGGGCTTGGGCGATGAAGTGCCGGGGGAGAGGGCCGATGAGCCCGGCATGGCAGAGGCCGATGAGCCCGACGCGGAGGAGGCTGGTGAGCCGGCGCCGGAGGAGCAGATCCCGGAGGAATTGCCGACCGTGAGGGAGCGGTTGCAGGCAATCACCCCGGAGGAGCCCTGGGGCGTGGACCTCGAGGGCAAGGTAAGGTTTCTGGGGATCACGCGAGAGGGGTCGGAAGGCCCTTCCGGGTTCACGGCGAGGTATTGCTGGGAGGTCACGGATGACCTGGACGCCCGGGACTATTATGTTGCATACCGATATTATGGCGTGGACGGAAGCCTGATCTACAAGGAATGGAGGAATCTGTTTCCAGACCCCAAGGAATACGGAGAGAATCTCGACGGCGGCGTCGGCACGGTCCTCACACACTGGCACTACCTGCCCTTTCCCGGAAGCATGGCCGGGGAGGTTCGAATCCTGGTCGGGGAGAAGCGGAAGGGCAAGTCTGGTCCGCCGCCGCTCCGGTCGATTTCCAGGGATCGATGGCTGATCCTTGGCCTGCCTGCCGATTTTTCTGAAAAAAATACTTGACAAAAAGAGTCGGAGGCAGTACTTTGTTTGTAACATACAACTTTTGGAGACAGCAAGTATGGCCGAGTCCCCCCTCGACCTCGATTCGGATGTTCAACAGTTCGGGGAACTCCTCTCGGTGATGATTCGATCCTTCGCCGCCTTCGAGAGGAGCGAGATCTTCTGCTCGGGGGTCACCATGTCGCAGTGCTCAACGATCCTGGGCATCGGAAAGAATGGGACGATGACCATGCATGCCCTGAGCGAGTGGATGAGCCTGGCGACGAGCACGATGACGAGGATCGTGGACAATCTGGTGAGGGACGGATACATCGCACGCGCACAGGATCCCAATGACAGACGGGTCGTGCAGGTATCTCTCACGGAAGAGGGAGAGAAGCTTTTCGAAGCCATCATGCAGATCTACCACGAGTACCATCGCAAGATCGTGGAGAACATCCCGGCCGGCGAACTGCACCAGGTTGTGGAATCCCTGACCATGTTGATCGAGGCAGTCAAGAGGACGCCTCTGCTGAATAACGGAATCTGTGTTAAAGAGATCTGAAAAAAATTTCGAATATTAATTGTATGGTACAACTTGCGCAACATACAATTTCAGCAAATTACAAATAACGTAATCTGCAATTAATGCAGAGCCGAAGCAACGACAACCCAACAACCTGAAAGGAGGTAAAGGCCATGAGAGCAAACGCGAGTTCAGTAAGGATGTACTCGGCGCCGACCCTCCCTCGAATTACGGATGCGGCGCGAGAGAAGCTGACGAGGGAGAATCTGGTGGAGGCTGGGATCATTGCCGCAACGGTAGCGATGACTCTGTTCCTCTCCGCTGCGCTCCGGCTGGGGCTGGAGCAGTACACGATTGCATGGATGTAGTCCGTATTATCGTGTAGTGAAAGGAGGTTACCAAAATGGCGACAACCACAGATGTGATGGGAACCGAGGCAGAGCGCCTTCCCGTGGACTGGGAAGAGACCCGATGCTGGGCAAAGAGCAAGCTGCGGTCGGCGGGGATCGCGGTAGCGGGGGTTGCAGCCTTTCTGGGGATGTTGGGCCTGGTCGAGTACGCCCTGTACCAGATGGTGCAGAACTGGACGGTGACCGGGGTGGGAATCTCGGCCTTCGGCTATCTTTAAAAGCGAATTTGGGGACAGGCACTTATCTCCCTGAATTAAGTGGCTGTCCCCGATCCTGTACTACTGGCGTGTGCCCCTCAGCGTTGCCTCGATGGTGCAGCCCCCACTCGTGAACGGGGGAACC
>Ga0180429_10001702_pt1 | contig 18538 bp, 15 predicted proteins | sample SS_ome_FD_132428 | JGI IMG/M metagenome (GOLD analysis project Ga0180429, IMG submission 132428) | Hypersaline lake sediment archaeal communities from the Salton Sea, California, USA - SS_1_S_1 metaG | ecosystem: Environmental > Aquatic > Non-marine Saline and Alkaline > Hypersaline > Sediment ...
ACCCGCTGGCATGAAGGAATACCCATCACTATGTGCGATACCAGAACTCATCGCATAAGATACTGCGATGGGCAGGGACGGTCCTAGGCCCGGCACTCCGCCGATGCCACCCGCTCGTGCCCGCACGGATCGTGCGCGGTGGCCGAGCGCGGTTCAGCTGCGGGCGATGCTCGCGGTCGTCGACTCGGGCGGCTTCAGCGACGCTGCAGACCGCCTCGGCACGAGCCAGTCGAGCGTCTCCCAATCGGTCCGGCAGTTGGAGGGCATCGTCGGGACCGCCCTCTTCCGCCGCGGCCCGCGCGGCACCACGCCCACACCCGCCTGCCTGGAGATCGAGCACACCGCGCGGCAGATCGTCGCGCAACTCGAGGGCCTGCGCACCACCCACCGCCCGGACGCGGAGATGACGGGCGCCGTCCGCATCGCGTGCTTCCAGAGCATCGCTGCGCATCTCCTGCCTCCGGTGCTGGCAGTGCTGCGTGAGCGCCATCCTCTCCTACGCATCGAGGTGGACGCCGCATGCCCCAGCTACCGCGATCCTGAACGCCAGCTCCTCGACGGCCGGGCCCACGTCGCACTGGGCCAGCTGCCCATGCAGGCCTCGCTGTTCACCGCGGCCATTGCGCACGACGATTGGGTCGTCGTGATGCCGCGACCGATCGACGCCGCCGAGCGCGACCCTTGGCTTCGCCTCCGACGGTTGGCCTGGATCCAGTATGCCGGCGGTCCCCCGCACCCGGCGATCATCCGGCTCCTGGACGATCGGAGGGTCAACACGGTGCCCATCATGACGATGTCCGAGGACTCCTCGCTGATGGCCGCCGTGGCGCGCGGCGTGGGCTTCGCCGTCATGCCGCGGCTGGCGACACGCCCTGCGCCGCCCGACGTTCAGATCGTCGACATGCCGGAGCCGGTGCCTCGGCTCCTGGGTCTCGGCGTCGACCCGCGACTCATGTCGACACCGCCGATCCGCGCGGTGGTTCGCGCGGTGCTCGGTGCTGGCGTGACCTCGGGCGACGACGTGGCAATCACCGGCGCGCCGCGAGGGAACTGACCGCAACCGGACCTACGATCCATCGGGCCCAACTCCGCGGACGGACAATGCGGCGGCACCGCCCAGCCCGTCGCGGCCGCCACCTACCTGGCGCCGGCGGGCCGCACGTGGGGCGCGCTCGCGCGGCTCCGCCAAGGACCAATGGAGTGGGTCATGGGCTCGCGGACGAAGCGCGGGGCGAGGGGGTAGGTACGTCGGGGGAGGACGACGGCGCCGCCACCTGCCAACTAGGGACCGTGCACCACGACGACGCTGCCGACCGGGCGCCCCGGCTCGTCGCCCGGCCTGCCGTGGCAGGCCGAAGGGCGCGAGCACCGATGCGCGGGTGAATCGACGGCGCCGACCTCACGGCCGCCGGCACCCGGGTCGGACCGAACGACCTGTGGCTCGCCGCCACCGCCCTCGCGCACGGACTCACCCTCGTGACCGCCAACCTGCGCGAGTTCGATCGAGTACCGGGGTTGCGCCTCGAGGGTTGGGGAGCGGACGCTTGGTCGACCGGGTAGGCGCTGAGCCTGGGCACGGGCCCGCCGACGCACCGTCGCCGCAATCGTCGCGGCGGAGGAGGTCGAGCGGCTCGAGCGCCTGCGGGCGGCGGGGCCGCCGGCCGGCCTCGCCCGGCTTGCGGGCGGCTGGGAAGCCTCCGAGGATCTCGTCAGGGAGGTCGACGCGCTGCGCCGCGGCCCCCCGCGTCCCTCCCCCGAACTCGGTCGAACGTGGCCCTCCTATCCGGCACCGACGCGCTCGGCGAGACGCGGAGGCCACGTCCCGAGCCGGGTTACGTCGCCTGGCTCGGCACCGTCCAGTTCGCCAGCGCGGTCACCGTCGGCGAGCTGTTCCTCGGGGCGTACCGCGCCGCGGCCGGCTGCCGGGACGTGGCGATGATCGAGGACCGCGTCGTGCCCGCGGTGACGATCCTGCCGTTCGACGCGGTGGTCGCCAAGGTCTACGGCCGATTCGCCGCGGATCTGGCGGACCAGGAAGCGCCACTCGCCAACGCCGACCTGCAGATCTCCGCCACCGGCCTGCACCACGACCTCGAGCTCGTCACAGGCAACCTCCGGCACGTCGGGCGGGTCCCCGGGCATCGGATCCGGCTGCTGCGGAGCAGCACCTGAGCGCCTACGTCACGCACGAGCCGCCGGAACGCCAGCGGCGCCACCAGCTTCGTCCCTCCGTCCACGATTGGCACGCCGAGATGCGGGCGACTGCTCCGGTCGACCCCGCATGACCACGACCCAGAACTCGGATGCCCCACACCGGGTTGCGTTCGGGACATTCGTCCCGTACACTCCAAAACCTACCGTCCCGCGCCAAGCGTGAACGCCACCCTTGGCGCCATGTCGCAGCGGAGGGCTCTCCACCCTGCACCGCTCCAGACAGGGGCCGCGTGCCCCGGCGAGGAGGGACCCGTGCACGACCCCCGAACCCGCCCGACCATCCGCACCGCCGTCGTCCTAGTCGCGTTCGCGTTGGCTATCGCTGGATGCCGCCCAGCTCCGCCCCCGGGGGGACCCACGCTCGAGCCCGGCGGCCTCGTCGAAGTCCTGGACGGCGTCCGCCTGGCGGCGAGCGACGAAGCCTTGACCGAGGCGCTCGAGCTCGAGGCCGAGAGCACGGAGGCACCCCTCGACGTCACCCCGCTACCACCCGGCGTGGAGGCGGTGGGCGAGGCCTTCCGCCTGGCCGGCGACCGCGACGCCTACGCCGTGGGCGATGCCCTCATCGTGATCGGCGTGCCGGTACCCGCCGGCACGCCCACCGACGACCTCGCCCTCGCCGTGCTGGAGCCGGCCGACGCCGTCGACGACGGGGATGGCGAGAACCCCGAGTGGGTCCTCCTGCCCGGCACCTACGACGCCGACACGGCGACCCTCGCCGTCGGCCTGGGAGCGATCATGGACGACGGCCGAACCATGCTCTTGGTGCGCTCGCCGGACCACGACTCGGTGGCCACGGCGAGCGCCGAAGGTGTCGACCGTTCGTTCACCATCGTCATCGAGGACGGCTTCCGGGTCCGCTGCGTCGGCTTCTCCGGCGGCGCTTGCACCGCCGCGGACCGGTCGTCGACCGAGGCCACACTCGACGGGGTCTACGCGGCCTGGACCGAGGGCCTCGGCTACCCCGAGCCGCGACTGATCCGTCGCATCGAGATCGACAGCTGGTTCCCGCTCCAGGTCCGCGTCGGCGCCTACGAGTACGAGCTGCGCAACTTCACGCGATCGGAGTGCCAGAACACCAACGGCCGCGGCCGCTACCTCCGCAGCTCCAAGGTCGCGTACACCTGCTACGACGCGTCGCAGACGGCGCCGGCGCATCGGACCACGCGGCACGAGTTCTTCCACGCGCTGCAGTACGGCTACGCGGCGCACCTCGACAACCGGCGCTCGATCTCCAACGCCGTCGCGGAGGGAACCGCCCGCGCCGCCGAGACCTCGCAGGTCTCGCTCCAACGCTCGCCGCGGAGCGAGCGGCGCATCGACTCGCGCCTGTTCACCACGGGCGGCGCGACGGGCGCCGACTACCTGGCACAGGATTTCTGGATCTACCTCGGGTACCGCTTCGGCATGGGCCTGGACTACCTCCAGCCCATCCTCGCGGCCGGCGCCACGACGCCCGAGGTCGACACGGTCCTGCGCACCCACGCCGGGTACCCGGAGAACCTGACGTTGGCGGAGGCCTATTGGGCCTGGGCCAAGAACCAGGCGTTCGAGAAGACCGTCGACATCGGGAACGGCGTGCTCGGCGACACCTGCACGCTGAACGCCGACGTCGTGACTCCGATCGACGTCACCTACGAGGTCGACGCGCTCCCGGCGCCGGTGACGGCGACGCTGGCGCCAACCAGCTCGATGCTCGTCGAGATCGCCTTCGCGGCGGCGACCGGCGGCGGCTACGACGCGGCGCTCGAGGTGCAGACCTCGCGCCCCGCCGACACGCTCGGCAAGCTCTACACGGACGCCTCCGGAACGAACGCCTGCGCGAACGACCCCGAGGGGCGCCTGCACACCGTCTCCGTGGAGGGTGCCACGACCCGCTACCTGCTCGTGAGCAACACGAGCACGAGCGCGAGCGCCGACGTCACCGTGAACTTCGGCGGCTTCGAGATCGTGAGCCCGGCGCCCGGGACCACCGTCGACGAGGGTGAGTCGATCGCGTTCCGGGCGGACGTCTCCGGCATCACCGCGAGCCCGGACGACGTCATCGTCCAGTGGTCGTACGAGCGCCTCGACGGCGTGCCGTTCACGTTCGGCACCACCGACCTCGGCGAGACGCTGACGGCGTCGCCGTTCTGCGACGGCACCTGGACCGTGACCGCGACGACCCTCGCCGGCGGCGCGACGCGCCGCGCGAGCGTGGACGTCGTCGTCGACGACCTGGGCGACACCACCCTCGTGCCCGGCTGCGAGCCTACGATCACGATCACCGATCCCATCGGCGGCGGCAGCTACCCGGCGGGCGAGCCCATCGCCCTGCGCGCCGACACGACCGTCGAGGGCGTGGCCACCTACCCCGTGCAGTGGCGCACCGGCAGCGCGGCCGGCCCGGTGGTGGCCACCGGCGAGGAGACGACCGCGGTCTTCGCCGCCGGCAGCGTCACGCTCTACGCGACCTTCGGGGCGGCGTCCGACGCCGTCAGCTTCGACGTCGCGCCGGGCGACCCGCCCACGGCTTCGATCGACAGCCCGGCGGACGGCGCGTTCTACCCCTGGATCGCTGCCAACGGCATCACCGTGAGCTTCGAGGGCTCCGGCACGGCCGGCGCCGGCGGCGCCCTCTCGGGCGCGGACCTGCGCTGGGAGTCACGCCAGCAAGGCGCGGCGACCTGGACCGACCACGGCACCGGCGCGACGAAGGACGTCTTCTTCTCCTACTTCGGGGCGGACGTCAACCAGGCGTACGACGTGCGCCTGATCGCCACCGATCCCGCGACGCTGCTCACCGGCGTCGACACGATCTCGATCGTCGTGCAGCGGCCGCCGGACTGATCGCGCGACCGCATCCGCACGTGGCCGCGGCCGGGGCTCGTTCGCCCGGCCGCGGCCGCGTAGGCTACGGCCCACTTCGTCAACGGAAGCAGTAACGGCGCGATCCACGCTGAACCCCCATGACCACCGATCGCCCTTGTCTCACCCGTGATACACTCGCCCCATGGCCGAGACCCGAGCCACCGTCCGCGACCTCCGCAACCACGGCGGGGACGTCCTCGACCGCGTCGCCGCCGGCGAGCGCGTCGTGGTGACGAGAGACGGCCGCCCGGTCGCCGAACTCATCGCCGTCCGGAGCCCGCGCCTCGGCCGCGCCGCGCTGCTCGCACGCTGGCGGCACCTGCCGCGGATCGACGCCGTAGCCCTCCGACGTGACCTCGACGATCTGCTCGACCCCGACGCATGACGGGTCCGGTACCCCGAGAAGGCCTGCTCGACACCAGCGTCGTCCTGCTGCTGAGCACCCTCGAGGACCCGTCGTCGCTGCCCGAGTTCCCGCATGCGTCGGCCGTCACGCTCGCCGAGCTCTCCGTCGGACCCCTCGTCGCCCGCAGTGACGCCGAGCGGGCCGCCCGCCAGGCCGTCCTACAGCAGTTCGAGGCCGACTTCGACCCGCTGCCGTTCGACGACCGCGCCGCCCGCACCTTCGGGCGCGTGGCCGCCTCGCTCCGCAGCGCTGGACGTAAGGTGCGCGCCCGCAGCTACGACGCGATGGTCGCGGCGATCGCTCTCTCGCACGGCCTGCCGCTCTACACGGCGAACCCCGACGACTTCCGGGGAATCGAGGGACTCGAGGTGCGGGTGGTGCAGGCGGGGGCAGGCGGTTGAGCGGCAGCCAGCGCGCGTGAGTCCCGACCAGTGGGACGGCCGGGGCAACGCACCAGGCTGCGCGCGAAGGCGCGACCCCTGAGCCCTCAGTTCCAACCCGCCGCGTACGGCGCCACGTCCGGCACGCCCGACACGAGCTCGAGCAGGTTGCCGTCGGGGTCGCGGAAGAACGCCAGCCGCACCCCACCCACGGCGTCCAGCGGCTCGACCGTGAACTCGGTGCCCGCCGCCTTCAGCCTCGCCGCGACGCCGTCGACGTCGTCGGTCTGGAGCGCCAGGTGCTTGAAGCCGCCGACCGTGTCGGGCACCCCGACGGCCGTCTCGGCCTCGCCGTCACGGAACTCGAACAGCTCGACGTGCGCGCCGCCGGAGCGCAGGTACACGATCTTGAAGGTGCCCTCGTTCAGGAGCAGTTGGCCGAGGACGTCGAACCCGAGCAGGTCGCGGTAGAAGCGGACCGAGCGGTCGATGTCGCGCACGGTGATGGCGACGTGATCGAAGCGAATGGCGGGGTCTGGCATGGTGGCATCTCCCTGTGGGTCCAGCTCGATCGCGCGCGGCCGGACGACGAGGCCGACGTCGGCGGTACGCCCGTGGACACCGGCATCAGACCATGTCGACGCCGCAGCCGGCGCGATCGGGTCCCCGCGGGGCCCGCGGCCGCGGCTCCGGCGCATGGCCCCTCAATACCTCAGCGTCCGCTTCTCGGTCCTCACCCCATCGGAGAGCAGCAGCTCCAGTTCGCCAGCCGTCGGCCGCACGGTCAACCGGCCCGTCCGATCGCGACCCAGCACCGGGCCACCCTCACCGTCGCGCACCAGGATCTCCTCGAACGCCGCGGCGTCCCAGTCGATCGCGACGCTGCCGTCGGGCTGCGGGGAGATCTCGGCGGGCGTCGCCGACGACACGCGGATGCCGACCCGCCGTTCGGCCAGGACGCGGCCGTCGCGCTCGACGCGGACCGCCCAGAGTCCCGCCGCGGTCTCGTCCATCACGGGGATGGCCAGGTGGAACGCGCGGCCGTGCTCGAGGCTGATCTCGGCCGCGGCGAACGGCACGCGCAGCAACTCGCGGCCGTCGGCCGCCGAGCCGACCAGCTGGAACGGCCCGGCCTCCACGGGCTGCGGGGTTCCGTCGAGCACGAACAGCGGATCGACCTCCACGGCGTCGCCGTCGACGCGACCGCTGGCGAGCAGCACCGAGGTGGGTGCCGGGGCGCCGAGGCCCGAGAGCGCGTAGCCGTAGGTGGCCCGGTACGCCAACACCCCCGCGTACGTGTAATCGCTGGTCCACACGGGTCGGCAGTAACTCATGACGTCCGCCAACGTCGGCGCCTTGAGCTGGCCCGTCCCGCGGTCGAAGCCCCAGACGCCCGTCACGCCGCCCGCGTAGGGGTAGTCCTGGTCGCCCCCGACACCGCACGGGGCATGCAGACGTCCCCAGTTGTGGCCGAGCTCGTGGGTCGCCACCTCGGCGCCGCTCGGCAGGTGGTGCCACCCCACGGCAACGGGCCGGTACCCCACCCAGGCGATGCCGGCGATACCGCCGGCGTAGGCCGGGTCGACGACCCCGTAGTAGTGCCGGTCGCTGCCGTCCGTGACGCGCAACGACGTGACCGTCTGCAGCAGCTGGCCCCAGCCGTCGCCCGTGTCGAGGTCGCCCGTAAACGCGATCGGCGCACGGACCTCGACGTCCATGCCGGCGAGCGGGAACATCCGCTCGGTGAGGCCCAGGTAGTCCGAGGGGTCAGCGACGCTCGGCGTGGATCCGCGGTACGTGACCGGCACCAACGTGAAGCGCGCCTCCGGCACCACGACCACGTCCGGGACCCAGGTCCCCTCGGCGGGGTAGCGGTTGTTGCCCGTGTCCGCCTCGCCGGCCAGCGACACCGCCACGTAGGCCTCGAGGCCCGGCCGGACGACCTCCGCGGGAAGCTCCACCACGAAGGTCTGTTCCAGCGTCCCCTCGTCGATGGCGAGCGGCACCGCGTCGGGTCCGCTCAGGTCGAGGACCTCCCAGGCACCGCCGCCGTGCCGGTAGTGCAGGCGGACGATCGGCTGGGCGTCGTTCGGCTCGTTCGCGGTCACGAACACCCGCAGCAGGCCGGGGCGGTCCGCGACCAGCGGCACGCGCTCTTCCACGGGACGTACGCTGTCCTGCGCCGGCACCGATTGCGTCACGTAGAGCCGCTCCAGGACCAGGTCGAGCGTCGGCAGCTCGACGGGCACCGTGCACGCGCGTTCGACCACGATGGCGGCCGCGCTCGCGCCGTCGACGAGGAAGACGGATCCTGTCTCGCTGCCCTCGACCGTGCAGGCACCGACGGTGATGCTCAGGTCGGCAGGCGCCTGCGCGTCGAGGGCGCCAGACGTGGGCGTCACCGACAGCCAGGCGCGGTCGGTCGCGAGCTCGAAGGACCCGCTCGCGTCCCCCACGTTCGTCAGCACCGCCCCGAGGGCGGCGGGCGCGACGCCGCCCACGGCGCCGGCGAAGCTCAGCGCCTCCGGCTCGAACGACCCGTCGAACGGGACCTCGGGGTCCGGCTCGGGCTCCGGCTCGGGTTCGGGTTCGGGTTCGGGGTCCGGCTCCGGATCGGGATCGGGTTCCGGGTCCGGCTCGGGTTCGGTCTCGTCGAGTGTCCACGCCAGCGCGATCGTCCCACTGGCCCCGGCTAGGCCATCGACCGCGATCGCGATGGCCTCCCCCGCGCTCACGTCGAAGGCCACCAGGCCGGCCACGGCGTCGCTGCCGTCGGTCGGTGCGGCGGGCACCAGGCCCGCCAGGGCCCCGCCACGGTAGGCGCCCACCACCGCGTCGAACGCGCTGCCACGCGCGTCGAACGAGGCCGTCCCGGCGACCGGTGCCGTCCACGTCCACCACACGGAACGGCGGGCGGGTCGACCGGCGTGCTCCGGCTCGCCGGCCTCGGTGGTGGCGCCGACGGTGCTCCCCGCCGCCGTCCCGGAGACGCCCTCGAGGACGAGCCGCGCCGCGAAGTCGTCGTTGAGGGGTCGACCCCCTTCGTCCCCCACGCGCAGGGGCGCCTGGCAGGCGCCGAGCCAAGCCACGCTCAGCACGACCCACACGGCGATCGACCAGGAACGACGGTCCGGCACGTGACCTCCCCGGCGACGGCGCGCGACGTCGGGCGTCGCGGCGGGTCGCCTCGAGGGTCGGAAGGTAGCACGATCCCGTCGACGGCGATCGGGTGGATTTCTCGTCCTACGCCGTCGGCCCCCAGGTCTGCGCGTGCGTCCGCCGTCTAGCCCCTGCCAATCACCACCAGGCACCCCTCGTCCCCCCGCAACCGCAACGTCCGCCCCACGGCCTCGCCCTCGCGGCCGAGCCCGGTCGACAGGGCGATGGCACCGGCGGCGTCGGTCGGCGTTGCGACCTCGACCTCGCGCGACCCGAGGTTGAGCGCCACCCACACGCGCCGCTCGCCATCCTCGCGCAGGTACCCCACGACGTCCCCCTCGACCGGCAGCACCAGCTGGCGACCGCGCGTGAAGACCGCATCGCCCCGGCGCAGCGCGAGCAGCCGGCGGTAGAGCGTGAGGATCGAGCGCTCGTCCTCGCGCAGCCACGCCACGTTGACGACGCCGGCGTCGTCGCCGACGGGCAGCCACGGCTTGCCGCTGGTGAAGCCCGCGTGTCTGGTGGCGTCCCAGCGCATGGGCGTGCGCACCGGGTCGCGGCCGTGCCCCGGCACCCGCAGGCCCCAGGGATCGCGCTGGTGCTCCGGCGCCAGCTCGGCGTTGCGCAGGCCGAGCTCGTCGCCCTGGTAGACGAACGGCGTGTTGCGGCTGGTCAGCAGCAGCATGGCAGCGACCCGCGCCTGCGCCGGGCCAATACGCGTAGCGACCCGGGCCCGGTCGTGGTTGCCGATCACGAACGTCGGGCAGGCGCCCGGGGGCAGCGCGGCGTCGTAGCGCGCGAGGTGCTCCGCGATCGCCCCGCTCGCCCACGGCAGCGTCATGAGCGAGAAGTTGAGCGCCAGGTGCAGCTCGTCACCGTCGCCGTAGAAGCGCGCCAGGCGCTCGACCGAGGAGCCGTACTCGACCTCGCCGATCAGCACCCGCCCGGGGTAACCGTCGATCTGCCGCCGGAACCAGCGCATGAGTCGGTGCACGTCGGGCTGGTCGCTGCTGTGGACGTGGCGCAGCGAGCCGTAGGGGTTGGCGCCCGGGCCGGCCACGAAGTCGGGGTTGGGCGGGTCGTCGCGGAACGCCGCGTCCTTCAGCAGGTTGTGGATGACGTCGACGCGGAAGCCGTCGATGCCGCGCTCCAGCCAGAAGCGCATCACCCCCGCCATGGCGTCCAGGACCTCGGGGTTGCGCCAGTTCAGGTCCGGCTGCTCGGGCACGAAGCTGTGCAGGTAGTACTGGCCGGTCGCCGCGTCCCACGTCCAGGCTCGCCCGCCGAAGTGGCTGAGCCAGTTGTTGGGCGGCCCGCCGTCGGGTGCGGGGTCGCGCCACAGGTACCAGTCGCGCTTGGGGTCGTCGCGCGAGCCGCGCGAGGCCTGGAACCAGGGGTGTTGGTCGGAGGTATGGCTGGGCACCAGGTCGAGGATGAGCCGCAGCCCGCGGGCATGCGCCTCGGCGATCAGCCGGTCGAGGTCGTCGAGCGTGCCGTAGACGGGGTCGATCGCGGTGTAGTCCGAGACGTCGTAGCCGAAGTCCTTCAGCGGCGACGGGTAGATCGGCGACAGCCAGATCGCGTCGACTCCGAGCCAGGTCAGGTAGTCGAGCCGCTGGGTGATGCCCGCCAGATCGCCCACGCCGTCGCCGTCGGCGTCCTGGAAGCTGCGCGGGTAGACCTGGTAGATGACGGCGTCGTGCCACCACGCGTGGGGGGGCAGGTCCTGGCAGCGAGTCCTTGGGGTGACGCGATGCCGCATCTTGCAGGGCAGTGTACGGCGAATCCTGTCCCCGCCAGTGCGTGAACGGCTTCCGCGCTACGACGAAGCGACGTCCCCGAAGCCGGCACATGCGAACGCTGCCGCGCAGCGATCTCCGCCATGCGGCCGCGCACGAACCGTCAGGAAGCCACCTGCCGCCTGCAGGACCCATCACTCGATGACCCGCAACCACCTCAGCCGCCCGCCACCCCGAGCCCTGCAGCTGTCCTCGATCTTCTCGAGCGTGTGCCGATCGGGGTCTGCGAAGTACAACCACCACACACCCACGTCGCCCGGTTCGCAGCGACCGGTCTGATCGTTCGACGCGAACCGCGCCACACCCCCCTCGATGGTGTAGGCGCCGCTGTCCCACGCGCGCCCGGACGCCGTGACTTCATAGGAGCCGTCGGCCCGATAGCTGAGCACGTCGACTCCCAGGCGCCATTCACCGACGACCGCCTCCCGCATGAGGGCGTCGCGCTGATCGGCGACCATGACTCGAGTGATGCCGTGAACGCGCCCGCCATCCACCACGTACACGCTCGTCGACCGCACCGGGAGCATGATCTCCGGCATGCCGTCGAGCCACATCTCCTCACGCGTCACGATCAACGCGCCATCCGCCGACGCGGACTCGAACGAAACCTCGAGCCGGGCGCCCTCGGCGATCCACGCTCGGAACCGCTGGCGCGCCGCCGACCCCACCGCCACCCGAACGAACAAATCGTGCTCCGAGAGCACCACCTCGGCCGACAGCATCTCCTGCAACTGCATCAAGTTCCCATCCGACAACCGCCCGGCGAACCGCTCCACCACCTCGAACTGCGCCGGCACATTCGCCCACGCCTGCGCGCACACCACCCACATACCGGCCGCGAGCAGGCACCGAACCACGACTCGTCCCATGACGCATCCCCTTCCACCGCGACATGAGCAGCCCGGACCGACGACCACTGCCTTCCGGTTCGCAGGGTAGCGAACACACCGTGACGAAAGCGTGACGGCCCTTCGGTGGACCGGTTGCGCCAACATGTGCTTCATGGCCCCGATCGGCGTGCGAGAGCTCCGTCAGAACGCCAGCCAGTATCTCGAGCGCGTCCGTGCGGGCGAGACGATCGAGGTGAGCGTCCGCGGCCGAGTGGTGGCGCGCCTCGTCCCCGCCCTGCACCATCCGTGGGACGGTTTGGTGACGGCCGGTCGCGTCCGGCGGGCGAGCGACGCGCCGCTGACCGAGGTGGCCCCCGTTGACGGCGAGGCCTCGCTGTCGCGGGAGCTCGAGGCGCAGCGCGCCGAGGAGCACGGATGGTCTACCTCGACACCCCCGCCCTCGCCAGGCCCGTCACCCTGGAGCCGGAGACCGACCGCCTGCGCGCCTACCTCGCCGCCCGACCGGACGCGATCCGCTTCGCCACCGCGGTCGCCCACGCGGAGCTGCTCCGGGCCGCCCACTTCGTCGGCGACGAGGCCGTCGCCACCGCTAGCGTGGCCGGCGATCGGCTCGAGGCAATGGTGACGTACGACGCGCGCTTGGTCCAGGCGGCCGCCGCGATGGGGCTGCCGGTCGCGCGCCCCTGACGTTGTCTCGCGCGGTGGGTTCGTGGGTCCACGGTCGAACGCTGTGTACGACGCGATACCACGGCTCGGCACCGACCCCGAGGGCCGGCGCCGAGCCGTACAAGAACCCACGGGTGAACGTCGGCTACACGTAGAAGGGGTACGCAGGGTAGGCATACCCGGGCGCCCAGAACGGCGGGAACCCGTAATGCCGGTAGACGCTCGGGAAGTAACCGTCCTCCCGGAAGGCTTCTTGGCGCCAGGTCTCGTCGGCCGCGACCGCCGAGTCGTACTCGGGGCCCTTGCCGACGTGCTCGCCGGTCTGGTCGATGGCGACGGTGTCCTCGGTGATGCGGGTCACGGCTTCCACGGGGATGAGGAAGTGGCGGCCGCCGATGCCCAGGAAGCCGCCCTCCTTGATCCTCAGGCAGCGCACCTTGTGATCGACGCCATCGATGAGCAAGTCGTCGACGGAACCGATCTCCTTGCCGTCGAGGTCGACCACCTTGTGATGGCGGACGTCCTCGGCGGGATCCTTGACGTCGTAGGGTTCGTCGTTCCGACTGAAGCGTGTGGGGGCATCGGTCTGGCTCGCCGGGGCATCCTCCTCGATCGAAGGGGCGGCGACTGCGGGACTCGACGCCTACCGCGACCACCGTAAGGGGCCATATGACTGACGGGTCATTCTGCTCACATGCGACCACGCATGCCGCCCGCCCGTGGCGAGGGCCCTCGCGAGGCCAAACGCGGCGCCCCCTACCCGCCCGCGAGCTCCAGACGCGCCGACACCACCATCGCGTGCGACCACAGGAGCGGCGACGCGGACGGCCCCCAGCGGCGCGTCCAGTAGTCCAGGAACCAGGCGTCGGTGCCCTCGGTCGGCACCTGCTCGGGGAGGCCGCCGTCGGCGCCGCGGTGGCGCTCCACCACCGCCAGCAGTTCGGCCGCCCGCGCGCGGCGCCCCGCGCGCGCGTGGTGCCAGGCGAGGCCGGCGGTGAGGAGCACCCAGGCGCCCCCGCCATAGAAGGTGTCGGTGCGGTAGCGGAGCAGGCCGTCGGGCCGCCACAGGTCGCGTTCGATCACGGCCAGCGTGCGCGCGAAGGCGGGGTCTTCGTCGCCCACCAGCTCGAGCGGCGTCGCCAGCCAGACGAGCGAAGCGTCGACGGCCGGGTTGCGCGCCGACTTGACGAAGTGTCCGTCCTCGACGCAGCGACCCAACACGAAGCGCCAGGCGGTATCGGCCGCCACCCCGTAGCCCGGATCGAGCAGCCGGGACGCTGCCCGCAGGCCCGCCGCCACCGAGGCGAGCGTGCTGGTGTGGTGCTGGGTGCGGCCCTCCTCCCAGGCGTCGTAGCAGGGCTCGTCCCAGAAGGCGGCCAGGTAGTCGGCCACCAGGCGCGCGGCGTCGCAGACGACGCCGGGCAACGGGCCGCCACGGGCGTGCTCGCCTAGGCTCCACAGCCACTGGCCGTAGCCGTCGAGCTGGAAGTCGGGCCAATCGCCCGCCTCACTGCGCCCGTCCAACATGAAGCGCGCGGGCAGCATGCGACCGTGGTCCACGGCGCGGCCGGCGGCGCGATCGGCGATCAGGCGGCGGACGTCGCCCTCGCGGCGGCCGACGGCGCGCGCGACCCAGCCATGGAACGCCTCGGCGGAGGCGCGCTCGCCGGCGCGCTGCAGGGCGTGCGCGATGAAGGCACCGTCGCGCAACCAGCCGAACGGGTACTGCGAGAACGACGGGCTGGCGACGTAGGCGCCGCCGGGCGCCTGGTGGTCGAGCAGGAAGCGGACGTCGGCATGGACGGTGTGGCGCATCGCGCTCCGCTCTAGCCCTTGAGGCCGGAGGTGGTGACGCCCTCGATCACCCAGCGCTGGGCGAGGAGGAAGACGACGATCATCGGGACGACGCTGACGACGGTGCCGGCCATGACCAGGTTCCACTGCGTCTGACCGGGGTAGATGCCCTGGAGGGTGGCGAGCGCGAGCGGCAGCGTCATGAACTGCCGGTCGCTGACGATGAGCAGCGGCCACAGGAAGTTGTTCCACGACGCCATGAAGGCGAAGATGCCCAGGGTGGCGAAGGCGGGACCGGAGATCGGCAGGATCACGCGCACGAAGGTCGCGAGCGTGCCGGCGCCGTCGAGGGTGGCGGCCTCCTCGAGCTCGCGCGGGACCGTGAGGAAGAATTGCCGCATGAGGAACGTGCCGAACGCCGTGAACATGGCGGGCACGATCAGGCCGAGGTAGCCGTTCGTCCACCCGAAGGTACGGACGATGATGAAGAGTGGCGTGATCGTGACCGCGAACGGCACCATGAGCGTGGCGAGGTAGCCGTAGAAGAGCGTGTCGCGGCCGCGGAAGGTGAAGCGGGCGAAGGCGTAGCCCGACAGGGACGCCACGACGAGCTGCCCGGCGGTGGTGGCGAGCGCCACGACCGCGGAGTTGAAGAACACCCGCAGCAGCGGGAACGACGCGGCGACGCTGCGGTACGCCTCGACCGTCGGCTCCTCGGGGACGAAGCGCGGCGGCAGCACCAGCAGCGCCGTGCTCGGCTTGAGGCTGGTCGACAGCATCCAGGCGAAGGGGACGAGCATGACGAAGGCGCCCGCCACGATCGCGAGCGTGGTCACGAGGGGCCACACGCGGTGCATCACGTCCACCGGCGCTGCAGGCGCGAGAAGGCGAAGGTGGTGGCGAAAATCAGCACGAACAGCACCCACGACATCGCCGACGCGTACCCCATGCGGCTGAACGAGAAGGCCTGCTTGACGATGCGCTCCACCAGCACCGTGGTGGCGCCCGCGGGCCCGCCGCCCGTCATGACGTACACCTGGTCGAACACCTGGAAGGAGTTGATCAGGCTGATCGTCAGCGCGAAGAAGATCGCCGGGGCGAGCAGGGGCACGGTCACGTGCCGGAGCTGCTGGGCGCGGCTGGCGCCGTCGATGTCCGCCGCCTCGTAGTAGACGCGCGGGATCCCCTGCAGGCCGGCGAGCAGGATGACCATGACGTAGCCGGTGTCCTTCCAGATGCTGGTGAGGATGACGGACGCCATGGCCCAGTTGGGGTCGAAGAGCCAGGCGGGGCCCTGCACGCCCACCTGCGCCAGCCACGCGTTGACGAGGCCGAACTGCGGGTTGAGCAGCCACTGCCAGACGAGCGCCACGGCCACCCAGGAGGTGACGACGGGGAGGAAGTAGACCGCGCGGAAGACGCCGCGCGCGGGCACGCGACCGTTCAGCGCGACGGCGACGGCCAGACCGGCGACCAGCACCAGCGGGACGTAGCCGGCGAGGAACGTGACCGTGTGCCGCAGCGCGGCCCAGAACTCGAGGTCGCGCGACAGCCGCTCGAAGTTGCGCAGGCCCACGAAGGTGGGGGGCGTCAGCAGGTCCCAGGAGGAGAACGCCAACGCCAGCGACGCCACGATCGGACCGGCCACGAACAGCACGACGCCCACCAGGCTCGGCCCCAGGAACAGGGCCAGGACCAGCCATCGGCGGGCGCCGCGTTCGTACATCAGGTCGCCTCGAAGCCCCGGGCGGCCGCGAGCAGGTCGTCGAGCCGCGGCGAGTCGGCCCACACGAACACGGGGATGCGCTCGAGCGGCGCGGGCGCGATCAGCCAGCGGTCGCCCGCGAAGGCGGCGCCCGACCAGAGGTCGACCCAGTCGCCGGGCGGTAGCCGCACGGTCCGCGTCTCGGCGCCCTTCTCGAGCACCGGGCAGACCAGCAGGTCGCGGCCGAAGACGTAGCTCTCGGGGTCCTCCAGCAGCGCGTCGTGGGCCTCGGGCCAGACCAGCGCCGGCATGCGCATGAGCGGCTGGCCGACGGCGGCGAGCGCCTCGGCCTCCTCGGCCACGTGATCGAGCAGCCGCATGCGCAGCCGCGCGTAGGCGCGGTACACGGTGAGCGCGCGGGGGTCGCCGTGGCGCTCGGCGACGTTCCAGGGCGTGCGATCGCGGCACTCGCTCGCCTGGTGCAGCTCGGAGTGGTACTGCATGATCGGGCAGAAGCAGGCCATCTGGGTGGAGCGGAGGTAGAGCTCCACGGTGGGGATCTCGCCGCTGAAGCCGGCGATGTCCCAACCCCAGATCGACAGGCCGGAGATCCCGGCCGACAGCCCGGCGCGGATGCTGGCGCGGTAGGCGCCCCAGGTGCTGTTCTCGTCGCCGGCCCAGTGCGCCGGGGTGCGTTGGGCGCCCACGTAGCCGGCGCGCGAGAAGGTCAGGCCGTCGCCGCCGGTCGCCTCGGTCACGAAGCCATGGTAGGCGTCCACGTAGGCCTGGGCGTAGCGGTTGACCAGCTCGCCGCCCCGCTGGCCGTTCCAGGCGATGAGGTCGCGGCCCCACAGGTGCTCGCCGCCGTCGGTCTTCATGCCGTCGATCCCGAGGTCGTCGAACAGGTAGCGGCGCTTGTCGAACCACCACGCGCGGGCGTCCGGGTTCGTGGGGTCGAACACGAACGCGTCGGTGAACCACCAGCCGGCGTTGCGGTAGGGGGTGCCGTCGCCGTGGCGGATCACGTAGCCGTGCTCCACGGCGTGGGCGACGTCGGCGTCGTGCTGGGCGTGGGACGCGGGGAGCGTCCGCAGCACCGGGATCTGCCACAGGACCACCCGGACGCCGTCGGCGTGGCACGCGTCGACCATCCCCTTGGGGTCGGGCCAGCGCCCGCCGAAGCGCATGTCGGCGAGCCCGAGCCGCTCGCCGCCGGGGATGGCGTCGTACTCGGCGTCGTTGAAGGCGTAGAAGGTCGCCTCGTCGCTCCATGCCTCGAGCACCAACACGGTGGCCGGCACGCCCTCGGCCAGCGTGCGCCGCACGGCCGCCATGGCGGTCGCCTGGTCGTTCCAGGTGTTGGCGCTCATCCAGGGCCCGTAGGCCCAGCGCGGCGGTAGCGCGATGGCGCCGGTGAGGGCGACGAAGGCGGCGGTGACGTCGTACGGCGCATCCGCGACGATCAGGTGGACGACGAGCGCGTCGCCGGCGCGCGGCGCCGCCTCGACGTCGAGCGCCACCGCGGCGCCGCGGGCGTCGACCTGCGCGGGGGCGTCGGTCTCGACCCACGCGCCCCAGCCGCGCGGGGACAGGAAGAAGGGAACGGGAAGATAGGTGCGGCGGCCCTGCTCCTTGTACTCCTCGTACACGCGAACGTCCCACGGGTGGCCGCGGAGGCCGGGCCCGGCGAAGCGCTCGCCCAGACCGTAGAGCGGGTCGTCGTCTGCGGGCAGCACGTCGAGCCGGTGGCGGAGGACGCGCCCGTCGGCCGATTCGGTCCAGTCCGCGGCGACGGTGGTGCGGACGGTGGCCGCGGGGCGGCCCGGTCGAGTCACCGTGAGCGCGAGGGCCGCGGCGTCGAGCCGGACCTCCAGGCCCTCGGCGCGCAGCGTCCAGCCGTCGGGGCCATCGGTGATGGCGCAGGCGAGGGGGGGCTGCGGCGTGCGCGCGGGCATGGCGCCCGCCGTGTCGTCGGCCGCGGTGCCGGCTGGGACCGCGCCCGGCCACAGCTCGATCCGCGCGACGCCCGGACCCGACGCGCCGAGCCGGAGGGTGGCGCGCGCTCCGTCGTCTCCGGCCAGGTCCACGGTCAGGCCATGGACGTCGACCTGGGCACCGGTGACGCGGTCGGCGCGCCGGCGGCGGGCGACGTCGAGATCGAAGCGGGGACTGGCCTCTTCGACCACGCCGTCGGTCACGTGGATCGCGTAGGCGTACGACCCGCTCGGGAGCACGGGCAAGAGGGCCGTCCAGAGGCCGGCCGCGAGCGGTAACGCCGCGTGGCGTTCGGGCGCGCCGTCGCGTTCGAGCATCACCCACGCCTCGGTGACGGTGGGCGCCGTGCGGAAGCCGATCTGGGGAGCGTCGCCCGCCTCGGGGTCGCGCGGGTGGCGTTCGGTGGCCAGGCGCTTGTAGGGGTCGTCGATGCCGAACGGACGGTGCTCGATCACGGGAGGGCACCTCGGTGCATGGCAGGGCGCGCACATGCACGCGCCCTGCACAGAGTCTTCGATCAGTCGGCGAGCAGCGACTCGACGCGCCGCTGGGCGGATGCCAGGGCCTCCGCGACGGTCTTGCTGCCGAGGCGCGCCGCCTCGAGCTCCTGGTTGACGACGTCCTGCAGCTCGGGCTGGCGGTCGACGACCGGCGGGGTGACGGCGTACGCCAGGGAGGCGAAGACGGCCTCGCGGTTGGCGGGGACGCCGCGCTCGAGG
>Ga0180429_10001703_pt1 | contig 18534 bp, 12 predicted proteins | sample SS_ome_FD_132428 | JGI IMG/M metagenome (GOLD analysis project Ga0180429, IMG submission 132428) | Hypersaline lake sediment archaeal communities from the Salton Sea, California, USA - SS_1_S_1 metaG | ecosystem: Environmental > Aquatic > Non-marine Saline and Alkaline > Hypersaline > Sediment ...
CACATCCCCGTCCACAACGATAGTGCGTGCGGCCTTCTTGGTCTTGGCCATGGTGGGGCCTCCATTGGGTCGTTTGCGACAGGACAACCGGAGTTCTCCGAGACTCTGCTGACAGCGGAAGAGCCCTCGTCACTCTGTTCCTAGTGCTTGTAGTTGCTTCAACATCCGAAGCAGTAGCTCGGACCTGGCGACACCGTCCTTGTCGCCAAGGCCGTGCTTGATCTCGATTGCCTCCTCCAGGCTCCGCTCGGCCCTATCGAACTCCTTCAACCCTATGCACATATCGCCCAGCGAGTGGAGGGAGTGCGCCAGGTCGAGCATGGCTTGAGCGCTGCGTTCGTATGCAATCGCTGTTGTGAACTCGGCGGCGGCACCTGCCCAATCGCAGCGCTGAGCCAGGATGTAGCCGCGCGTATGGTGCGCGATCCCAAGACCTTCGCCACTTCCCTCGAGGGCGAACAGGTTGATGGCCTTGTCTGCGTAGGTCTCAGCCTCATCGAGCCTTCCCTCCGCGGCTAGCGCCCTCGCCATCTCGCCGTAGCCAACGCCGGCTCCATGCAAGTCCCCAAGCTTCTCGCAGAGCCGAATCGATTCCTCAATGCTCCGGGCTGCACGCTCTCCCTGACCAGCACCGGTGAGGATTCGACCGTGCTCGTGGAGGCAGTCGCTGATTCTGCCGGCGTCGCCAGCCCGCTTGAAGATCTTGAGTGCGGCACCGAGATACGCCGAGGCTTCGTTGAATTGATCGAGATTCGTGTTCACTCTCGCCAGGTTGTAGTACGCGAGCCCCTTGAGTGAAACACCGTCCACCTCGCGGTCGTTGCCCGCCAAGACCGAGAGGCTGCGAATCGCCCGACTTGAGTCGCTCAGATGTCCATACAGACTGCACAGGGCAACGTTGAGAACGTCTTGCTGTTCCTCCGAGAGCTCGCTCGGCGGAATACTCTCCAGAATGGCAATGCTCTCGTCGAAGCATTCGACCAGACTCAGTATCTGACCAAGGAGTAGTTTCCTGTGAGCAGCCGACCGAAGGTGCCTCTGTGACCACTCGGCGAACACCTTGGTCCAGTCAAACGATTCGCCCCCGATGTCAGTATCCGTGTCGATATCCAGGGCCGCGGATGTGGTCCCGCGGACGACAGATACATCACGTCGTTTCCTCCTATGTGCCAATAGCAGCTGATAGGGCGGGAGATTCGACCGGTCGGGCGGAGCATCCTTCACGGTCTCGGGGTGCTGGTCGTCGTGGTCAATCCACGTCAATCCCCTCGGCAGATCTGCAGCCATTATACATGGCATGACGTCGAAATCATCACAACCCGAGTATCCCATCACAACCAGATGGCGGTCTCCTGTCACGCTGGAGATTGCATCGGCCAGGTGATTCGCCCCCCTGCCGAGGTAGATGGATCCGACCTGTTCGAGTGTGGCTCTCACGTTGATGGCTCCGGGTGACTGTCTCCCCTCCGCGTAGGTCAGATCGTGGCCGCCATGGAGCTTTATCAGCGGATTCTTGAACTGCGCCGGATCCTCGCAGAAGGCAGCCAACTCGTTCTCAGTGACGACCAGCGAGTAGTCCACTCCGACGGTCCTGCACGCGATCTCTATCAGATTGTCGAAGTTGGTAGTGAGAACAACGGCTCCTCGGCCCAGCTGCTGAGCGAGGTGATGGTGGTAGTGATTCGGGGCACCGCAACCGCTGTAGATTCGGAGGAGTTCCATGTCCGGATCTACCGCAAACTTGATGCAGCTGACAACCGCCTCGAAACGCAGGAAGTCGCCCCTGAAACGAGTGTTGGAGCCACCGTCGAGGGTGTGGTCGAGAATCGCCCGTCGCTGCTCCGGGTCCCCCGTTATCTCACCCACCAGTGCTTCGATGAACGCCGTCGCACCGGGCAAGGCGGGGGGCGGGGGAATCGAGATTCCAGCTCCCGCCAGGTATGCGGTTTCGGGCGGGTTTCCGAGGTTGGCTGACCCAGCTGGGCTACCAGTCATCATCCGTGGCCTCGATGCCGGCGATTGCTGCCAGAGCCTCATTGATCCCGGTGATGTTGTCACACTGGCGATAGATTGCTATGGCCTCCTGCAAGCACTCTGTCGCCCCACGCCTGTCTCCCTGTTGCACCAGCGCGGCCGCCTTCCCCTGGAGGATGAAAGGGAGTTCGCTCTCGTGACCCTGCCCTCTGAGCAGCGCAATGGCTTCGTTCGCATCTGCGAGCCCGGCTTCGATGTTGCCAAGTGAGAGCTGTGCGTTCGCGAGCAGTCCCAGGCTCTTCGCGGCCTCCGCCTCCATGCCCAGGCTCTGGAAGCGCCCCTGTGCAGCACGGGCGCAGGACAGGACCTCTGAGTACTCACTCCTGCGGTACCGTGCCTCAGCTCTGTTGTAGTCCACTGCAGCCCAGTAGTACGTCTTCGTGTCCGACTCAGGCACTCGCGCGAGCGCCTTCTCGGAGGCGTCTGCCAGTTTCTCGACCTCTGGACACTCGTTCTTGGTCAGGTGATGAAGGGTCATCCGGTTGTACGCAGCAAGGGCAAGCCAAGGGTCTTGTGTCTTCAGAAGCGCAGCATGGAGCATCTTGAGGGCCTCTTCGTCGTCGCCCACTGCGAACATGATGAAACCCACGTAGAAGAAGCAGCAGGCTTCAAGCTCATTCGCCCCCAATCCCCCCAGGCCCCGCAGGGTCTTGATGAACATGCTCAGCGCGCCATGCGCATCCCCGCGGTCCACGCGCTCTACCGCCCGTCGGAAGCTCTTGAGCCCCCCCCTCACGGTCCGTTTCGTCGCGGGGTCGCGCTCCATCACACCGTCGCACTGATCCCGGACGATTCCCATGTTCGGCTTGAATGTGAAGCGCTGTGTCTCGAGTGTCGCCATGAGCACCTCGTGTACCTGCCGGACTACTCCGCGTCTCCTTCAAAGAACGCCACCGCCGCCGCCAAGGCTTCCTGCGCATCAGAACCGTCGACATGGACTGTGACCTCAGAACCATGCTCAATCCCTAGCATCATGACGCCCATAACGCTCTTGCCATCAACAGTCATGCCCTTCGCGGAGATCCTGATTTCCGAGTCGAACCGCCGTAGCAGGGCCACGAACCGGCCGGCCGGGGCGCCGTGAAGTCCCCCTGGAATCGCCGCGACAACTGTCTGCTCTGCCACGTGATTTGGGACACGAAAACGAGAGCGTTGCAGTTGCTTCTCTGCCACGGGTTGAAGCTGATAGAAGACAGTCATCAGGAACGTCGAGAAGCCGAGCTGCAGCCAGTTCTCGCCTGACTGACGTCGGTCCATGGCGGCCTGCATTGCCGCAGAGGGAGGCGATGGGTTCACGAACCAAATCTCGCCGCCGGTCTCTGCGAAGCTCAACGATCTGATGAAGTCAGCGTCTCTGGCTGAGTACCCAATGACCACTATTGGACCAGCTGTCAGCCGAGTCAGCAACTCGCGGCACTGCTCGCCAAACTCGATAATCTCCCGCTGTGATAGGGCATAGATTCTATGAGGGTGGTCACCATGTGTCTTCAGAATCCACCGTTCGCCTCTGGCAGCCGTCATTCGTGTTATATGGTCGACTGGATCCTTGCCGTTGACCAGCACAATCACATCTTCTATGCCAACCGAGTGAAGGGCTTGCTCAAGATACGTGTCGAAGTTGTACGTTACGAAGCGACTGAAGTAACCAGCCTGAACGAGCTGTGCAAGCCAATCATAGGCCTCCAGAAACGACGTATTCCGGGACATCCATTGCGAGAGAATCTGATACTTCATCTCTCTGCTCGAGGACTCCCACAGGCGGTCGAACTCATGCAGGGGCGCCGCAGCCAAGTCATCATCGGTCCAGCTCTGCATCCCCCTGGTCATAATCAGGCTCGCCCACCTCCTCATCGTATCAAAGTCAGGAACACCGAGCGCCATTGAGCAGCCAGCCCCCACAACCACACAGAAGTCATCCCTGCATTGGGCAAGCTGGTGGAAGAACTGCGGCATCCGCGGAGTGGTGTTCAGGATGGTCGCCGCCCGCTTGATCTTCTCCTCCCTCAGAAGCTCGTTCTCCATGTTGCTTCCGCTAGTGAAGTCGGCTGACGCCATGAACACACCTCCAAGCTTCCAGCTGAGGCACTTCATCGGGGCTCTGCCAACCCGAGTAGCGCTCACCTCCGCTGGGTTGCCCGACTTGCTCACAAGGGGCGGCTCGCTGGTTGACCAAGACTGACATCAGAGCCCCTGGAACGTACGGCTTCGTCTGATACCCTTCATTATGATACAATACCGTTGTCTGCTAGTCCAAGCATGCCCTAGCAGAATCAAGTCGGCAACGGGAGGACCCATGGAGATGGACACCAAGAGGCACCCCGGCGACAAGATCAGAGGCAAGTCCCTCAGGTACTCGGACTACCACGAATGAGACTGTTCTCCGGCTCCTCTGAGTAGTTCATTAGAAACACCGCAGAAACACCACGCACAACCGGGTCGCATCTTCCCGCAACTCAGCACCGACTCCCACCACAATCACGCCACGATGATCGGCTTCACACTGCTGGCACACTGGAACGGATTCCGACAGGGGGATGGAGACGGGTTAGACAGCAAGAGGCGGGTGTTCGTATCCGATAGACGTTGCACACAGGAACGGCTCGTCCGTCTACTGGTCACGGGTTCTTCCTCAGCGAGAACGGCACTAGGTAGGATCGAAATCAGCGATAATCGGCAGGTGATCGCTCAACCGCGCTCCGAAGACCTCATCGTGCGAACCTGTACGACAGATCTCCAGCCGCTCCGCGAGCGGAGGGGTCACGAAGAGGTGGTCCATCTGGTGCTTGATCGCCCCGCCCTTGGGGTTGCGGAACGTCGGCGTCAGTTCCCCCTGCGACTCTCGCAGGCACTCCACGAGTCCGAGCGACGCCATACGGTCCAGGTACTCGCGGTTGCCCCGCGGCCCACCCGACCACGAATCGAATGTCTCAGAAGAGTTGAGGTCGCCGGCGATCACCCACGGTTCCCCGAGTTCATCCGCGATGTGGCTCAGAGCCGCCCACAGCAGATCAGTCACCCAGACATCCCGGTTCTGCGTGAGCTGTACTCCCGCCGTATCAACGCCTTGGAGCCTCTCCCGCTTCACGGGCCAGGCTGGGCTGTAGACACATATGCAGTTGAGTTCGGTCCCGGAGAGCAACCTGATGCGATGGGCGACGAGGTTCCCGGCGAAGTACTCCAGCTCAGACCTCACCCAGTCGTGGGGCGATGAGAGCTCTATGGATTCCTGCAGCTCCCCCCGAACCAGAAGGGCAGTGATGAACTTCTGTGGACCGCCACTCGGCGCCCTCGGGACTCCCTGTGCGCACTCGTACTGGTCGGCCAGCTTCTCTGGAGTGCTCCTGACTTCCTGGAGCAGTGCGACGTCCGGGCTGAGCCTCTCGAAGTAGTCCCAGGCGGTACTTGTGGTTGTCGCCTGATGGCAGTTCCATGTGACGATTCGCACTTGGGGCAGTATCCTTCACTATGAAGAGTGCTGACCGGTGTGTTCGAACCAGTCGGCCTGGCGACTCCCGCGGGCCACACGCGTCACTCTGACTGAGAACGTACCGCGCCTGTCTCGGTGAAGCGAAACTGCGTAACCAATGCACCCCGGGTGCTCTGTCGAGTACTCCTCGAGCCACCTCACATCATCCTCGAAGGCAGACACGCGACCGAACTTCCACTCGAGAATCGCAAGTGGAACATGGTGAGATCGACCGTCGCACGTCCAAGTTGTCATTTTCGGCTTTCGCCAAACCATGAGGTCCTTGGCGACCTCGCGCTTCGCGCCCTTGCGCCTGCTGATCGCCGTCTGCTTCTCAGCTGCGATCTGCCGAACAGGGACTTCGATAGCAACCTGGAGCGGATCGTAGAGAATGCGACCGCGCTTCGCCTCGTGCTGAAGGTGACCGAGCACATACAGCGAGATGGCCTCGCGCTCACGGCGACCAGACCAGCTGCCGCGCGTGATTTCGTCGACGAAGTCGCGCAACGAGTGTTGGATGATTCGATCGAGTTCGGTCAACAGCTCCTCCAACTCCTTGAGCGAGGTAGGCAGGTGCGGCGGGTACCAGGCAGCCGCCGTGGCAAGTCAACAGGATAGCTGCAAACGGCTGTTGGGCTCATGCGACGGACTCGACTAGCCGAGAGGGACGATCATCGCACTGTCGATGTATGTCTCCAGCGACAGTGGATCCCAGATGTAGAGCTCGACTTTGCCACGAATCGGACCGGGTAGCGTGGCGCTAGAGACACCCTTGGCTGCCATCGCCACAATCGGTGTCCCCAGTCTGATGGCGGTGCTCAGTTCCCAGGTGACCCACTTGCTAGTGTGCGTGTCGGTATTCACCAAGCAGAGAACCACGCCCGCCCTGACTATCTTCTCTCGGATCCTGCGCTTGATGTAGTCGGCATCCCTGCTGTCGATGGCTACTCGGACCGACTCATCGTAGAACTCCAGATCGAAGTTCGGATTGCTCGCGAGTAGTCTCAGTCCATCGACTAGACCCTTGTCCTCCATCTTGAAGCTGATGAAGACACGCCTCGCCATCAACTACCTCCCGTCTCTCGCATTCATCGCGCTGTACGCCCAGCTAGCAACTCGCATCCGCGACCTCAGTCACGACTCCCCTCTCGTCAACCGCGAAGACACGGATGCGGAGTAGCTGCCGAACCGATGCCGGGACTCGAAGCGCGGTTGCGACGAATTCTGACGGCACAAGGACCACGTACTGCATGCTTTCATCCAGCCCGCGGTCCATCCCCCGCAGCAACTGTCCGTACAGCGTGTCCACATCGGTGCTCGGGGCCGTCGTTCTTCCCTTCGCCTCGACAATGAGGGTCTCGCCCCCACGCCGCGCGACAAGGTCGATCGAGTCCTCCTCCAACGTCACCGACCATCCGTCCGTCTCGAGATGGCGCTTGAATGCCTCAACCACGCGCTTCTCGTCACCCCTCATGCGCCAGCACCTCCGGACTGCCCATATGTCATCCCGAACACCTTCTCCGACATCCAGCGCTTGAAATCCGGGTTGTCAATGAACTGCTTGAACAGCTCGGTATCGTCGTTCATGAACGCTATCATCACGCGCTCGAGCGCCGCGTCGTGCTCGATGCGAGCATTCTGCTTGTCGTTGTTCTTCCGAGCGTTTCTGTATGCGGGGTCATCGGCGACGCGCTGCGGAATCTCTTCGACGATTCGTCTGAGCACGCGGTCCTGATCGCCCCACGCGATGTTCCCGAACTGCTCGTTGAACGACTTGATGATGTTCGAGAGCCTGTCCAACTCCGGTTCAGGCTTGCCGCCGCCATGCGATGTCGGAACCGGCCCGATCTCCGCGTCCCCGTCAGCCAACATGATACTCATCGTCGTCTGCTTCTCGACGCGATAGCTCTCCATGTCGATGGCTTCAAGAATGCCCCGCGAAAGATCTTCCTCCTTCGGAGCAGGGAGCTTCGGGATAAGGAAGTTCAGGAAGATCGAGTGCTTCTCCCAGTCCGCGTTCGAGTATGGGAGCACAGACGAAAGGAATCCGTAGGTTCTCACGAAGGATTTGGCCGCTCCCTTGAACTGCACCTGCCCGTCCTCATCAAGGTCGGCCTTGTAGACAGCAACACAAGCATCGAGGATCGGATCGAGCCTCTCTCGGTCCGCCCCCTCAAGATAGAGTTCCACCAGCTCATCGATCTGCTCGGGCGAATAGACCTGGAATCCGTCGAGCTCCGACTGCAGGTCGTGGAGCTTGTTCGGGTCGGTCTCCTCGGCGAGGATGGTCGTCCTGTAGTAGTCCGAGAACGCGAGGCGAATCGTCTCCGCGTCGTTCATGAAGTCCAACACGAACACATCGTGCTTCTTCGGATGCGCTCGGTTCAGCCTTGAGAGCGTCTGCACGGCTTTGATACCAGAGAGCACCTTGTCGACGTACATCGTGTGCAGCAGAGGCTCGTCATAGCCCGTCTGGAACTTGTCCGCGCAGACCAGGAAGCGGTACGGGTCCTCCTGGATCTTCTCGGCGATCCTGCTCGATGGGAACCCGTTGAGGGAGCCCTCCGTCACGGTCACTCCGCCGAACTCCTTCTCGCCCGAGAACGCGACGATGGCCTCGTAGGGGCTCTTTCGCTCTGTGAGATAGTCGCGGATCGCGTAGTAGTACTGGATGGCCCGCTCGATGCTACCCGTGACGACCATCGCGCGCGCTTCACCGCCAATCTTCCGCTTGGCCAAGACCTGCTCATGGAAGTGATCGACCACAATCTCGGCCTTGAGCCGGACAGCCTGTTCGTTGCTCTCGACATATCGCCGCAGCTTCTTCCTCGCCCGCTTCGTATCGAACTCCGGGTCATCCTCCACCGCCTTCGCGAGCCGGTAGTAGCTCTCGACGGGCGTGTAGTGCTTGAGCACATCGAGGATGAACCCCTCCTGAATCGCCTGCTTCATCGTGTACGAGTGGAACGAGCGGTGCTTGACCGTCCCGTCCGGCTGTGGCTCCGGTTCTCCGAAGATCTCCAGCGTCTTGTTCTTTGGTGTCGCGGTGAACGCGAAGTAGCTGGCGTTGGAGAGAAGCTTCCGTGATTCCATCAGGCGGTTGATCTTGTCCTCGAACGTCTCCTCGTCCCGCTCTGCCCCGTCCTTCGAGAGTGCCTGCGACATCGCCGCCGCGGTCTTCCCTCCCTGGCTCGAGTGGGCCTCGTCGATGATGATGGCGAACGCCCGGTCGCGGTGCTCGCCACCGATGTCATCGAGGATGTACGGGAACTTCTGCACCGTGGAGACGATGATCTTCTTGCCGTCCTCGATGAACTTCCGGAGGTCACCCGAGCGCTCGGCATGTCCAATGGTCGACTTGACCTGCGCATACTGCTTGATCGTGTCGCGAATCTGCTTGTCGAGAATGCGACGGTCGGTGACAACGATGATCGAGTCGAACACCGGCCGACCATCCTTCGAAAGCGTGATGAGCTGATGGGCCAGCCACGCAATCGAGTTCGACTTGCCGCTCCCCGCTGAGTGCTGGATGAGATAGCGCTTCCCAGCACCGGTCACCGCGACATCGGCCAGGAGGCGCCGCACAACATCGAGCTGATGGTAGCGCGGCCATATCTGTACCGCCTTCTTTCGACCCGTGCTCGGGTCCTTTGACCTGACGACCTGGGCGTAGTTCTCGATGATGTTCGTGAGGCTGTCGCGCGTAAGAACTCGCTTCCACAGATAGTCCGTCTGGATGCCCTCGGGATTCGGGGGATTGCCTGCGCCATCATTCCAACCGATGTCGAACGGAAGGAACCACGACTTCTTCCCGCGAAGATGCGTGCAGAACTCAATCCTCTGGTCGTCGAGCGCAAAATGGACGATGCAACGCCCGAACTCGAAGAGCTTCTCCCGCGGGTCGCGGTCGCGCATGTACTGCTCGACCGCATCAGCCACTGTCTGCTTCGTCAGGCTGTTCTTGAGTTCGAACGTCGCGACGGGAAGCCCGTTGACAAAGAGACCTATGTCGAGTGACAGCTGTGTCTCGTCTCTGCTGTACCGTAGCTGGCGCGTGACCGAGAAGCGGTTGGCCTCGTACCGCTCCTTTGCCTTGTTGTTGCCCGGTGATGGAGTCCCGTAGAAGAGGTCGAGGTGATGCGCTTGGTGCTTGAGCCCATTCCGCAGGACCTCGATAGTGCCCTTATTCGATATCTCTCCCTGAAGGCGAGCAAGGAAGGCGCGCCGCGTTGGTCCATCCTCATCGAGCGCAAGCGCCTCCTCCGTCTTGGGCTGGGTCTCTTTGAGGAAGGCCGAGAGCTGCGCGACGTCCACGCAGTAGTCGCGGTCGTAGTCGTGTGGGTCGCCGCAGATCCAGCCCGAGCCGCCATAGGAGGCGGTAGACTCGCGTGCGTCATCGGCAGCAGCGCCGGAGTCGCACGGGCTTCCGGTTAGGGCTGCGCAGATCAGCCGTTCGAGGCCGCGCTCTGTCGTGTCAGTGGTCATTCGTGAGGCTCCTTGGGAGTGTCGTCCGAATCGTCAAGGTACTCCTCGTCGTCGCGGACGGCTTCGTCGGATTCCTCTTCCGTGGTCAGCGGGTCGACCTCTGGCAGCGCGGATACGGCCTCGCGGACATCGAGTTTGCCGGTAACGACGCCAGCAACCAAGCGGGTGCGATACTCCTTCAGCAGCTCAACCTCGCGATTAGCGTGCTCAATACCAGCATTGATGCGAACCGTGATGTCGCCTAGGTACTCGACAATCGCAGCTTGCTCTTGAACAGGAGGTAGCGCTATCCGGAGGTACTTCAGTTGCATCGCGTAGAGGTGCATCACTGTGATTCCCCGCCCCATGCGCGACTTCTGGTGAACCGCATAGGGGCTATCTGTCGAGTAGCCAAGGAACCTCGCATTGGCTGGAATCGTTGGACGGAAGACGATGACATCCCCACCGCAGCAAGCAGGCTCGGCGAGCAGGTTGACTGCCGACTTCCCAATCTCCTCAATCGTCTCACCAGACCCGGCGAAGAGAACATCCCCGCGCTGGATGGCGGTGTAGTCACTTGCCCGGTCCTTCGACACGCAGGATCTTGTCCCATCAATCAAGGATTCGTACTGATTGTAGAGATCGCCGTAGCGAATGCATGGGATTCCCTCCGGAACCTCGTCGTCCTTGGTACCCCCATTGCCCTTGAATAGGACACCGATTCTGCCTAGCTGGCGGACGCTCCAATGCTCCGGCACCTCACCCAACCACTCGACGCCGGAGTCCTTCAGCGGCACGTCGGGATCGAGTCCGCGGGTGACGGCGCGGTGGATGATGGCCTGCTTCTGCTCATTCAAGAGCGCGATCAGCTTCCGCTTCGCCCGCACCAGCTTCCGCACTCGCCGGTCCACGTAGTCTAAGTAGCGTGCGATGGCAGCCTGCTCGGAGAGAGGTGGGAACGCCACCCACAGGTACTTGAGCTCGTCTCCGTAGACGTGCATCACCGTGATTCCGCGCCCCATTCTGGACTTCTGATAGGCAGCCTGCGGACAATCCGATGCTAGCCCCAGGAACATCGCGTTCACAGGAGCCGACGGGCGGAAGACAACCACATCACCCCCGCAACAGGCTGGCTGACGCAAGAGGTTGACCGCTGACTTCCCGATCTCCTCAATCGTCTCGCCGGATGCTGCAAACAGAACATCTCCATACTGGATTGGCGTATAATCGGCGACTCGATCTTCTGACACGTAGGACTTAGTCTCTTCGATGAAGAAGCGATGTCGTGTGTAGAGGTCCCCATATCTCACGCAGGGCACGCCTCTAGCGACCTCATCCTCCTTGGTTCCGCCATTGCCCTTGAAGAAGCGGCCGCTTCGACCTAGCTGCTCGACCCGCCAATGCTCCGGGACCCGTCCCAAGCACTCCACTCGGGAGTCCTTCATCACGGGATAGGGCTTCAGTTCGGGAATCACTCTTTCGCCCCCCCGAGAATCTCATCCAGCAGCCCCTCGGTCTCTTTCTCAAGCGCCAGGATGTCTGCGCGAATCTCATCAAGACTGCGCATCGGTTCCGGCTTGTAGAAGTGCCGCGTGAAGCTGATCTCATACCCGATCTTGGTGCTGTCCTCCACGAACCAGGCATCCGGAGCATATGGGAGCACCTCGCGTCGGATGAACGCCTCGATCCCACCTTCCTCCTGCAACGGAACCTGCTCTGTATCGCGAAGCTCTTTGTCCGGTTCGTACTCAACAACGGCGGGCCTGTCGTTGATCGTGGTGCCGAACAGTCCCCGCAAGGGATCGGCTTCGTGTCCCTTCTCATGAACCTTCTTGATTGCCGGGGGAGCATCCTCGCTGCGTACTCCCTCTGTTTTGAGCCTCTTGATCTCCGCGGCCTTGTATGCCCTGTCCGGGTCGGCCCCAGCGATGCGCAGAGGCCGCTCGACCGTCACCTTCCAGTAACCGAACGCCTCGTTGTCGAAGACCTTGCTCTCTTCGGTCTCCTCGAACGCCATGAAGACGTCACAAATGCGCTGGATGTCCTCTTCTCCGAGCTCGCAGTTCTTCTGTCCAAGGTTCTTGCGGAGCGGCTGGTACCATTTCGTGGCATCGATGAGCTGCACCTTGCCCTTGCGATGCTCGGGCTTCCGGTTCGTCAGTACCCATATGTAGGTGGCAATGCCGGTGTTGTAGAACATGTTGAGCGGCAGCGCGACGATCGCCTCGAGCCAGTCGTTCTCGATGATCCAGCGGCGGATGTTGCTCTCACCCTGTCCTGCGTCACCCGTGAAGAGGGATGAGCCGTTATGCACCTCAGCGATGCGGCTACCGAGCTTCGTGTCGCGCTTCATCTTCGAGAGCATGTTGGCCAGGAAGAGCATCTGCCCGTCCTTCGACCGGGTGATGAGTGAGAACTCTGGATCGTCGTCGCGCTCGACGATGAACCGGGGATCCTTCATCCCCTTCTTACCGCCCATGCGCTCGAGGTCGCTCTTCCAGCTCTTGCCGTAGGGAGGATTGGAGAGCATGAAATCGAACTCGCGCGATGGGAAGGCATCGTTCGAAAGCGTGGAGTGCTCGGGGCCGCCGACGATGTTGTCCGCTGCCTCTCCCTCTCCTTTGAGCAAGAGGTCGGCCTTGGCGATCGCATAGGTTTCGGCGTTAATCTCCTGGCCGTAGAGATGTGTGGTGACCTGCTTGCCGTGCTCCTCTGCAAGCCGCTGGAGCGTCTCCTCCGCGACGGTGAGCATCCCGCCAGTGCCACAGGCTCCGTCGTACAGGAGATAGGTCCCGGACTCGATCTCGTCGGCGATGGGAAGGAAGATGAGGTTCGCCATCAGCCTCACGGCATCGCGGGGAGTCCAGTGCTCACCCGCCTCTTCGTTGTTCTCCTCGTTGAACCGGCGGACGAGCTCCTCGAAGATGGTCCCCATGGCATGGTTATCAAGACCGGGATGCTTGACACTGCGGTCCGAGTTAACCACGGGGTCGGGACTCAGATTGATGTCAGGCGAAGTCAGCTTTTCGATGAGTGTGCCGAGCGCGTCTGCCTTTGAGAGCCGCGGGATCTGATTCCGGAACTCGAAGTTGTCCAGGATGTCCTGGACGTTCGGGGAGAAGCCGTCGAGGTACGCGACGAAGTCATCCTTGAGCTGCTGCTGGCTTGCTCGCGACCGGAGATCGCGCAACGTGAAGGGCGACGTGTTGTAGAACGCCTGTGCGGAGGCCTGCCTGAGTGACTGGTCTTGATTGACGATGCCGGCATCATCCAGTGACTTCTTCATGTCGAGCACGGCCTGCTTGGTTGGCTCCAGCACGGCGTCAAGCCGGCGCAGGACGGTCATCGGCAGGATGACGTCGCGGTACTTGCCGCGGACATAGAGATCGCGGAGGACATCGTCGGCGATGCCCCAGATATAGCCTGTGATCCAGCTGAGCTCTCGATGCTCCAATGATAGCCTCCTCTTGCGCCACATCTATCTGGTCGCAAAGTCCACTCACGAGCAACGACGCGTCGCGATATTGCACTCACGTGCTGGTGGACTGCGCGGGTCCGCCAAACGCGCCTCGCAGGAAGGCGAGTGTCCCCAAGGCGAACTCGTCGAACGCACCGTCGCCCGGGCGTTGCTCTTCCGCGCCGAGGGAGGGAACCGGCGCGACGTTCAGTCGAAAATGGACCGTGTCATCAACATCGCAGGTTGGTCCTGTCCTTGTGAACTCAATCGACGAATCTTCGCAGTGGATCGGCGAGCCGTTGCCCGGGCCTGCTAGCCAGATCTGCCGGGCAACCTGTTTGCCCGTCGCCGTGCTCCTGATCTCGAGGTATTTCTCTACTCCCCGCCACTGCCTGTCCAATCTCGAAGAGTACTTGCAGTCAACGACCACAGCATAGACAGTCACCCATTCGCCACCATCCGACCTGAGACACTCGACGACAACATCTGGGGACCAAGCCGTTCTGCCCGAGCGGCCTCTATACAGAGATTCCCCCCTCTTCTCTGCCGCCGAGCGACCGAGAATCCAGGGCTCATACCGAAACCGAATCCGCAGATTGTGTCCCGCGACCCCTTCGAACGTGAGTCCTCGGTCAAAGTCAATCACGAATCTCGAGTGGACGTTCTGACGGAGGGCGTCCGTCCACTCCCGAAGGTCGACACCCGCCGCCCGGAATGCGTTTACGATTCGTAGAAACACCCACTGCTCATACATGCGCCATGTGAGCTTCACTGTGAGCGCGTAGTCTCCTGCTCTGTACCAATCAGCGTGATTCTCGAGAAACCGCCTCATGACTGCAAAGAGCGCCCTATACTCATCGCTCCGCTGGAAGGATCCTCCGCTCGAATTCGTGAATTCGGCAGGCGCTGCGCGGATTATGGGCATCTGCTGCATTGCAGAGGCAGTGACCTGACACCGACGCGCAACTCTCCCTGCTCGCCTCAGCCGTTCCACTTGCGGAGCGTCCACGGCCTCGTACAGAGTTAGCCCCTTTCGCAGCCTCACGTCGCGCAGCGACCTGTCAGCCATGATGGCTTCTGCGTGACTCCTCGCCACCGTTGCACACAAGGCAGAGCGCTCAGCCAGCAGCGCCAGGAAAGCCCGTACCATGCGATGCTCTGGAATGTCATATGACTCCTGCTTGGTTCGCCCGAGCACACTTACGGGCCGCGGGGCGTGGCGCGGGTCAACTCCTCGCCTAGTCAGTCTGGTGATCGCCGCCGGATGTAGTCTCCGTTGTCCCCAATAGAGATAGGGCCTGAAGTCTGATGCGACACACGACGCAGGGCGGCGCGAGATGGAGTCCATTAGCACTTCAACGTCCAAGAGGGCGCGCTCAATCGCTTGGAGTTCGACATCCCTTGGGCGGCTGTGCCGGCTGCTCCGGGCTCTAGTCATGTCTACTGTACGCCGGGACTTGCCATATAGGTCGGCTAGCAGGCTGTGACTCACGCTGTCCAACTCCGCGCCCATGGCCAAGTAGCGCTGCTCTCCGAGTTTGGTTGGGACGACATAAAGACGTGCTGAGCAGAGCAGCTCCCACGGCGCAGATTCATCTCTCTCTGGTCTGGATTCAACCACTAGCGTCGTACTTCCTCGCGCACTGTCGAAATAACAGAAGTCACTCCAGACCCTTCGCCCATCATTCAGCATGCCTTCGGCTTGTTCGAGAGTCTGTGCGATATCCTCCATTGGAGCATCGCCAATGCGCATGCGCACGATCTCATCCGGTTCGGCGGGGTCCAAGACGAAACCCACCCAGTCCTCTTCTCGAAGCACTAGCATGTCGTCCCTCATGACGGATGCGTCATGGGGCACAGCTCGACCGTCGTCGATATGCCACACGCAGAGCTCAGACTTCTTATGGATTATGGCAAAGGTCCTCAAGTGTTGCTAGTCTCCCAGATTCCATCCAAGTGACTGAACCATCTCCCGCTTCTCTCGGAGCTGAGTAGCCGACTCCTCGAAGTTCCCAGCAGGGCTGTCTTCCAAAATCTCAATCAGTGCATCGAGAGCATCCAACTGCCCTTGTGTGACCAGCGTGCGAATCTTGGAGAAGATGCGCTGGGAGAGTTGCGCGTCAAACGCACGAGGAGGGGACATCACACCGTCTGACGAACCCACGAAGCGACAGATCGCCTTGTACACTCGAGGCGATAGCGGACAGCGCATCGTCGCGAGATGAGGCCTTAGCTGATCAAGCAACGAACCGAGGTCCTTGGGTAGGCCCGCCTCGCGCCGCCACGCTCGAAGATCGGCCAGCGTGACCATTCGGCCAGGAGCGGACGACCTTGACGCGTCGCCTTGATCCCCAGCAACTGGTAGCGACGCAGATCCCAGCTGGATCATATTCACTCGATCAAGCAGACGGTCGCTGAGCAGGCGAGTGGTCTCATCCAGATTAACAGTACCAACGAAGCGAATGGAGGGAGGCAGCTCTAGCCGTGCCCATCGGCGGAAACGGCATCGCTCTGACGCGGTCTCGTGCGAGAAACACTGAATCGCCCTATCGGCACCATCACGCTCTAGGACCATCATGACATCGCTGAAGTAGTGTTCAATCTGCGACAAGTTCATCTCATCGAGACAACTCAAGTAGATGCCAGTACCATCGCCATTGGTGGCGAACTCCTCCTGGGCATAGATCATGTGCTGATAGAGCCCAGACTCCGCAGGGTAGTACTGCCCGTCGAGCGTGTTCATATGCCCGAGGAGGTCGCGCACATCCATCCAAGCTGGACTGACATTTACCATCTGGCAGCCACGCCTGCCGGTGGCCTGGTCATCTCCAAGCAGGGCCTTTCCGTACAGCAGCGGGAGAGAGGACTTGCCGATCCCTGACGGCCCACTCAGGATGGTAAGTTCGCCACACTTCACGCTAACGTGGAAGCGCTGCAAATCGAACGCTCGGTACACGAACCCAGCATCCTGAACGACCTTAAGAAACCTCTCGAGAAACTCCTCCTCTGCCAGTGCTGCCGGGACCTTCGGCCTCGCTGAAACTACGTAGGTTGGTAGTTCGAACGCATCCTCTGGAGATCTTGCGCCTGCATCCGTCTCGGTACTTTCGATGGGAGCGCTTCCACAACCCATGGTTGTTGTCGCACCCAGCAGTGGCGCCAGCGCCAGGAATCGATTGACGACATCATCGCCTGCTTCGCGGAGCTCTCGAGTCACCTTCTCGAGGTTCCCTTTCAGGACGGTCTCCTGGTGTTTGAGCTCGTCTTCCCTTGTCTCCAGCTTTCTCTTCCGCGTTTCGATCTCACCCTTCGCAGTCTCTTCTTGCTCCTCTATTCGTCGCTTCAGCTGCTCGCGGGCCTCGCGCTCCTCTCTCAGCGCCTTGGCCTGCGCGTTCTCTAGCTCCGCATTCACCTTGCGCAGATCTTCTCGATTTGCGCGAATCTGATCCTCAATCCTGGCCTGTAGCTCAGCAGTTGACTGCTCGACGTACTTCTCTGCGTACTCCTGCTCGGCCTTGCGCAGCCGCTCCTCGCCCAGCACGCCGGAATTCAGCAACGCGCTGGTAAGGGTCCCCAGCGCCTCGTCCTGGCTCACGGTAGCACTCTTGATTTGCTCAATCGTCTCGGAGAGTTCCTGGTCGTCACCGGCTTCACGCGCCGTCAAGTCTACTTCATCCAACAGCGCCCTGAGCTCTTGGCGCTTCCGCCTAGTCAGGTAGGGTTTGGACAGCCGGGCGATCTTCCGCTCTGTCGGTTCAAGCACCAGTCTGTCTGGGTCTGTACCTAACACTCGCTCAAACCCAGCGCCGAGGATCAGCTCATGTCGGATTGTGCATAGATTCGCACAGTCCAAGCGACGGTGCTGAGTCAAAGAGACATCCGTTTGGACTGACAGGAGCCCGGCACCGGCGGCTTCGGTGAACGCATCGTTCGCGATTCGATACACTTGCAGGTCTGGGCTTGTGGGCGTGAAGTGTACCTTCGTTTGACCTGGAGCGGCTGCCAAGTCAAGCGTGGTCGAGAATGGGCCGTAGATGTCGTCTCGCCAGCGGAGGAGAACTGACGGTGAAGGCCTGTGGTCAATGACCATTGTGCAGCTGCTCGATACCAAATCCTGGATAGTTCCCAGGGCGTTGTCAGGAGCTGTGAGGAGTTCCAGCCCCTCGCGAGGATCAAGATCTCTCACGGATTCCCGCTTGGCCTGGTACCGGGACTTGGTCAGATCGTCGCTTCGGAAGTCCCTGGCATCTTCCACCCAGCAACTCAGCAATCGCCCCGGCTCGGCCAGAGATTCCGACTGCGGCGCCAACATCCACCACACTTCTCCGTCGTTCGGGAAGTCGTCCGGCACTGGAACCACTCCGTCCGCGTAGACGATGGGTGCCAGCTTGCAGAACGTGTTGCAATCAACATCGAACTTCTCTTGCGCCACAACACATATCAAGCGTACTTCATAGGGCCGATTCACCTCACACTCGCTTTCTCCGCGCCGTGACGAACCTCGTCGCGGATGTCCAGCCAGCCATCTCTACAATCTCTCTCTTCTGCTCAACCGTACACCACAAACGCCCGCCTCCCACCATCTCTGGCAGGCGCGGGCGCCTAGTTGTGTCTCATCTTCTCATCGACCCAGTCGTGTGCGATGCGGGTCATTTGCTGGGTGCTCCCTTGGCCCCATCACCGTCCGGCCTAGTGCTCCCGCACGATCTCCTTCACCTTCATGAGGCGCGTGGAGCTCTCGCGCTCCTGCTCGGAGAGCCGGTCGGCGATGAACTTGATGGTCTCCTCGAGGTTCGGCACGAGGATGTGTTCAAGCGCGTTGACGCGGCGGCGCGTCTTCTCGAGTTCGGCGGCGAGCAGCTGCACGCTCTTCTCGAGTTCCGCCACCTGCATCAGCCGCGGAATGATCGCCGCATACAGCTCGAGCGCTCGGTCCAGCTCGGCGGTCGTATCGGCGTAGCCGTAACCCAGCTCCGCGTCCTCGGGGAACTCGACCGCGAACTTCGGGACCTTGAGGTTCATGACCTGCTCGCGGTCGGCGACGAGTTCGACTCGCCTCTGCGAGAAGGCCAGCGCCGACTCCATCGCGCTCCCGCTCATCTCGAACCGCGCG
>Ga0180429_10001705_pt1 | contig 18529 bp, 18 predicted proteins | sample SS_ome_FD_132428 | JGI IMG/M metagenome (GOLD analysis project Ga0180429, IMG submission 132428) | Hypersaline lake sediment archaeal communities from the Salton Sea, California, USA - SS_1_S_1 metaG | ecosystem: Environmental > Aquatic > Non-marine Saline and Alkaline > Hypersaline > Sediment ...
CTCGGCGGGGTTTTCGATATCGGCGCCCAGCACCGAGTTGTCGAAATAGCTGCGGATGCGGGGCAGGGTGCCGCCGTTCAGGGTCTGGTTGATGAACTCGAAGTTGAAGGCCTGGATCATCGCCTCGCGCACCCGCCAGTCGGCGAACTGGTCGCGCCGCGTGTTCATCACGAAGCCGTTGATGCCGGTCGGGCGCTGGTGGGGAATGTCGGAGAGCACCACGTCGCCCGATTGCACGGCGGGGAAATCGTATTGCGTATCCCACTTGGCCTCGTTGGTTTCGCGGTGGGTCGAGGCTTCGCCCGCCTTGAAGGCCTCGAAGACCACGTCGCCGTCGCCGTAATAGTCGAAGCGGATCTCGTCGAAATTGGCCTGGCCCTGCATGAAGGGCACGTGCCAGCCCCAATAATCGGGGTTGCGTTTCAGCACGAGGTAGCGCCCGGTCTCGAAACGGTCGATGACGTAAGGCGCCGAGCCGATCGGGATGATATCGACACCGCTTTCGGCAAAGTCGATCCCCTCCCACTGCGCCTTTTGCAGGATCGGCCGCATGCCGAGGATCAGGGCAAGCTCGCGGTCGTCCTCGTTGAAGGTGAAGCGCAGCGAGCGCGGCCCGGTCTGTTCCATCGCCTCGACCTTGGCCCAGGCCCCGGCATAGCGCGGGTGGCCCTCGGTGCCGAGGGTCTCGTAAGACCACATCACGTCCTCCACCGTCACCGGGCTGCCGTCGGAAAAGCGGGCCGCCTCGCGCAGGGTGAACTCCACCCAGGAGCGGTCTGGCGCGGTCTCGATGCTCTCGGCCAGCAACCCGTAGAGCGTGAAGGGTTCGTCGTAGGAACGGCCCATCAAGGTTTCGAAGATCATGTAGGGCAATTGCCAGGGCGCGCGGCCCTTGCGGATCACCGGGTTGAGCGAATCGAAGCTGCCCGATTCGGCGAAGACGATTCGCCCGCCCTTGGGCGCATCGGGGTTGACCTGGGGCAGGTGGGCGAAATCGGCGGGAAGCGCCGGTTCACCATACATCGCGATGCCGTGCATCGGTTCGGCCACGGCCCCCGCGGCCCCGGCTGCGGCAATGGCGCCGACAGCGAGAATTGCCCTTGTTTGGCGGGAGATTCGGCGGAAAAACTCTGGTGTCATATCGTCAACAATCCTTCGCTGGCCTTGTTTGCCTCGCAGCGATGCTAGAGCGGCGGGGCAAGCTTTTCAAACTTTTAGCTTGGAACCGGCGCGGGGAGGGATTATAAACAGGGCACTGCTCGATAGGTTTCTTGCCTGTATGAAACCTGCCTCAATGACTGAACGCCGGCCTTGTGCCGGCGTTTTTTTTGGTCACAGCGCCGCAGCCCCCGCCAACAGCTTCGCCGCGATTGCCAGCATCACCACGCCGATCACCAGATCGAGGATGCGCCAGGCCCGCTGCGAGCGCATCATCGGCGCCAGCAGCCGCGCGCCGTAGCCGAGCGAAAAGAAGAACACGAAAGAGGCGATCACCGCCCCCGCGCCGAAGGCAAGCCGTTCTTGCCCCGGCGCGAAGCCGGTGGAGACCGCGCCGATCAGGCCCAGCGTATCGAGGTAGACATGCGGATTGAACCAGGTGAACGCGGCGGCCATGGCCAGCGCCGCGCCGAGGCTCTGGGCCTCGGCGCCCCTGCCCATCACATGCCCGCCGACCCAGGCCGCGCGCAGGCGCATCAGGCCGTAGACGATGAGGAAGGCCGCACCGGCGAGGCTCATCACCAGCGGCAGCGCGGGCAGGGCGGCCGTCATCGCGCTGAACCCGGCCACGCCCGCCGCAATCAGCAACGCGTCGGAGACCGCGCAGAACAGAACCAGCGGAAACACGTGCAGCCGCAACAGCCCCTGCCGCAGGATGAAGGCGTTTTGTGCGCCGATGGCCAGGATGAGGGAAAAGCCGGTGAAGAACCCGGTCAGCGACGCCGCGATCATGGAGTGTCCGGCGCGTCGGGCTCATGCGCGACAGGCGCGGCCTTGTCTTCCCCGTTCGGATAGACAAGACCCGCCGAGATCACCAGCTTGGCCGCATCCTCGATCGACATATCCAGTTCGATCACCGAGGAGCGCGGCAGGAACAGCAAAAAACCCGAGGTCGGGTTCGGCGTGGTCGGCAGGAAGACCGAGACCACCGGCTCGCCCGCGGCGATATTTGCGTCGACCTCGCCCTTGGCCGTGGTCGAGATGAAGGCGATCGCCCAGATTCCCTTGCGCGGGTATTCGACAAGGCAGGCCTTGTCGAATTTCGAGTCCTGCTGGGCAAAGATCGTCTCGGCAATCTGCTTCACCCCGCTGTAAAGCGAGCGCACGATCGGCATGCGGGCGACAAGCCTTTCCCCCCAATGCAGCAAACTGCGCCCCACGACGCCCTTCACGATGAGGCCGACGATGGAGGTGAAGATCAGGAAGAAGACAACGCCGATGCCGCGCACGTTGACCTGGAAATCCTCGCCGAAGGTGTTCAGGAACCACGCGCTGTCGCCGAACCAGCGATTGATCGCCACGTCGGGGTGATAATAGTTCGGGATGAAAGGCATCACCCAACTGTCGATCCAGCCCACAAAGGTCCAGATCAGCCAGATCGTGATGGCAATCGGGATGACGACCACGAGTCCGGCAAGGAAGTTGTTACGAAACACCGCAACCGGGCGCAGCAGAAAGCGCGCGAGCCCGCGCCGTGGTGCAGGCTCCGTTCCGATATCCTTGAGATCCTTCAGATCCATGCCCGCCGTCCCGTCAAACCGCCTCGGCTATGTAGGGGGTTTGCCACGCCCCGGCAATGGGGACGGGGCGCTTTCGCCGCTCTCAACCGTCGGTATTTTCACCGCCGCGCGCGAGCGTCACGACTGCCTTTGCGATACGCGCCGCAAGGCGCGCGTTGTTCTCTACCAGCGCGATATTGGCGGTGAGCGAGGCACCGCCTGTGGCGTGGAAGATGTGGTCGAGCAGGAAGGGGGTGACCGCCTTGGCGGCAATGCCCTGACGCTCGGCCTCGGCCAGCGCGGCGGCGATCACCGGCGCGAGGGTGTCGGCGGCGATCTCGTCGGCCTCGGGGATCGGGTTGGCGACGAGTTGCCCGCCGGGCAGGCCCATCGCCGCGCGCATCCGGGCGGCGCGCGCGATCTCCTCGGGGCGGTCCATCCTGAGCGGTGCGGCGAGGCCGGAATCGCGCGACCAGAAGGCGGGGAAGGCATCCTGCCCGTAAGCGATCACCGGCACGCCGGAGGTTTCCAGCACTTCGAGGGTTTTCGGCAGGTCGAGGATCGCCTTGGCCCCGGCGGCCACCACCGTCACCGGGGTTTGCGCCAGTTCGGCAAGATCGGCGGAAATGTCGAAGGAGGTTTCCGCGCCGCGATGTACCCCGCCGATCCCGCCGGTGGCGAAAACCTCGATCCCGGCCAGGTGGGCCGCGATCATCGTGGCGGCAACCGTGGTGGCCCCGGTGCCGCCGGTGGCAAGGCAGGCGGCGAAATCGGCGCGGCTGAGCTTGGCGACATCTTTCGCCTGTCCGAGTGCGTCGAGCTCCGGATCTGTGAGGCCGACGTGGAGCTTGCCGTTCAGCACCGCGATGGTGGCCGGGGTGGCGCCGTGCGCGCGCACGGCGCTCTCGACGGCGCGCGCCGTCGAGACGTTCTGCGGCCAGGGCATGCCGTGGGTGATGATGGTGCTTTCAAGCGCGACGAGGGGGGCGCCGTTGGAGCGGGCATCGGCGACTTCTGGGGAAAAGGTGATGTCGATCATGGCTGAGGTCCGGTCTGGGCGGCGAGGCCGGGGGGCCAGCCCCCCGGTCCCCCCGGGATATTTGTGGAAAGATGAAAGAGACGGAGCGGATCACGCGGAATCCTCCCCCGAGACATAGGCGGCGGCGGCGGCAAGTGCTGTCTGGAGCGCGGCTTCGCCGGCAAGTCCGATCGCCTGTGCCGCGATATGAGCGGCCATGAATGTATCGCCCGCGCCGGTGACGCGCAGGCACGAAACCCGCGGCGGGCTGGCGGTAACCAAGCCCTGCGGGGTGCCTTCGGCGGCAGGCTGCGCGCCATCGGTCACGAGCACCTGCGCGCCCCCCGCAGAAACCAGCGCGGCGGCGGCCTCGGGTGCGCTGTTGAACGATCTTCCGAGGATCAACCCGGCCTCTTCGCGGTTAAGGTAGAAACTCGCGCCGGGGTGGCCGATGAGCGGTCGCAGACGCACCGCCTTGCCGGGGCTCGCGGGCGCGATGCGCAGATCGGCGGCGGCGAAACTCGGGCGGGTGGCGATCTCGCCGAGCAGGTCTTCGGTGAGGTTGCCGTCGAGCGCGATCAACCCGGACCATGGCGCGCTGGGGCTGCCGAGCCGGCCGTCTTCGAGCGGCGCGAGGATCGCGTCGCCCGCCGCCTCCAGCGAATGGGCATCGGCGATGGCCGCCACCAGCCCTTCGGGGCATTCGACCGCCATGTAACGGTCGGTGGGCAGGCCGGGGGCACGGTGGATGTGGCGGGTGTCGAGCCCGAGCGCGGCGCAGGCATCGAGCAATTCGTCGCCCTCGGCGTCATGGCCGATGGCGGTGAGCAGCACCGGCCGCAGGCCGCGCCGCGCCAGCCCCATGGCGATGTTCATCGCCACGCCGCCGGGCAGGCGGGTGATCCGCCCCGGCACGTCGTTGCCGAGCCGCATCGGGCCATGCGCGCGGCCGATCACGTCCCACAGGACCGATCCGATGCAGAGAATGTCGTTGCCCGTGCTCATCCGCGATAGATCGCCCGACGCGGAACCGGGCGCAAGCCCCCGCGACGGCCTTGGGCACCGCAACGGGCGTTATGTGCTATACTGAAACAGGGCAGCCAGTGAGGGAGGCACCACATGACGACGCTCGATCTGACCATCCGGCGCGCGAATGCCCATGATGCCGTGACCGTGGCGACGCTGATCAACCGGGCCGGCGAGGGTTTGCCGCTGCACTTCTGGCGCCAACTGGCAGGGCCGGGGCAGGACCCCTGGGCGGTGGCGCGAAAGCGGCTCGCCGATCCGGGCGGGATGCTGGAAACCCGCGACGCCTGGATCGGGCTTCTGCACGGCCAGGAGGCCGGGCTTCTGCTGGGCTACCGCCAGCCCGCCCGGCCCGCACCCGTGCCCGACGACGCGCCCGCCATCCTGCGCCCGCTGCTGGAGCTTGAAGCCGAAGCGCCCGACAGCTTCTACATCAACGCGCTGGCCACCACGCCGGGGATGGAGCGGCAGGGCGTTGCCAACCGGTTGCTGGAACATGCCGGGCAATATGCCGGCCCCGCGGGCATGAGCCTGATCGTGGCCGACTCCAACGCCCCCGCGCGCAGGCTCTACGAACGCCATGGCTACCGCGAGGCCGCGCGCCGCCCGATGGTATCGGGGGATTGGCGGGCGCCGGGCCGGGAATGGGTGCTGATGCTGCGCGGCGAGGGCGGCGCCTGAGCCAGCGCCGGGGCGGCAAGGCACCGTGAGGGGTTGTCATCGGCCGAAAAGGGGCGTAGGACGCGCGCACTTCACAGGCGGGGTCGGGCCCTGCGGGGAGACATCCCGCACAGGTCCACCGGTTGGGCGCATGCCCTGAAGCCCCGCCGAGGCGCAAACCGGAAAGGAACATGGACATGGCGCTCCCCGAGTTTTCCCTGCGTCAGCTGCTTGAAGCTGGCGTTCACTTCGGCCACCAGACGCAACGCTGGAACCCCCGCATGGGCGAGTTCATCTACGGCGACCGCAACGGTATCCACATCATCGATCTCACCCAGACCGTGCCGATGCTCGACGCGGCCCTGAACGTGATCCGCGAGACCGTCGCCAAGAACGGCCGGGTGCTCTTCGTCGGCACCAAGCGCCAGGCGCAGCGTCCGATCGCCGAAGCCGCCGAGAAATCGGCGCAGTATTACATGAACCACCGCTGGCTCGGTGGCACCCTGACCAACTGGCAGACGGTGTCGCAGTCGATCAAGCGGCTCAACGAGTTCGACGAGCGGCTTGCCGCCGGCGCCGAAGGCATGACCAAGAAAGAACGCCTCGGGATGGAGCGCGAGCAGGCCAAGCTGCAAGCCTCGCTCGGCGGCATCCGCGAGATGGGCGGCCTGCCGGACCTGCTCTTCGTCATCGACGTGAACAAGGAAGACCTCGCTATCGCCGAAGCCAAGAAGCTGGGCATTCCGGTCGTGGCCGTGGTCGATACCAACTGCTCGCCCGACGGCGTCGACTACATCATCCCCGGCAACGATGACGCCGCCCGCGCCATCGCGCTCTACTGCGATCTGGCCGCGCGCGCTGCGCTCGACGGCATGTCGGGCCAGATGGAGGCCGCCGGCATCGACGTGGGCGCGCTCGAAGAGCAACCCGTCGAGGAGGCCCTGGCCGAAGCCGCGCCCGCCGAAGAGCCCAAGGCCGAGGACGCGCCTGCCGAAGAGCCCAAGACCGAGGCCTGAGCCTCTTGTCACACAGATGATACCGGGGGCGGGCAGACCGCTCCCGGAGGACCCATTTGAAGGAGAGCCGAGATGGCAATCACCGCCGCACAAGTGAAAGAACTGCGCGAAATGACCGGCGCGGGCATGATGGATGCCAAGCGCGCGCTGACCGAAACCGACGGCGACATGGACGCCGCGGTTGACTGGCTGCGTACCAAGGGCCTCGCCACCGCCGCCAAGAAATCGGGCCGCGTGGCCGCGGAAGGCCTCGTGGGCCTCGCCGTCGATGGTGGCACCGGCGTTGCCGTCGAGATCAACTCCGAAACCGACTTCGTCGCCAAGAACGCCGAGTTCCAGGATCTGGTGGCCGGTGTGGCGAAAGCGGCCCTGGGCGTGTCCGACGTCGAGGCGCTCAAAGCGGCGGACCTGGGCGGCGCCTCCGTCGAGGCGGCGATCACCGACAAGATCGCCAAGATCGGCGAGAACATGACCCTGCGCCGCATGGCGCGCGTCGAGGGCGATGTCGTGGCGGCTTACGTCCACAACGCCGCCGCCGATGGCATGGGCAAGATCGGCGTTCTGGTCGCGCTCAAGGGCGGTGACGAGGCCTTCGGCAAGCAGGTGGCGATGCACGTCGCCGCCGCAAACCCGGCCTCGCTCTCGGAAGCCGATCTCGACCCGGCGGTGCTGGAGCACGAGCGTGGCATCCAGATCGAGATCGCGCGGGAATCGGGCAAGCCCGAGGCGGTGATCGAGAAGATGATCGAGGGCCGGATGAAGAAGTTCCTCTCCGAGGTCACGCTGCTCGGCCAGAACTTCGTGATCAATCCCGACCTCACCGTGGCCAAGGCCGCCGAGGAAGCCGGTGCCGAGATCGTGGCTTTCGTCCGCATGGAAGTGGGCGAGGGGATCGAGAAGAAGGCCGACGACTTCGCCGCCGAAGTCGCCTCGATGGCCAAAAGCTGATCGAAGATCGGGCGGGGTCTCTGAACCACGCGCCAAAAGAACTGCGGCGCCAGCGGGAGAGGCTGGCGCCGCTTTTATTTCGGGCCGTTGGCAGGGATGGAACGGGCCCGATGCGCTCGTTACATTGTGGCGCCGGCGAGGACACGGGGGCGGGTTCCCTGTAATCGCAGGATCCACCCCCGAAGTTCCCCGGCAAAATGCCACCACTCACGGAACAGGCTCAGCAAACGGCCAAATCCGGCTTCAAGAAAGTCCGGAAAACCTTACCGTTTGGAAAAAAGGCCTGAGCCGCAGTTCACGACTCCGTGAAATTCGGGGCGCCGAGGTAGATCTGGTTCAGGAACGCGGCTTTCAGCACCGCTTGCGCCGTGGTTGCCACACCAAGTTTTTCGCGGGCGAGGCGCAGATGTTTTTCGACCGTTGGCAGGGCCACTCCGAGAATCACCGCGATATCCTGGTTTGATTTGCCATCTCCGATCCATTCCAGAACCTCGCGTTGGCGCGCCGTGAGCCGCCCGCGCATCGTTGTATGCGGCAGGGAGAGGATTTTCAGATGCGCCATATTGTTCATCGCCTGGATCGTCCGGCCGTTCTCGGACCAGATTCGGTCGGCGTCGTCCTGATCGAGTCCGGCGCGCGCCGCCATCGAGATGAGCCCGAAGGAGCGCGGGCCGGGCCCGCCGAAGCTGATCGAGTAGCCGGCATTCACGTTCATGGCGCGGTTGAAGGCAACGACGCGGCGCTCGGACTCGGACAGGCGCTCGGGGTTTTTCCACAGCGCGCCCCAGCTGCACGCCCCGATATTCTCGCGGGCCCATCGCAAGATCGGCGCTTGAAGAAACATCCGTTCCCCGATGAAACGATTGAAATATTCCGGATCGTGGTTGCTGAGAAACACGGCATCCTCGACGGCGCCGAGCCCGCCGGGCTTGCCGAAACGCGTGTAACCATAGATCAGCCGGTCGAAGCCGTAACCGGCCATCGCTTCGCAATGATGTGCCCAGACGCGGTCGAGTGTGGTGGCCTGGGCAAGACCGTCGAGATAATCGAGCATGATCAAAGTGGGCGAAGTTCAAACGCCCGATCCAAATGGGGAGAACGCTTGAATTTAAGCGGAAAACGATTTGTCTTGTCAAAGCAATTGCTAAGCTTGGGTTTCCGCAGCAACCGACGTTATATTACATAATACCGATTATACGAATCATGCGCCGCACTATCCGAGCGCGTACCCTGTGCCCCGCACCGTCCGCAGCGGGTCTGGCCCGCCGGATTTCGCGAGCGACTTGCGCAACCGCCCAACGTGCACGTCAACGGTTCGGGTATCGACGTAGACATCCCGGCCCCAGACTCTGTCGAGCAACTGCTCGCGGCTCCAGACCCGGCCCGGCTTTTCCATGAAGGTCGACAGCAGACGGAATTCGGTTGGCCCAAGCCTTATTTCCTGGCCTGCGCGCGTGACACGGTGGGTTTCGCCATCGAGCACGATATCGTCGAATTCCAGCCGCTCGCCCACCGAAACCGGGCGCGTTCGGCGCAACTGGGTGCGGATCCGCGCCATCAGTTCGGACACCGAGTAAGGCTTGACCATGTAGTCGTCGGCGCCGGTCTCCAGCCCCCGCACACGATCCATTTCCTCGGAGCGTGCGGAGAGCATTATGACTGGAATTTCCGACGTTTGCTTCGATGTCTTCATACGACGCAGGATCTCGATACCACTCACCCCCGGCAGCATCCAGTCGAGCAGCACGAGGTCGGGTTTCACCTCGTCGGCGAGGAGCAAGGCATCGTCGCCGTTCTCTGCCATGGTCACCTCGTATCCTTCCGAAACGAGGTTGTAGCGCAAGATCTCGCGCTGCGCCGGCTCGTCCTCGACGAGCAGCACGCAGGGCTTTTCCGCTGTCATTCGTCGGACTCCTGGAAAGTGCCGAGGTCATAGGGCGCGCCATTGCCCTTCGGGCGCGGGTCTTCGGGCATCACGCCGGTGGCAAGGTAGACCACCTGGTCGGCAACGGAGGTGACGTGATCGCCTGCCCGCTCAATGTTCTTGGCGATGAAATGCAGATGCATGCAGGACGAGATGTTGCGCGGGTCTTCCATCATGAAGGTCAGGAACTCGCGGAACAGCGCGTTATACATCTGGTCGACTTCGAGATCGCGGTGGCGCACCTCGTCGGCGAGCGCGGCATCGCGCTTGATATAGGCATCAAGCGAATCGGAGAGCATGTTCTGCACCTCCTTGGCCATGCGCTTGACCGCGCCCGCCGACCCTTCGATCGGCGGCAACTGGGCCAGAACCTCGGTGCGCTTGGCGATGTTCTTGGCGTAATCGCCGATGCGCTCGAGGTTCGACGAGATCCGCATCACCGTGAGCACGGTGCGCAGATCGGATGCTGCGGGCTGGCGCCGGGCGATCAGGCTGGCACAATCCATGCTGATCTGTTCCTCGAGGGAGTCGATCTCGCGATCGCCCTTGCGCACCTGTTCCGCAAGCTCGATATCGCGGGTTTTGAGCGCCTTGGCGCTGTTGCGGATGCTTTCCTCGACCAGCCCGCCCATTTTCATGAGCTGGGCCTGCACGGACTCGAGGTCGCGGTCGAAGGCGGACGCGATGTGGTGTTGGTCGGTCATGTTGATCGGGCCTCCCTGCCCCTCAGCCGATACGGCCGGTGATGTAGCTTTCGGTCCGCGGATCGACGGGGTTGGTGAAGATGGTGTCGGTATCGCCGTATTCGACGAGGTTGCCGAGGTGGAAGAACGCGGTTTTCTGGCTCACCCGCGCGGCCTGCTGCATCGAGTGGGTGACGATCACCACCGAGAAGTTTTCGCGCAATTCGTCGATCAGTTCCTCGACCTGCGCGGTGGCGATCGGATCGAGCGCCGAACAGGGCTCGTCCATCAGCAGAACCTCCGGCTCGGTAGCCACCGCGCGGGCGATGCAGAGCCGCTGCTGCTGGCCGCCCGAAAGCCCGGTGCCGGGTTCTTGCAGACGGTCTTTTGCTTCGTCCCAGAGCGCGGCGCGGCGCAGGGATTTCTCCACGATCACGTCGAGATCGGCCTTGGTCGGGGCCAGGCCGTGGATGCGCGGGCCGTAGGCGACATTGTCATAGATCGACTTCGGGAAGGGATTGGGCTTCTGGAACACCATCCCCACCTTGGCGCGCAGCTGCACCGGATCGATCCCCGAATGGTAGATGTCTTCGCCGTCGAGCATGAGGGTGCCCTCGACGCGGGCGATCGGGATGGTGTCGTTCATCCGGTTGATGCAGCGCAGGAAGGTGGATTTGCCGCAGCCCGAGGGGCCGATGAAGGCGGTCACCGTCTTGTCGAGGATATCGACGCTGACATCCTTGATCGCGTGGGTATCGCCATAGAAGACCTGCACGTCGCGGGTCTCGATTTTCACGTCCATCTGGTTCACGAGCTTGCGTCCTTCCAGGTTGTCTTTCATGGTTTTACCCTGCCTTTTACCACGTCTTGTGCAGCCGCTGGCGCAGGTAGATCGCGATGGCGTTCATCGTGATCAGGAAGCCAAGCAGCACGAGGATGGCCGCCGAGGTGCGCGAGACGAAGCCGCGTTCGGGGCTGTCGGCCCAGATGAAGATCTGGGTGGGCAATGCGGTGGCGCTGTCGAAGGGGCTCGATGGCGCCGAGGTGATGAAGGCGTTCATGCCGATCAGCAGCAGCGGCGCGGTTTCGCCGAGCGCCTGGGCCAGGCCAATGATCGTGCCGGTGAGGATGCCCGGCATCGCCAGCGGCAGAACGTGCTGGAACACCACCTGCTGCGGCGAGGCCCCTACCCCGAGCGCCGCCTCGCGGATCGACGGCGGCACCGCCTTGAGCGCGGCACGGGTGGCGATGATGATCGTCGGCAGGGTCATCAGCGCCAGCGTCATGCCACCGACGAGCGGTGCCGAACGCGGCATCCCGAACCAGCCGATGAACACCGCGAGTGCGAGCAGGCCGAACACCACCGAGGGCACCGCCGCGAGGTTGTTGATGTTGACCTCGATGAAATCGCTGATCCGGTTCTTCGGCGCGAATTCCTCAAGGTAGATCGCGGCCCCGATCCCGAGCGGGAAGGCGATCACGAAACAGGTGAGCAGCGCCCAGAACGAGCCGATCAGCGCGCCCTTGAGGCCGGCCAATTCGGGAAAGCGGCTGTCGGCATTGGTGATCAGCCCGGTGTTGAGCGGCTTGGACACCAGCCCGAGCTCGTCGAGCCGGTCGAACCGCTCGATCTCGGCATCCTTGACCCGGCGGTTCACCTCCGGCGTGTCACGTTTGATCAGACCCTTGTGAAGTTGGTCGTAGGGGTCGGAGGTGGGCACCTTCAGGCTGATGGTCTGCCCGATCAGCTCGGGATCGGCCACCACCATGTCGCGCAGCTTGAATTGCGCGCCGTTCGACAGGATCGAAGACACCTCGCGCGCGGCCGCCCGGTCGGTCATGTCGACCTCGGGGAAATACTGTCCCATCGAGGTCGAGAGCACATCCCGGAAACCGCCGCGCGGGAGGTTTTCCAAGGGGATTTCCTCGGGGTCGACGAAGACCTCGATCTCGACATGGGTCTGGGTGAATGCTTGCCAGCCGGTGCTCACCAGCGTGCCGACGAGGATCAACAGCATCGACATCGCGAAGACGATCGCGGTGATCCCGAAGCCCTGCAGGATGACCTGGTTGCGGTTGCGCCGCGCGAGGCTCTGGCGCACTGCTTCGGCGGTGGATTTCCGCTCGCCTGCGGTCACCTTGTCTGGGGTAATGTCGGTCATGTCTGGCCAGCCTCAGTCGTAGATTTCACGATACTTGCGGACGATCCGCAGAGCGAAGACGTTGATCACCAGCGTCGCCAGGAACAGCACCATCCCGAGGGCGAAAGCGGCGAGGGTCTTGGGGTTGTCGAAGGCGGTGTCGCCAATCAGCAGGGTGACGATCTGCACGGTGACGGCGGTGACGCTGTCGAGCGGGTTGATCGTCATCTTCGCGATCAGGCCCGCGGCCATGACCACGATCATGGTTTCGCCGATCGCCCGGCTCACCGCCAGCAGCACGCCGCCGACGATGCCGGGAATGGCAGCCGGGAACAGCACGTTGAGCACCATCTCGGCGCGGGTGGCCCCGAGCGCCAGCGCGCCGTCGCGCAAGGAACGCGGCACCGCCGAAAGCGCGTCTTCGGCGAAAGAGGAGATGAACGGGATCAGCATGATCCCCATCACCCCGCCCGCGGCGAGCGCGGTGTTGGAGGCAACATCCAGCCCCAAGCTCTGGCCGAACTGGCGGATCGCCGGGGCCACGGTGAGAATGGCGAAGAAGCCGTAGACGACGGTGGGCACGCCGGCGAGAATCTCGAGCACCGGCTTGACCGCGCTGCGCAGTTTTTTCGAGGCGAATTCGTTGAGGTAGATCGCGGTCATCAGCCCCACCGGCACGGCGATGAACAGAGCGACGGAAGCGATCACGATGGTGCCGAGAAACACCGGCACGGCACCGAACGCGCCCTCGGCGGCAATCTGGTCTTCACGGATCGGGATTTGCGGTTCCCAGCTTGTGCCGAACAGGAACTCGGTGATCGGCACCATCTGGAAGAACCGCACGGTCTCGAAGGTGAGCGCCGAGACGATGCCGACGGTGGTGAAGATCGCCACCACGGCGCAGGCGATCATCAGGCCGAGCACGATATGTTCGACACGTTGACGCGCGCGAAACGCGGCACTGACGCGGCTGCGCGCGAACACCACGATGGCCAGAGACAGAACCGCCACGACCCCCACCAGCAACCAGGCGGCCGTCTCACGGTAGTTGATCAACCGCTCCGCCGCCTCCAGCTTCCAGTCCTCGGGCGTGCCGAACACACGGCCGCCCGCGATGGATCGGATCTCGGCGCCGATCAGTTGCACCTGCCCCGATCCCAGCCCTTCCAGCACCCCGACTGGCAGCGACGCCATCAGGATACGGTTGATCACCGCCCCCTCGACGGCAATCCAGACCAGCACCAGCGTCAGCACCGGCACGATCACCAGCAGCAGGGAATACAGCCCGTGAAAGCTCGACAGCGAGTGAAGCCGCGCTCCGCCGTTGCGAATGGTCCGGGCGGATTTGACGTTGATCGCGTAGCCAACGATGGCGGCCAGCAGAAGGATCACGAAAGGCGCAAGTGTCATGGGGACCGACCTTGAGAAACAGTAATGACCGCCCGGAGGGTGCCGGGCGGTCTCAAAGGCAAGGGTGCCTTATTCTTTCGGGGGCATGTTGACCGCGTTTGCAACGCGCGCGCGCAGTTCTTCGCGGCGCTCATCGCTCAGGGCAACCAGGCCACGCTCGGAAAGGTAGCCACCGGGGGCCAGCGCGTCATCCGACATGTATTCCTCGAGGAATTCCTCGAAGCCGGGGATCACGCCGCGGTGGGCGTTCTTGATGTAGAAGAACAGCGGGCGCGACACCGGGTAGGAACCATCGGCGATGGTGTCCATGTCGGGCTCGACGCCGTCGATCTTCACGCCCTTCAGCGTGTCGAGGTTCTCGAACACGAAGGAATAGCCGAAGATGCCCATTGCGTTCGGGTCGGCCTGCAGGCGCTGCACGATCAGGTTGTCGTTTTCGCCGGCTTCGATGAACGGGCCGTCGGTGCGCATGCGCGAGCAGTTCTCGCCCACCCAGTCCCCGTCGAAGCCGCCTTCGGCAACGTAAGGCAGTGCTTCACAGCCGACGTGCATCGCAAGCTCGACGAAGGCGTCGCGGGTGCCCGAGGTCGGCGGCGGGCCAAGCACCTCGATGGCGATGTCGGGCAGGCGGGCGTCGATCTGGGCCCAGCTGGTGTAGGGGTTGTCGGCCCACTCGCCGTCAACCGGAACCTGGGCAGCGAGCGCAAGGTAGATCTCGGCCAGCGAGAGATCCCAGTCGAAATCGTTGTCGCGCGAAATCGCCAGCGAAAGGCCATCGGAGCCGATCTGGGCTTCGGTGATGTCGGTGACGCCGTTCGACACGCACAGTTCGTATTCCGAGGCTTTCATCGCGCGCGAAGCGCCGGTGATGTCGGCGAATTCTTCGCCGATGCCGCCGCAGAAGATCTGCATGCCGCCGCCGGTGCCGGTCGATTCGACGATCGGCGAGGGGAAGCCGGTGTTGTTGGCGAATTGCTCGGCCACGGCCTGGGTGTAGGGGAACACCGTGGAAGAACCGACGCGACGGATCTCGTCACGGGCGGTCGCCGAGGTGGCGGCGACGGCAGCGATCGCCAGCGTCGACACGGCGGTAAGTTTCGTGAAGGACATCTCTGTCTCCTGGAATTGGTTTCATCGGGGACGCAGCCCGCGTCCTGCCCCGGTATCTAGGTTTCCTCGACAAAGCTTTTATGACGGGTTTGTAACACTTCGATGACATTCAGTCATCCGGCGATAACCGCAGCGCCGTCACGACAGCGGCAAAAACACCGTGAAAACACTGCCCTGCCCCGGCTCGCTCTCGATCCGCAGCCGCCCGCGGTGGCGGTTGACGATGTGTTTCACGATCGCCAGCCCGAGCCCGGTGCCGCCCATGCCGCGCGACCGGTGCGAATCGACCCGGTAGAATCGTTCCGTCAGCCGGCCAAGGTGGCGCGCGTCGATCCCCTCGCCATCGTCCTCGACGACGATCCGCAAGCCCGGCCCGCGCAGCAGCGGGGCATCGTCGAGCCGGTCGAGCGCGATCTCCACCCGACCGCCCTCGCGGCCATACTTGATCGCGTTCTCGATCAGGTTGGTGAACACCTGGGTGAGCTGGTCGGCATCGCCCGGTGCCATCGCCGGAGCCTCGCAACCGACGATCGTGACGCGGACATCACGCGCCTCTGCCTGCGGGGCCAGCCCGGCAGCGGCGCGATGCAGGAGCGCGGCCACGTCAACGTCGGCCTCGGGCCGCATCCGTTCCACATCCTCGACCCGTGCGAGCGACAGGAGATCATCCACCAGCCGGTTCATCCGCCCCGCCTCGCGCGCCATGATATCGAGAAACCTGTCGCGCGCCTCCGGATCGTCGCGCGCCGGACCGCGCAGGGTTTCGATGAACCCGGCGATCGCGGTGAGCGGTGTGCGCAGCTCGTGGCTGACGTTGGCCACGAACTCCGACCGCCGTTCGCCCGCTTCTTCCAGGTGGGTGAGGTCTTCGAAAAAGATCAGCATCCCCTGCCCCGCGCCCTCCAGCGGCGAGATCGTGACCTTGTAGCTGGTATCACGCCCGCCAGCGCGACCGAGGTATTGCGTCTCGCGGCCCTGCCGGTCGCCAGCAGCAGCCTCGATCTGGTCGATCAGCGCAGGCTGTCGGAAGGCGGTGATGTAATGGCGCCGAAGAACCTCCGCGCCGAACAGGGCCGAGAGCGCCGGGTTGATCGCCGCGATCCGGCCATCGTCACCAATAAAGGCGCACGGCATCGGGGCGGCAAACACGAACTGGGCTGGCGACATGACGGACTCCGGGCTTGGCGCGACCATCGACCGCTCGCCGCCCGGTGTAAAGCCGCAATTGTCGGCCCTGGCACAACTTCGCTTTAAGGTGACTGGACCTCAAATCGAGTCGCTTTATAATTGTTTCATGTCAAAGTAGCCCGCAACTGGCCGTGGTAAGACTATCGTTATGAGCATGATGAAAAACAGGCCTGGCAGGGCAAATCTCGATCGCTCCACAACCGACGAGGACGCACAGCCAGCAGGCCGTGTGCCGCGCGTGATCACGATCGGCACCTTCCCGTCGGGCACCGTGGCAAACCATGGCGGCGGGCACGCGGGGATGATCGATCCCGAGGCGATCACGGCGGGCACCCTCGCGATCCTGCGTCCCGATGTGGTGCTGACACCCCTGGTCGGCGCGGGCTTCGATTGCCTCGATGTTGCCCTGGCGCTGTGCGAAGCGGGCTACGCCGGGCAATTGCGCGCGGTCGTGAGTTTCGTGCCCAAACCCGCGCTGGTGCGGCGCGAGATCGCCGGGGCCTGTCCCGGACTGGATTTCGACCTGATCGTGACCGGGCCGCCACGCGTGGCGAAAGATCAATAGATCAGGTCATAATCACCCGACCCGGTAGAGGCGTAATGCCGGTGCAGGCTGCGCAGCGCGATACGCAGCACGATCTTGCCCGACCGCGCGGGAAAATCGAGCCGGTCCTCGATCTCCTCCATACCCTCCTCGTGGCACACCGCGAGGATGACGCTCTCGGCAAGATCGGGCCCCAACGCGCGGATCGCCGCGGAAAGGCTCTGCTCCGCCTCGAGCCTGCGGGTCGAGGCATTGCCGTTGGCGACACGCCCCGAAGTGATCCTGCCGGCAACAAGCTGGCCCCAGTCACGGGTCACACCGCCATTCATGCTTGCGATCTCGTAACTTTCACGAAACCGGATCGCCGCGGCGACCAGTTCGGGCGGCAGAAAGAAACTGCCATCGGCGCGGCGGCGGCGCGCCAGCACATGCAGCGGCGCATCGGCCCCGACCGGGCGACGCCGCGCCTCGACACGGCGGGCTTTCGGCAAACGCGGGGACGGGCTGTCGGCGTCTTCCTCCAGACCGGTGCCGGCCGCCCGGCGCGACTCGGCCTCGGCAATGAGGCGCCCGGCTTCCGCCCGGCCCTCCGCGGTGATCGTGTAACGGGCGATCCGCCCGGCCTTGCTGCCCGCGATCAGCTCGCGCAAGGCAAGGGATTCGGCGACTTCGCGGCCCACCACGGCCCGCCGTATCGGTCGATCGTCACCGGCGTTGTGCACCACCACCGCGTCTTCGACCCCCTCGGCAATCACCAGAAGGGTGCGCGGCTCGAGCAACGCCTTGAGAATGCGCAGGCTGTCGCGGGCGAGAGTGTCGTCGTCAATCGGGGCGGGATGAAACATGGCGTTGGAATCCTGTGCTGGAAACGAAAGGGCGTTCGTTCCCGCCCGCCTGCGCCACAGCCGGCCAAGACGGGCCAGCGCGGTATCGGCGAGCGGGTCGTCACGCAGGGTTTCGGTTCGGCGCACCTGTCTCAGCACGGTGGAGGGGTGACATCCCGCAGCACGGGCGAGGGCGCGAATGCTCTCGCCACCCTCGGTATGGGCAAGGTAGACCCGAACCGGCGCCGGGAGCCAGCCGGGCACAATGTTCCTAGCATACGCGCTGGTCGCGTGAGCCATGCCCAAATCATCCCCCACTCAGGCTTCCCGCCTTTGCCGCGCCTCTCGGGCACAACTTTAAGGCGAGTATATACCAAGCCCAATTAGGCCAAGAATGGTTACCGATACGTTAACCGCAGGCAACGTACCGAAGATTGAGCGTAATTGATTTAAGGTTTCAGCACCTAGCGCACGGTGGAATGTGGCTTCCCGCAACACCCGCTTGGGTTGTGTCATACCGGGTCGAATCAATTCTGGAGGCCACCCCATGACCGACGTTGCCACTCTGCTCGCCGCACTCCGCCGCCCGCGCCTGCTGATCCGTGCCGCCCGTTTCGGGCTTGCCGATTACAACCGCGACCGCGACCTCAAACGCCTCATGCGCCTGCCCGATGCGCCGGGACCGAAGGTCGCGGTCGACCGGTTGATCGCGGAGGAAGCCGAGATGGAAGCGCGCCGCACGCAAGGCGTTGCGGCCTATTCCCCGGCCCGCCACGTCGAGATTCTGATCGCGCTGATGGCCGAGGCGCGGCTGCTGCCCCGCCCCGGCACCGAGGCCTGAGCTCAGGTGAAACTGTCGGGCATCGAGGCCTTCTTTTCGGCGACGTAGGCCTTGAGCGCCTCGCGCACGCCCGGATCGATCGACGGTTCCTCGTAGTCGGCAAGCAGTTTCGCCACCCGCGCCGAGGCCAGCGCCATGGTATCGGGCGCGCCGTCTTCCTCCCAGGTTTCGTAGGGCCGGTAGTCGAGCAACTCCGAGCGCCAGAACGCGGACTTGAAATTGGCCTGGGTATGAGCGCAGCCGAGGTAATGCCCGCCCGGCCCCACCTCGCGGATCGCATCCATCGCCTGGGCCTCCTCATCGACCGTCACGCCCGCCGCCATCTTGTGCAGCGTGCCGAGCTGGTCGGCGTCCATCACGAATTTCTCGAAACTCGCCACCAGCCCGCCTTCCAGCCAGCCGCAGGCGTGCAGCATGAAGTTCACCCCGGCCAGCAGCCCCATGTTGAGCGAGTTGGCGCTCTCGTAGCCCGCCTGCGC
>Ga0180429_10001706_pt1 | contig 18529 bp, 13 predicted proteins | sample SS_ome_FD_132428 | JGI IMG/M metagenome (GOLD analysis project Ga0180429, IMG submission 132428) | Hypersaline lake sediment archaeal communities from the Salton Sea, California, USA - SS_1_S_1 metaG | ecosystem: Environmental > Aquatic > Non-marine Saline and Alkaline > Hypersaline > Sediment ...
ACGCCGCCGAGGCGGTCGCCTTCCTCTGCGAGCGCTTTGGCGCCGATCCGGATCGCGTTCTGCTGGCGGGCTTCTCCCGCGGGGCCATCGCCTGCAACTACATCGGCCTGCGCACCGACGCGGTCGCCGGCCTGTGGCGCGCCTTCCTGTGCCACAGCCACTACGACGGCGTGCGCCGCTGGGGCCACGACGACGACGATGCCGTCTCGGCACAGCGCCGGCTCCAGCGCCTGGCCGGGCGCCCCCAGTTCATCAGCCACGAGGGCTCGACCCAGCCGACGCGCGACTTCCTGGCGAGAGCCGATGTTGACGCCCCCTTCACCTTCCTGGACCTTCCCTACAGAAACCACAGCGACGCCTGGGTGCGGCGCGACATTCTTGAGCGCCGCATCCTGCGCGCCTGGGCCACAAAGGCCCTGTCTATCCGGCACTCCGAGGACCACCAATGACCCAAGCGGCCACTGCCCCCACCGTCGTCTCCGCCCTGCACCAACTCGGCGAGCACTTCGCCGCCGGCTACATGGAGGAGCCCGACGCGCCTCCCGTGCGGCGCTGGTCGCGGGCGGTGCGGCGGCGCTTCGAGCACCGCGCCCTGCCCGCCTATGAGGGCGAGGTCCTCTACCCCTGCGGCCCCGCGCAGGCCGGCGACGACAACCGCATCCTGTCGCCCTCCTACTCCTTCACCTGGTCCCTGAACGGGTCCCTCCTGGAGGAGACGCTCGCCTCGGCCACGCCGGAGCAGGCCGAGGCCCTCGTCGCCCTGCGCGACGACCTGGCCCCGGTGAAGGAGCAGCTCGACGTCATCACCACACCGCACACCGTGGGGGGGCGGGCCTACACCCACTCCATCCCCAACTACGGGCGGGTCCTGCGCGACGGGCTGGCCTCGTACGAGCGGCGCGTGGCCGGGCACCTGGAGCGCGTCGAAGCCGCCGGCGACCGGGAGCGCACCGACTTCTACCTGGGCATGCTCGACGTGCTGGCCGGCATCCGGGCCTGGTGTGGCCGGCTGGTCGAGCACCTGGGCCGCGCCGAGGGCGCCGAGCCCCTGGCCGAGGCGCGCCGCCGCCGGCTCGCGGCCGCGCTGAACCGCGTTCCTCTCCAACCGGCCGGCTCCTTCTACGAAGCCGCCGTCGCGTACAACGCCGTGTACTACCTCGACGACTGCGACAACCCGGGCCGCGTCGACCAGGAGCTCTACCCCTTCTACGAGCGCGACCTGCGCTCGGAGAGCACGTCCTACGAAGAGGCCGTGGAGCTGGTGCGCCGCCTGTGGGACAACTGCGACGAGAACAACGGCTGGAGCGCTGGCATCGGGGGCTCCGGCCCCGACGGCGAAGCGGCGTACAGCGCCCTGACCGTCGCCTGCCTGGAGGCCGCCCGGAACCGTCGCCGGCCCAACCTGCAGCTACACGTGCGGGACGACATGCCCGACGAGGTGTGGGATGCGGCCCTGGACACCCTGGCGACGGGCTGCGGGTTGCCGGCCCTGCACAACGAGGAGGAGTATCTGGAGTCCCTGCGCCAGGCCGACCTGCAGGTGCGGGAGGAAGACCTGGGCATGCACAACGGCGGTGGCTGCACGGAGACCATGATTCACGGCTGCTCCAACGTCGGTTCCCTGGACGCCGGGCTCAATCTGCCCCTCATCCTCTCCGAAACGCTGGAGCGCTACCTGGCCGACGCCCCCGACTTCCAGGCGCTGCTGGAGGCGTACCAGCACGACGTGGCCACCGTCGTGGCCGAGGTGACAGCCCAGGTCAACGCCAGCCAGCAGGCCAAGTCGCGACTGCAGCCCCAGCCCATGCGCAGCCTGCTCATCGACGACTGCGTCGACGCGGGCGTGGAGTACAACGCCGGCGGCGCGCGCTACAACTGGAGCGTCATCAACGTCGCCGGCCTGGCCACCGTCGCCGACTCGCTGGCCGCCCTGTACGAGGTGGTGTACGAACAGCGCGAGAAAACCGGCACCGAGATGCTCGACATTCTGCGGGGCAACTTCGAGGGCGAGGAGTTCTTTCGGCGGCGACTGGAGGCCTGCCCGCGGTTCGGCAACGACGACGAGCGCATCGACGGGCTGGCCGGCGAGCTGGCCGAGTTCGTCTTCCGCCAGCTGCTGAGCCGCGAGGCCTGGCGCGGTGGCCGGTTCCTGCCCTCCTGTCTCATGTTCGTCACGTACACCTCCGCCGGCAGCCCCGTGCCGGCCACCCCCGACGGGCGCCGGGCGGGCGAACCGATCGCCGACTCGGCCGGCCCGCACCAGGGCCGGGACCAGTCGGGCCCCACGGCCATGCTGCGCAGCGTCGCCTCCATCCCCCACCGCCTGGCCCCGGGCACGCTGGTGGTCAACGCCCGCTTCACGCGCGACTACTTCATCGGCCCCGAGCGCCGCGAACGCCTGCGCCAGCTGGTGCGCTCCTACTTCGACCTGGGCGGCATGCAACTGCAGATCAACGTCGTCGACCAGGCCATCCTGCGGGAGGCGGTGGCCCACCCGGAGCGCTACACCGACCTGGTGGTGCGCGTCGGCGGGTACTCCGAGTACTTCAACCGCCTGTCGCCCGAACTGCGCGCCACCGTGCTGGAGCGCACCGAGCACGCGCTCTAGGCCCCCCGCGCCGGACACGGAACCGGGATGCTGCGATGACGACGACTGAGACAGAGGTATGGCGCGACTACGACGTACTGGTGGCCGGCGGCGGCATCGCCGGTGTGGCGGCCGCCGTGGCCGCCGCCCGCCGTGGCGCCCGCACGGCCGTGGTGGAGAAGACCATCCTCACCGGCGGGCTGGCCACCACCGGTCTCGTCCTCATCTACCTGCCCCTCAGCGATGCCCGCGGCCGGCAGGTCACCTTTGGTCTGGCCGAGGAACTCCTGCACCGGTCCCTGCGCTACGGGCCCGGCGACGTGCCCGCCGACTGGTCCAACCCCGAGACGCCATCCCGTTACCGCGTGGACTTCTCCCCGGCGGCCTTCGTCCTGGCCCTCGACGAGGTGCTAGCCGAGGCCGGCGTCGACCTGTGGCTGGACACCCTCATCTGTGAGTCCATCGTCGAGGGCAATCGCGTCACGGGCGTAGAAATCGAGAACAAGAGCGGCCGCGGCGCCCTGACGGCCCGCTGTGTCGTCGATGCCAGCGGCGACGCCGACGTGGCCCACCGGGCCGGCGCGCCCTGCGCTGAGCAGGACAACTTCCTCTCCATGTGGGCCCTGGGCGCCTCCCTGGAGGCGGCCGGCAAAGCCGTGGCCGCTGGCGACGGCACCGACCTGCTGCACCGCGTCATCCTGGGCGGCGACAATGCCGGGCGCGGCCACCCCGGCAAGTCGCCCCGGTACAGCGGCGTGCGCGGCCGGGAGGTCACCGAGTTCGCCCTGGAGAGCCGCCGCCTGCTGCGCGAGTACTACATTGAGGCCCAGGCCGCGGCTGCGTCTGCAGAGGGTAGCCCCGAGGGCCGCAAGCAGGTGTTCCCCCTCACCCTGCCCGCCATGGCCCAGTTCCGCCGCACGCGCCGCATCGAGGGGCAGCAGGACCTGGTCAACGGCATGATGGCCACCCACTTTGACGACTGTGTCGGCCTGGTGGCCGACTGGCGCGGGGGCAAGGACGTGTGGGAGGTGCCCTACGGCGCCCTGCTGCCGCGCCGGGTCACCGGGCTGGTGACCGCCGGCCGCTGCATTGCCGCGGCGGGCGAGGCCTGGGAAGTGATGCGCGTCATCCAGGCCGCCGCCCTCACCGGCGAAGTGGCCGGGCTGGCTGCGGCCGAGTCCGTTCGACTGGACACGACGCCCGATCTGCTGGATGTGAGCGCCCTTCAGCAGCAGCTGGCCGAGCGCGGCTTCGCGCTCGACGTCGGCCAGCTGGACTGAACCCCCGAACAAAGGATCTGCCGTGACCGCACCTAGACGCCGCCTGCTCATCACCGGCGCCGCCGGCTGGGTGGGACGCCAGCTGCGCAAGGCCCTGCACGTGGACTACGACCTGCGCCTGCTCGACGTGCGCCCCATGGAGGGCGACGACCTGACGGCCGGCCACGCCGAGATCGTGCCCGGCACCATGACCGACCCCGACGCCATGCGCCGCGCCTGCGAGGGCGTCGACACGGTCCTGCACCTGGGCATCGCGGTGCGGCCCGACGGCTCGCGTCCCGGCGACCTCATCGTCGACACCGACCAGGTGGGCACGTACTGGGCCCACGAGGCGGCCCGCGAGTGCGGGTGCCGCCGGGTGATCTTCGCCAGCAGCGTCGCCGCCATCACCAACAACGACCACCGCGTCCAGTTCGTGACTGAGGACATGCCGCCGCGCCCCGGGGGCGCGTACGGCCTGTCCAAGGTCTTCGGCGAGATGCTGGGGAGGCAATACGCGGACAGCGGCTCGATGACCGCCGTGGCCATCCGCCTGTTCACGCCCAGCTCCTACAAGACGGCGCGGCAGCGCGCCCTGGAGGGCGATTCCTGGCTGCTGGAGTCGTGGCTGAGCCCGCGCGACATGGAGCAGCTGTTCCGCCAAAGCATCGAGTCCGACCACATCCACCACGAGATCTTCCACGGCCTGTCCAACAACACACGGCGGCACTGGAGCATCCAGCGGGCCCGCGACATCGTGGGGTACCGCCCCGAGGACGACGCCGAGAACCTGCTGGATCCGGATTGGCGGGCCCCCGACTGGCCTCGCGCCGGCACCCGGGAGTGAGACGCTGAGATGAGCCATCTGAGACAGACAGGGACGGGGGCGCAAACCTGGAGATCAGCGATATGAAGGTGGCCGTCACCGGCGCTGCCGGCGCTTTAGGCCAGGCCCTGGTGCCCGCCCTGGCAACCGAGCACGAGGTGCGCGCCTCGGACCTGGAGACGCGGGACGGGGCCATCCCCATCGCGGCGGCCGACGTGCTCGACCGCCAGGCCATGGACGCCCTGTGCGAGGGCGTCGAGGCCGTCGTGCACCTGGCCCACGCCGCCTGGGACGAAGCCCTGTCCGACGACGCCAATGTGGCCCGCATTCTGGACACGCGCATCAAGGGCACGTACACGCTGCTGCTGGCCGCGGCCGAGAAGGGCGTGCGGCGGGTGGTGCAGGTCAGCGACCTGTGCGCCCTGTCCGGGTACGGCGCGGAACTGATCGTGTCCGAGGACTTCGTCCCTCTGCCGGACACCTCCCCCCACCAGCAGGCCGTGTATCTCAGCGAACTGGTGGGACGAGAGTTCGCGCGCCTGCACCCGGGCATGGTGTGCACCTTGCGGCTGGGCACACTCATCGACGCGGCAGCGCCCCCCCAGGATGCCGCACCGGGCGAGGACTGGCTGGACAGGCGCGACGCCGTGGCCGCCATCCTCCGGGCCCTGGAGGTGGACTCCTTCGACGGCTTCCAGCACTGGGGCCTGTACGACCTGGCCGCCCCCACGCCGGGCGGGCGCTTCGACCTGCGCAAGATCCGCGACGGCCGCTTCGGCTTTGCGCCGCAGCACGGCTTTGCCGCCGGGTGGGAGGAGGCCTGAGATGCGCGTCCTGGTAACCGGTGCGGCGGGCTATATCGGCTCTGTCGTGGCGCGCGACCTGGAAGCCGAGTACGGCCACCAGGTGCGAGGGCTGGACATGCGCCCCATGCCCGCCCTGGACGACGGCTGCGTCGTCGACCTCAACTCGGCCGAGGCGATACGCGCCGCCCTCGACGGCGTCGACGCCGTGGCCCACCTGGCCTGGCCCCTGCGGCTGTACGAGGGCATCGAGCCGGCCGAGCACACCGACCTGGGCGTGGGCGTGCGGTCCACCTGGTTCCTGCTTCGGGCGGCCGTGGATCTGGGCATCGAGCGCTTCGTCTTCCAGAGCACGATCAACATCACCGCGCCGAGCTGGGACAACTGGCGCCTCACCGAAGACGAGCTCCCGCGACCCGGCATCGGCGGGTACACCCTGGGCAAAACCCTGGCCGAGGAGTGCTGCCGCTCCTTTGCCCGCCTGCACCCCATCACCGTGGCCGTGATCCGCTTTGGCGGGGTACCGACGCTGGAGGAGCCCGGGCACGAGGGCGCGGCGCCGGACATCCATACCATCCCCTCGTCCTGCGCCGAGCGGCGCGACATCGCCCAGGCCTATCACCTGGCCCTCACCCGGCCGCTGCCCAGCCGCTTCGAGATCTTCCACATCTTCCACCAGCGGCCGGGCGAGCGCTTCCCCATAAACAAGGCGCGCCGGGTGCTGGGCTTCGAGCCGCGGCACAACTACGACGAACTGTGGCAGCGCGAGCCGCCGGGGGAAGGGTGACGAACACGCTGCGGATCCGTGGGTACCGCGTCTTCTTCGACCGCCAGGTCGACGGGTACGCCACCATCGGCGGCTCCCTCATCCGGGAGGGCGACGAGCTGGTGGGCGTGTTCGGCTCCGGCCCCTTCGAGGACGACGAGGCCGGACAGCACCCCTTCCAGGTGCGCACCGCCGACCTGGGCCGCACCTGGTCCGAGCCGGCGCCCTTCGGCCCGCCCGTGGAGGGCGACCGCTCGCGTCAGTCGGTGAGCCTGTCCCTGTTCGGCCCCACCCGGCAGGGGACGGTGCTGACCCACGGCTGTCACATGCAGTTGGGCGACCGGGCCGAGCAGTTCTACGAGGACCTGTCGTTTCGCGCCTATACCCTCCTCATCGGGCGCCGCGAGGCCGGTGACGCCGACTTCGCAATCCAGCGCCTGCCCAGCGGCACCTTCCTGGGCGAGCAGTTCATGGAACGCGGCGTGGAACTGCCCCCCGGCCGCCTCGTCTTCGCCATCTGGGGCTGCCGCGCCCGCGGCGAGAACTGGCGCTGCGGCGTGCTCCTCAGCGACGACGACGGGCGCACGTGGCGCTACCGCGACGTGGGGTACGAGCCCGATCTGTCCATCCGCGACCGCCCCCCCGACGGCCAGCAGGACGGCGAGGGGTACCCCGCCGGCTTCAACGAGCAGAGCCTCTTTCTCACGCCGTCCGGGCGCCTGATCTCCATAATCCGCGGACGCGAGAAACTCGGCCGTCTGCCCGACAGCCCGCGCGACACCTGGTTCTTCCGCTCCCTGTCCGACGACGACGGCGAGACCTGGACCGCGCCCGAGCCGGTGAACGTGGCCGGCACCGGCGCCGCCGGCGTGGGCTGGGTGCTGCCCGACGGGTCGCTGCTCCACGCCTGCCGCGTGCCCTACTCGCGCACCCTCCTCGACTTGCCCGAGCCGGACCTGTTCGGCCTCCACCTGGCCCGCAGCTTTGACGACGGGGCCACCTGGCGAACCGAGATCCTGGTGCAGCGCGATCCCGAGGGACGCCCCTTCGACAACCACTACAACGCCATGAACGGGCAATTCGTCCCCCTCGACAGCCACCGCGCCCTCTACGTCTTCGGGCAGTTCGACGTGGCCCGCAGGGTGTTCCGCATTCTGTCCCTGGACCTGGTGGTGAGCTGATGGTCGCGGCTGAGCGCGATATGGATTCGGCACGGGGGGCTGCGCGCTTGGTGTAGTCTCTCTGAAGTGGTAGTTTCCCGGCGCCCATCGAGCCCGATCACCGGCAGCCCGATCACCTCACACGAATCGAGCCCCATGTTCCCGATTGCAGCACCGGCCAGCTTCCGTATCATCGCCCACCGCGGCGCCTCGGGCTACGCCCCGGAGAACACCGCCGCCGCCTTCGACCTGGCCCGCCAGATGGGGGCCGTCGAGATCGAGACCGACACCCAGCTGACCACCGACGGCGCCGTGGTCCTGTGTCACGACTACAACCTGGACCGCTTCGGCCACGCCGATCGCGTCGTGGAGAACAGCTCCTCTCAGGAGCTGACCAACCTGGACCTGGGCTCGTGGTTCTCGCCCCACCTGTACAGCGGCGCCACCATGATGACCCTGCCGGAGCTGTTCGAGCGGTACGGCGACGCCTTCACCTACCACGTGGAACTCAAAGGCCGGGCCGAAAAGCTGCCGGACCAGGTGCTGGACGTGGTGGACGGCTGCGGCATGGCCGACCGCACCATCCTCACCTCCTTCGACTACCAGCACCTGGCCCGGGCGCGGCAACTCGACGCCGGGTGCCGGCTGGGTTGGCTGGTGGACGAGGTGGACGGCGAGGTGCGGGACCGCGCCAAGGAGATCGGCGTGACCCAGCTGTGCCCGCGCGCCGCCGCCGTCTCCGACGAGATGGTGGAGCAGTGCAAGTACATCGTCGAGGAGGTGCGGGCCTGGGGCCTGAGCGGCTCCCCGGCCCAGGTGGCCGACCTGTGCCACCACATCCTCGCGGCCGGCTGCGACGGCGCCACCATCAACTGGCCCGACTGGCTCAGTCACACCTGAGGACTCGGGGGCGCGGCCGGGCGCCCCCGCCTCAGAGGCCCTGCCCTCGATGTCACCGCAACCCGGACTCACCCACCGCGAGCGGGTCCGCCTCGCCCTCCAGCACCGGGAGACGGACCGCATTCCCATCGCCATGGTCTGCTCCGGCGTCAACCCGCCGGCGCGCCGGGCCCTCGAAGCGCATCTCCAGATCGAGCGCGGCCTGACCGTCGAGGCCTACCTCCGTCCGCTGGTGGACATCGTCTCCGTGGCGCCGGCCTACGGGGGCCCGCCCTTGCCGACTGGTACCGACATGTGGGGCGTGCGCCGCCGTCCGGTGAGTTACGGCGACGGTTCCTACGACGAGATCGACCACTACCCCCTGGCCGAGGCCAGCCTCGACGACCTGGCCGACTACCCCTGGCCCCGCCCCGAGTGGTTCGACTACGACTCCCTGACTGAGCGTATTGCCGCAGCCAACGCCGGCAGCGACTCCGGTGAGTACTGCCTGATGATCGCCAACGGCAACCTGTTCGAGACGTCCTGGTACATGCGCGGCTTCGCCCAGCTCTTGGAGGACTTCGCCCTCGATCCCGAGTTCGCCCACGCCCTCCTGGACCGGGTCGCCGACTTCTGGATGGCCCACTTCCACCGCCTGCTGGCCGCCGCGGACGGGGCCGTGGACCTGGCCTTTACCGCCGACGACCTGGGCGGACAGGAGGGCCTGCTCATGTCGCGGTCCATGTGGGAAGAGTTCATCGCGCCGCGCCACCGGCGCCTCAACCAGGTCATCCACGAGGGCGGCGCCGCCGTCATCTATCACACCGACGGCGCCGTCATGGAGGTGGTCGACGGCCTGGTGGAGGTGGGCATTGACGTGCTGCAGGCTCTGCAGTTCAGCGCCGCGGGGATGGATCCGGTGCGGCTCAAGGCGGAGTTCGGAGACCGGCTGTGCTTCGAGGGGGGCGTGAGCGTGCAGACCACCCTGCCCTTTGGCACACCGGAGGAGGTGGCCTCCGAAGTGCGGGAGCGCATCGACGTGCTCGGCTCTGGCGGCGGGTATATCCTGGGCCCGTCCCACGCCATCCAGGCCGGCACCCCTCCGCAGAACATCGCCGCCCTTTTCGATACGGCTGCGGAGTACTACCCCTTCGGCTAACGACAACCGCGGCACCGAGGGGCGGTACTCGAGAGGCCGGAGTGGATCGATCCGGCCGCTCGTCCGCTCAGGGCGCGTAGGGATTTGCCTCGCCCACCGCCTCGTTGATCTGCTCGAGAGTCAACGGGACATCCGCCGCCACCGCGTACACGGGCATGTACAGACCCCCCATGCCCCCGGCGTCGCTGACGCGCACGGCCAGCGAGTGTTGCGCCCCCGGGGTCAGCCGCCCCGTCGCCTCCAGGGCAAAGGGCAACAGCCACAGCACCTGGGGCTCCACCCCGGTGCTGACCACGGTGCGCTCGCCCAGGGGCTCGCCATCGGCCCACACCCAGGCCTCCTCGTCGCAGGCCCCGAAGTACAAGTACACGTGCTGTCCTGTCAGAGAGACCGGCAGGTCGACGCCGGTGCGGAACCAGAACACGCCGTCCGTGCCCGGGTACCCCTGCTCCTCCCAACCGGCCCGCAGGTCGGTGCGGTACGCGCCCCATTCCGCCTCGTCCAGCTCGGCGACGAACCACCCCTCGGTCAGGCCCACGTCCTCCCGGTCGCGCCGCAGACGCCAGGAGCCGTCCAGGCGGTAGAGGCGCACCTCGGCATCGCCCACCATGGCCGTGCGCTCCTCGGGCCCCGTGGGAGGCGACACGAAGGCGGCCCGCTGCTCCAGCCAGCCCTCCAGCTTGCGGCCCTCCGAGTACTGGCGCACGCCGGCCCGCCGGGCCACGGCGGCAAAGCCCTCCAGCATCTGGTTGTACACCGCCAGGTCCGCGTCGGCCTGGGAGGCCACCCACCGCCCCCGCGCCAATGGCAAAGCGATGTCCGTCACTGGCAGCCGCGCCAGCTCCACCCGCTCCAGCAGCCCGTCGTCGCCGGCGGCGCGAGCCAGGGCCTCGGCCTCGTCGAAGAGGGCGCCGGCCCGCTCTGCGAAGGCCTCGGCCCCGAGGCAGTCGATGACCCCCTCGTGCCGCAGACCGCAGTCGTAGAGCATGCGGTTGTACTCCTCCACCGGCGCGGCGGCCGCGCCGTAGTATCCGCGCGCGAAGTCCTGCATGAGGGGCCACACCTCGCGCGACGGGTCCCACAGGAGCTTGGCAAAGACCCAGGCCCGCATGAGCTGCCGCTCGTTGCCCGGCGCCTGGTACGCGCCCTGCACCATGACGCCGGTGACGTTGTGGCGCGCGAAGAGGCGCAGATTCTCGGCCTTGGCGTGGAAAGACGGCCAGGGCTGAAAGTAGTCGCCGAAGTTGACCTGGTAGTCCCAGATGTGGATGTGGTCGGCCACGCGGGCCCAGCCCGTGAGGGCGGCCATGAACGCGTCGCTGGTGCTGGCCGGCGCAAAGGGATCGGACCACATCACGTCCGTGGCCAGGCGCACGGCGGCGTTGGGAGCCGGGCGCATGGCGCGGGGCGCTGGCACGGTGTCGTGGTACCCCAGGGTGGTGATGGTCACGTCGGGGTGCGCCTCGGCCACGCTGGCGGCCACCGCATTGACCAAAGACAGTAGGGGGGCAGCCGGTGTGCCCTCCGCCTCGATCAGGGCCATGCACCGGTCGCAGTGGCAATACCCGCGGATGTCGTTCTGCGACACGCTCACCAGCTCGGCCTCGGGGTGGGCGTCGAGCAGGCTGCGCACGTGCCGGATGGCCAGTTCCACCACGCGGGGGTGAGTGGGGCACAGCTGCCGGGGACTGCGGGTGCCGTCGTCGTCGAGCATGAAGCACTCGGGGCAGGCGGCAAAGTTCTCGTCCGTGCCGGCCAGGAAGCGGGCGTACGTGTGAACGAACCAGCCGGGGGCGTAGTTCAGGTTGCCGCCGCGTTCCGGTGGCTGCGTGGCGCCATACGAATTGGTGCGATTTCGCAGGGACCAGTCCGCGTTGTTGGACACGTACGAAAAGGGATCGCGCAGCTCGAAGACGGGCGTGTACCGGCGGGGCACGACGCGGGCCTTCAAGGTGGGGGTCGCCGGGATGCGTGTCGCGGTGGCCGTGTACCAGCGACAGCCCAGATCCTCTTCGAGCAGGGCGAACACGGCCGCAATGGGCCCCCGCCCCGAGCCGCCCACCAGGAACAGGTCACCGCCGGCCACGGCGAGGGCGTACCCCTCGGCGCCGAGCCCCTGCGCCAGATCGGCCAGGCCTGCGTTGGCGGCACCCGGCCCCAACGCCGCGCCGGCCAGACGGGCGGTGGCGCCCAGGGAGATCACCGGGCGGGCACTGTCTGCTGCGGCCCTGACTGCTCGCGCCGCCGCCTCACCAGTTCCCGGACTCGGCTCGAGCCGCACCTCGAAGGCGGCGCCCGTCATCTCGCCCAACCAGCGGGCCAGCTCCTGTGCCGCCACCCGGTCCTGGGGCGTGGGCTCTGCCGGCAACACAATGTCGTAGAGCGCCCGGCCCTCCCGGGCCAGGAGCAGGTCCTCGGCCTCGCCGGTCGGCTGCAGCGCATTGTGCCAACCGGCAGCCGTCGCCGCCGGGTCCTCCGGAGCCGCGCTCCCTCCCCCCGTCACCGGGGCCGAGCACGACGCCCCAGTCCATAGACCAGTCCAGAGAATCGCCAGCGCCAGACCCGCCTGTCTCAGCCATCTGCACCGCATCGCGCACCTTCCCCTTGCTGCCGAGTTTGCTCGTCGCTCCCGCTCAGGGGCAAAGGATAGCGACATCCCGTCCCGGTCTCCACACTGGCCGCGACGAGAGGGTGTGCCATTATTAGTTGGGCGTGCAGTTCGGCGCGCACCCCGGCGGGCGCCCCCGCCCGGAGCGCGCCCCATCTCATCCACCGTCGATGGAGCTACGCTTTGAGCGGCAGTGAACGCGAGCTGGTGCGCGACCTGGCCCGGCAGTATGTCGAGGTCTGCGCCGCCCCCGTGCAGGAGGAGCGCCGCCGCCTGTGGCGGGCCCACAACAGCCTCAGAGAGACGCGCCCCCTGATTTACACCCGCGCCTTTGCCTGGAGCGAGATGCCCCAGTCGAAGTGCCAGTGTGATGACCCCCTGCTGCGCCAGTACGAGGCCTTCTTTCGCCAGCACCTGTTCTGGAGCAGCCTGGACGACGACTCCATCTTCGAGCCCTGGGTGACGGTGGCCGCCGCGCATCGGTGCGGCGACTGGGGCGTGCCCGTGGAGCGCCGCCGCACCGAGGACGAGCGCGGCTCGTGGAAGGCCCTGTACCCCATCCGCGACCCAGAGGACCTGGCCAAGCTGCAACCGGCCCGGCACGAGATCGACGAGGAGGCCACGGCCGCGCGCCTGGCCCGGGTGCAGGACCTGCTGGGCGACCTGATCGAGGTGGACGTGGACCGCGCCCCTGCCTTCCGCGTCTGGGCCGCCGACATCTCCACCCATCTGGGGTATCTGCGCGGCATCGAGCACTTCATGCTCGACATGATGGACCGGCCCGAGTGGCTCAAGGAGATGGTCGGCTTCATGTCCGAGGGGATCCAGCGGGCTCAGCGCCAGGCCGAGGAGGCCGGCGACTGGGGCCTGTCGGCGCATCAGAACCAGGCCATGTCCTACGCCGAGGAGCTCGATGACCCGGCCGCGAATGTGCGCGGCGTGAAGCGCCGCCAGCTGTGGTGCTTCATGGCGGCCCAGGAGTTCACGGCCACCTCGCCGGGCCAGCACGACGAGTTCCTGCTCCAGTTCCAGCTGCCCATTCTCAAGGAGTTCGGCCTGACGGCGTACGGCTGCTGCGAGGATCTGACCCACAAGATCGACATGGTGCGCCAGATTCCGAACCTGCGCCGCATCGCCGTGTCCCCCATGGCCGACGTGGCCGCCTGCGCCGCGCAGATCGGCCGCGACTACGTGTTCAGCTACCGACCGTCACCGACGGACATGGTGGGGTACGGCCTGGACCGCGACCACGTCGCCGGTCTGTTGAGGGCCGACCTGAAGGCCTGCCGCGACTGCTGTGTCGACATTACCCTCAAGGACGTGGAGACGGTGGAGGGCGACGACGACCGGGTGCGCCAGTGGGTGAAGCTTACCCGCGAGGTCATCGACGAGGTGTACGGATGAGCAACGCGCGGGTCCGCGAGGCCATTGACGATCTGACCGGCAAGGACGTCCGCTCCACCACCCTGGAGCGCATCCGCCTGGCCCTGGAGGCCGACGACCAGGTGCAGGGCCTGTCCCAACCGCTGCAGCTGGGAGCCGGACTCCAATACATCCTCGAGCGCATCTCCACCCCGGTGGCGGAACGCGACCTGATCGCGGGCCGCATGACGGAGGAGATCCCCGACGAGGCGGGCGAAGCCCTGTTCTCCCGAGCCCTCGAGCGCTGGAACAACCGCACCCTGCCCCCGTGGATGTGCGACGGCGGCCACGAGTGCTTTGCCTGGGACCGGCTGCTGGAGAGGGGCCTGCCCGGGCTGGAGGCCTTCGCGCGGGAGCGGTTGGAGCGCCTGGAGCGCGGGGCGGAACCGGGACAAGGCGGGAATGGCTCTGACTCCGGCGCAGCGGCGGCGCCGGCTGGAAAGGGCGGCGAACCCGACCGGGGCGAGAGCGCGAACCGGTGCGCAGCCACCCGCGACTGGCTGCGCGGGGCGGTACAGGTGTACGGCGCCCTGCGCACCCTGGCGCACCGGTACGCCGAGGCCGCCGAGGCCGCCGGGCTACCCGACCTCGCCACCCGCTGCGCCGCCGCCGATCAGCGGGCGCCGGCCGCCTTTGGCGAGGCCCTCCAGCTCCTGTGGATCGTGGGCCTGCCCTACTGCGCCGTGGCCTCGGCCAACCCCACCCTCACCTTCGGCCGCCTCGACGAGCTGCTGGGTCCCTTCTACCACCGCGATCTGGCCGCTGGGCGACTCACCCGCGACGAGGCCGGCGACTTGATCGAGGACTTCTACTGCAAGAACAACCTGATCCTCGGCCGCGGTGAGCATCAGATGGGCGGCGGCTCGGACATGGACACCGGCTGGGCGCGCAACCTGACCTACGACGCGCCCCAGTACATCGTGCTGGCCGGTCGCCGGGCCGACGGCGGCCCCGTGGCCGACGACCTCACCGCCCTGTGCCTGGAACGCGTGGTGCCGCGCTTCGAGAACCCCGTCGTCGTCCTGCGGTACACGCGCGATCTGCCCGAGGCGATCTGGCGCCTGGCCTGCGAGCGCATGCGGGCCAACGCCAGCATGATGGTGTACAGCGACGAGAACATCGTACCCGCCATGGAAGAGGCGGGGATCTCCCCCGAGCGCGCCGTCACCTACACCATGCACGGCTGCAACTGGCCCGACATACCCGGCGTGCAGCGCACCACCATGACCCACTTCCTGCAGCTGCCCCGGCTCCTGCGGGCCTGCCTGGTCGAGGGCGAGTCGATGCCGGGCAGCACGGAGGCCCTCTACGCCGCGGTGAGCGCGGCCGTGGCCGCCGACCTGGAGATCGCCTTTGCCGGCGAGCGCCTGCGCCGCCAGGAGTGGGACGCCAGGGCTCCCGGCGCGCTGCGCCTCGACGACTGCTTCCTCGAAGGCCCGGTGGAGCGGGGCCGCTCCTGGTCCTGCGGCGGCGTCGAGTACACCCACGCCGTCGTCTCCATCTGCGGGCTGGCCACGGCCGCCGACATGGTGGCCGCGCTCGAGGCCCACGGCTTCGGCCACGGCGAGGTGGCCCTGCCCGAGTTGATCGCCGCGCTGGAGGACGACTTTGAGAGCCGCGAGGACCTGCGGCAGATGCTGCTGGCCGCCCCCAAGTTCGGCCGGGACGACGACCGGGTGGACGACCATGCCGTGCGCCTCCTCGAGCTGGCTCTCGAGCACGTGGGACGAGCCCGCCGCGCCGGCGAGCCCGACGAGATACCGGCCTTCCACTGCCTGGAGACGGACATGCGCCACCGGCCCTTCGGCGCCGACCTGGGGGCCACGCCCGACGGCCGGCGGGCCGGCGAGCCGATCAGCGAGAACACGTCGCCCATGCCCGGGTCCTGTGGCCGCGGCCTCACCGCCATGCTGCGCTCCCTGGCCAAGCTGCCCTTCCACCGCATCCACTCCGGCGCCCTCAACCTGCGGCTGCAACCGAAGCTCTTCGCCGGCGAGGGCGGCCTGGACCGGTTGGCCCAGGTGCTGCGCACCTACCTCGACCTGGGGGGGCTGCAGGTGCAGCTGTCCCTGGCCAGCGTGGAGGAGCTGCGCCACGCCCAGGCGCACCCCGAGCAGCACCGCGACCTCATGGTGCGCATCACGGGGTACAGCGCCGCCTTCGTGGACATGACGCCCGCCGCCCAGGAAGAGATCATCCGCCGCGAGGAGATGGGGCCGTGACCGCAGCCGACCGCACCGGACCGGCGCGGCGCCCCAATCTGCTGTTCGTCTTCGCCGACCAGTTTCGGCAACAGGCCCTGGGGTGCATGAACGCCGATCCGGTGATCACCCCCAATCTGGACCGCCTGGCCGCCGAGGGGTGCGTGCTCACTCACGCGGTCAGCAACCGCCCCGTGTGCAGCCCCCACCGGGCCATGCTCTTCACCGGCCAGTACCCCCACGCCAACGGCGTGCTCACCAACTGCAATTCCGACACGGTCGGGGCCGGCAACTACCTGCGCCAGGATGCCCACTGCCTCTCCGACGCGCTCGCCGGGGCGGGGTACGACCTGGGTTACATCGGCAAGTGGCATCTCGATCCCCCCGATGCCGCCCACAACGAGTGGACGGAGGGGCCCCGCGGCAACGGCCGCATCTGGGACTCCTTCACGCCACCCGAGCGGCGCCACGGCTTCGGCTTCTGGCACGCGTACGGGTGCTGCGACAACCACCTGCGCCCCCACTACTGGGAGGGGGAGCGCCTCGAGGACCGCATCGACGTGGACGGGTGGTCGGTGCGGCACGAAGCGGACGTGGCCGTCGACTTCCTGACGGAGCGGGCCCGCGCCTGCCGCGACGAGGACCAGCCCTTCGCCCTCTTCGTGGCCCACAACCCGCCACACACCCCCTTCGAAATGGTACCCGAGGAATACCTGGAGGCCTACAGGGGTTTGGGCTGCCGCGACGTTCTCAACCGGCCCAACGTGGACCTCGGCGGCGAGGGGGCCCCAGCCGGCGAGCACGCGGTCCACTACTTCGCCGCCGTCACCGGCATCGACGCCCAGCTCGGCCGGCTCCTGGCGTGCCTGGACCGCGAGGGCGTGGCCGACGACACGATCGTCATCTTCACGGCCGACCACGGCGAGATGATGGGCAGCCAGGGCCTGATGCATAAGTCCTATTGGTGGGACGAGTCCCTGCTGGTGCCCTTCCTCATCCGCTGGCCCGGGCAGGTGGGAGCCGGGCGCGACGACCTGCTCCTGAGCGTGCCGGACCTGGCCCCCACGCTGCTGCACATGATGGGGTGCGGAGAGGCAACGCCCGGTGAGATGGCGGGCCGCGACCTGTCCGGCGCCTTCCTGGGAGGGCCGGTGGAGCGGCCGTCTTCGGCGCTCTACTTGGAGGTGGGCCCCCAGGCCCCCGGCGGCGGCAAGCGAGGCCTGCGCACCCACCGTCACACCCTGGGCGTGGTGCGACACTCCGGCAGACCGGACCAGTACCGCCTGTACGACAGCGACACGGATCCCTTTCAGCTGCGGGACGTGGCCGCTTCGGAGCCTGAGGTCGTCGCCGAGCTGAGGGAGGAGATGGAGGCGTGGCTGGAGCGCACGGGAGATCCGTGGCTGCCTGCGACCGCATCGTGAGCGGGTCGATCCGGGCCGCGCGGCCTCGCCGCTGGAGTGCCACCGCTTCCACCCGCGCCGCAAGGGCCGTCCCGTGACCCCTTCACCCCGCGACCGCGACATCCTGCGCGAGCTGGCCCGCCAGGTGGCCGAAGCGGCGGCCGAGCCCGAGCAGGCGGAGAAGATCCGCCTGTGGACGGCCTGCAATGACCTGGCCCCAAAGCGGGCGATGGTTCTGGCCGACCCCCAGAACGGCTGGGCCGAACTCGACGCGGCCTGGCTGCGCCTGGAGTGCGAGGACGCCGAGTGCCGCGACTTCGAGCACGCCCTGCGGCGCAAGTTGGTGCGGTGCGCCCACATCCCCGACGACTTCCCCACGGTGGCCGAGCTCGAGGTGGGCGTGCGGTACTCCGGCGCCGGGTACGGCGACTACGGTCTCGACCTGGAGGTCGAGCGCAGCGGCCAGGCGGACGGCGCCTACCACATCGAGCCGGCCATCCGCACCGAGGCCGACCTGGACCGCCTGCACCAGCGCCCCATCCGCCTCGACAGCGCCGGCACCGACGCGGCAGCCGAGCGGGCCCGCGACCTGATCGGCGACCTGATCCCGGTTCGGCGCCGCGGCCGCACGTACTGGCGCTACGGCCTCACGCGCGTACTCATCCACATGCGCGGCCTCGACCGGATGATGCTGGACATGTACGACGAGCCCGGCCTCCTGCACCGGTTGCTGGCCTTCCTGCGCGACGACTTCCTGCGCGAGCTCGACCTGTTCGAGGGAGCCGGCGAGGTGGCCCTCAACAACCTGCCCGACCGGCTCACCGGCTCCGGGGGCCTGTGCCCGAACTCCAGCCTGCCGCGCGGCGACCAGGTCGGGTCGAACCCGCCGGTCGCCGAATCACCGGAGGCCCGCCTGCGCGGCGACGGGCTCGGCGGCACGCCCGCCCTGCGCCAGTGCCTCTGCTGGGGCGAGTCCCAGGAGACGGTGGGCGTGGGCCCGGACCAGTTCGACGAGTTCGTGCTCCAGTACCAGCTGCCCCTGCTGGAGCGCTTCGGCCTGGTCGACTACGGCTGCTGCGAGCCCCTGGACCACAAGTTCGACCTGCTCATCGACCGCATCCCCCACCTGCGCTGGCTGTCCGTCTCGCCCTGGGCCGACCGCGAGCTGGCCGTCGACAAGATCGGCGACCGGTACGTGTACGTGTACAAGCCCAACCCGGCCCGCATCTGCGCCCCCGCTCCCGACTGGACCGGCGCCGAAGCGGAACTGCGCGAGACCTTGACCATGGCCCGCGCCTGCCCCGTGCACCTGGTCATGAAGGACACCCACACCTTCTGCCACGAGCCCGAGCGCGTCACGAAATGGGCGGAGATGGCGTCGCGCGTTGCGCGGGAGATGGCCTGAGAAGGCGGGCAGGGCTGGCGCCCAGCGCCGGGCGTTGTTTGCATTGCGGGG
>Ga0180429_10001707_pt1 | contig 18520 bp, 18 predicted proteins | sample SS_ome_FD_132428 | JGI IMG/M metagenome (GOLD analysis project Ga0180429, IMG submission 132428) | Hypersaline lake sediment archaeal communities from the Salton Sea, California, USA - SS_1_S_1 metaG | ecosystem: Environmental > Aquatic > Non-marine Saline and Alkaline > Hypersaline > Sediment ...
CAGGCCGACCGACTTGTCCCGCGGCGCAATCACGGCGTGCACCCCAACACCGTCAGCAGTGCGCAGACAGGCTCCAAGATTATGCGGATCGGTCACACCGTCGAGCACCAGCAAAAAAGCGGGGCCCTGCAAACCGGCCATCAGCTCGTCCAGTCTCCCTTCACTCAACGCCGACGGTGCCTCGGCATGTGCTATCACTCCCTGATGATTCGCCCCCTCGGCAAGCCTGTCGAGCGTCTTGCGATCACTCTCTTTCACCGGCACGCCGGCCTGGCGCGCCTCATCCAGCAACGGCTTAATTCGACGGTCGTTGCGCTTGGCATCCAGCAGGATCTCCTGCACGCGTCCGGCCCCATGCTTGAGCACTGTACGCACCGCATGAATCCCGGCGATCCATTGACCTTTTTTCCGAGGCCCGGAACGACTCACGATTTTTTGCGACTGCGGCGCTTACGCTTGGGCTTGGCCTTCGGCGGCTCGGCCCTCGGCGCATCGAACGCTTCACCCTCCGGCACCACCAGCAGCGCCGGCGTTTCACGCGTCTTTCTGGTCCGCGCACTTTTGGCCTTGGGCTTGCGCTTTGGTTTCTCATCTGCCTCTTGCTTGGCGGAAGCGGTCTCGGCGTGGACTTTCTTGGCGCCGCGTTTCTTATCCGCCTTGTTGTCCGACTTCCTGCCCTTCTGCCTGCGGCTTCCGCTGTCGCTGTCGCTGGACCCGGTGTCGGGCAACACGAAATCAATCTTGCGATCGTCCATGTTTACCGCTGCCACTCGCACCCGAAGCGAATCACCCAGGCGATAGACACGACCAGTGCGCTCGCCGGTGAGTCGATGACCCACCGGGTCGAAATGGAAGTAGTCCTTGTCGAGCGCGGTGATGTGTACCAGGCCGGTGATGTAGATTTCTTCCAGCTCCACAAAAAGACCGAAGCTGTTCACGCTGGCGATAACGCCAGGAAAATCGCCGCCGACCTTGTCGAGCATGAACTCACACTTGAGCGCATCGGTGGAATCGCGCGAGGCCTCGTCGGCACGACGCTCCAGGGTCGAGCAGTGCTCACCCATCGCGGCCAGGTGCGGGGCATCGTATTCGAAGTTCTTGCCTGTACCACCGAGCAGCAGGTGGCGGATCGCGCGGTGCACCATCAGATCGGGATAACGCCGGATAGGCGAGGTGAAATGCGCGTAGGCGTCGAACGCCAGGCCGAAGTGCCCGACATTGTCGTGCGAGTAGACCGCCTGCATCATCGAGCGCAGCAGCACCGTCTGGATCACGTGGAAATCGGCGCGCTCTTTGACCTTGTCCAAGAGGTCTGCATAGTCCTTGGCGGTCGGCGCAGTGCCCCCACCCAGGCTGAGACCCAGCTCGCTGAGGAACTGCCCCAGGTCGGTGAGCTTTTCTACGCTCGGACGCTCATGGATACGGTACAGCGCCGGAATTTTCTTGCGCAGCAGCAACTTGGCCGCCGCCACGTTGGCCGCCAGCATGCACTCTTCGATGATCTTGTGCGCATCATGGCGCACTACCGGCACCACCTCGGCAACCTTGCCGTTATCGTCGAACTCGAACTTGGTCTCCACGGTATCGAAATCGATCGCGCCACGGGCCGCACGCGCACCGTGCAGCGCCTTGTACAGGCCATACAACTCATGCAAATGCGGCAGCACCCCGGCGAACTGCTCACACAGTTCGGCATCACCATCGAGCAGCATGGCACCGACCTGGTCGTAGGTCAGGCGCGCATGCGAATTCATCAGGCCTTCGAAGAAGCGCGAGCGATAAATCTTGCCCGCCCCATCGAAGTACATCTCCGCCACCATGCACAGGCGGTCAACATGCGGATTGATCGAACACAGGCCGTTCGACAGCACCTCCGGCAGCATCGGCACCACCCGATCCGGGAAGTACACGGAGGTGGCGCGATTGTAGGCCTCATCATCCAGCGGCGTGCCAGGCATTACGTAGGCGGACACATCGGCGATCGCCACCAAAAGCTTCCAACCTTTAGGCGTCTTGGCACAGAAAACGGCGTCATCAAAATCACGCGAATCCGCACCGTCTATGGTGACGAAAGGCAGCTTGCGCAGATCGACCCGCCCCTTCTTGGCCTCTTCGGGCACCTCCTCGCCGAAGGCCTTGATCTGCTCGAGCACCGCCTCCGGCCAGTCGACCGGGATATTGTGCGCACGGATCGCCACGTCGGTCTCCATCCCGGGGGCCATGTGGTCGCCGAGGACCTCGCTGATACGGCCGATCGGCTGACGCCACTCGGTCGGATGCTCGTCGATCGCGGCGACCACGATCTGACCATCCCTCGCATCGCCAAGGTGATCCGGTTCAATCAGCACCTGGTGGGCAATGCGCTTGTTGTCCGGCATCAAGGTGGCAACGCCGTGTTCGATATACAGGCGCCCGACCAGGCTGGTGTAGGCGCGCTCCACGACCTCGATGATCACACCTTCGTAACGCCCACGGCGGTCCATCCCGGAGACCTGTGCGACGACGTGGTCGCCATGCCAGACCTTGCGCATTTCGCGCGGTCCGAGGAAAAGATCGTCACCGCCCTCGTCTGGCTTGAGGAAGCCGAAACCATCCGGATGCCCGATGACGCGGCCGGCGATCAGGTCCTGCTTGTTGACCACGCAGTAACCGCCCTTGCGGTTACGGACCAGCTGGGCATCGCGCGCCATGGCTTTGACACGCCGGGAAAGGGCCTCGATCTGCTCTTCGTCGATCTTCAGCGAAGCTGCGATCTCTTTGAAGGCCATCGGACAACCTGCATCGTTGATCAGGTCAATGATGAATTCACGACTGGGGATGGGGTTATCGTATTTGCGGGCTTCGCGCTCGTAGTTAGGGTCAACAATCTTCCCCTTGCGCGGCTTACTGCGTTTTGTCACTCAGACTATGCCTTGGATTTGAATTTGCGCGCATTGTACGTTGACAGGCGAAACTTGTCGCTGTAGATTACGCGCCCTCAACGCCCTGCCTGGGTGGTGAAATTGGTAGACACGCTAGCTTCAGGTGCTAGTGGGGGCAACCCCGTGGAGGTTCAAGTCCTCTCCCAGGCACCATCCATGCGATCGAGCATCTCGACTGCCGAACGCACAAAAAGCCCGCTTGACCAATCGGTTAAGCGGGCTTTTCATTTAATGGCCCCGGGATGGGCACTCCGATACCCGCCAGACGGGACGTCGGCTACTTTTCCCCAGCCGGCATATCAACCGCGGCCGGCCAACGGCCAAGCTTTCGCTGAAACCACTGCAAAGCAAGTTGATTCGCTACGGCGCTCTGCCCATCCGAGCCGGGCTGGATTTTTCGCCCCTGACAGCATGCTGCTGGCCGATTTCGAGCGCAGGAGACCACGAAATCTCGGCGACCAGGTTTCGACTCTAAACTTCGCGCAGCTTACTGAAGCTGCCGAACGTCAGGCGCTTAGACCTATTATTTGGAACGATGAAGGCACTCACAGCGCCACCAGCATTCATCGATTATCATCAATGACTCTAATCGAAACTATTTGCTGTTAATCGATATTAGATACCGGTTAAATACCGGGTTGGGAAAAAGCGCGCTTTCGAACAATGCAGTTACTCAACGAGATTCGTCTGAACAACCTGCGTGGCGACCTCTTCGGAGGCGTTACAGCCGCGATTATCGCCCTGCCCATGGCCCTGGCATTTGGCGTGGCATCGGGCGCCGGACCCGCTGCCGGGCTTTACGGCGCGGTGCTGGTCGGCCTGTTCGCAGCCCTGTTTGGCTCCACGCCGACGCTGATCTCCGAACCCACTGGCCCTATGACCGTGATCATGACCGCGGTGATCGCCAACCTGATTGCCACCAACCCCGAACAGGGCATGGCGATGGCGTTCACCGTGGTCATGCTCGCTGGCATATTCCAGATGCTGTTCGGCGTACTGAAAATTGGCCACTACGTCACCATGATGCCGTATACGGTGATATCGGGATTCATGAGCGGCATCGGTATCATCCTGATCTTCCTGCAGCTTGGTCCGTTCCTCGGGCATGCGACCCCGCCGGGTGGCGTCCTCGGCACGATCGAGGCGCTTCCCGGCCTGTTCGCCGACATCCAGCTGGCCGAAATGGGGCTGGCGGTGATGACGCTGGCGCTGATCGTTCTCTTCCCCGGCAAGTTGTCTCGCTACATGCCGCCGCAATTGCTGGCGCTGCTGCTGGGCACCTTGATCTCGCTGATGTTCCTCGCCGACAACGACATACGCCGCATCGGCGAGATCCCGACCGGCCTGCCGGAACTGCAGATGCCGGTGTTTTCCTCACAACAGTGGTCGCTCATGCTGATCGACGCGCTGGTACTGGCGGTTCTCGGCAGCATCGACGCCCTGCTGACCTCTGTCATCGCGGAAAACATGACGCGCAAGGAAAGCGATGCCAACAAGGAACTGGTCGGCCAGGGCATCGGAAACCTGGCCTCGGGCATGTTCGGCGGCCTCCCCGGCGCCGGGGCCACCATGGGTACGGTGCTCAACATCAAGACGGGGGGGCGCAGTGCGCTGTCCGGCCTGATCCGTGCCACCATCCTTTTGGTGGTGGTCCTTTGGGCCGCCGACCTGACCGCGCAGATACCCCTTGCAGTGCTCGCCGGCATCGCGCTGAAAGTGGGCTTCGACATCATCGACTGGGATTTTCTGCGGCGTGCCCACGTGGTTTCGCGCAAGGCCGCCTGGATCATGTACGGCGTGATCGGCCTGACGGTATTTGTCGACCTGATCACTGCCGTGGCGATTGGGGTGTTCATCGCCAACTTCCTGACCATCGAACGCATGACCAAGATCCAGGGCGAATCGGTCAAGGCCATCGCCGGCCCCGGTTCTGCGGATAGTCAAAACCGGGACGAGTGCTCACTGAACCGGGACGAGTGCCAACTTTTGCAGGAGTCCCAGGGCAAGGTCCTGGTGTTCACCCTGCACGGCGCATTGATTTTCGGACTGGCCAAGGTCATATCACGCCGCTACGCCGTGTTGGACAGCCATGAAGTGCTGATCATCGACTTCACCGAGGTTCCGGTGCTTGGCGTCTCCTCTTCGCTAGCCCTTGAGGAGATGATTCTGAACGATATGCAGGCCGGCAGACCGGTCTACCTCGTCGGCGCGAGCGACCAGGTGAAGCAGCGCCTGGACCGGCTCGGGGTGCTGAGCAAGCTGGACCCCAGCCACGTCGTCGAGTCGCGCAAAGATGCGTTGACCGCAGCCAACGCCTACCTGAGCCGGAACCAGGGTGTGCCGGGTAACACCGAGCAGTAAGAATGAGCACATGAATCCGCCGATTTCCCTCAGAACCTATACCTTTATAGACGCATTGCAGCCGCAGCTTGCGGCCTACATCGCAACTGTGTCGCAAGGTTTTCTGCCGATCCCCGGCGATGCCTGTCTCTGGCTCGAAGTCTCTCCCGGCATGGCCGTGCATCGCCTGACCGATACGGCACTCAAGGCGACCCGGGTACACCTGGCCCAGCAGGTGGTGGAGCGTGCCTACGGCTCCATGGTGATCCACCAGCGCGACCAGAGCGACGTCATCGAGGCGGGCAGGATAATCCTCAACAGCATGGGCGCACAGCAGGATGACCGCCAGCCTTGCCGCGTCCAGTGGTCAGAAATCATCCGCGGCATGACCCCCGACCACACCGTACTGATCAATCGCCAGGAGCGCCGTGGCTCGATGATTCTGCCGGGCCAGAGCATGTTCATCCTCGAGACCGAACCCGCCGGATATATCACCTATGCCGCCAACCAGGCGGAAAAAGCCGCGAGCATCACGCTGATTGATGTGAAGGCAATCGGTGCTTTCGGCCGCCTGACCCTTGCCGGTAGCGAAGCCGATATCGATGAGGCGGCGGCCGCCGCCCTGGCCGCGGTAGAACGCCCGATGGGCACCCATTAAGGAGAGGCCGCATGCATCGCAATGAGCTTCTTGATCTGCTGAACGAGTACCACACCTCCATCATGGGTGAGGCGGGCCATGTCTCTCGCGCCAAACAATTCATCCGCCAGCATGAAGACTGCTTTCATTCGGAATTGCTACCAGGGCACGTCACCGGTTCGGCCTGGGTGGTCAACCCCACCCGGGACCGGGTTTTGATGCTGCACCACAAAAAGCAGGACCAGTGGTTCCAGCCCGGCGGGCATGCCGATCGCGACCACGATATCCGCCGTGTTGCCCTGCGGGAAACCCACGAGGAAACCGGCATTGCGCCCGAAGACATCACGCTGCTGAGCGAGAAGATCTTCGACGTGGACATCCACACCATCCCGGCCAGCCAGCATGGCCCGCGGCACGTGCATTTCGATATCCGCTTCCTGCTGGAGATCGATGACGCCATTCCGGTGCCGGGCAACGACGAATCACATGACATACTGTGGGTGCCTCTGCACCAGGCACCCCGCTTCAACAACAACCTCTCAACCCATCGCATGGTGGAGAAGACCCGACGCCTGCGCAATCCCGTACAGGTTTTGAAAAACTTTTCCAGGTAGTCCAATGCTTACTCAGCTATTCCCTTTCCTGCGCTGGTTCCCGATGTCGCGCACGGGTCTGCGAGCCGACCTGATGGCCGGCGTGACCGTTGCACTGGTACTGGTGCCACAGAGTATGGCTTATGCCCAGCTCGCCGGCCTGCCGGTGGTCTACGGCCTGTACGCCTCTTTCATCCCTGTCATCATCGCTTCCATGTGGGGCTCCTCAAGCCAACTGCATACCGGACCGGTTGCCATGCTGTCGCTGATGTCGGCAGCCGCGCTGATCCCCTTTGCCACGCCCGGCTCACCGGGGTTCATTGAACTGTCCATCATGCTGGCGTTGATGGTCGGGGTACTGCGACTGTTCCTTGGCATCTTCAGCCTGGGCGCACTGGTGAACTTGCTGTCGAGCCCGGTTATCGTTGGTTTCACCAATGCAGCCGCGTTGATCATCGGCCTGTCCCAGCTCAACAAGGTGCTGGGGGTTCCCTTTCCGCGCACCGAGTCCTATCTTGCCGACCTTTGGCGCGTGGTTGCACAGATTCCTGACACCCACTGGCTGACACTGCTGTTCGCCGTTGGAGCATGGATTCTCATCGATCAACTGCGCAAGAAACAACCCAAGTGGCCAGGTGTCCTGATAGCGGTAGTTGTCGCGACCATCATCAGCGCACTCATCGGCTTTGAGAACAAGGTGACGGTACCGATGCAACAGATATCGGACCCGCAGACCGTTACCAGCCTGCAGGCTCTCGATCATGACCAGATTCGCACCGCCAAAATCACTGAACAATTGGCTGAAATCTCTCGCCAGGCGACTGCTCTGGAGGAGGAAGGAACCCAGGAGGCCATTGCCGGCGCAGCAGGTCTCCGTGCCGCCATTCCGGCACTCGAGTTTGAATTGGCCACACTCAAACGGGACATGATTCGCCTGCAGCTCGAGCTGCATCACATTGATCTTTTCGACAATGGGAAAGCCGGTCCGGAACAATCCTTCGGCATCAAGCAAGATGACCAGGAGCCAATTCGCGATCGCTGGAATTTTATCGGGGTAAATGAAGGCATGGTGACGCTCTCGGCCGGCGGTAACGTGGTCGGCGTGATTCCGGAAGGCCTGCCAAGCCTGCAGGTACCCACCATGCACTGGGATCTGGTATGGGCCCTGTTGCCGGCCGCCCTGGTCATGGCCCTGATTGGCTTTATGGAAGCCACCTCGATCTCCAAGGCCATCGCGACCACCACCGGTGAGCGCATCGACACCAACAAGGAATTGATCGGTCAGGGCCTGGCCAACATCGCCGGCAGCTTTTTCAGCTCCTTCACGGTGAGCGGGTCTTTCTCCCGGTCAGCGGTTGCCGCGAAGACTGGCGCGCAGACAGGCCTGTTTGCCATCATCAGTGCCCTGGGTGTTGTGCTGGTGTTGCTGTTCTTCACCGAATACCTCTACCACCTGCCCCAGGCGGTACTGGCTGTCATTGTAATGATGGCGGTGTTCAGCCTTATCCGCATCAAGCCGCTGGTACAGGCCTGGAAAGTCGACCGCGTCGGCGCGCTGATTGGCATCATCACCTTCGTCGCCACCCTCGTGATGGCGCCGGCGATTGCAAATGGCATCCTGCTCGGTGTGTCGTTGACGGTAGTGCACTACCTGATCACGACCATGCGCCCACGCGCCGACATCGTCGCAAGGAAACCCGATGGCACCCTGGGAGGCATTCGCGCGAACCGGCTCGAGCCGATGAGCCAGAATTTCGTGCCTGTCCGCTTCGATGGCCCCCTCTCCTTCATCAACGTCGCCTATTTTGAAGACATCATCCTCGAGGCAAACGCCGACTTCCCTGAGGCCAAGGTTATCCTGGTCATTGGTAGCGGCATCAACAGTATCGATTCATCCGGCGAGGAAAAGATCTGCGAAGTAGCCAGGCGCCTGCGCAAAGTTGGCGTGCGGCTGGTCTTCAGCGGCCTCAAGCACCAGGTGCGCAGCCTGCTCGAACAGGGAGGCCTAGCCGGCAGCCTCGGAAGAGAGGCCTTCTATCCTGACAAAGAGACAGCACTCCGCGCCTTGGCGAGAGAGTTTGGCGAATCGAGGGACGGTCAGCCAGCAGAGGGTCAAGCGGAACCCGTGGAAACTGGCAAAGGCTAACCGCCGAGGTTGAGGCCCGGCCAGCACTTGCACATCTGCTCACGCTTGGCCGGTTCCGCCTCCAAGGCGTACTCAAGAAAGGCCTGCGCCACCAGCGACAGTTCTTTCCCTTTAGGGTGCACGATGTACCACTGGCGCACTATGGGGAAACCCTCGACATCCAACAACGCAAGCGGACCATCCGGACCGTCCAGGGTCATTGAATGCAATGACATGACAGCCAAACCCAACCCCGCCACAACGGCGTGCTTGATCGCCTCATTACTGCCCAATTCCATTTTGACCTTCGGCAAGGGCCCTTTCTCCAGAAACACGCGACGCACTGCATCACGGGTGCCGGAACCCGGCTCACGGCCGATAAACGGATACTCGGCCAATTCTTCGATCTTGATATTTTTTCGGCCGACCAAAGGATGATCCCTCGGCGCAACGACGACCAGGGGATTCGGCGCGAATGGATAGGCTGTGACATCCGCATCACTTGGCACTGCGCCGACGATGTAAAGATCATCCTCATCGTTGCTCAGGCGCTCCATGATCCGATCACGATTAGATACCTTGAGTGCCACTTCAATGCCCGGATGCCTTGAGCAGAACTCACCAAGCAATTCCGGCAGAAAGTATTTAACAGTCGTGATGACCGCTACACGCAGCCGCCCTCGACGCATCCCTTGCAGATCCGACACCTTCATTTCCAGATTCGCCAAGGCATCGAAGATCTTGCGACAGGATTCGTACAACTCACGTCCTGCTTCAGTAGGTTTCACCGATCGACCAACGTGCTCGAACAAGGGCATGCCAACAGCCTCAGCAAGCTTTTTGATCTGCATCGAGATGGTCGGCTGGGTGAGAAACAATTCTTCGGCAGCGCGGGTGAAGCTGCCCAGTCTTACGGTAGCTTCAAAGATCTGCAACTGGCGCAAGGTTGTATGCCGGATCAGGTACTCCGGCATTGAAGTGGGCGGGGAAAAAGATTCCAGAGACGAAGACACGGGTAACCTCGACAACGAACAGGCTTACACGTGCGATCATGTCATCAATAGACGAACATTGATACTAATTTTTATTTACTGCGTAAGCAGTCTATGGAAGAAATGCGCTATTGCTCAGTCCGGCCAGACGCGTTGACCAAAGGTGAAGGTCGCAACCAGCGTTTCCTTCTGCGACTTTGTGGCTTTTTTCGCAGGCGCCTTCTTAGCAGCCACCTTCTTGGCCGGCGCCTTTTTAGAGACAACCTTCTTCTTCGCTGTCGCCTTCTTTGCTGGCGCCTTTTTCGTCACCGGTGCTGCTTCTGCACCTGAAGAATCGGGAGTTGTTTCAGCCTTGGTCGCACGAGTGGTTGCAACCAACAGATCAGCGGTTTTGTCATTGCTGCTCACGAGTGATTCCTATTTCTTGTAAGAGTTCGGTTAATTCATCGACGGCAGAGGCCGCTTTGGCACCTGCCTCGAATACGCTACGCCCTTCTAGTATCGTACTACGGTAGATCACTCGACGACGGATGGCCGTTTCTGCTGTGGGCGTATTGAGCTCTACCGTTGCATTACGAATCGCCTGGGAAAGACGCGTTCTGGGCTCAAGTTGGTTGATCACCAACAACGCCTTCAGGCTGGGATTCGACTCCCTCGCCTTGTTGATCTCTGCCTCTATTTTCACGCTGGCCCACAAGTCCAGCGGCGAAGGCAATACGGGAATAATTGCCCAATCGCTCAGGCGCAAAGCATCTTTTGTCTGGTCGGAATGAACCGATGGCGGGCAGTCGATAAGGAGATGCTGGTAATTCTTCGACTGGGCACCAACCGACATCGCAACGCTATTGGAGGCATTGAACACGGGCACGGAATCGGCACGGCTGCTCAGGACACGCCACTGAGAAGAGGACTGCTGCGGATCAGCATCCAGCAACAACGTACTATCCATCGAATGGAGAGCTGAGGCTAAGTTGACTGCCAGTGTAGTCTTACCCGCACCACCCTTGTTACCTAAGAGTGAAATGATAGGCATCGACCAAACCTACGCTGACGGGTTGGCAGTAGGAAGCTTGTCCAGTTCATCGGCGAACTGACGCTGCTCCGGAGATATGTCTTCGTTACCGTCTTCCAGGTGAATGGTGACGTTCACGTAATCTTTCCCAAAGCCCATGTCTGGGTAGTAACCCTTGGCTTCCGAGAGTTCAGCAGCTTCGTCCAGAAAATCGCGCAGTTCCGAATAATTCGAAAACTCGTAACGACGCTCTAAACGGACAGGACGCTTACGCTCTTGCCACTGCTCACTCATTAATGTTTCTCCACTCTCGCTGCGAAAGCAATTCAGAGATTATAAGGCCAAATAGAAATGGCTGAGACTCTAAATTTCCGCCAACTCGTTGCGCCAGGCAGTCAAGTCGGCCAAATGCTCACGCTCTTCGTCCAACAGTTCCTTGAACAGCATGCGACTATCGTGGTCCGCGATACGAATGCAGTGCTCCACGGCACTGGTGTACAGCTGCACAATATCCTGTTCAAAGGCCATATTGACGAGCAGTAATTCACTCAGGTTATTACCAAGTTTCACCGGCCTGAGTTGAGAAGCATTGGGCGCCACTCCGAGAGCCAACATGCGAGCGATCAGTTTGTCCGCATGCAGCATCTCGGAGGCGGCTTCCTCACGAAACTTTTTTGCAGGTTCAGCCAGACCCCAGGTGTTACACACCCGGGCATGCGTGCTGTAGAGCTGGACCGCGGAAAGCTCGAGACTCAGGGCACGCCCCAAATAACCGAGAACTTTCGGATCTGCTTTCACAGTCACCATCATCTAGCAAAGACCACTTGCCAGTTTCGAAGGACGATTACTCAGCACCACCAGTCGGCAGTACCGGCTCGACCTCTTTGTGCGGACGCGCGATGATGTGGGCAGCAACCAGGCCGTCACCAACACGCTCACAGGCATCTGCACCAGCGCGAACGGCGGCGTTAACAGCACCGGTCTCACCGCGAACCAGAACGGTAACGTAACCGCCACCAACAAACTCACGACCGATCAGGCGGACTTCTGCTGCCTTGGTCATCGCATCAGCTGCTTCAATTGCAGGAACCAGGCCGCGGGTCTCGATCATACCCAGAGCAATACCGTAGTTTTCGTTAGCCATCGTTAAAATCTCCGTACTCGAAGTAAAAGAACTCTAGTTAAGGCCGTGTCGGCGCACGGCAACAGGTTTAGTTATTGCCGAGAACAGGCTCGACCTCTTTGTGCGGACGCGCGATGATGTGCGCCGCTACCAGACCGTCACCAACACGCTCGCACGCATCAGCTCCTGCACGTACTGCTGCGTTTACCGCACCAGTTTCGCCGCGAACCATGACAGTGACGTAGCCGCCACCGACGAATTCACGGCTGATCAATCTGACTTCAGCTGCCTTGGTCATGGCATCTGCTGCTTCGATGGCGGGTACCAGCCCGCGCGTTTCAATCATGCCCAGTGCAATACCGTAATTTTCATTTGCCATCTTTCGTGTCTCCTATTGACTCGATTCTAAAAACACAACAGCCGCCAAAACGTCTGCCCGCTTCATTCCTTATCCGGCCAGTGATCGATAATTCCGCACACTGCCAGGTCGGTCAGGACCTCAAAATCCCCTGCCGTGTAACGCGCGGCCGAGCCACTCGTTACGAAAACCCAGTTTCCAGGCTCTGCGCCAACCGGATCGGTCGCCACCAGCCGGCCGCCTTTCTTGTCCTGCAGAACCCGCAAGGCCACGTGCTTCAGGCCTACATGCCGCGAGGTGCAATTCAAAGAGCCTTCAACTTTCAGAATCTGCATCGGCTTACGCCTCGTCGGATTCCGGTGGCCACTTATCAATGATCCCGACAATCGTCAGGTCACTGGGATAACCTTTACTGCCCGCAGCCTCACGTGCCGCGGAGCTACCTACGCAAATCACCCAATCACCGGGCTTGGCACCGACAGCATCAACAGCAACAACCTGCGAGCTGCCATCCTTCACAACCTGGAGCAGCTTGTGCTCCATCATTGCGATGCGGTTGGTCGAAACCAGCGGCCTTTCAACCTGACATATTTTCATCAGTGACCTCCGTCAACGACTGGGTTAACCGAACACTCGACGACTTCAATCGGGGCATTCGCGTTGCAATCTCTGACCACCTGCAAAATATGCAGCATGCCCTGCTCTGCCAGGTTGGCATAACGCTCATTGAATGCACGCGCCACACGCTGGCAATGCTCCTGTGCACGTTCCCGCGCACCTGGCACCTGGCCGTGGTAGTCGAACCTCACGACTACCGGTACAGGCAAGCCCTTATTCACGTTCAAGCCTGTAAAAATCTTGATCCCCACATCGGTGTCCGCTACCGCTTCTTCCACCGTCTGCAGGTAAGCGAAATACATCAGATTCCTCAGCTGTATCTCTTCGAACCCGATACCGGCACCGATAAATCGCTCAGCATGGCCAGTATCCGGATATGCATCGCCGAAGTTGCGACGGACGTAATCAATCTGCGAAAGATTGTTTTCAATCAGATGCGCCGCGAATTTCGCAGTACCTTCCAGCGCCTCCGGGGAACAGGAACGCACCTGATTGACGATAAAATCTTTTCCTTCCGCTGCACTGCCGTACTGCGTGACCTTGTAGACATCCATAGTGTCAACAAAACGATCCAGGTGAATCACGCCCTCGCCGTCAGGCACGTGCACACGGATCGCGTCCGTGTCCGTGTCGAGGCCGATCAACATCAGGTCGATCGAGGCCCCACAGCAAAAACTGTTTTCAATCGCCGTCTTGAACGTGTTCAGACGCTCAAGACCACTTTCGGCCGCCTTGGCATCATCAGAGCCGTGCGCCGCGCACCCCTGGTGCAGCGGATCCACCGAACTGTAGTGATACACGACCACCTTCAAATAGCGGGTTGGCTTGTCCGCCGTATTCGGCCTGCCTTCCCGGAATCGCAACATCTCTGTTTCGACCCACTTCTCGACACTGTTATCTATGTCAAACATCGCACCCGCGTAAGACTTTCGGCGAACCATGCGATGCGGCAAGCGCAGCACATAGCGAATCACGTGGGCCAGCCGTCCATCCGCACAGGGCGAGATATCTACCGTGTGAAAACCGCACGACTGAACAAATTCGTCGAACCCGTTTTCACCCGAATGCGCCAGCGGCGCCTGTGTGTAAAACTCATCGCTGTAACGGCGATAAGTCTGAAACACACACCAGGCAAACAAGCGACGCATGTCCAGCTGATCGACCCATGCATTGGCCAGAATCTCTTCCGGCAACTCGAAGCCGAATTCATCATGCGCAATACGCTGCGCCTGCAATTCAAAGTCACCCTCGTGTTGCAGCGCCGAGATCTTCTTCAGTGCCGGCACAATCCCGTCGAACGCCTTTTTGATCCGGTCTTCGTAACCGAACAGGCGCTGGTTCTCACGCTCATTACTCAGCGGGTGACCACTGGCCACACTGCCGTTGTAAGCAGCACTGTCTGCCGTGTTGCAGGCCCCGGGACGGCGCCGCGGCGCGGTACCCACGGGGCGGGCAGCCCTGCTGATCTGCTGTAATGGTCGACGACGGGGAGGCACGGTCAATCCTTCCTGCTATTACCCGCGGGCACCGCCGGAATAAGTGATCAACGAACCACCTTCGTAGTTGCCACTGCTTCCGGTAACACGGCTGACCGGCTGCGGCGCCTCTTGCTTCACTTCCGCGGCCACCTTATGGGCCATGGCGGTCATCGGACCACGCGCCGAAGGATTGCGTACGGTTGCCGAAGACCCTTCGGTTCCGGTAACACGATCACCACGATCCCAATCATCGCCGGTGATGGACGGACCTGCATCCATGCCTTCGCCGGTGATGCGGGATTTGACACGATCATTGATCATTTCGGGCTCAGTCACTTCGTTCACCGAAGAGGAATTGACCGAGCCACTACCAAAACGCGCATCCTCGGTACCGGTCACCTTACCGCTGGCCATGCCAAACGGACCGGTGATATGACCTGCTTCATAACGCGAACCGGTTACGCCAGTGTTGTCATCTTCAGCCGCAGCGTGTGCCGGGGGAGCTACACTAAACTCACCCCAACCTTGATCACCTACGGCCTGTGGAAAATCCGAGCTGGAAGGCTCCGCAGCAACAGCCGGGCAGGCCTGCGCCGCCTGGTCAGCACCGATGTACGGCGTACCGCTAACCGGCTTGCAGGCACCCTTCTCGTCACCGGTCATCACGCCGCCGATACCCGGCTGCTGACCGGTCATGTTCTTACCCATGACAGACGTGTTGCGTTGCATACGTGCGGCAGCACTTTCGGCCACCGGTGTCTCGCACGCGGTGTAGTTCTCCATACCGAAGTACGGGGTACCAGTGATGGCCTTGCAGGTACCCGGCTCGTTGCCGGTGACGCGTTCTGCCCGGCCTTCCATGGTGCCGCTGACCGCCTGTCCATTGAAGGTGGTGGACAAACCGACTTTCTGATCAGCGGGCTTGGCCTCGGTTCCACAAGCCTGGTATTGCTCCAGGCCAACATAGTCATCACCCGTAATGGCGCGGCACGCGCCCGGCTCGTCACCGGTGGTCTTTTCGCTGCGACCGACCGCTGTACCGGTAACGCTCCTGCCTCGCAGGGTTTCGCTGACACCCACCTTGGCAGGGGCCTGGCGAACATCTTCGCCGCGTACGTATTGCGCACCGGTAAGTTCACGGTTGGCACCCGCTTCGCCACCGGTAACCTTTTCGGAGTTGCCGACATTGTCGCCAGTGACCGTCTTGCCCTTGCGGGTCTCCGACATCACTGAGCGCATCGGCGCAGGCTTCGCGGTGGTCCCGCAGAAGGCCTCGGACTGGCCTGCACCGACATATTCGGTGCCGGTCACGTTCTTGCAGGTACCCGGCTCATCGCCGGTGACCTTTTCGCTGCGACCAACCTCGTTACCGGTTACCGCGTTGCCACGGCCGGTAGCACTGACGCCGGTGCGCATCGGGGTCTTCTGCGGGTCTGCCTGGCAGAACTCGCGGAACACGTCCGCACCCAGGTACTCGGTACCGGTGACGTCGCGACAAGTGCTCGCCTCGTCACCGGTTACGTCTTTGTCACGACCGACCATGGTGCCGGTAACGGACTGACCACGCGCAGTCTCGCTGACGCCAACTTTCCACGGCTGATCCGCTGCAGCACCAACTTCGGCCTTTTTGCGAACCTTTCCGGTCGGGCGGCACTTGTCACCTTTGCAAGCGGTCTTGCCGCGGGTGCTGCGGGATTCACGCAGCGCCTGAGCCAGTTCACGGCTGGAAAGCGACGGGTTGGCCGCACGCGCGGTTTGCGCCTCGCTCATGCCGCCAGCGCTGATGCCGGCCTTGCCGCGGGTGGATTGCGCCTTGCGACGCGCCAAAGCTGCCACCTTGCTTGGATTGGTAGCAATCTTTGGTTTGTTGATTCGGGTAGAACGACGGGAAGTCGCACGGGCCGGCGCGCTCGCTTTCGGAGCGCAGTCGCCTTTGCCTCCACAACCGCAACCACAGTCACCAGACTTTTCAGCCTTGGGTGCATCGTTTGCAGCCACTGCAGCTTTCTTGCTGCTGGCAATCATGCTCAGATCACGTGTTCTGTCTTGGGAAGCCGCTGCGGACTTGCCCCTGGTTGACATCGCCTTGCGGCGATCCAGTGCTGCGGAACGGCTGGAATTAGCCGCGGGCGCAGCCCCCACTCTGGGACGGTAGGAAGAAGCGCGAGACGGGGCCGGCGCAGCGGCAGGTGCCGGTACTGCTGCAGGTGCCGGAGCAGCAGGTGCTGCCGCCGGGGCTTTTGGGGCCGCAGCCCGCGTGCGGTCTGCGCTCCCTGATACTGCAGCTTTTCCGCCGCTGGACATAGCTTTTCGCCTTGCTAATGCCGCAGCTCTGCTGCTGTTTTGACTAGCTTGTGCCATTGTCATCTCCGCTTCTTCTACCGAGCTTCAATTACCCAACAACTGGGTCCCAAAACGGGATTGTCATTGCTGACATCACGCCCTCCGCCAAAACATGTTTGGCGGAGGCAATTCAAACGAGCTGAATTAAGCGCGACCTTCGTAAACCACGAAGCACACACCCTGGGATTGGGTGTAGTTGTCGTAGCCGATCAGGCGAACGTGATGATCCGGGTACGAACGACGGCAGGCTTCCAGCTCAGCAACGACGTCGTTCAGTTCGGTTTGACCGAAGAACGGCAGTTTCCACATGGTCCAGTAAGAGCTGGACGCGTTGGACGGATGCTCGTGCTCAATAGCCGGGGTCCAGCCTTGCGCGATCAGGTAAGCGATCTGGTCGTAAACTTCGTCTTGGGACAGCTTGGGCAGGAAACCAAAAGTTTCGAGAGTCTGAGCTGTCTGGTAGTCACCCATAGTAGATTGCATTTGTATATCCTCTAAATTTGGACTGAATACTGATAAACGGTGGTTAACTTGCGACCGAAGCCTTAGCTAACGTCCAGCTTGTCAACAGTCTCGAACTCGAACTTGATTTCTTTCCAGGTTTCCATGGCGATAGCCAGTTCCGGGCTGTGCTTGGCAGCTTCGGTCAGAATGTCGCGGGTCTCTTTCTCGATCTCGCGGCCTTCGTTACGCGCCTTGACGGAGGCTTCCAGAGCAACACGGTTGGCAGCAGCGCCTGCAGCGTTACCCCATGGGTGACCCTGGGTACCACCACCGAACTGCAGTACGGAGTCATCGCCGAAGATGGTGACCAGCGCAGGCATGTGCCATACGTGGATACCGCCGGAAGCTACAGCGAATACGCCCGGCATGGAGCCCCAGTCCTGGTCGAAGAACACACCGCGGGAGCGATCTTCCGGTACGAAAGATTCACGCAGCTGGTCAACGAAGCCGAGGGTGGAAGCGCGGTCGCCTTCCAGCTTACCTACAACCGTACCGGTGTGGAGATGGTCACCACCGGACAAACGCAGACACTTGGCCAGTACGCGGAAGTGGATACCGTGCTTCGGGTGACGGTCGATTACAGCGTGCATCGCACGGTGGATGTGCAGCAGTACGCCGTTGTCACGACACCAGTTGGCCAGGCCGGTGTTGGCAGTGAAGCCACCGGTGATGAAGTCGTGCATGATGATCGGCATGTTGAGTTCTTTGGCGTACTCAGCACGCTTGTACATCTCTTCCGGGGTGGAAGCGGTAACGTTCAGGTAGTGACCCTTACGCTCGCCGGTCTCCTGCTCAGCCTTTTCGATTGCCATGGCAACGAAATCGAAACGATCACGCCAGCGCATGAACGGCTGGGAGTTGACGTTTTCGTCGTCCTTGGTCAGGTCGAGACCACCGCGCAGACATTCGTAAACGGCACGGCCGTAGTTCTTGGCGGACAGGCCCAGCTTCGGCTTGATGGTACAACCCAGCATCGGACGACCGTACTTGTTGAGACGATCACGCTCGACCTGGATACCAGCAGGCGGACCACCACAGGTCTTGATGTAGGCGATCGGGAAGCGGATGTCTTCCAGACGCAGATGCTTGAGCGCCTTGAAGCCGAATACGTTACCAACCAGGGAGGTCAGTACGTTTACCACAGAACCCTCTTCGAACAGGTCGATCGGGTAAGCGATGAAAGCGTAGAAAGACTCGGAGTCGCCAGGTACGTCTTCGATGCGGTAGCAACGACCCTTGTAGAATTCCATGTCGGTCAGCAGCTCTGACCAAACGGTGGACCAGGTACCGGTGGAAGATTCAGCGGCAACAGCTGCAGCTACTTCTTCACGAGGAACGCCAGGCTGACCGGTGCACTTGAAGCACGCCAACAAGTCTGTGTCCAGAGGAACATAGTCAGGCGTCCAGTACATATCACGATATTCTTTAACGCCCGCATCATATTTTTTAGCCATGATCAACTCCTGATTCAGTTGC
>Ga0180429_10001708_pt1 | contig 18517 bp, 10 predicted proteins | sample SS_ome_FD_132428 | JGI IMG/M metagenome (GOLD analysis project Ga0180429, IMG submission 132428) | Hypersaline lake sediment archaeal communities from the Salton Sea, California, USA - SS_1_S_1 metaG | ecosystem: Environmental > Aquatic > Non-marine Saline and Alkaline > Hypersaline > Sediment ...
GACAAGTCCAAGATGTCCAAGCGGAAGAACCCCACCTCCATCGACTTCTACCGCCGGGCCGGATATCTGCCCCAGGCCCTGGTGAACTACCTCGCCCTGATGGCCTACCCGCCGGCCGACGGAGACGAGGAGAAATTCACCTTCGACGCCCTCGTCGAGCGCTTCGACCTGGAGCGCATCAACCTGGGGGGTTCGGTCTTCGACCTCGACAAGCTCAGCTGGCTCAACGGCCGGTACATGCGCGAGGACCTGTCGGGCGGCGACATCCTCCAGGCTCTCAAGGAGTGGCTGGTCAACGACGAGTACCTCGAGCAGATCATCCCCCTCATGCAGCCCCGTATGGAGACCCTCGGCGATCTGCTGCCCACGTGCAGCTTCTTCTTCGCCCGCCAGGTCTCGCCCAACACCGAGGACCTGGTGCCCAAGGGGCGCGAGCCCGCCGCCGTCGTCGAGGTCTTGCAGACGGCGGTGTGGGCCCTGGAACAGGCCACCCCCTGGAACCGCGACACGGTCGAGGCTGCCGTGGCCCGCGTCGCCTCCTTCTGGGAGTGGCCGATCCGCGATGTCACCCGGCCCCTCTTCGTCGCTACTATGGGCCAGACTTCGGGCCCGCCCCTGTACGAGTCGGCCGCCCTGTTGGGCTCCGACGTGACCCGGGCCCGCCTGCTCGCGGCCATCGATTTGCTGGGTGGGCTGGGCAAGAAGAAGGCGGGCAAGCTCGAGAAGCGCTGGCAGTCAAACCGGTGAGGGAAATATGAGCCCCCGTCGCCTGCTGCTGATCCTGACTACCGTCCTGGCGGGTCTTGCCGACGCGGGAGCCCGCGACGTCAAGGTGGCCGTCGGTCACGCCCTCCCGCCCTACATCTTCCCGGAGACGGGCGTGGGCATCGAGATCGACATCGTGCGCCAGGCTCTGGCCCCCGGTGGCTTCGAGGTCGAACCCGTGTACCTGCCGCTGGCCCGCGTGCCCCACCAGCTGGCCGCCGGCAAGGTCGACGCGGCCCTGACCATCTCCGCGTCCTCCGGCCTGGAGAACGTCCACTACTCGGACAGCCACGTCGCCTACCGCAATGTGGCCGTCAGCCTCGCGCAGAGCGGCCTGCGCATCGACTCCGTGGCCGACCTGGCCGGCAAGTCCGTCATCGGCTTCCAGAATGCCACGGCCTATCTGGGTGAGGAGTTCGCCGCCGTGGCTACCGCCAACCGTCGGTACTCGGAGCTGGCCGACCAGGAGCGCCAGGTCAAGATGCTCTGCCTCGGCCGCGCCCAGGTGATCGTGGCTGACGTCAACATCTACAGGTACTACAGCCAGAACACGGCCTCCGTCGACACCACAATCGCCACCGTCATCCACCCCATCTTCCCGGCCACGCCCTACCAGGTCGCCTTCCTCGATCCCGATCTGCGCGATCGTTTCAACCGCGGGCTGGCCGCGCTGCGGGAGAGCGGCGAGTACGCCGCCATCATCGCCAAGTACGTCCACTGAGCAGTTGGGCCAGGCAGTACATCGCCCAGAGTGCGCGTTGCATGATCTGTATTCCAGTCGAGTGGAACAGCTGTCTTCCGCATCTACGTCTGGCTTGGTCACCCTGTTTGCCGATGTCTCATATGGTCAATATAACCATTATGACCATTTCGAGCCCCTCCGCGGGTGCCCTCATTCGCAAGCGGGCTTGCCCCGCTCCACCGCGCTGGTGTCCGCACCGCGGCCCCACTCGAACGATCCCGGAAGGCCGGGTTGCTCCGCGCGCCCTCGCTGCCCGGCGCCAGATGCCTGGCTACCCCGCAGAACAACGGTTGATTACGCGCGCTGACGTTCTACCTTTCTAAGGTTCCATGCCGGTGCGCAGCGCACCGGCCCAGCCAGTCTCATCGCACCAGTGTAGCCGACTCCCGAGAAATGGCCGCCCCATGAGGGTACTGCTCGCAGAGGACTCCACCCCACTCCGGGGCATCATCCGCCAGATGCTCAACGGCCTGGGCCACGACGACATCGTCGAAGCCGGCGATGGTCTGGAGGCGTGGAAGGAGTTGGAGAAAGCGCCCTTCGATCTGCTCCTCACCGACTGGAACATGCCCAACATGTCGGGCCTGCAGCTGCTGCAGAAGGTGCGCCAGGCCGATGAGTTCAAGGCCCTGCCGGTGGTCATGCTGACCACGCGCAACAACAAGGCCGACATCATCAGCGCCATGAAGGCGGGGGTCAACAACTACGTCACCAAGCCCTGCAGCCCCGCCGATCTCAATCAGAAGATCGAGAAGGCCGTACTTCAGCAGGCCAGGAAGCAGCCCAAGGCTTCTCCGGGCGCCGAGCGCATCATCCGCGGCAGTCGCAAGTACCGCCCCGGCCAGCGGGGCCCCTTTGTCCTGATCTACGAGACGCCCGGCGACATGGAGGCCTTCGCCTCGGGTCAGGAGCCCGAGCTGCAGCGGTACTTCGACTGCATCTACGGGGAGGTCGAGCGGGCCAACCAGAGCTTCCCCGGCCTGGACCTGGGCTACGACATCGAGCAGGAGACCAAGGACGCCACCCGCCTGGTCACCGATCCCGGGCAGCTCGTGCACCTGGTCATGATCTCCGCCCGCCAGGGCACCGGCCTGTCGCTGGTCCGGCGCCTGCGCTACGGCCAGGAGAAGGCGCCGCCCACCTGCGTGGTCTGCGACTCCTTCATGGGCCTCGACCCCGAGCAGCGCAGAGCCATCACCGACATGGGTGCCGAGATAATCGAGCGCAAGGAGATCGACCCCGAGCGCTTCCGTCAACTCCTCAAGTCCCACCTCGTGCCCCAGGTCGAGTCGGGTCAGCAGGGGCTCAAGTATCTCGAGATCGTGCGCGGTAGTGGCGCCGCGCCCCAGTCGGGCCAGATGGTCACCGTCGAGGTCCAGGGCATGCTGCGCGACGGCGCCATCTTCGAGGACTCCCGCAAGCGCGGCCAGCCCCTGCAGTTCGTCATTGGTCACGGCAAGGTGGCGCCCGGTCTGGAACTGGGAGTGGGCACCATGCGCCGTGGGGGCCGCACGCTCTTTGTCCTCCCCCCGGACCTCGGCTTCCCCGCAGGCGACCAGGATCGCGGCATCGGCCCCGCCGAGAAGCTCATCTACTCGGTCGAGCTCCTCGACATCGGCGACGCCCCCAGGAAAGATCCCCTCGTCGAGTAGTGCCATAGATCAGCACGCGCCGGCCCCCTCTTCCGCCAGGTAGCCTCAACGGGCCCGACCCGGTCTCAGCCTCTACCCGCAGGGTACCGGGGTGCCGGGGGCCACAAGGGAGTGGGCCAGGGCGCCATGCCTCTCCCACTGATCCCGGCAGAACCCGCGCAACTTCAGCATATATAACCGCATAGAGAGTGAAGGACCCCGCGCCCCTGACCGAAGAATGGGAGAGGAGATCGGCGGGCCCGTCCGCCGCGGGGCTAGCGGTGTGCCCGTGGTGCGGGTCCACCCCTCCCCGGGGCCAGCGGGCTCCGCCACACCGATCCGCCGACTGCGACTCGACAGGAGAAGCTCCGCCTTGATAGACAACATCAAGATGAAACCCAAGCTGCTGGGCATACTCCTGCTGACCGGTCTGGTGCCCCTCGGCGTCATCGCCTTCCTCATCTTGCGCCAGGCTGAGGCCGAGCTCATGGAGCAGTCGTTCCACCAGTTGGCGGCCGTGCGTCAGCACCAGAAGGCCCGCATCGAGTCCTACCTCGTCGAGGCCCAGGAGGACGCCAGGGTCCTGGCCCAGAGCACGGATGCCCGTCAGATCTACCTGTTGCTCAGGGAGTACCACGATCGGCTCCAGGTGGCGGCCGATGAGCCCTTCCCCGTTCACACGCGCGAATACGAGAGCATATACGCCAGCCTGGGCAGCTTCCTGCACAACTACGCGGCCCAATACGGCTACTACGACGTCTTCCTGGTCTGCACGGCCCACGGCCACGTCATGTACACCACGGCCCGGGAGAGCGACCTGGGCGCCAACCTGTCTGTCGGTCCCCTGCGTCACACCGCCCTGGCCGAACTGCACCGGCAGATTGCCCGCACCGGCCGGCCGGGCTTCGCCGACTACGCTCCCTATCCGCCCTCCAACGATGTCCCGGCCGCCTTTGTCGGCGCCCCCGTCGTCCTCGATAATGAGATGATCGGTCTGGTGGCCCTGCAGCTGCCCCACCAGCAGATCAACAAGATCATGCAGCAACGAGCCGGCATGGGCCGCACCGGCGAGACCTACCTGGTTGGGGCCGACCTGCGCATGCGCTCCGACTCCTTCCTCGATCCCGAGGGCCACAGCGTGGAGGCCTCCTTTGCCGGCACAGCGGCCGAGAACGGCGTCGATACCGAGGCCGCCCGCCGGGCCCTGGAGGGGGAGACCGGACGCGGCCTCATCGTGGACTACACCGGCAGCCAGGTGCTGTCGGCTTATGCTCCCATCGACGCCCTGGGCACGCGCTGGGCTCTGCTGGCGGAGATCAACCTAAACGAGGTGCAGGAGCCCATCGATGCCCTGCGCCGCACCACCGTGGGCGTCGCCCTGGCCATCGCCTTGGCTCTGTCCCTGCTGGCCTACTGGCTGGCCAGCCGCATTGCCGGGCCTGTGGTCGAGATCGCCCGGGCGGCCCGCAGTATCTCCCGCGGCGACGTGGACCAGCAGCTCGTGCACCGCTCGGCCGACGAGGTGGGTGCCCTGGCCGACTCCTTCCGCGATCTCATCGACTACATCCAGAGCATCGCCCGGGCCGCCGACCGGCTGGCCCAGGGCGACCTCACCGCAGCCGTGGAACCGCGCTCCGACGCCGATGCCCTGGCCCACAGCTTTGGCCACATGACGGACGAGTTGCGCAGCGTCTTCTGCCAGCTGCGCGATCAGGCCGGCCACCTGAGCAGCGCCGCCCAGCAGCTCTCCGCCGTCTCCAGCCAGGTCTCGGCCAGCGTCGCCGGCGTCAGTGTCAACGCCACGGCGGTGGCGTCGGCAGCGGAACAGATGAGCGCCAACATGAAGAGCGTCTCCGCCTCGGCGCAGAACTCGTCCAACAGCATCGTCACCGTGGCCAGCTCCACCGAGGAGATGACGGCCACCGTCTCCGAGATCGCCCGCAGCACCGAGGCGGCGCGCCAGATCTCCAGCTCCGCCGTGGCCACCGTCGACAGCGCCGCCTCTCGCGTCCAGGAGCTGGGTCAGGCCGCCCAGGCCATCGGCCGCGTCATCGACGTCATCACCGACATCGCCGAGCAGACCAAGCTCCTGGCCCTCAACGCCACCATCGAGGCGGCCAGCGCCGGCGACGCCGGCAAGGGCTTCGCCGTGGTCGCCAGCGAGGTCAAGGAACTGGCCCGTCAGACCGGTGAGGCCACCGAGGAGATACGCGCCAGCATTGCCGGCATCCAGGATGCCAGCCAGAGCACGGTCACCGAGATCGGCCAGATCCAGGACGTCATCGCCAAGGTGAGCGACAACGTCACCAGCATCGCCGCCGCCGTGGAGGAGCAGGCGGTCACCACCGCCGACATCGCCCAGAACATCAGCGGGGCGTCCCAGGGCGTACAGACGGTTACCGACAACGTGAGCCAATCGGCCGAGGCCGCCACCAGCATCGCCGCCGAGATCGAGACCGTGGACCGCGCCAGCTCCGAAGTCGACCACGCTGTCCAGCAGGTCAGCCTGCAGGCCGGCCAGCTGCGCGAGCTGGGGGCAGCGCTGGAGGAGATGATCGCCCCGTACCGCCTCGACGCGTCCGGCGACGCCTGAGGTCGCCCGTGTCCCTTCGCCAACTCACCCTCCTGGCCTTCGGCCTCATGCTGGTCGTGGTCTTGGCCATCGCCGCCACCAGCCTGAGCCTGCTGCGCAGCGGTGCCTTCGACCGACAGATGCTGCAGCTCTCAGTGGGGCTGTCGGCCCTGCTGATCATGTTCACTCTCGCCGGTGCCTTCATCGGCTACCGCCTCGTCCTCACGCCCATCATCTCTCTGCAGCGCGCCATACGCCGCATCAGTCGCGGCGATGTGGGGGGAGATCGGGTCGCCGGCATTCTGCCGGCCCACACCTGCCGGCGCCGCGACGAGATCGGCGAGGTCTGCCGGGCCTTCCACGATCTGGCCGAGTACCTGGTCGAGGTGGCCGACGCCGCCGAACGCCTCTCGCAGGGCGACCTCTCCGCCGCAGTGCAGTCGCGCTCCGACGAGGATATCCTGGCCCGGAGCTTCGCGCGGATGTCCGCGTCCCTGCGCGGCGTTTTCGAGCGCCTGGCGCGCCAGGCCGCCAGCCTGCGCCAGGCCTCCCAGCTGTTGCACGACGTCTCGGGCGAGGTCTCCGCCGGTCTCGCTGACGTCACCGCCAACGCCACCACCGTGGCGGCTGCGGCCGATGCCATGAGCGCGAACATGGCCGCCGTTTCGTCCTCGGCCGAGCAGTCCTCCGCGGGCATCGGCACCGTGGCCGAGTCGGCCGAGCAGATGACGGCCACCATCGGCGAGGTGGCCCGCAACGCCGAGGCGGGCCGCAAGATCACCGGAGCCGCCGTCGACACCGTGGACAGCGCCTCGCGGCGCGTCGACGAGCTCGGCCGGGCCGCCCGGCAGATCGGCACCGTCATCGACGTCATCATCGACATCGCCGAGCAGACCAAGCTCCTGGCGCTCAACGCCACCATCGAAGCGGCCAGCGCCGGTGACGCCGGCAAGGGCTTTGCCGTGGTCGCCAACGAGGTCAAGGAGCTGGCCCGCCAGACCGGCGAGGCCACCGAGCGGATCCGCGCCAGCGTCGCCGCTATCCAGGAGAGCACCTCGAGCACCGTCAGCGAGATCGGCGAGATACAGGGAGTCATCGCCGACGCCAACGAGAATGTCACCAGCATCGCCGCCGCCGTGGAGGAACAGGCCACCACCACCGGCGACATCGCTTGCAGCGTGGCCGACGCAGCCCGCGGCGTGCACACCGTCACCGACAGCGTCGGTCAGTCGGCCGCCGCCGCCACTGCCATCGCCACCGAGATCGCCAAGGTGAACCAGACCGCCGACGCGGTCAGTGCCGCCACCGGCCAGCTCGGTCAACAGGCCGAGGAGCTCCTCGCGCTGGGCGCCGAACTGGAGAGCATGGTCGCCGGCTTCCAGCTGGGTGAAACGCCGTCGTCATGACCGAGTTCGACCCCGCCATCGTCCAGGCCTTCGTCGAGGAGTCCCTCGAGCAACTCGAGAGCTTCGCCGACGACCTGCTCAGCATCGAGGCCGGCGGCGACCAGCCCGACCCGGAGATCATCAACCGCGCCTTCCGGGCCGTGCACTCGGTCAAGGGCGGCGCCGGATTCATGGCCCTCGACCGCATATCCGAGCTGTCGCACGCCATGGAGAACGTGCTCAACCAGGTGCGCAACGAGGGTCTCGTCCTCACTGGCGACCGCACCAGCCACCTGCTGCAGGCCTCCGACACCCTCACCGCCATGCTGCGCGACACGGCCACCAGCAACGACGTCGACATCGCCGCGCACCTCCAGGTCCTGGAGCGGATCGCCGCCGGGGCCGGAGGCGCCGCAGACTCCGGCGACGCGGTGGTGGCCGCGCCGGACCCCGGGCAACCAGCGGGGCCCGAGCCCGGCGCCTCTGCGGCCCCCATCACCATGCCCGACGGCGCGGCCATCTACCTCCAGACCTCCCCCGAACGGGCCTCCGAGGCTCTGCAGACCCTGGATTACATTTACCTGGTTCAGTACCTGCCGGACGACCTGGAAGGAGGGCGCACCGCGTCCTCCATCAGCGACGAGCTGGCCGAGGTCGGCGGTCAGGTTCTCGAGAGCCTGGAGCAGGACAACGCTCTGTACATCCTGTTTGCCACGGCCATCGATCCCGAGGTCATATCCGCCCTGGTCGAGGTCCCCGAGACGCAGTTCCGCGCGGTGCAGCCCGACGAGCTGGCCAGGGCCGGTGCGGCGGTCTCCGGTGCCACGGTCTCCGATGATGGCGCGGACGGGGCAGAAGCTGAAGCGGAGGACCTGCCTCTGGCCGGGCACGACGGTCGGGTCGAGCTCACCCCCGAGGCCATGATTCTGGCCGGCGATCCCCCTCCCGGGGACGACGCTGGCGCGGACGGCGACTGGTGGCTGGAAGACGACGGCGCCGACGAGGAAGGCCTGGCCCCCGCCGGGGCGGCTCCGGAGACGCCCGCCCCCGCCACCCCGCAACCACCCGTGGCGCCGCCAGCCCCGCAGGCGCCCGGGCCCGCGGCCCCCACTGGAGCTGCTGCGGCATCGACACCGGCCACGCTCGCCCCGGCTGCGCCTCCTGCCGGCGACGCGGCGCCCCAGCGGTCACCGGTGGCCGAGACCAGTCTGCGCGTGCACGTCGAGCTTCTCGACGATCTGATGACCCTGGCCGGCGAGCTCGTCCTCACCCGCAACCAGCTCATCCAGGAGGTCGTCACCCAGGACATCAAGGCCATCGACGCCTCCACGCAGCGCCTCGACCAGGTCACCACCGAGCTCCAGGAGGCCATCGTCTCCACCCGCATGCAGCCCGTGGGGGGCGTCTTCGGCAAGTTCCGCCGCATCGTCCGCGACCTCTCCGCCGACCTGGGGAAGCCGGTGGAGCTCACCATCGAGGGCGAGGAGGTGGAGCTCGACAAGACCATCATAGAAGCCCTGGGCGACCCCCTCACGCACCTGGTCCGCAACGCCATGGACCACGGCATCGAGACCCCCGACGTGCGCGCCCAAGCGGGCAAGCCCGTGCCCGCCAGCCTGCAGCTGCGCGCCCGGCACGAGGCCGGCCAAGTTCTCATCGAGGTGGCCGACGACGGCGCCGGCATCGACGCCGAGCGCATCCGCGCCAAGGCCCAGGCCACGGGCCTGGCCGAGCCCGGTCAGCTCAGCGCCATGAGCGACCGCGACGTGGTGCGTCTCATCTTCCACGCCGGCTTCTCCACGGCCGAGGCGGTCTCCGATCTTTCGGGCCGCGGCGTGGGCATGGACGTGGTCCACACCAACCTGACCCAGTTGGGCGGGGTCGTCGATATCGATACCCAGGTCGGCGCCGGCACCACCATCAGCATCACCCTGCCCCTCACCCTGGCCATCATTCCCAGTCTGCTGGTGGAAGTGGGCGACGAGCGCTTTGCCATCCCCCAGGTGAACATAGCCGAGCTCGTTCGCATCGCGCCCGAGCAGCTGGGGTCCCGCATCCAGACCATTGGCGACGCCCGCGTTCTGCGGCTGCGCGAGCGCCTCGTTCCCCTGGTGACGCTCCGCGAGGTCCTGGGCATCGGCGGCCAGGACACGGCCACCGCGCACGACGGCGCTACCCACGTGGCCGTGCTCAAGGCCGGCGAGGCCCACTTCGGCCTGCAGGTCGACGAGCTGCTCGACTCGCGCGAGATCGTGGTCAAGCCCCTCGACGGCTACCTGGCCGACTGCGCCATCTACGCCGGCGGCACCATTCTGGGCGATGGCTCCGTGGCCCTCATCCTCGACGTGGTGGGCCTGAGCCAGCGCATCAGCTCCGAAGAGGTCGGCACGCTCCAGGTCGACTTGGGCGATGCCGAGCCCGACCGCGTGCGCAGCGACGATCAGAAGCTGCTCTTGGTCCACAACGCCCCGGGCGAGCGCTTCGCCCTGCCCCTGAGCCTGGTGTCGCGCATCGAGGCCATCCAGCGCGACCAGATACAGGTCGCCGGCGGCCGCCCCTGCATCCAGTACCGCGGCGGCCACCTGGTCCTGTTCTCCCTTCATCAGGCCGCCGACGTCACGCCCCTGCCCAAGCTCGACGAGCTCTTCGTCGTCGTCTTCCGAGCCGCCGGCAGAGAGGTCGGCCTGCTCGTCTCCGAGGCAATCGACATCGTCATCGAGGCCATCCAGGTCGAGGAGCAGGGCTTCCGCCAGCCCGGCATCGCCGGCTCCACCATCGTCGGGGGGCAGACCACGCTCATGGTCGACCTCTACAGCCTGGTGCGGCATATCGACCCCCAGTGGATCGCCGAGTACGAGGAGCAGCTCAGGGGTGACGCCACCGTGCTTTTGGCCGAGGACACCCCCTTCTTCAGAGAGCAGATGCGCCGCTGCCTGGAGGGCGCCGGACACCAGGTCATCGCCACCGAGGATGGCGTCGAGGCTCTCGAGACCCTGAAGAGTCGGGCCGAGGAGATCGACCTGGTGGTCAGCGACGTGGAGATGCCCCGCCTCGACGGCCTGGGACTCACCCGCGCCATCAAGGCCGACCCGCGCTTCGGCGACCTGCCCGTCATCGTCGTCACCTCGCTGAGCGCCGATGCCGACCGGCAGCGGGGCGTCGAGGCCGGCGTCGACGACTACCTCATCAAGCTCGACCAGGAGCAGTTGCTCCAGTCCGTGCGCCGGCACCTGGGAGGGGAGCAGAGCTGATGGACGTCCAGTCCCCCGGGCCCGACATCGAAGAGCTCGTCCTGTTCACGGTGGGCAACCTGCTCTGTGGCCTGGACATCCGCCAGGTCCAGGAGATTGGCAGCCGCCTCGAGATCACCGCCGTGCACCACGCCCCCCCCTACGTGCGCGGCGTCATCAACCTGCGCGGGCAGCTGCTCACCGTCATCGACCTGCGCCGCAAACTCGGGCTGCCGCCGCTCGATCTGGAGGACGGCATGCGCATTGTCGTTACCCGAGGACCCCAGGGCCTCCTCGGCCTGTTGGCCGACAGCGTGGCCGACATCGTCGACATCGACAGCGAGCGGCTCGAGAGCCCACCGGGCCACATCGAGGAGATCCCCGGCGTATTCTTCACCGCCATCTACAAGATGGCCGACCGCCTCGCCGCCGTGCTCGACCTGCCCCAAGTCCTCGCCAAGTAGCCCCCGCCGCCATCGGCGCCGCGCGATGGCCGGCGCGCCTGCGTTGTGGGAAGCATGGCGGTGGCCGTATTTCTGTGGCCCATCCCAGGTTGAATCCGCACGGGAGAACCGCCTTGTCCCTCCTCCGAGTGTTGGTGGTGGACGCCTCTACCCTGCACCGCAGAGCCCTCACCGAGGCCCTCGAGTCGCTGGGCGGGCTCGAAGTGGTCGACGCCGTGGCCAATGGCGCCATCGCCCTGCGCCGTCTCGCCGACCTCGACCCCGAGCTGGTCGTCGTCGACGCGGCCAACCCGGACATGGACAGCCTGCAGCTGGCCCGCCAGCTGCGCGTCGCCCTGCCGCAGGCCGGCCTCCTGGTCACGGTGGAGGGCGCAGCCGACGCCGCCATGGCCGTGCCGCTCCTCCAGGCCGGCGCCCTGGAGTGCATTGCCAAGCCGCGCCTGTCCGGCCCCGGCGCCCAGATCGACGTCCTCCAGGCCGAGCTCGCCCGCGCCGTCTCGGCGCACCGGGCGCGGCAGTCGCTGCTCGGGGTCACCCCCGCCGATGGCCCCACGCCACCTCCCTCGGCGCCTTCCCTGCGCCGGGCTCGGCCCACCGGGGCGCCCGCCGCCCCACCACCGCGGCCCGCCGCCCGGCCGGCCGCTCCCGTGGAGGTCGTGGCAGTCGGCATCTCGACCGGTGGCCCCAAGGCCCTGGCCGAACTGGTGCCCCGCCTCCCCGCCTCACTGCCCGTGCCCATCGTCCTGGTGCAGCACATGCCCGCCTCCTTCACCGGCACGCTCACCGAGTCCCTGGCCAGCCGCGGCGAGCTGCCCGTCGTGGAGGGCGCCCACGGCCAGACCCTGGCGGCCGGTACGCTGTACATCGCCCCGGGCGGCAGGCAGATGAAGGTCGTCGGCGACTGGACCCATCCCCGACTGGCCCTCACCGACGACCCGCCGGAGAACCACTGCCGGCCCGCGGCCGACTACCTGTTCCGCTCGGTCGCCGCGATCTTTGGCCCCCGCGCCCTCGGCGTGGTCATGACCGGCATGGGCGCCGACGGGCGCGAGGGCCTCCGCCTCATGAAGGCGCGGGGGGCCCACACTGTGGCCCAGGACGAGGCGACCAGCATGGTCTTCGGCATGCCCATGGAGGCCATCAAGGCCGGCGTCGTCGACGAGATCGTCCCCCTCGACCGCATGGCCGATGCCATCGTGCGCCTCGTCGCCCATGGCCGCTGATCCGGCCCTTCCCCCGGGCGAGCTGCGCGCTGCAGCCGCCTTCGTGCGCCAGCGCTGCGGCGTGGATCTGGACGACACCAAGGGCTACCTGGTCGCCGGGCGGTGGCAGGAGCTGCTGCGCGAGTCCGGCTGCGCCACCGTCGGGGATCTGTGCCGGCGCGCCGCCGGGGACGCCGACCTGGCCGACCGGCTCATCGACGCCATCTGCACCAAAGAGACCTCCTTCTTCCGCGACTCCCATCCCTTCGAGCTGTTGACCCGCAGCCTGGTCCCCGACCAGCTGGCGCGCCTCACCGCAGCTGGCGGCTCGGGCCGCAGACTGCGCCTGTGGTGCGCCGCCTGCTCCACGGGCCAGGAGGTGTACAGCCTCGCCATGGCCCTGGACCGGTCGCCCCAGCTCGATTCCTCGTGGGCCACTACCGTGCTGGCCTCCGATCTGTCGGCAACCGCCCTCGAGCGGGCCCGCGCCGGGCGCTACACCCAGTTCGAGGCCGACCGCGGTCTCAGCGCCGAGCTGCGCCAGCGCTACTTCACCGCGGCGTCAGACGGCTGGACCGTCATACCGCGGCTGCGGCAGGGCCTGCGTTTCGCGCGTCTGAACCTGCTGGATCTGCCGGCGGGGCTAGGGGACTTCGACATCATCTTCTGCCGCAATGTCGCCACCTACTTCGGGCCGGACGACCGGGGCAGGCTCTTCGAGGGCCTGGCCGATCACCTGGTCCCCGGTGGGGCCCTGGTGGTGGGCGCCACCGAGAGCCTGGTGGGCGTCACCAGCCGGCTGGACCTGTGCCGTCAGGGCCGCAGCTCCTACTACCGGCGCGTGGCCGGAGCCGCAGGTGAAGGGGAGGACGGAGCAGGTAGGGCGGGGTTCGGGCGGAGGCGGCGCTAGGGCTGGGCGGGCAAGTGCCCCATGTGCCTGACGTAGGCGCTGTCCACCAGGCCCTCGGCCCGCATCTGGTTCAGGGCCGTCTGCAGGGCCCCCAGCACGGCCGGATCCGTCGCCTTGTGGAAGGCGTAGCCGATGTAAGACTCGCGCAGCGCGTATACCGGCTCGTACTCGGCCGGGTCCAGTCCCGCCAGCCGGAGCTGGTGCCAGGCGATGTCCTCGGCATAGGCGATGGCGTCAAAGCGCCCCCGCGCCAGCATCTGCACCATCTGGGCCGCCGAGTTCTTCTGCTCGATCGCGCTCTCGGGCACGCCGAGAGCCCGGACGAGCTGGTACCCGATGTCATCGCGGATCGTGCCGATCTTCAACTCGTCCAGATCGCGGGGCGACGACACCTGCACCCCGCGGTCGGCCGCGGCGATGACGGACACCCTGGTGGGGATGAGCGGCCCTACGAAGCGGAAGGACTGGGCCCTCTCCTCCGTGTAGGTCATGGCGAACAGGGCCACGCCCGGGGTCTTCTGCGTCCGGCTGTAACCCCGGGCCCAGGGCACCACCTTGACGTCCTGCCGCGTGAGCCCCACGCCGCAGCGCTCGAACATGCCCATGAGCACGTCCACGGAGATGCCCTTGAGCAGACCGTCCTCCGGATCCACGTAGTTGTACGGTGGGTACTGCTCGGTGAGCCACTCGAGGGCCTCGATCCGCGACGCCGTGTCGCCCGCGCCTGCTGGCCCGGCCGCGAGCGTCATCAACAGAATGGTTACCGCCGCCATCGCGCGCATGCGTTCCTCGCCTGTCGTCTGGCAGACTTGCCGGCCCATGCCGACCCGCTGTGGGCATCACCAGTCCGGCTAAGGTAAGCCCGGCCGGATATGCTTTGCAAGCGCTCGCGGGCCACCGGACCCGCGCCGCGAGACGGCTCGCGCCCGGCGCGTTTTCTTACCTTCTTCTGCAGTGCAGTCATATCGGTCTGCACCCCTGTGTCGGCTCGCTGCCCGTGCCCACCACACCATCGGACTCGCCATGGCGGCCGCTACCCCCAACTGCGACACCTCACCTTCGGGCGCGCCCGGAAACCCCGTAGCCGGGGGGCGCCGCGGCGCGCTGCCGCGCTTCGCGGCGCTCTTCCTGCCGGCTGCCGCCGCCCTGATGGCGCTCGTGTATCTCGTGTACCGCCTCGAGTCCGCGGCGGCCCTATCCGCTCTGCGGGCCAACGCGCGGCACGCCGTCGAACTGCAGGGCCGGGTGACCGAGGCGCGCCTCAGCAGCGTCATCTCCGATCTCCTCGTCCTGGCCTCCCATCACGAGCTGCGCCTGCTCATGGAGAGGATGTCAGACGGCCACCTCGAGGCCCTGGGCGAGGAGTTCCGCATTTTCAGCGCCACCAAGCGCAGCTACGACCAGGTGCGCTACCTCGACGCGAGCGGCCAGGAGATCGTGCGCGTCAACCGCACCGCCACCGGCGCCGCGACCGTCCCCCGCGACCAACTGCAGGACAAGAGCGATCGGTACTACTTCGTCGACGCCCTGCCCCTCGAGCCCCGCCAGATCTTCGTGTCCCCCTTCGATCTCAATGTCGAGGGGGGACGCATCGAGGTGCCCCACAAGCCCATGCTGCGCTTTGCCACGCCCGTGGTCGATGCCCGCGGCGCCAAGCGCGGCATCGTTATCCTCAATTACCTGGGAGAGGTCCTGCTCAACGACATGACCGGCGGCGCCGACGCCGGCGACATGATGCTCCTCAACAGCGACGGGTACTGGCTCAAGAGCCCCCGCTCCGAGGACGAGTGGGGCTTCATGCTCGAAGGGCGCCAGGAGCGGCGTCTCGGTGTCGACTTCCCCGCGGCCTGGCCGCGCATCTCAGCTGGCGAGTCCGGGCAGTTCCGCACCGACAACGGCCTGTTCACCTTCACCACCGTTCACCCCGCCCGTCACGAGGTGGCCCGCGTCGGCGGTGCCGATGCCGGCGGCCCCTGGAAGATCGTCTGTCACACGCCGCAGCCCGTGATCGAGGCCGCCAACCACCGCCTGGCCCGCAGTCTGCTCTTCCTGGCCGCCCTCCTGCTGAGCGTGGCGGCCGCGGGGGCGTGGGTACTGGCCCTCAACGCGGCGCGCCGCCGGTCCTATGCCGAGGCCCTGCGGGCGGCCCGCGACGCGGCCATCGAGGCCAGCCGCGCCAAGAGCGACTTCCTGGCCAACACGAGTCACGAGATCCGCACTCCGCTCAACGGCGTCGTGGGCATGACGGAGCTGCTGCTGACCACGGAGCTGACACCGGTCCAGAGGAATTACCTGGAGGCGGTGGACACCTCGGCCGAAGCGCTGATGGCCATCATCAACGACCTGCTAGACCTGTCCAAGATCGAGGCCGGCAAGATGGAGCTGGAAAGCGCCCCCTTCCGGCTCGGCGAGGCCCTCGACAGCGTGCTCGAGATCATGGCCATGCGGGCCAACGAGAAGGGGTTGGAGCTCACCGGCCAAATCGACGGCGACGTGCCCGACTCGCTGGTGGGCGACTCGGTCCGCCTGCGTCAGGTCATCATCAACCTGGCCGGCAACGCCGTGAAGTTCACGGCAAGCGGCGAGGTCGCCATCCACGTGGCCGCCGAGCACTGCGACGCGAACCAGGTGCAGTTGGTCGTGCGCGTCAGGGACACGGGGATCGGCATCCCCCTCGATCGGCAGAAAGCCATCTTCGAGGCCTTCTCACAGGCCGACAGCTCGACCACGCGGCGCTTCGGCGGTACCGGACTGGGGCTGACCATCTCGTCCCAACTCGTCGATATGATGAACGGGCGCATCTGGGTCGAGAGCGAGGAGGGTGTGGGCAGCACCTTCGCCTTCACCGCCCGCTTCGCGCTGGCCGCCGAGCCCGTGCCCGCCCGCGATGCGGAACTGCCCGGCGACATAGCGGGGAGGCGCGTGCTCATCGTCGATGACAACGCCACCAACCGCCGCATCCTGGAGGACACGCTCAGGGGATGGGACATGGCCCCAACGGCGGCGGCGAGCGGCCCCGAGGCCCTCGACCTGGCCGGGCGCGCTGCCGCCGGGGGAGCGCCCTTCGAAATGGTGCTGCTCGACTTCCAGATGCCCGACATGGACGGCCTCGAAGTTGCCCGGCGGTTCCACGGCAACGACGCCCTGAACGGCGCCGTAGTCATCCTGCTCTCGTCGGTTGACTCTTCACCCAACGCCGCCACCATGGAGGAGGTGGGGCTCCACAGCCACCTGCGCAAGCCCGTCACCCAGTCGGGGTTGCGCACCGCCATTCTCCAGGCCCTTCCCGGCGCCGGGCCGAGCCGGCCCAGCGCCCTGGAGGGACACGCTGACGACGGGCAGGCGCCCTTGCGCATTCTCCTGGCCGAGGACAACAAGATCAACCAGGCCGTGGCCACCGGCATGCTCGAGAAGGAGGGGCACACGGTCACTGTTGCCGCCAACGGCCGCCTGGCCCTGGAAGCCCTCGCGGAGGGCGGGTACGACCTGGTCCTGATGGACGTGCAGATGCCGGAGATGGGGGGGCTGGAGGCCACGGCCCAGATCCGCTCCGGGGAGGAGGCGACGGGCGACCACATCCCCATCGTCGGCCTCACGGCCAACGCCATGAAGAGCGACGAGGAAGCCTGCCTGGCCGCCGGCATGGACGCCTTCCTGGCCAAGCCGCTGCGCCGCCAGCGCCTGGTGGAGGTGCTGGCCTCCGTCGAGGCGCCGCCCGCCCCCGAGCCGGGCTCGGCGGCAGCAGACGTGGACGACACGCCCGTCGTCGACGGGTCCATGCTCGACGAGCTGCGCGAGCTGGAGGCCGAGGGGGCCTTCTCCCTGCGCGAGGTCGTCGAGATCTTCGAGACCGAGGCCGAGCCGCGTCTGGCCGCCATCGGCGCGGCCCTGGCCGCCGGCAACGGCCCGGACCTCAAGCGCGAGGCCCACACCCTCAAGGGCAGCGCCCGCGATCTGGGGGCTCTGCGCCTGGTGGCGGTCTGTCAGGAAATGGAGGATCGGGGTGGCGCGGATCGCTTCGACGGGGCCGAGGCCCTGCTGGAGGGCATCGCCGTGGAGCTGGCGGCGGCCCGCGCCGAGCTCACCGCTCTGTTGGAGTGAGCTGCTCTCCCCGGGCCGCGGGGCGGCAAGGAGCTAGACCCGGAACTGCTCCGACGCGTCGTTGAGCCGCTCCGACAGGGCGCTCAGCTCGCCGGCGGCCCGCTGCACGGCGTTGGCCCGCTGCAGAATGTCGTCGGACACGCCGGCCGTCTCGGCCATGGCCCCCACAATGCCCTCGCTGCTGGCGGCGATGCTCGTCATGCTCTCCGACATGTAGCGCTGGGTCGCATCCTGCTGCTCGACGGCCGCGGCAATGGTCGTGGTCAGCTCGCCCACCTGGTCCACGATGCCGGTGAGCTGGCCGATCGCCGCCATGGACTCGCCACTGCTCTGCTGAATGGCCTGCACGCGCCGGGCGATGTCTTCCGCTGACTGGGCCGTGGTGCGGGCCAGCTCCTTCACCTCGGCGGCCACCACGGCAAAGCGGCCCCCGGCGTCGCCGGAGCGCTCGGCCTCGATGGTGGCGTTGAGGGCCAGCAGATGGGTCTGGCGCGTCACGTCGGAGATCAGGTCGACGAGGGCGCCGATCTCCTCCGACCGCTCCGCCAGCGCGGCGATCACCTGGGCCGTCGACGTGGCGATCTGAGTCGCCTCGGCGGCGATGTCGGCCACCTGGCGCGTGTTCTGGGTGACGCCGCTGATCGAGGCGGCCGATTCGGTCATGCGATTGGCCATGTCGCCCACATACTGCCCCAGCTCCCGCCCCGTCGCCGAGACGTCGTGAGCCTTCTCGGCCGCACCGCGGGCGTCGCCGGTCATGCCCTCACTCATCTGCTTCAGCGCCGTCGAGGCCGTTTCCAGTTGATCGGCCCCCTCCTGCACCTGGCGCACCATGAGCCGCAGCGAGCTCATCCGCTCAAAGGCCAGACCGAGCTCGTCATCGGCCGAGCGCGGCTCCACCTGGCGCCGCAGGTCGCCGCCGGCGATTTCCGTGGCCACCTCGGCCATCTCCCGCAGGTAGTGCGTCATCTGCAGGAACGCGGCGCCCAGGACGTCCTCCGCCGATCCGGGCTGGTACTCCTGACGCAGGTTGCCCTCTGAGATCTGCTGGGCCAGACCGGCCATCTGTCGCAGGTAGGCCACCATGCTGTGGAAGGCCGCATTGAGCGAGCCGATCTCGTCCTGGGACTTCACCTCTGCCAGCTGGATGTCCACCTCTCCGGCCGCGATCTGGGTGGCCGCCCGGACTTTGTCCGCCAGGGGACGGGATACCAGCAGGCGCACCAGCAGGAGCAGGATCGGCGTCACCACCACGACAAGCGCCGCCAGCACCACGCCGACAAAGAGCATGGTCTCCTCGAGCTGGGTGGTAACAAAGCGCCGCGAGAAGGTCAGCCGCACGTGCCCCAGCACCTCGCCCTCGTGCACCACCGGTGCGGTCCGGGCAAAGGCCCCCGCCTCGGTGGGCTCCGGCTGCTCGTCGTCCACGGGTACCGGCATGAGGCTTTCCGGGTCGCGCCGCACGTGACGCATGATCAGGGCCGTGTCCGGCTCGGCGATCCGAATGCTGAGAAC